>Ga0208220_1000630_pt1 | contig 14828 bp, 15 predicted proteins | sample NGESurdeep092012_9_FD_184484 | JGI IMG/M metagenome (GOLD analysis project Ga0208220, IMG submission 184484) | Arctic peat soil microbial communities from Barrow, Alaska - NGEE Surface sample F53-1 deep-092012 (SPAdes) | ecosystem: Environmental > Terrestrial > Soil > Wetlands > Peat ... | reverse complement strand
GCGTGCAGGTCGTCGATCAGGATCTCGCAGCGGCCGGCCGACGCCAGATTCTCGACGAGCGACGACTCGTCGCGGACTCCGTCCAGGCCGAGCCGGCCGCCGACGAGCGAGCACAGATCGTCGCAGGTCGTGCCGGAATCGAGCGCCACGTATGCGGTCGCGCGCGCCGACGCGGTCGCGTAGGAGATGAGGGTCGTGGTCTTACCGGTGCCCGCTGGAGCGGCGATCAAGCGGACGGGAACATCGGCCCGCTCGCTGAGCCAAAGCAGAAGACGCTCCCGCAGTATCGTGTCGGGGGCAAGTTTCGGTAGCCGTGACCGGGAAGCGACCACTCCTCCGTGCTCCTCGCAGGCCTAGTCCTTTAGTCCCCCTCAGCCTACCCCGATTGGGGCAACTCGTAACCGGATCGATCACATGAACGCATGGCTCGTGAGGGACGCGGCGACCGGCCGGGTCCTCGCCTCGCGCGTCCGGCGGGCCGACGGCTGGCTCGAACGAACGCTCGGTTTCTTGCCGCGATCGGCGCTCGGCATGGACGAAGGTCTGTGGATCCCGCGCTGCCGGGCGGTGCACACGCTCGGGATGCGTGTCCCGTTGGACGTCGTGTTCGTCGACCGCGACGGGCGGGTCGTACGGATCGAGGCGGCCGTCGCAGCCGGCCGCTGGCACGTCGGCGAACCCAGGGCGCATGCGGTCGCCGAGTTCGCGGCCGGCTTCGCCGCCGCCAACGCCTTGGCCGTCGGGAGCGTCCTGGCGCTGGAGCCCGCCGTCAGCGCGAGCCGATGACGTGCAGCGGGTGGACGAGCGTCTCGGTTCCCACCCCGCGCTGGATGGTCACCCGCACGGTGAACGGGCCATCGCGCATGGGCGCGGTGAGCATGACCTTACGATCGCCTGCTCGGAGATCGACCCAGGCAAGCTCGAGGCCGTCGCGATCGCGCACGAGCTCGACCCGCGCCGCGTTGGCGAACGGGATCTCGACCGAGAAGGACTGACCGGCCCGAACGGGATCCGGCGAGATCGTGAACGTCTCGGAGCCGCCGGCGTCGATGATGGTCGCGCCCGTACCGGGCGGCGCCGGGCCGCCGCGCTGTTGCTGGTCGGCGGCCGCCGCAGGCGAACCCGACGGCGAGGGTAACGGCGACGGGGTGACGGCGGAGGCGATCGAGATCCGCGTCTCTTCGCCCCCCGCGGCGCCCTCGGCGCGCGCGATCAGTTGATACGGCGCATCCGGACCGGCCGGCGGCGCCGGGATCCGCACGACGCCGGTCCCCGAGTGCGTCGTCGTCTCGAAGTACGTCTTGCCGTTGCGGTCGATGACCGACAAGTGGAGGTCGCGCGCGCGCGCCGCATAGTGCACGGTGAGCGGCGCGTCAGGCTGCGGCGGATCGACGGTGATGCTTCCGATCGCCGGCGGCGGCGTGGTGACGATCGTGATCGGTGGCGGCGGCGTCGCTCGCGCATAGGCGGCGTCGCGGTCGTCGCGGCCGAACGCGTTGGCGACCGCGACGTGCAGGCTGGCCGCGTTGCCGTGGCCCAGGTCCAGCGTCCCGCTCGGAGCCGGCAGCGGCCCCTGTCCGACGATCGACCCGCCCGCGTCACGCAACTCGTAGGTGCGCGTTCCGCTCCCGCTCGTCACCCAGCTGGCCACCAGCCGGCCGTCGGGGTTTGCCAGCAGCGCCGCTTCGACGACGCGCGGCCGCTCGGCGCCGAACACGATCAAAACTGCTCCGGCCAGCAAACCGGCGGCTCCGAGTGCGATCACCGGCGGGACCCAGCGCCGCCGCGGCCGGCCGCCGCGCGGCGGCGGCGCGTCGACGACCAGATGGATCCCCACTCCGTGGACTTCTGCCGTCACGCGCTCGTATGCCAGCGACGCGTCGAGCGAGAAACCGGTCCGAATCGCGGCGTGCGGCTCGATCTCCACCGCAATGGCGGCAACCGGATGCGCTTCGTCGACCCGCACCGCGCTCGCGCGCGCTGCCAGCACGCCCGGCGTTCCGTTCGTGATGCGCAGCTCGTAGTGCGCACCGGAGGCGTCGATTCCGGTGGGCTCGAGCTCGCACGCGACGGCACCTTCGGGCGTCGCCAGCAGACCGCGCGCGCTCGGCGACAGCCGGTCCGGGATGCCAAGAGCGCTCGAGCCCGTCTTGGCGAGCGCGGTCGACGGGGTGTCCGCCTTCACGATCTTGATTCCGATCCTGCCCTTCTCCGCTGCTTGCTTCTGTGTTCACCGCCCGGGGGCTTTCCTCGCGCGAGCGATCGATTCACCGGCCCTCGGCTGCGGCGATCGCCAACGTCAGCTCGCGCAAGAACGACGATGCATCCATCACGATCCCGAGCGTCTGATGCGAACCACGATCGGTCAGCTTCGTCACCGAAGCGGGGTTGATGTCGACGCACACGGTCTTACACGTCGCAGGCAGCAGGTTGCCGACGGCGACCGAGTGCAGCAGCGTGCAGACCATCAGCGCCATACCGATCTCCGGCACGTAGTGCCGCATCGCGCGCTGGCACTCGATGACGTCGGTGATCACGTCGGGGAGCGGGCCGTCGTCACGGATCGAACCGCACAGCACGACCGGTATCTCCTTGGTATACGCCTCGTACATGACGCCGGCGCGCAGCATCCCGCTCTCGATCGCCGCACGAATCCCGCCGGCGGCCCGAATGCGGTTGACCGAGCGCAGGTGATGGACGTGGCCTTCTTCGGCCGGAAAAGCGTCTTCCAGATTCACCCCGAGCGAGGTGCCGAAGAACTGTGACTCGATGTCGTGCACGGCGAGCGCGTTGCCGGCGTAGAGTGCGCTGACGTAGCCGTCACGGATCAGCTCGGCGAGATACGGGCCGGCTCCGGTGTGGATGATCGCCGGGCCGCCGACGAGCAGCACGCGCTTGCCGGACGCGCGGACCGCCAGCAGCTCGCGCGCGAGCTCGCCGAGCAGCGCGTGCCGCGGCTTCTCGCTCGACACCGCGCTGGCCATGAACTCGAACACCGCCTTGCGGCGCGAGCGCTGCGGGAGGTTGACCTTCACGCCCTGATGGCCGACCACGACGCAGTCGCCGGCCTTCACGTCGGATGGGGCGACCGTCATCGCGCCGCCGTCGTCGAGCACGATCGCGCAGTCCATCTCGGGCCGTTCGACCGCCGTCCAGACGCCGTCGAGCCGAACCTCGGTCGCATAGTTGGTCGTCGCATAGAAGTCGTCGGGCAGAATCCCGTCGGCGGGCGCCGGCTCCGTCGCGACGTCACCTTCCTCGAGTACGACCGCACCCGTCTCGCGCTGGAGCTTCTCCAGCACTTCGTCGAGGTGGGCGGGATCGCTGGCTTCGATGCGCAGCCGCGCATAGGACGCCTCGGTCTTGGTCTGGCCGGACTCGAACTCTTCGATCACGTAGGCGGTGAGCTCGTCGTCGGTCAGGATCCCCAGGACGCGATTGAAGATCCCCGAGTCGATGATGTGACCGCGAAGCTCGATGCGGCGGACGCCCGCAGGGGACGGCGAAGCCGATGCCATGGGGCTCGTGTTCGTACCGACGCCGCTCGGCAACCTCCGGGACGTGACGCTTCGCGCGATCGACACGTTGCGCGAGGCTTCGCTGATCGTCGCCGAAGACTCGCGCGTCACGCGCCGGCTGCTCAGCGCGCTCGAAGTGCCGGGCAAGGAGATTTGGACCTACCACGACCACAACGCGCGCTCGACGACCGCAGCGATCCTGCAGCGCGCGCGCAGCGAAACCGTCGCGGTGGTGACCGACGCGGGCACGCCGGGGATCAGCGACCCGGGGTCGGCGCTGGTGGCTGCTGCGCGCGAGCAGGGCGTCGCGGTCGAAGTGCTACCCGGGCCGGCCGCTTTCGTCTGCGCCGCGGCGCTGTCGGGCTTCGACCTGCGGCGATTCGTCTTCGCCGGCTTCCCGCCGCGCGGCAGCGCCCAGCGGCGCAACGCATACCGCGCGTCGCTCGGTGAGACGACCGTCTGGTACGAAGCGCCGCACCGCATTCGCGAGTCCCTCGCCGATCTGGCGGCGGTCGCGCCGGAGCGCCGCGTGTTCCTGGTGCGCGAGCTCAGCAAGCTGCACGAGCAGCAGGCGCTCGGAACCGCCGCGCAGGTCGCGGCCGCGCTCGACGATCCGGTGCGGGGCGAGATCTCGTTCGTGGTCGAGGGCGGGGTGGTCGACGAGGACCCGGCGAGTTCGTGCGCCGCGGAAGACCTCGACGCGACGATCGACGCGCTCGTCGCCGAGGGGCTGACGACGTCGGCGATCGCGAAGCGGCTCGCCGACGCGGGGCACGGCGCGCGCCGGCATCTCTACGCGCGCGTCGGCGAGCGCCGCACAGGCCGCGCCGAACCGGAATGACGAAACGGCACGAGTGCCCCACCAGCGCCCGTTCTACCTCACGACGCCGATCTTCTATATCAGCGGGACGCCGCACATCGGTCACGCCTATACCACGATCGCCGCGGACGTGCTGGTGCGGACCGCGCGCGCGCACGGTCCCGCGCGCGGACTGACCGGGACCGACGAGCACGGGCAGAAGGTAGCCAACGCCGCCGCCGCGGCCGGGATGACGCCGCAGCAATACGTCGACTCGCTGGCGCCCAAGTGGCGGACGCTCGCGCCCGCGTTCGACGCGCACTTCGACGATTTCATTCGCACGACGGAACCGCGTCACGTGCGCGCCTGCTTGGCGTTGTTCGAGCGGATGCGCATCAGCGACGACGTGTACGAGGGCGTGTACGAAGGCTGGTACTGCACGAACGACGAGACGTTCTGGCCCGAGGCCAAGCTCGTCGACGGACGCTGCCCGAACCCGGAGTGCCGGCGTGCGGTGCAATGGTTGTCGGAGAAGAACTGGTTCTTCCGGCTCTCGAAATATCAGCAACCGTTGCTCGACCTCTTCCGCACCAAACCCGAGTTCTTACGGCCGCAGACGCGCTACAACGAGATGATGGCGATCCTCGAGGAGGGCTTGGAGGACTTCTCGATCTCACGCTCCTCGTTCGATTGGGGGATTCCGCTGCCGGGCGGCGGCGTGCTCTACGTGTGGTATGACGCGTTGATCAATTACATCAGCGCGCTGGGCTGGCCGGAAGATGCCGACGGGCTCTACGCGCGGTTCTGGCCCGGGGTGCACCTGATCGGCAAAGAGATCGCGCGCTTTCACACGATCATCTGGCCGGCGATGCTGATGTCGGCCGGGTTGCCGATACCGTCGCGCGTCTTCGCGCACGGCTGGATCACCAGCGATGCGGGGACGAAAATCGGAAAGTCGCTCGGCAACGCAATGGATCCGTTCGCGATGCGGGGCGAGTTCGGCGCTGATTCGCTGCGCTATTTTCTGTTGCGCGAGGCGCCGTTCGGCAGCGACTTCTCGATCTCGATCGAGAAGCTGCGCCAACGCCACAACAGCGATCTCGGCAACGATTTGGGCAACCTGCTGCGGCGTTCGCTGGCAATGCTGCAAAAGTATCGCAACGGCTTGGTCCCCGAGGCCGGCGCAGGCACCGTGCAGGAACGTGTCGCCGACCTGCCGTCGCTGGTGAACGAGCACGTGATGGCGTTCCGCTTTCGCGAGGCACTCGACGAGATCTGGAACGTCGTCACGCTGCTCAACCGCACGATCGACGAGCAGAAACCGTGGGAACTCTACAAGCACCAGCGCGAAGTCGAGCTGGACGCGGTGCTCTACGATCTGTGCGAAGGTCTGCGCTGGTTGAGCCTGCTGCTGTTCCCGTTCATGCCCGCGAAAGCGACCGAGATGTGGCGCCAACTCGGCCTCGCCGGGACGCCGGAGCGGCAGTGGGACGAGGAGCTCGTGTGGGGCCGCCTCGCCGCGAACACGCAAACGAATCCAGGCGACGCGCTCTTCCCCCGCATCGAACCGCCCGTCTTGTCATCGTGAGCTTGTCGACGGGAAGGATCGACAATGTTGCCATATCGGTCGATCGCAATGGTCGCCCTTCGACAAGCTCAGCTGATGTGGACTACTGCGGGGGTGCGGGTTGGTTGCCGTTCGCGCGCTCGCGTTCGATCAGCGATAGGCATTCGGCGCGGTAGAAGGAACAGAGCGCGCGCGACAGCGCGAACGGTTTCGGCAACGTGAAACCCGCCGGCGGCGGCTGCATCGGAAACGGGTGCGACATCTCGTCGAGGTACGCGAACGGATCGGTCCGGCGCAAGAAGCGGAACGCCCACGGAAAGCTCACCTCTTCGTAGTATCCGTCGGAGTAGCGGATGAGGCAGCGCAGGTACCGATCGACGAGGGCCCCGTGCGCGTTCGACTGCACCGACGTGCAGTCGCCTTGCGCGGATAGAAACTGCTCCGGCGTGCCGGCCATGATCGCTTGATACCGCCGCTCGTTGGGTGCGATCGCGGGCGGGCGGCGCTGGCGCGGCACGTCGGTCAACGAACGGTCGGCCGCGGCGATCGTGCGCCGGAACTGCTGGTCGAGCGCCGCGAGCTGCTGGGCCGACAACGCGCTGCGCGGCGCCGGGTTGACGTCGGGGACACGGACGCGATGCGGCGGCGGCGGCGGTTGGGTCGGTGCGGTGCGCGGCGGCGGTTGCGCCGGCTGGATGCGCGAATGGTGGATCGTCGCCTGCACGGGCCGATACGTGGGGGTGATCGTCGGCGCGACGGTCGGCGCGGTCGTCGGCAACGGCGGCAGCGTCGGCACGGGTAGCGCGCGCGGCCGCGGTACCCGCGCAAGCAGCGGCGGAGGCGGCTGCGCGCGGCGTTGCGGGCGCATCGCGCGGCTGCGGTGCGCAGCCAACGATGCCGCGGCTCGTCCCGTTCGGGGAAGAGCAGCACGCCGCGCTACTCGGAGCCGGCCGGCGCGTCGCCGTTCGCCCGCTCCCGGTCGATGACCGCCTTGCACTCCTCCCGATAGAACGTGCACACCGCGCGCGTTAGCGCGAACGGATGCGGGAGAACGAACCCGGGCGGCGGCGGTTGACCCGGGAACTCATGACGCCTGCCGTCGCGGCGGTAGAACGGATCGTTTGCGCGCGTGAACTTGAAGGGCCACGGAAACGTGACCGATTCGACGTACCCGTCGGCATAGTGCACCGTGCACTGCAAGTAGTACCACGTGTAACCGCCGCGGTTCGATCCGTCGTCGAGCGGATCGCAGCTCCCGTTCGCGCCGGTGACGTCCTCGATGTTCCCCATCAGATATCGATCGTAGCGCTTCATCGTGCTGACACGGCCCGGGCCGGGCTGCGGCGTCGTGGCGACATCGTGCTGCGCCTGCGCGATCGTTTGGCGAAACTGCGCGTCGAGCGCGCCGACGTCGATCGATCCGCTCGCCGGCGCTGCGCCGCGATTGCCGTGCGGAACGCGTACCATCGCGACGCGCTGCGCGCGCGGAACGTGGATCTTGGCGACCCGCGGCGCTACCGTCGGCTCGGGGTTCGGCGCGAACGTCGCCTGCGCGAGGCGCGGCGTCTCGCGCCGTCGCGGCGGCGCCTGTTGCGCCGGCGGGCGGCGCGTGGCGCGCGGACGGCTCTGCGCGACTTGCGGGCGCGGGGTCGGCACCGGGGTCGGGACCGGCGTCGGCGACGGCGGCCGAAGCCGCTCGATGGTGATCGGCTCGGTCCGCGCCAGGACCTCCCTGGGTTCGTGCGTCAGCGCGCGCACCGACCGCGCCAGCAACGCCCAAAGCGAACCCCCCGCAAAGTGCAGCACCAGCGAGAGGACGAGAGCCAAGGCGAGGTAGCGACGGCTGCGGTGATCGCGCTCGGGGAACAACTGCACGGGAGCTTTAAAGGTTCACCATGATCGACACGCACGCCCACGTGCACGACCGCTCGTTCGATGAGGATCGCGAAGCAATGGTCGCGAGAGCGCGCGAACGTGGTGTCGACGCGATCGTCACGGTCGGCTGCGACGTCGAGGATAGTCTGCGAGCCTGCGACGTGGCTGAGAGGTTCGGCCTGGCGGCAACGGTCGGGATCCACCCTCACGAGGCGAAGGACGCGCCCGGCGATCTTGCGGCGGCGTTCGACGCGCTGCGCGAACGTTTCGGGGCGCGCGTCGTCGCGGTCGGTGAGACCGGACTCGACTACCACTACGACCACAGCCCGCGCGACGTGCAGCGCAGCGTCTTCGCAGCACAGCTCGCCTACGCGCGCGCGCGACATCTGCCGCTCGTGTTCCACCAGCGCGAGGCGCACGAAGACTTCGTCGCCGGGCTGCGCGCCGGTTACGATCCGCGCTCGCAGCGCGGCGTCGTCCACTGCTTCACCGAAACGTCGATCGAGGCGCGGATCTTCGCGCGCGAGTTCGGCTTGATGCTCGGAATCGGCGGGGTCGTCACCTTCAAGACCGCCCAACCGCTGCGCGACGCGGTTCGCGAGATCGGTCTCGACGCGATCGTGCTCGAAACCGACTGTCCCTACCTTGCGCCGATCCCGCACCGCGGGCAACGCAACGAGGTCGCCTACGTCGCCGATACGGCGCGCGTCGTCGCCGAGGTGCTCGGCGTCGACGTGGCGACCGTCGTCGCGCGCACCGACGCCAACGCGCGCGCGCTGTTCGACCTGGCGGCGCCGCCCGCATAGGGTAGCGACGAGTCCCAGGTCTGCTGGAAACGTGCGCGCAACGCGGCCGCGATCGCCGGATCCGAGACGGTCATCCCCCAGTCGAGCTGGCGCGCGGTGGAGCCCCAGTCGCGGGTCGCGTTGCTCGAGCCGATCCAGGCCCCCGCGCCGCCCAGCGCCATCTTCTCCCCGGCCGGGGTGACGCGGACGTCCACGCCGTCGAGCACCAACTGGTCGAGCGCGCGAATCTCGACCGGCGGCGGGCCGGCCCGGCGCGCGCGGCGCTGCGCCTCGCCGAGTTCCCGGTCGCAGATCAGCAGCCGCGTCACGCCGCGCGCCGCCGCGCGCTGCTCGAGCGCGTCGTAGATCGGTCCGATCCCGAACGACTCGCTCTCCACGTCGAGCGGCGCCTCACCGGCTTGCCCGACGACGTGACGTTCCAACGCGAGGCTCTCGGGCTTGACGGTTCGCAGGTGCTCGTTGCCCGATGGGCGACGCGCCAAGGCGTCGCGGACGATCGCGACGTCGCCCGGGTCGTCGTCGATCAGGATCGTCTGCGGCCCGTCGTCGGACCAGTTCCGATCGTCCAAATACGCCGTCCGGTCGTCGATCAGGGCCGCCTTGAGGTGCAGTGGATCGCGCGGCGAGACGAGCGTCGCGATGCCGCCCGCCCGGCGAACGGTTTCGACCGCGTCGCGGTTGGCCTGGGCGAGGTAGCGCCGCTCGGCGGGGGTGTCGCCGACCGGATTGCGCGCCAAGGCGAGCTCGACGTGCGCGTTGCGGCGGGCCGCGGCCGCGAGCCGCTCGGTGACGCTGACGGGCAAGATGTAGGCCGACAGGGAGACGGACCGGGCGCGGTCGATGGCGGCCAGGACGGCCGGGCGGTCGGACAGGGCGATCACACCGTGCCTTCACGCGCTCGAGCCCGGCGGCAAGTCGGAGTGGATCGTCGCCTGGCCGCCGAACAGCCCCGGTCGACTCTGACGATGGATAAGGCACTCTATGTCCGCGAGATGTTCGCGGCGATCGCCCCGCGGTACGACCGCGCAAATCGGCTCCTCACGGCGGGCGTCGACGAAGCGTGGCGTAAGCGCGCCGTGGCCGAGCTCGCCGCACCGCGCGGCGGGAGCGTCGTCGACCTGTGCTGCGGGACCGGCGACCTGGTCTTCCACCTCTTGCGGACCGACCCGGCGCTCCGGGTGACCGGGGTCGACTTCACTCCCCCGATGCTCGACGGCGCGCGCGCCCGGGCCCGGCGCGCCGACCCCGCGCAGCGCGCGACCTTTCTGGAGGGTGACGTGACGCGGCTGCCGTTCGGGGACGCATCCTTCGACGGCGCGACGATGGGCTTCTCGATGCGCAACGTCGTCGACGTCCACCGGACGCTGGTCGAAGCCAGGCGCGTGCTGCGTCCGGGCGCACGGTTCGTCAACCTCGACGTCACCAAGCCGGCCAACCCGCTGATCAGGCGGCTCTTCGGGTTGTACTTTTATGGTATCGTCCCGCTCGTCGGCGGGATCGTCGGCGGCTCGAAGACCGCCTACCGCTACCTGCCCAACTCATTGACCAACTTCCCCGATGCCGATGGCCTGGCCGCACGGTTTCGGGCGGCGGGCTTCAACGACGTGCGGACGATTCGGCTCGGCTTCGGCGCGATCGCCATCCACGTCGGGGCGGCCTGATGCTCGATCGCGCCCGCGGCGAACGCGATCTCTACGCGCTCATCGAAGCCTATTTCGACTCATCGTTCACGACCGACAACGCGCTGATCACCGAGGCGATCCGCCGGATGCTGGCCGCCGGCGGCAAGCGTTTACGGCCGCGGTTCACCTTGCTGGCGGCCGAATCGTGCGGCGCCGGCGCGGAAGAGCACCTGCGGCTCGCGGCGTTCATGGAGCTGATCCACGTCGCCACGCTGATCCACGACGACGTGGTCGACGGCGCGCAGACGCGCCGCGGCGTCAACGCGACGGCGGTCGACTTCGGCAACCGGGTGAGCGTGCTCGCCGGCGACTATCTCTTCGCCTGGATCTTCAAGAACGTCACGGCCGCCTACCAGCACCCGATCCCGCACGTGCTCAGCTCGACGCTGGCCGACATTACCGACGGCGAGGTGCTGCAGCTGCGAGCGCTGGCCGATCTCGACACCACGCTGGCGGCTTACGTCGAGATCGCGACCAAGAAGACCGCGTCGCTGTTCGCGGCGTCGGCGGAATGCGGCGTGCTCGCCGCCGGTGGCTCCCCGTTCGCGGTCAAGGCGCTGCGCGACTTCGGCACGGCCTTCGGCATCGCGTTCCAGATGCGCGACGACCTGCTCGACTTGACCGCCGACGAAGCCACGCTAGGCAAGCCCGTCGGCAACGATCTGCGCGAGCGCAAGATGACGGTCCCCTTGGTCCTCGCGCTCGAGGACGGCGATCGGGAATTCCGCTCGGCCGTCGAACGTTTCTTCGCGCAGGACGACGACACGCCCGAGCAGGTCGCGGCGGTCGTCGCGGGGATCGCTGCGCACGGCGGCCTCACGCGAACCGAAGCGGTCTTAGCGGGGTACGTCGAACGAGCGAAGCAGTCGCTCGCGCCGCTCGGCAACGCTCCCGCCCGCACCGAACTCGCCGCCCTCGCGGACGCCCTTCTCTGAACCGGAGACCCGAATGTTTTCACCCGTAGAAATCGCCGTCGTCGCAGGCATCGCGATCTTGATCTTCGGCGCCGACAAGCTCCCGAAGCTCGCCCGCAGCGCCGGCCTGGCGAAGAAAGAGTTCCTGGTCGGTCAAGCGGAGGCCGACATCGCCGCCGAACGCGCGCGCGATGAGGCGCGCCGCACCGCCGAAGCACAGACCGTCGCGACCGAATCGACCGTGAACGGTGTCGGACAACCGCCGATCGTCCCCGACCCGCTGACCGGGACCGCCGGACCGACGCACGTAGCCCCGCCTCACTAAGAACGTAGCGTGCTCGCCGCGCGGCCACCGCTCGACGACGAGAAGCGCGAGCGCGAGATCGATTGGGATCAAAAGGAGATGCCGTTCACCGAGCACCTGCGGGAGCTTCGGAACCGGCTCTTCGTCTGTCTCATCACGATCGCCGGGCTGGCGGTCGCGTTGTTGTACCCGGCGCAGCTCGCGATCCCGTGGATCACGCACGTCTACTTCGGGTCGATTCAACTCCACGCGTTCGGCCCGGCCGACGCGATCTGGGCGATCTTCAAGATCGCGTTGTACGGTGCGATCGTCCTCGGCTTGCCGGTCATTCTGTTCCAGGTGTGGATGTTCGTCGTGCCGGCGGTTCATCCGCGCACGCGCCGCGCCGTGTACTCGTACATCTTCCCGTCGTTCCTGCTCGCGCTGGCCGGAATCGCGTTCGCGCACTTTCTCGTCCTGCCGCGCGCGATCAAAGGCCTGGACTACTTCACCGAACAGATCGCCGTCCCGACGTACGGCATCGAGTCGACGCTCAACCTCGTCCTGTTGATGCTGCTCGCGTTCGCGATCGTCTTCCAGACGCCGGTCGTCATGCTGTTGCTGGCGCGCATCGGGCTGATCAACAGCAAGCTGCTGCGCAGCTATCGCAAATACATCGGCTTCGGCATGCTCGTCGCCGGTGCGGTCCTCGCGCCCGACGGCAGCCCCGTGACGATGGCGATCATCGCCGCGCCGATGTACGTGCTGTTCGAGCTCTCGATCTGGCTCATCGTCTTCATGGATAAGCGTTGGAAGCGCGAAGCCGAAACGGTCTAGTCTCGGCAGCGGGGGTATCGCTGCGCGAAGGTTGGGGCGATGTCGTGCGGCTGTTCGCGCACGTTCCGTTCGGCGTCTCGCTGCTCGCGATCTGGGGACTGCTCACGCTGATCGGCGTGATCGTCGAGCAGGGGAAAGACCCGTCGTTCTACGCCGGCGCGTACGCACCGCCGATCGCGCGGCTGATCGTGCGGCTGGACCTGGACAACATCTATCACAGCGCGGCGTACCTCGGCGTGATCGGCCTGATCCTGTGCTCGATGGCGGCGGCGACGTTTACCAAGGTCATCCCGCGCCGCATCCCGCGCCTCAACCCCGTCAAGATCGACGCGATCCCGCTGCACGCGACCGTGCACGTCTCCGGCGATGCGGAGAGCGCGCGCGAACGGATCGCCGCGTTCTTCGCCGCGCGCGGCTGGCAGGTGCGCAAGCGCGAGTTCGGCGGCACCGAGTGGACCTTCGCCGACAAGAACAACTGGGCGCGGCGCGGCGTGCTGGTCGCGCACATCGGCTTCGTGCTCATCGCAGCCGGGACGACGATCTACTGGGCGAAGGGGTACAGCGGGCAGTTCGCGGTGCTGAGCGGGCAGACCGCGACGATCCCCGAGAACGGAACGACCGTCGAGCTGAAGCGCTTCGCGTATCGCATCGATCCGGTCCAGACCAAAGCGGGGACCGTCTACCAGCCAATCGACTACGTTTCGGACGCGACGATCACCGGACGCGACGGCGTGGCCCACAACGCGATCATTCGGGTCAACCAGCCGTACGACGCAGACGGCACGTTGATCTATCAGGCGACCTACGGTTTCGCGATCGACTTCCGGCTCACCAAAGACGGCCGGCCCGTCCCGGGTCCGGACCATCCGCTCAAAGAAGGCGAAGGCTTCGCGATCGACGGCACGTCGCGCGCGATCCAATACCAGCGTTTCGTCGGCACGATCGATCGCAGCACCGGTCAGCCCGGCGCCGATCCGCGACCGAACGATCCCGGCATCGTGATTCAAGCGTTCGACGGTGACCGCCCGGTGGGCGGCGCGCTAATCCCGTTGGGTCAGCCCGTCGACCTCGGCGCCGGCTACAAGCTCGACGCCGCGCGCTACGTCTTGTACTCCGGCTTCCAGTACCGTTACGATCCCGGGATCCCCGTGGTGGGGATCGGCGCGTTCGTGCTGCTCGCCGGGCTGTGCATCTCGTTCTACTTCTTGCCGGCGCGGCTGTTCGTGCTCGTTCGCGACGCCGCCGGCGGCGGCGCGGAGGTCGGACTCGCAGCGACGACCGTGCGCGGCTACGACGTGTTCGAAGAACGCTTCGCCGAGATCGTCGAAGCCGTTCGCCGGACCGAACCAGTTGCGCCGGAGACCGAAATCACCACCACCCCGGTCCTCGGAGGAGTATAAGAAGGTATGGATCCGACCAGACAGCTGCTCGATCAGGCGCTGCTCGAGATCGGGATCGCCGCCTACGTCACCGGCGCGCTGGTCCTGTTCGCGTACTTTCTCACCCGCCGGCCGGTGCTGCGCTCGATCGGGATGCCGCTGGCGATCCTGGGCGCCGCCTCCCAGTTCGCCGAGCTCGGCGCGCGCTGGTGGATGACGGGCGTCTGGCCGCTAACGAACCTGTACGGTTCACTCTCGCTGTTCAGCGCCTGCGCGGTCACGATTTTCGTGGTGTTCGCCTATCGCTACGAGATGGATTTTATCGGCGGTCCGGTGCTGGCCCTGGCCGCGATCGCGCTCGGCTACGCAACGACCTGGAACGAAGGCTACATGCCGGCCGTACCGGCACTGCAGTCGTACTGGATCAAGATCCACGTCCCGATCGTGATCACCGCCTACGCGTCGTTCATGGTCGCGTTCTGTCTGTCGTTGCTCTATCTGGTCAAGGCGGCGGTGGAGAACCGCTACCGCACGGGTTCAGCCAGCGTGCGCGGCGTCGCCGCCGGCGCCGGCGCCGCCATCGATGTGCCGCTGAACTATGCTGCCCTGCCCGGGTTCGGCGCAGTCCGCACCGACACGCCGGCGTTGGCGAGCGCTGCCGCGGCCGGCGACGGGGCCGCGCAATGGCTGAGCGGGCTTCCGTCGCTCGCCAAGCTCGACATCATGCAATATCGCGTCATCGCCGTCGGCCTGCCGCTGCTCTCGCTCGGGATCATCACCGGCGCGATGTGGGCCAAAGAGGCGTGGGGCGCATACTGGCAATGGGATCCCAAAGAGACCGCCGCGCTGCTCTCCTGGATCGTCTACGCGGCGTACATGCACTTACACACCCGTCCCGAATGGCGCGGCACGCGCACGTCGATTGTGAGCGTCATCGGCTTCGCGTCGATCGTCTTCTGCTACCTCGGCGTCAACATCTGGATCAGCGGCCTCCACAGCTACAAGATGTAGACGCCGCTGTCACCCTGAGCTCGTCGAAGGGCTTGGCTTTCGCTCCGGAAGCGCGGGCATCGGCGTTGGTGCGGCTACTTGGCTCGGATTCTCCCAAATCGATTTGGCGGCCGCCGGGAGACTGTCCGGGACGCGCTTCGTGAAGTACGTGATCTGC
>Ga0208220_1000629_pt1 | contig 14840 bp, 14 predicted proteins | sample NGESurdeep092012_9_FD_184484 | JGI IMG/M metagenome (GOLD analysis project Ga0208220, IMG submission 184484) | Arctic peat soil microbial communities from Barrow, Alaska - NGEE Surface sample F53-1 deep-092012 (SPAdes) | ecosystem: Environmental > Terrestrial > Soil > Wetlands > Peat ... | reverse complement strand
GGCAGGACCGCCTCGGCCGTCATCCGCGCCGAATTGCCTCAGACCAATGCATCTCTCTGTGTTCTTCAACTCCGCTATGGTATCGGGATGCCTGCCTCGACGAGCGCTCCCACCCGAATCGGCTCCGCCATTTTCGCAACCGTCATCCTGCTTCTGCCGGCGCTGTGGAACCGTTTCCCGATCTTGGAATACGATACCGGCGGCTACCTGGCGCGCTGGTTCGAGGGCTATCTAGTGCCCAGCCGGTCGACCACCTACGGGCTGTTTTTGACCGCCGGATGGCCGCTCGATTTCTGGCCGGTCGTCATTATCCAGGCCCTAGCCGTCGTCTGGATCATCGACCTGTCACTGCGGACGCTTCGTTTCACCTTCCATCCGGCCGCATTGCCGGCGATTGCGGCGGTGCTCGCCGTGGCGACGGCACTGCCGTGGCTCGCGAGCGAGCTTCTGACCGATATATTCGTTGGTCTCGCCGTGCTCGGCTTTCATGCGCTGGTATGGCACCGCGATCGCATCGCGCCCTGGGAACGCTTGGCGCTCGTCGTCTTCATTGCTTTCGCGGCCTCGACCCACAGCGCGACCTATGCGGTGCTGCTCGCGCTCGGTGTTGCAGCGCTGCTTCTCGCATGGTTCAGCGCCAGACTCGTGCCGCGTACCGGGTTGGCAGCGATGAGCACTGCGATGGTGCTCGGCGCCGTCATGCTGGTCGGCGCGAATTTTGTGGTGAGCAAAACCATCGCCTGGACGCCGGGCGGTTACGGCCTCGCCTTCGCCCGCATGCTGGAAGACGGTATCGTCACGCGCTATCTCAACGACCATTGTCCCGATCCGCGCCTTAGGCTTTGTCCCTATCGCCATGACCTGCCGCCGAGCGCCGACGACTTTCTTTGGGGCGACAGCGTGTTCAACCGGCTCGGCCGCTTCGCCGGCCTAGGCGATGAAATGCGAACCATCGTGCTTGGCAGTCTGCACGATTATCCCGGCATGCAGATCGAGACCGCGCTGGTCGCGACGGCAAAGCAACTCGTCGCCGTCGGTACCGGCTACGGCGTTCTCACCACGATCTGGCACACCTACGGCATTATCGAACGCTATACGCCCTCGGTGGTCCCGGCGATGCGGGCGGCGCGGCAGCAGCATGGCAAAATCCACTTCTCCGTCATCAATGCCGTCAATGTGCCGGTCGCGTTGGCATCGATGGCCCTGCTTCCGGCCTTGGCGATCTTTGGACTATGGAGCGCCGAATTCGCCGATATCGGCAGCCTCGCCGCGACAGTTACACTCGCACTGCTCGCCAACGCCGCCTTCTGCGGCGTTATTTCCCACGCACAAGATCGCTATGGCTCGCGGATGGCATGGATCGCCAGTTTTGCAATCGGGCTTGCAGTCTATCGTGCCGTCGTGCTGGCACGGGAGCGAACGCCACAGCTCAGCCGCGAAAGTGCTTCGACAGCTTGAGGCCCTGGGCCTGATAGTTGGAGCCGATACCGGTGCCGTAAAGCTTGTCGGGACGGGCCAGCATTTTTTCGTAGACGAGGCGCCCGACGACTTGGCCATGTTCGAGGATGAACGGCACCTCGCGCGAACGCACTTCAAGCACCGCGCGCGAGCCTTGGCCGCCCGATCCAGCATAGCCGAAGCCGGGATCGAAGAAGCCGGCATAGTGCACGCGAAATTCACCGACCAGCGGATCGAACGGCACCATCTCGGCGGCAAACTCGGGCGGCACCTGCACGGCTTCGTTTGACGCGAGAATATAAAACTCGTCGGGATCGAGGATCAGGCTTTTGTCGGCGCGCGCGGCGATCGGTTCCCAGAATTCGGCAACGTCGTAGGCGGCGCGGCGCTCGACCTCGATGACCGCGGTGTGGCGCTTGGCGCGATAGCCGACGATGCCCGCCCCCTTTCCCTCCAGATCGATGCTCACCGCGACGCCGTCGCCCATCACCGCTTCGGCCCGGTCGACCAGCCGTTCGCGCGCATGCAGCGCGCGCAACGCCTCGGCGCTGAGCGACGCGTCGCCGCGGCGCAGGCGCAATTGCGACAGCCGCGAACCTTCGCGCACCAGAACCGGAAAAGTCTTGGGGCTGATCTCGGCGTAGAGCGGACCGTGATAGCCGCCGGCGACGCGATCGAAGCCGCGCGTCTCGTCGGCGATCACGCGGGTGAACACGTCGAGCCGGCCAGTCGAGCTTTTCGGATTGGTAAACGCCGCAATGTCCGCGGGCAAAGCCAAGCCTTCGATCAGCGGTACGATGTAGACGCAGTTGGTTTCCAGCACCGCGCCGGCGGCGAGCGAAAATTCATGGAGCTTCAATTCGGCGATGCGCTGCGCGACAGTCGTGCCGGGGCCGGGGAGAAAACTCGCGCGCACGCGATAGGCGATGGCGCCGAGGCGAAGATCGAGACTGGCCGGCTGGATCTGATCGGGCGCAAACGGATAGCGCGCCACGATCGCGCCGTCGCGTTCGAGTGCCGCGATCATGCGGTCGGGCAGGATTCCCTGATCGGACGGCGCGAAGGATAAAGCCACGAGGTCACACTTTTTATGATTCCCCTCCCCGCTTCGCGGGGCAGGAATATGACTACTCGCGATCTAACCCGATGCCCGGTTTGACGCAAAGACGCGCGCGGCGTATAAACCGCTTTATCCCGTGGTCATTTGAGCCGGCCGGCTTGCAAGCCACGTAAAACAAGTTGCTAAAAGGCCGGGGACGCGTGTGCCCGGCCCGAGGATTTTCCTCCTGGCCGGGTTTTTGTTTTTTGGCCGATGATGCATTGGCCGATGTCCGCCGAACTTGGAGGAACACATGTCCGCGTCCACAAAGAAGATTTACCGCCCGGAAACTCGTCTGGTTCAATCAGGCACGTTGCGCTCGCCGTTCGGCGAAACATCGGAGGCGCTCTATCTCACCCAGGGCTATGTTTATGACACCGCCGCCCAGGCGGAAGCCCGCTTCAAAGGCGAGGATCCAGGCTACCAATATTCACGCTTTGCCAATCCGACGGTCGACATGTTTGAGCGGCGCATGGCGGCGTTCGAAGGCGCCGAAGCCGCGCGTGCCACCGCGACCGGCATGGCCGCGGTCACCCTTGCGCTGGTCGGTCAGGTCAAAGCCGGCGATCATGTCATCGCGGCAAAAGCCATGTTCGGTTCCTGCCGCTATATCGTCGAGGATTACCTGCCGCGCTTTGGTGTTTCCTCGACGCTGGTCGACGGCTGCAACCTCGATTCCTGGCGCAATGCGGTGCGGCCCAATACCAAAACGTTCTTTCTCGAAAGCCCGACCAATCCGGCGCTCGAAGTCATCGACATCGCAGCCGTCGCCGAGATTGCGCACGCCGCCGGCGCCACGCTCGTCGTCGACAATGTTTTCGCCACGCCGCTATTTCAAAGCCCGCTCGCGCTCGGCGCCGATTGCGTCGTCTATTCGGCGACCAAACACATCGACGGCCAGGGCCGCTGCCTCGGCGGGGTCGTGCTCGGATCGCAGAAATTCATCATGGACAATATCCACACGCTACTTCGCCAGACCGGCCCGTCGATGTCGCCGTTCAACGCCTGGGTGCTGCTCAAGAGCCTCGAGACGCTCGCGGTGCGGGTGCGGCGGCAGACCGACAGTGCGGCGGCGCTTGCGGTCGTGCTCGCCGAACATGGCAAAATCTCCCGCCTGATCTATCCCGGCAGGCCCGATCATCCGCAGGCCGCTGTCGCGCAAAAGCAGATGCGCGGCGGTTCGACGCTGGTCGCCTTCGAAATCAAGGGCGGCAAGAAAGCGGCGTTCCGTTTTCAGGACGCGCTCAAGCTCATTCGCATCAGCAACAATCTCGGTGACGCCAAGAGTCTGATCACCCATCCAGCGACGACCACGCACCAGCGGCTGAAGCCCGAGCAACGCGCGGAGCTCGGCATCAGCGACGGCCTCGTTCGCGTGTCGGTCGGTCTCGAACATCCCGACGATATCGTGGAGGACGTGCTCGCCGCACTGGAAGCGGTGTGACCGCGAACTATTCGCTACGGTGAATTTGCCGTATGCGCGGGATGCGCCGCGGCCGATGCGATCGGACGGCTTGCCGCTTCGGCGATTGCCGCGCCGAGGAGTTTTGCTATGCAGGCATAGCTCCAATCGTTCATGTGCAACTGATCCGCCGATACGAAGTCGGCGAACGGCAGATGCCGGACTTCGTACCAGTTCTGCATCACCGCAAAGCGCCGGAACAGATCGACATTCTCTTCCTTGGCCGCGAGCGCAAGCTGTTCGACCATGCCCGGCGTCTCGGGCTTGGCGATCACCGCGGGTGCGAATTGCGGATCGATCAGAACCAGGTCGGCATTGGCAGCCTTGATCTCGCCAATGCCCTCGTGGAGCCGTGCCGAATGCGTGTCGAGCGGGCGATCGCGCAGCACCGAATTGGTGCCGACCTGCCAGAGCACGAGCTGCGGATGCTCGGCGAATACCCCGGTCGCAAATCGCGCCATCATGTCGTCGGTCTCTTCGCCGTTGACGCCGCGATTAATCACCGTGATGGCGTTGCCGGGAAAGCGCTGGTGAAGGTCGGCGGCAAGCTGGCTTGGATAACTTGCGGCAGGCGAACTCGCACCGGCGCCCGCGGTCGATGACGACCCGATGGCGACGATGGTGAGCGGTTCGCCGCTCGCAAGACGCCGCGCCGTGCGCAAGAGCGGACGATCGAAACGCGCGAATTCGGGCGACGCATTGCAGGCGATCGATGGCGACGGAACGGGCGCGGCGGACGGCGAGACGGCGGCGTGCTTCGTCGTGTCGGACGGCAGCGGGCGCGGTGCCGGAACAGCCACCGCCGGCATCGCCGCGGGCGTGGCGGCGGGAGCAGCAACCTGGGTTAATTCGGGTGCGACAAAAAGCGCAGGAGCCGACACCTGGGCTTGCGCACTTGTGTGCAGTGCAAGAACAGTTTGCACTGCGAAAAGAAACGCAGTAGCGGCCGGAGCCCGCGCCATGCAGGCGATGAGTTTTTGCTTGTTGGAAGTCATTTAGCGCGTCGTTTGCATTCTTACGGCGTCAAGATGCGCGGCATTTATGATGAGCGACGCCAAGGCCCAGCCGATACAGTCGTGAACACGACGCGCCATATCATACTTCTTGGTAGCGGTATAGAGATCGAAGGTGCCGGCATCGTTCCAAGAATGCATAATCGCCAGGCGGTCGAACAACAGCGCACCGCGCTGCTGAGCAACCCATTTCATCACATCGGCATAGGTCGAAACGTCGAGCATGGATTCGGTGCGCGGGCTGTATTGCATGTTCATCAAAATGACGTCCGCACCTGCCGCCTGAATCGCCGCGACGCCGTCATCGAGGCTGGTGCGGAAATCTTCCGGTTCGACGCCGCTGAGCGCGTCTGCCGTGCCGGCCTGCCAGATCACCAGCGTCGGTTTGTCGTCGGCGAGGATTTTGCTTAGGCCCAGCGCCATATTGGCGGTGGTTTCCCGCGACTGCGTATGCGCCGTGACTTTGATATCGATGCCCTTCAGGCGCTGTTTGAGCGCATCTTCGAGCCGGGCCGGATAGGCAAAACGGACGCCATCGGGGCCGGAAAGCGCCGAGGATCCGGTGCCGACTACGCTGATATCCAAGCGGTGCCGATCCTGGTCCTCGTTCGTCACGCGCGTGAGATCGGTGTCGCTCTCGAGGAACGACTGCGGCACGTCGCATTCTTCCAGCGGCGCCGCATGTACGGCGCCCTCCAAAAGCGAAATCGCTGCGATGACGGCAATGATCAGTTTCATGCCTCGCCTCCCGCGAGGTCGGCGTCAGGTGGTTTGACGCGCGATGTGGGACTTCGCCCTTCTATGTGCTTGTACCACGATATCAGACTGGCTGTTGCAATCATGATGAGGATGCCAAGAAGGCTAATGGCGATCTGCACCAAGGGGCCGCCCGACCATTCGCTGATGATGAACTGCCCGGCAAACGCCAAAAACACGCCAAGGCAGAAAATCTCCAATGAATGCTGCCCGCAGCGGATCGCGGGCTGCAAGAGCGGCAATTTCAATGCCGGCCAATCGCGCGGCACGAAACGCACCGTTACCGCGGCAAGGGCGAGAAAATGCGCAAAACGCAGCACGTCAAGATTGGTCTTATCGATCGGATACATCCAGTCGCTTAACCAACCCGGCACCAAGCGGGCCAGCGGCTCGACATACCAAGTCAAGGTGATGACGAAGGCGAACAGCAGGTAGGCGACCGCGATGCCAAGCACGACCGGCGAGCGGAGCACGCCGGACAACCGTTGCGCGCCGCCGAGCGCGCACCAGGCGCCGAACACGAACAGCAATTGCCAGGCGAACGGATTGAAGAACCAGACGCCGTTCGGATAGGCCGGCAGATTCCAATCGAAATTCCACGCCAGCACATAGACCAAGGCCGAGCCGGCCAAGGCGAAGGCCGGCTGCCACATCAGCAGCCAAAGCATCGGCGGAAAAAACAGCAGCAACACGATGTAGAGCGGCAGCACGTCCATGTTGACGGGTTTGAACTTCAGCAACAGCGCCTGGAAGATCGTAACGTCCGGCTGCTTGAGGAAATCGAGGATATTCATTTCTTCGGCATAAAGCGGATTGTCGAACGTCGCCGCAACGTAGGCGATCTCGGCCATGAAGATCGTGAACAGAAAGATGTGCGCGACGTAGATCTGCCAGGCACGCCGCAACACGCGCGCGCTCGAGATCAGAAAGCCGCGTTCGCGCATGGCGCGGCCATAGACGAAGGCCGCGGTATAGCCGGAAATGAAAATGAAGATTTCGGTCGCGTCGGAAAAGCCGTAATTGCGGATGGTGAACCAGTTGACGATGTTCTCGGGGATGTGGTCGAGAAATATCAGCCACAGCGCTACGCCGCGGAACAGATCAAGCCGCAGGTCGCGCTCGGTCGAAATCGCCGGCAGCGGCGCGGCCGACGCCAGCGGGTTTGCAAATATCGGCTTTACCAGCATGGGCCTTGCAATCTGGGCCTGAGATCTTGGGCTCTACGAACAGTCCCGGCCGCCGCGCCGCGGCGGCACGTCCGCTCCACCGAGCATCGGCGCCTTAAGTTCAATCTAGTCCGGCAGGTACGGCTTGAGAAAGCTCCCCCGCCTAGTTATTGCAACAAACCGGGCGGCGTTATTCACTTCTGCGTAGAATCATTCCCCGATGTGTGGAAGGAGAATGCGTCGGCAGTGCAGCAAGCGGCGCGTCGGGCGGGCATGAACAGCCCGCAAGGACTGAGCTCCACAGGACGGCTCCACGGGACGGCTCCGAGGGCGATTCCAAAGGACGACTCCATGTATCGTGCGGTGACTCGCAATATCGAGGTGGTAGTGACGCCGCGTTTCGTCGCCGACCGGTCGTCGCCGGAGAGTAATTATTTCTTCTGGGCCTACACGATTTCGATCACCAATAACGGCGCGGAAACGGTGCAACTCAAGACCCGCCACTGGCACATCACCGACGCCCACGGCCGCCGCCAGGAGGTGCGCGGCGCCGGCGTCGTCGGTGAAGAGCCGGTGCTCAAGGCCGGCGAGGCTTTCGAATATACCAGCGGCGTGCCGCTGCAGACGCCGTCAGGCTTCATGGCCGGCAGTTACGGCATGGTCAGCGCTGCCGGCGAGCATTTCGATATCGACGTGCCGGCCTTTTCGCTCGACAGCGTCGAAACCAAGCGCACGATAAACTAGTCCGGTTTGCCCCGGTTGAAGGCCGTTATAGCGAAAGCGCTTGCGGCCTTATGGCGAAGCCGGAGTGGCCGAAAGTCTTAGCGGCCGACCTCGACGCCTACTCCCGGAGCCTGAACGTCCACGCCGGGCCCGCAATCGCCGTTACGATAATGATCTTCGTCATGGTCGCGAATGATCACGTCGGAATCGGGCTGGTCCACGCACTTGGAAACGCCTGATCCGTTGTCGCTCCCTGCCCGGCGTTGGCGACGTGCGAGAGCGCGAACCACAGCGCGGCGGTCGCCACGCCAATCAAAATTTTGCTCATTTTTATCGCCTCCGCTGCATACCTCCTATGAAATCCGTCGGAAACGCTTTGGTTCCGGCTATGCCGCTTGTGATGTGCTAAAACCCACCTAAATACTGCAATGCAGCAATGTTAAAAATGTAATAAAGACAATGGTTTGTTAAAAAAATACGAGACTTCACTGATCGTCACATTGCATCGCACAAAAAAGGCTAAGTTCTGTGGGAACTTGATTCGCGATTGGGACGAGACATGACGGAACGGGCTACCATTATGCGTGCAAAATTGGTCGCAGTAGGCTTGGCGTTCGTTGCGGTGCTGATCGGGGCGGAATACGTCCGCGCCGCCGTCGATCAGCCTCAAACACACGAAAATATCGCCGAAGCCGCGTCGCCTGCCGGACTGGTTGCCGCAGAGCTGGATCCGGTTTTTGCCTACAAGCTCGTGGAACGGGTTCGCGGACCTTACGAACGTTCGCACCGGCTTATCGCGCAGGCGCGGCTGCTCTAGGCAGAAGCCGAATCCTGCGTTGCAGCCGCATCCTGCGTTGCGGCGGCATCCGGCGCGGTCACTTCATCCGGTGCGAACACATAGGTCGAACTGCAGAATTCGCAGGTCACGGTGATCCGCCCATCCTCGACCATGTCGTCGCGATCTTCCTGCGGAAAGCTCCGCAACATGGTCTCGACATTGCCGCGCGAGCAGGTGCACTGCGCGTTGACCGACATGGCGCGGAACACCCGTATGCCGGGTTCATGGAACAGACGATAGGCCAGCTGCTCGCTCGATAGTGCCGGATCGATCAGTTCGATATCCTCCACAGTGGCAATCAGCGAACGGCCTTCGACCCAGGCCTCATCCTCCGGGACCACGTGCGATGCCGTACCGGGCGGCGCGTCGCCGGGATCGAGATCGGCCGGCCGCGAACGTTCGGCGGATTTCGGCAGGAACTGGAGCAAAATTCCGCCAGCCCGCCAATGCCGGGTCGCGCCGTTCTCGCCGGCGCGAAACTCCTCGGCGACGGCAAGGCGCACGCGGGTCGGAATCTGCTCCGAGCGTAAAAAGTATTCGTGCGCGGCCTGTTCAAGGCCGCCGCCATCCAGCGCGACGAGGCCCTGATACCGGCTCGTCTCCGGGCCCTGATCGATGGTCATGGCGAGATGGCCATGGCCGAGGAGTTTCCCGGGCGTAGCCTCATTGGCCGCAATGGCGGCGGCGACCCGATCGGCATCGAAGCGCGCGCAGGCCCGCACGTTGCCAGGCGAGATGAAATCGACCACCAGCATGCGCACCGGACCGTCGCTCTGCGTCTGCAGGATGAACCGGCCATCGATTTTAAGGCTCGACCCCAGCATCACTGTGAGCACGATCGCCTCGCCGAGCAGTTTCGCCACCGGCGCCGGGTAATCGTGACTGGTCAGGATGGTGTTCACGGCGGCGCCGAGCCGCACGATGCGGCCACGCAAATCGAGCGCCTCGACTGCGAACGGCAGGATGGTGTCGTCGAGACCGACCTGGTCGGGTTCGCGCACCGGAATTGCGAATTCGGGACTGTTCATCACGCCGGAATATATAGGTGGCAGCGGCTTAAATGTGAGGCCTCGCCGTACCGCCAAAATGCCCGGGATTTACGTGTCGGGGACTGTAAATGTTGGCGGCTATGGCCTCAGCGGCCGTCCGCTTCCAAGCACCAGGCCAATATTCCCTTCTGTGCGTGCAGCCGGTTTTCAGCTTCGTCGAATACCACGGAATGCGGTCCGTCGATCACTTCGTCGGTGACCTCTTCGCCGCGATGCGCCGGCAGGCAATGCATGAAGATCGCGTCCGCTTTGGCGCGTGCCATCAGCCGCGCATTGACCTGATAGCGCTTGAGTAGATTGTGGCGGCGCGCGCCATTGCGGTCGCCCATCGAAACCCAGGTGTCGGTGACGACGCAATCGGCGTCTTTCACGGCCTCGTCCGGATCGGCGCCGATGCTGATCGCGGCGCCGGACGATTTGATCCAGTCGGTCAGCGGCTTCTTCGGCGCCAGTTCGGGTGGTGTCGCCACCCGCAGCCGGAATGCAAAGCGCTCCGCCGCGTGCATCCACGAGGTCAGCACGTTGTTGGCGTCGCCGGTCCAGGCCACGGTGCGGCCGCGGATCGGGCCGCGATGCTCCTCGAAGGTCATGACGTCGGCCATCACCTGGCATGGATGCGAACGCCGGGTCAGGCCGTTGATCACCGGCACGGCGGCGTGGCGCGCCAGTTCGGCGATGTCCGCGGGATCGAGCGTGCGGATCATGATGGCGTCGATATAGCGCGACAGCACCCGCGCCGTGTCGGCGAGCGTTTCGCCGCGGCCGAGCTGCATCTCCTCCGCGGTCAGCAGAATGACATCGCCGCCGAGTTGCCGCATCGCGACTTCGAACGAGACGCGGGTGCGCGTCGACGGCCGCTCGAAAATCATCGCCAGCGTCTTGCCGGCGAGCGGACGATCGGCGCGGCTATTTTTCGACTTCATGGCGCGCGCGTCCTCGATCATGCGGCGCAGTTCGATGGCCGGAATGTCGATGAGATCGAGGAAGTGGCGGACGCCGCTCATCCGGTCGCCTCTTCGGTGGACGTTTGAGCGTGGGCGCGCGCGATCCGGGCACAGGCTCGTTCGAGCCGGGTGACGCCTTCCGCGAGTTCGGCTTCGCTGATGATGAGCGGCGGCAGCAAGCGGACGACATTGTCGCCGGCGCCAAGCGTGATCATTTTTTCGGCCCGGGTCGCATCGACAAGTTCCGCGGCCGGAACTACCGCGCGCACGCCGATCAACAGCCCTTCGCCGCGCACCTCGGCGATCACGGATGGATAGCGGTCCTTGAGTTCCGCCAGCCGCTGCCGGAACAGGATTGAGATGCGCTGGACGTGCTCGAAGAAGCCGGGCGCGAGCATGACATCGAGCGTCGCATTAGCGGCGCTCATCGCCAGCGGATTGCCGCCGAAAGTCGAGCCGTGGGTGCCGGCGGTCATACCCTTTGCCGCCTCGCGCGTCGCCAGGCAAGCGCCGACCGGAAAGCCACCGCCCAGCGCCTTGGCCAGCGCCATGATGTCAGGCGCGACGCCGGCCCGCTGATAGGCGAACAACTCGCCGGTGCGCCCCATGCCGGTCTGCACCTCGTCGAAGACGAGGAGAAGGCCGTGCTGGTCGCATAGCTCGCGCAACGCTCGAAGGAACGACGGCGCCATCACGCGCAAGCCGCCCTCGCCCATTAGCGGCTCGATCATGATGGCCGCGGTTTCGCTGCCGATCGCCTTCTTGGTCGCCTCGAGATCGGCGAATGGAACTTGATCGAAACCCTCGACGACCGGCCCGAACCCTTCGAGATATTTCTTCTGACCGCCAGCGGCCAAAGTCGCCAGCGTGCGGCCGTGGAACGCGCCCTCATAGGTGATGATGCGATACCGCTCCGGATTGCCGTTCACCGCCTGGTATTTGCGCGCGGTCTTGATCGCGCATTCGGCAGCTTCCGCGCCGGAATTGCAGAAGAACACCACGTCGGCAAAGCTTGCTTCGCACAGCCGGGCCGCCACGCGCTCGGCTTCGGGAATTTCATAAAGATTGGAAACGTGCCAAAGCTTTGCCGCCTGCTCGGTCAACGCAGCGACCAGGTGCGGATGCGCATGACCCAGCGCATTGACGGCGACGCCCGAGGTAAAATCGAGATAGCGCTCGCCGTCGGTCGCCACCAGCCAAACGCCTTCGCCCCGCTCAAAAGCGAGGTGAACACGCGCGAAGGTCGGCATCAGATGCGATGTCACGGTTGCGCCTGCGAATGCTGCGCGGCGGCAATCCGCGCAGCTAAAATAAAATGTGCCGCCTCTCCGGGCGGCACGGGGAGATATTCTATTTCCGTCCGGCCCACTGTCAACACACGATAATTGCGTGCTGCGAACCCGGTTTGTACCCAGATCATCCACACGCAGAGAGGAACATGTGGACGCACAGCACCCGACTCTTGCGCCCGACTCCCGCCATATTGTAGCCTTTTGATTGTCAAGTACGACATCTCGTGCGGCAGACACTCTTCTCGAGCGAGCGTTGTTGATGCGTGTGTGTTGGGCGGCAGTGCCGCTGCCCGGCCCGATGGTGGATTCCCTCAAGGGTCACTCTCCCGTGGAATCCGACCACACTGTAAGGAGGATTGCGCATGTCGTGGACTGATGAGCGGGTCGAGCTTCTCAAAAAGCTGTGGTCCGACGGTCTTTCGGCGAGCCAGATCGCCGCCGAACTCGGCGGTATCACGCGCAACGCCGTGATCGGCAAGGTGCATCGGCTCGGCCTGTCCGGCCGCGCCAAGAGCACGTCGAGCACCTCGCCGCGTCCGCGCAAGGCGCGCTCGCCGTCGCACATGCTGCGGATCGGGCGTCCGGCGATCCGCGGCAATACCGCGCTCGCGCATGCCTATGAGATCGAGACGGAAGCCGAACCGGAATTGCTCGATAACATCATTCCGATCGGCCAGCGCCGCACCATCCTGGAACTGAACGACCAGACTTGCCACTGGCCGGTAGGCGATCCCAGCAGCACCGATTTTTTCTTCTGCGGCGGCAATACGCTCACCGGCCTGCCCTATTGCGCCTATCACTCACGGGTAGCCTACCAGCCGGCGAGCGATCGCCGCCGCGACAAACGCCCGCCGCCGCGCTGAGCGACTAGGCCATTGACCCACTATTCCGGCCATTCCCGCGCAAGCGGGAGGTCGGTTAGGGGTTTCGGTAGTTGTAGATTTTCAGCTCGCCTTGCCGAAACGATCGTCGAGCGAATAGCCGGCGCCGCGCACGGTGCGGATCGGATCGGTGGCGTGGCCGCGGTTGAGCGCCTTGCGCAGCCGGCCGACATGCACATCGACGGTGCGCTCGTCGATATAGACCTCGCTGCCCCATACACCGTCGAGCAATTGCTCACGCGAAAACACCCGCCCCGGCCGTTCCATCAGAAATTCGAGCAGGCGGAACTCGGTCGGGCCGAGATCGACCGGCCGGCTCGAGCGCGACACGCGCTTTTTCTCGCGGTCGAGTTCGAGGTCGCCGATGTTCAGCACCATGGCGACGCGTTCGGGACTGGCGCGCCGCAACAGCGCGCGGACTCGCGCCAATAGTTCCGGCACCGAGAACGGCTTGACGATGTAGTCGTCAGCGCCGGTTGCCAGGCCGCGCACGCGCTCGCTCTCCTCGCCGCGCGCGGTGAGCATGATGATCGGCAGCGCTTGCGTCTGCGGCCGCGCCCGCAACCGCCGGCACAGTTCGATGCCGGACAGACCGGGCAGCATCCAGTCCAGCACGATGAGGTCGGGCGCGGTTTCCTTGAGCCGCGTGTCGGCGTCGTCGCCCCGCGTGACCGAATCCACCTCGTAGCCCTCGGCCTCGAGGTTGTAGCGCAGCAAAGTGGTCAGCGGCTCCTCGTCTTCCACGATCAGGATGTTGGCTCCCATCCCGGTCTCCTATTTTTGCCGCAGACTTATTTCTGCAACAGACTTCACTTCTGCAACAGACGCTATTTCTGCAACAAACCTGGCGGAAAACTCGTGGTGTCGCCCTTGGGACGCTGATCGGTGATCGGACGGCCTTCGATCATGTAATAGACGGTCTCGGCGATGTTGGTGGCGTGATCGCCCATGCGCTCGATGTCCTTGGCGCAGAACATCAGATGCATACAGAAGGTGATGTTGCGCGGGTCCTCCATCATATAGGTGAGGAGCTCGCGAAACAGCGACGTACACATCGAATCGATTTCTTCGTCGCCGTTCCAGACTGCGAGCGCGGCCTGCAAATCACGGCTGGCATAGGCGTCAAGCACCTGCTTGAGCTGCGCCAGCACCAGCGCGGACATATGCTCCACGCCGCGGATCAGCTTTGCCGGATAGAAGTCGCCGTCGAGCGCGACGACACGTTTGCCGATATGCTTGGCGTGGTCGCCGATCCGCTCCAGATCGTTGCACACCCGCATGGCGCCCACGCATTCACGCAGGTCGATGGCCATCGGCTGCCGCCGCGCGATGGTGAGGATGGCCTTTTCCTCGACCTCGCGCTGCAGCGCATCTATTGTCGGATCCACGGAGATCACGCGCTCTCCGAGCTCCATATCGCGATCGACCAGGGCCTGGACGGAATCGGCGATCTGGCGCTCCGCAAGGCCGCCCATTTCGGCGACCTTGCGGGTGATGTCCTGCAGATCGGTATCGAACGCCTTGGCGGTGTGATCGATCCTGGTGGTGTATTCGGTCATGGCTATTACCCGAAGCGGCCGGTGATGTAGTCTTGGGTGCGCTGATCGTGCGGCGCGGTGAACATCTTGCTTGTCGAGTCGAACTCGACAAGCTCGCCAAGATACATGAAGGCGGTCAGCTCCGACACGCGCGCGGCTTGCTGCATGTTGTGAGTGACGATCACGATCGTATAATCGTCGGTCAATTCGTCGATCAGTTCCTCGATCTTGGCGGTCGAGATCGGATCGAGCGCCGAGCACGGCTCGTCGAACAGGATCACTTCAGGGCGCACGGCGACGGTGCGTGCGATGCACAGCCGCTGCTGCTGGCCGCCGGAAAGGCTCTGGCCGTTGGCGTTCAGCTTGTCCTTTACTTCTTCCCAAAGAGCCGCGCGCCGCAGCGCCGTCTCCACGCGTCCGTCGAGATCGGATTTCGACAATTTCTCATAGAGCCTGATGCCGAAGGCGATGTTTTCGTAAATTGACATTGGAAACGGCGTCGGCTTTTGAAACACCATGCCGATACGCGCGCGCAACAGATTGAGGTCCTGTTTCGGCGACAGGATATTGCCGCCGTCGAACATCACTTCGCCGGTGGCATGCTGGTTCGGATAAAGGTCG
>Ga0208220_1000627_pt1 | contig 14875 bp, 8 predicted proteins | sample NGESurdeep092012_9_FD_184484 | JGI IMG/M metagenome (GOLD analysis project Ga0208220, IMG submission 184484) | Arctic peat soil microbial communities from Barrow, Alaska - NGEE Surface sample F53-1 deep-092012 (SPAdes) | ecosystem: Environmental > Terrestrial > Soil > Wetlands > Peat ... | reverse complement strand
CGACAGGAGACTGACGATGGCCCAGCACGGAAAGAAATACCGGGACGACTTGGCCAAGGTCGACCGCGAGGCGCTCTACGGGGTGGCCGAGGCGGTTGATCTTGTCAAAGGGTTGTCCCGGACCACCTTTGACGAGACGGTCGAGCTGGCCTTCCGCCTGGGCGTGGACCCCCGCAAGGCCGATCAGATCGTGCGTGGCACCCTGTCGCTGCCCTCGGGCACCGGGCGGACCGAGCGGGTGGCCGTGTTCGCGTCGGGCGAGCAGGCCGCAGAGGCGCGAGCCGCTGGCGCCGACGTGGTGGGGGCCGACGACCTGGTAGCCCGGGTCAACGGAGGCTTCCTGGACTTCGACGTGGCCATTGCCACGCCCGAACTCATGGGCCAGGTTGGAGCGCTCGGGCGAGTGCTCGGCCCCCGAGGCCTGATGCCCAACCCCAAGACGGGCACCGTCACCATGGAGGTGGGCAAGGCCGTCACCGAATTCAAGGGCGGTCGCGTCGAGTACCGGACCGACAAGGTCGGCAATGTGCATATCCGGGTGGGCAAGGCATCGTTCACCCGAGAGCAGCTGGTGGCCAACGTGCATGCCGTCGTGGAAGAGATCCAGCGGGCCAAGCCGGCCTCGGCCAAGGGTCGCTACATGTTGTCGGTGACCGTGTCGACCTCCATGGGCCCCGGCGTGCACATCGATCCGGCCCGGGCCCGCCTGGTGGACGAGGAGCTGGTCGCCACCGCCTGATCGGTCGGACACCCCCCGATCGCCGTACTACGCTGCACCCCACAGCTCACCGCTCCGGCGGACGAGCACTGAACCAAGACGCCACAGACCTCCGGTGCACCCTCGGGTGCGGAAGGGGCCCAGACGGGCCCGCCTGACGAGGCGACTCACGCGAGCACCGGCCACCATGGCGGTGAGCGCATCGTCGCACATCGGAGATCCTGACCCGTCGCCGGGCGGTTGATCCCGGTGGAGGACGATAGAGACCCATGCCGAACGCAGCCAGGACACACAAGGCCCTCGTGGTCGACGAGGTACGGGCGCGCATCAACGGGGCCACCGCGTCGATCGTGAGCGAGTATCGAGGATTGACGGTGACCGAGCTGGCTGAGCTCCGCCATGCCTTGGCCGCCGTGGGCGGCGACTACAAGATCTTCAAGAACACCCTGGTCAAGCGGGCCATTGACGGTGGGGAGTACCAGCCGCTGGCCGACTACCTCAGTGGTCCCACGGCCCTGACCTTCGTCGACGGCGACGTCAGCGCCGTGGCCAAGGCCCTGCGGGACTTCTCCCGGGGCAATCCTCTCCTGGTCATCAAGGGAGGGCTGGCCGACGGCTCGCTGCTCACGTCCTCCGACCTGGCTGCCCTGGCCGAGCTGCCTCCCCGGGACGTGTTGTTGGCCCGACTGGCCGGAGCTCTTGCCGCCCCCATGCAGCAGATGGCGGGCCTCCTCCAGGCCCTCCCTCGCAACCTGGCCTACGGCCTCTCCGCCTTGATCGAGCAGCGTGAGGCCGGTGGCGAGAAACTCCCGGAGGCCGAAGCCGAGGCTCCGGCAGAGCCAGAAACAGCGGCTGAACCAGAGGTGGCCGCCGAGGCCGAAGCCGAACCAGCGGCAGCAACAGCGGCAGCAGAACCGGCGGCCGAAGCCGAAGCGGCGCCTGAAGCCGAACCGGCGGCCGAAGCAGAAGCGCCCGCTGACGCCGAAGCTTCCGAATAGCCCACACCACGATCGACCAGACAAGACCGAAGGAAAGAAAGGAAGGCCATTCAGATGGCAGGGACCCTGACAAAGGACCAGATCCTCGATGGGATCGCCGAGCTCTCGGTGATCCAGTTGAGCGAGCTGTTGAAGGATTTTGAGGAGCGCTTCGGCGTGACGGCCGCGGCACCGGTTGCCGTTGCCGCGGCAGCACCCGCCGCTGGCGGCGACGCCGGAGCTGGCGTCGAGGAGGAGAAGTCGGAGTTCGACGTCGTCCTGACCGGCGCCGGCGACAAGAAGATCCAGGTGATCAAGGAAGTCCGGGCGCTGACCAGCCTGGGGCTGAAAGAAGCCAAGGACCTGGTCGAGAGCGCGGCGGATGCCCCGGCGCCGGTCCTCGAGAAGGTCAACAAGGACGACGCCGACAAGGCCAAGGCCGCCCTCGAGGCGGCAGGGGCCACGGTCGAGGTCAAGTAGTCCGAGGCTCCGGCCGGGCCCCATGCCCGGTTCGGAGCCCAAGGTCCTTGACGTCCGGGATGGCTGCTTCTAGCGTTGCAGCCACCTCCGAGCGTCGGCTCGTGCGGCTTCTGCGGCCTAGGGGTTGTGTTCAGGCACGCCCGTGGTTAAGATGCAGGGTTGCCGTGCGCCCTTGTGTTGGTTGTCCCCGTAATTCCGCGGCGATGACACGCGCCCTGGCAGCCCAAAGACCCTGATCAGGTCCGTAATTAGCCCACCCGTCTAGCAGAGCAGTACCGCACCCACCCGCCGCAATCCCACCTGGGAGGAGTTGACCGTTGCCCTCACGGTCCCGCAGTCCCGAACGTGTTTCATTCGCCAACATCAATGAGGCTTTGCAGCTTCCAGATCTGATCGCCATCCAGCGCGACTCATTTCAATGGTTCCTCGACAAAGGATTGGCCGAGGCCTATCACGACATCAGCCCGATTGAGGACTTCACGGGTCAGCTGAGCCTTGAGCTCGAGTTCGACCCGAAAGACCCCGACCTGCGCCCGCCACCGAAGTTCACGGTGGAAGAGTGCAAGGAAAAGGACATGACGTACGCCGCTCCGGTGTTCGTCCGGGCGCGCTTCCTCAACGCCACCACGGGTGAGATCAAGGAACAGACGGTCTTCATGGGCGACTTCCCGATGATGACCAACCGCGGCACGTTCATCGTCAACGGGACCGAGCGGGTCGTGGTGAGCCAGCTCGTCCGTTCGCCCGGCGTCATCTTCCAGCCCGGACGCGACGCCAAGACGGTCTTCACCGGCACCATCCACCCGTACCGGGGTGAGTGGATCGAGCTCGACATCGAGGCCAAGCCCGGCAAGGACGTGACCGCCGGCTGCCGCGTCGCCCGCAAGCGCCGCCTGTCCCTCTTCGTCCTGCTGCGAGCCCTGGGCTACGGCGACGAAGCCTTCCTGGATCGCTTCGTGCGCCACTTCGACTTCCTCGAGGGGCAATGGGAGAAGGAGCGCAACCTCGCCCCGACCCGAGAAGAAGCCCTGCTCGAGATCTACAAGCGCGCCCGTCCCGGCGAGCCCCTCTCGGCCGAGGCCGCCCGGGTGTACTTCGAGAATGCGTTCTTCAACCCCAAGCGCTACGACCTGACCCGCGTCGGGCGTTACAAGTTGAACCGCAAGCTCGGACCGGAAATCGACCGTCTCTCGGATCTCTTCGGCGTCGAGATTGAGAAGCCCGCCCCCAACCAGAGCGTGCTCAGCCCGTCCGAGATCCTGGCCTCGGCCACCTACATGCTCCACCTGGCCCTGCACATGGCCGACGGGGAGTCCACCTACCGCATTGACGACCAGGACCACTTCGCCAACCGTCGGATCCGTTCGGTCGGAGAATTGATCCAGAACCAGGTCCGGGTCGGGCTCTCCCGGATGGAGCGGGTCGTGCGCGAGCGCATGACCACCCAGGACGTCGAGGCCATCACGCCCCAGACCCTCATCAACATCCGTCCGGTGGTCGCCGCTGTGAAGGAATTCTTCGGCACCAGCCAGCTCAGCCAGTTCATGGACCAGAACAACCCGCTGTCGGGCCTGGCGCACAAGCGCCGCCTCTCGGCCCTCGGACCGGGCGGTCTGTCCCGTGAGCGCGCCGGCTTCGAGGTGCGGGACGTCCACACGTCCCACTACGGCCGCATGTGCCCGATCGAGACCCCCGAGGGCCCGAACATCGGTCTGATCGGTGCCCTGGCCACCTACGCCCGGGTCAACGAGTACGGCTTCATCGAGACGCCCTACCGCACCGTGGTCGACGGGAAGGTGACCGCCGAGGTCAGCTACCTGGCGGCCGACGAGGAGGAGGAGCACGTCATCGCCCAGGCCAACGCGGCCGTGGACGACCGGGGCAACCTCAGCGAGGATCGCGTGCTTGTGCGAAGGGGCCCACAAGGCACCGGCGTGCGCATGGGCGCGGTCAACACCTCCTACGGCACGACCAGTGAGATCGACTTCGTCCCACCCTCAGAGGTCGACCTGATGGACGTCTCCCCGAAGCAGATCGTGTCGGTCTCGACCGCCCTGATCCCCTTCGTCGAGCACGACGACGCCAACCGTGCCCTCATGGGCGCCAACATGCAGAAGCAGGCGGTGCCCCTGGTGGTGCCCGAAGCTCCCTACATCGGCACCGGCGTCGAAGCCCGCGCCGCCCGCGACGCCGGTGATGTGTTGATCGCCGAAGGCGAGGGCACCGTCACCGAGATCAGCGGCGACACCGTCACGGTCGAATACCGGGCCGGCCAGAAGGACCGTCTCGGCACGACCCTGGGACGCAAGGCCTACCGCCTGTCCAAGTTCCGCCGCTCCAACCAGAACACCTGCATCAACCACCGCACCCTGGTGGAAGAGGGGCAGAAAGTGGTCGCCGGCGATCTCATCGCCGACGGCCCTTCCACCCACAACGGTGAGCTGGCCCTGGGCAAGAACCTCCTCGTGGCCTTCATGCCATGGGAGGGCTACAACTACGAGGACGCCATCATCCTCTCGGAGCGCCTCGTGCGCGATGACGTGCTGACCTCCATCCACATCGAAGAGCACGAAGTCGACGCCCGTGACACCAAGCTCGGAGCCGAGGAGATCACCCGGGACATCCCCAACCTGTCCGAGGAGATCCTGGCCGACCTCGACGACCGCGGCATCATCCGCGTCGGCGCCGAAGTGGCGCCCGGTGACGTCCTGGTCGGCAAGGTCACACCCAAGGGTGAGACCGAGCAGACGCCCGAAGAGCGGTTGCTGCGGGCCATCTTCGGTGAGAAGGCCCGCGAGGTGCGTGACACCAGCCTCAAGGTGCCCCATGGTGAGTACGGCAAGGTGATCGATGTCCGTGTCTTCTCCCGAGAGGAGTCGCACGAGCTGCCCCCCGGGGTCAACCAGCTGGTGCGGGTCTACGTGGCCCAGAAGCGCAAGATCTCCGAGGGCGACAAGCTGGCCGGACGACACGGCAACAAGGGCGTCATCTCGAAGATCCTCCCGGTCGAGGACATGCCGTTCATGTCCGATGGAACGCCCGTCGACATCATCTTGAACCCGCTGGGCGTGCCCAGCCGGATGAACGTGGGCCAGGTGCTCGAATCACACCTGGGCTACGCCGCCCGCCACGGCTGGGAAGGCGTCACGGTCAACGACGAGGTGGGGACCAGCGCCAAGGGCGACGGAGCGGTGCGCAAGACGCGACCTCGCACCGAGCCGGCCGCCTGGGTGGCCACGCCCGTCTTCGACGGTGCCCACTGGGACGAGATCGACGATGCCGGAAAGCACCCGACGATCCAAAAGATCTTCGGGACCCTGAACTCGGACTCGGCCAACGGCGGCGTACAGATGCAGTCGGATGGGAAGGTCACGCTCTACAACGGCCGGACCGGCGATGTGTACGACAACCCGATCTCCGTCGGCTTCGTCTACATCCTGAAACTGGCCCACCTGGTGGACGACAAGATCCACGCCCGGTCGACCGGCCCGTACTCCATGATCACCCAGCAGCCGCTGGGCGGGAAGGCGCAGTTCGGTGGCCAGCGTTTCGGCGAGATGGAAGTGTGGGCGCTCGAAGCCTTCGGTGCGGCCTACGCGCTGCAGGAGCTGCTCACCATCAAGTCGGACGACGTCCTGGGTCGGGTCAAGGTCTATGAGGCCATCGTCAAGGGCGAGAACATTCCCGAACCGGGAATTCCCGAGAGCTTCAAGGTGCTGATCAAGGAAATGCAGTCACTCTGCCTGGACGTGGAAGTGCTGGCCGTTGACGGCCGTGAAATCGAAATGCACGAACTCGATGAGGACGTGTTCCGCACGGCGGAGGAACTCGGTATCGACATCAGTCGAAACGAGCGTGGTTCTGATGAAGAGGATGAGCGGCGTGCCGCAGAGAGGAGCTTCTCCTAATGGCTCTCGACGTGAATACCTTCGATCAGCTTCGGATCGGCCTGGCCACCGGCGACTCCATCCGGGGTTGGTCCAATGGCGAGGTCAAGAAGCCCGAGACCATCAACTACCGGACGCTCCGCCCCGAGAAGGACGGCCTGTTCTGCGAGAAGATCTTCGGTCCGACCAAGGACTGGGAATGCTACTGCGGGAAGTACAAGCGGGTTCGCTTCAAGGGCATCATTTGCGAGCGCTGCGGCGTCGAGGTCACCCGGTCCAAGGTCCGCCGTGACCGCATGGGCCACATCGAGCTGGCCGCGCCCGTCGTGCACATCTGGTACCTCCGTGGGACCCGCAGTTGGCTGGCCTACCTGCTCATGGGCACCGAGCCCAGGGAAGAGCTCAAGGCCAAGCAGCTGGAGAAGGTCATCTACTTCGCCGCCAACCTGGTCACCTGGGTCGACGACGACAAGCGCCACCAGGACCTGCCCACGCTCGAAGCCGAGATGGCCGAGGAGATCAGCGACATTGAGAAGAGGCGCGACCTCGACATCGACCGTCGATTCAAGGCCCTCGAGGAGGACCTGAAGCAGCTCGAGACCGACAAGGCCAAGGACGCCGAGATCAAGGCGCGCCAGAGGGTGGTCGAAAAGGAGATCGCCTCGGTTCGCGAGCGGGCCCAGGACGACGCCGAGATCGCCCAGCGGTCGCTGGACGAGTTCCGCAACCTCCACGGTCGCAAGATCATCGAAGACGAGATGCTGTGGCGTGAGCTGCGCCTGCGCTACGACGAGTACTTCGAAGGCGGCATGGGGGCCGAGTACATCCTCAAGTTGATCGACCGCATCGACCTCGACGCGGAAGAGATCAAGCTGCGCGACATGATCGACGCCAAGGACGGCCGCCGTCCCCTGTCGGCCCAGCGGCGCCAGAAGACCATCAAGCGTCTGAAGATCGTCACGGCCTTCAACCGCCGCGACGACCACGGCCGCCGGATCAACGACCCCCGGGCCATGATCCTCGAAGCCGTCCCGGTCATCCCCCCCGACCTGCGCCCCATGGTGCAGCTCGACGGTGGTCGGTTCGCCACGTCTGACCTCAATGACCTGTACCGCCGGGTCATCAACCGGAACAACCGGCTGAAGCGCCTGCTGGACCTCGGCGCGCCCGAGATCATCATCAACAACGAGAAGCGGATGCTCCAAGAGGCCGTCGACGCCCTCTTCGACAACGGGCGTCGTGGCCGTCCGGTGACCGGTCCGGGCAACCGCCCGCTCAAGTCGCTCTCCGACATGTTGAAGGGGAAGCAGGGCCGGTTCCGTCAGAACCTGCTGGGCAAGCGAGTCGACTACTCGGGCCGTTCGGTCATCGTGATCGGGCCGAACCTCAAGCTGCACCAGTGCGGCCTGCCCAAGTTGATGGCGCTCGAGCTCTTCAAGCCCTTCGTCATGAAGCGGTTGGTCGACGCCGAGCTGGCCCAGAACATCAAGTCGGCCAAGCGCATGGTCGAGCGTCGCCGTCCCCAGGTGTGGGACGTCCTCGAAGGCGTGATCCGTGAGCACCCGGTGCTGTTGAACCGTGCGCCCACGCTCCACCGTCTGGGTATCCAGGCGTTCGAGCCGGTCCTGGTCGAAGGCAAGGCCATCCAGGTCCATCCCCTGGTCTGCACCGCGTTCAACGCCGACTTCGACGGCGACCAGATGGCCGTCCACCTCCCCCTGTCGGCGGAGGCCCAGGCCGAGGCGCGCGTCCTCATGCTCTCGGCCAACAACATCTTGTCCCCGGCCACCGGTCGTCCCATCACGGTGCCGACCCAGGACATGGTGTTCGGCGCCTACTACCTCACCTTGCTGGTGGAGGGTGGCAAGGGCGGGGGCCGTGCCTTCCGGCACATACACGAAGTCGAGGCCGCCTTCGATGCCGGCGACCTGGATCTCCAGGTCCCGATCGTGCTGCGTCCCGGGCTTCACTCCACCCTGGCCGGGCGACTGGCTGCGGCCGGCGTGACCGCGGCCGAGGGAGAGGCGCTGACGTTCACCACGACGGCCGGACGCCTCTTCTTCAACGAGGCGCTCCCGGTGGGCTTCGCCTACGTCAATGAGGTGGTGGGCAAGAAGCACATCCCGATCGGCACCATCGTCGAGGAACTGGCCGCCAGCTACCCCAAGCACATCGTGGCCGCCAGCCTGGACCGCATCAAGGCCCTGGGCTTCCGCTTCGCGGCCCAGTCCGGGTTGACCATCTCCATCAACGACGTCCAGACCCCGCCGGACAAGCAGGCCATCCTCGACCGCTATGAGAAGGAAGCGGAGAAGGCCGAGACCCAGTTCAAGCGGGGCATCATCACCGACGACGAGCGCCGCCAGAAGGAAATTGAGATCTGGACCTCGGCCAACTCCGAAGTGGGACGGGCCATGGAGTCGCAGTTGGCCACCATTGCCTTCAACCCGTTGGACATGATGGTGGACTCGGGTGCCCGGGGTAACTCCCAGCAGATCCGGCAGATCGCCGGCATGAAGGGATTGGTGTCCAATCCCCGCGGCGAGATGATCCCCCGACCCATCAAGTCATCGTTCCGTGAGGGCCTGTCGGTGCTGGAGTACTTCATCTCCACCCACGGCGCCCGCAAGGGTCTGGCCGACACCGCCCTGCGGACAGCCGACTCGGGCTACCTGACCCGGCGACTGGTCGACGTGGCCCAGGAGCTCATCATCCGGATCGACGACTGCGGCTCGACCCGCGGCATCTGGATCGAGGGCGTCGCACCCGATGGCCCCGGCCATCGCAACTACCTCGAGACGCGCGCCTTCGGACGCCTGTTGACCGAATCAGTCACCCTGGTCGACGGCACCACCTTCGATTCCGGCACGCTGCTGGACGATGTGAACATCGCCCAGATGCGCGACGACCCCAAGATCGACCGCATCCGGACCCGCTCGGTGCTGACCTGCGAGTCACCGCACGGGGTGTGCGCCTCGTGCTACGGACTGTCGTTGGCCACCGGCATCATGATCGAACTGGGCGAAGCGGTGGGTGTCATTGCCGCCCAGTCCATCGGTGAGCCGGGCACGCAGCTGACGATGCGTACCTTCCACACCGGTGGTGTGGTCGGAGAGGACATCACGCACGGCCTGCCCCGCGTGGTCGAGCTGTTCGAGGCTCGCACCCCCAAGGGTGCAGCCGTGCTGGCCCATCACGGTGGTGTCGTCCGTATCGCCGACGACGAGACCGGTCGCCACGTCACCGTGGTCGCCGACGACGGCGAGGAAGTCTCGACCATCGTGGCCCCCCGGGCCCACCTCGAAGTCGTCGACGGCCAGGAGGTGTCGGCGGGCGATGCCCTGGTCGAAGGGCCCAAGGACCCCAAGGAGCTCCTCGAGGTCAAGGGCATCCGGGAGACCCAGCAGTACCTGGTCGAAGAGGTGCAGAAGGTCTACCGCGACCAGGGAGTGTCGATTCACGACAAGCACATCGAGCTGATCGTGCGCCAGATGCTCCGACGGGTGCTGGTGGCCGAGCCGGGGGACGCACCGTTCCTGCCCGGTGAGCGCGTCGACAATCAGATCTACGCCGAGGTCAACCGCACGCTGGTCGAGGAGGGACAAGTTCCCGCCGAGGGCCGCCCCGAATTGATGGGGATCACCAAGGCCTCGCTGGCCACCGAGAGCTGGCTGTCCGCCGCCTCCTTCCAGGAGACGACGCGGGTGCTGACCGAGGCGGCCATCGAGGGCAAGAGCGACCAGCTCTTCGGCCTCAAGGAGAACATCATCATCGGCAAGCTCATCCCGGCCGGGTCGGGCATGGAGCACTACCGCCACATCAAGCTGGAGATGCCCGACGCCGAGGCCATGCCGTTCTGGGCGCTCGGCTCCGGCGATTCGGACACCGAGGACCTGGCGGCCTGGCTGCGTGACATGAGCGGGGAGAGCGTGGGCGACGACCCGTTCGACCCGTCCATCGACGCCAGCTGGCTCGGCGCCACCCCGACGGCCGAGGATGCGTTCGGCAATCCGGTGGTCGAGACCACCACCGACCCGCCCGAAGGCGCGGCCGAGGCGGGGGCCTAACCCTCTGCTCCGCCACCCATGCGGGCCCGTCCATCGAGGCGTGCCCGCTTGGGTGTTGTCCGCATGGATGTTGTCCGCCGACCGCGGCGGGACGTAGCCTGGTGCGTCACTCTTGGGAGGGAGGGGTCCGATGAGCGCACCCGAAGCCGTGGCTGGCCCCGAAGCGGGGGCAGCACCGCGGGCATCGGGCGCCTACCGGCTCTCGCATCTGCGTGCACTCGAGGCCCAAGCCATCCACATCTTCCGCGAGGTGGCGGCCGAGTTCGCACGGCCGGTCCTGCTCTTCTCTGGTGGCAAGGACTCCGCCGTGATGCTCCATGTGGCCAAGAAGGCCTTCTGGCCCGGCCCGATCCCCTTCCCGGTCCTCCACATCGACACCGGGCGGAACTTCGCCGAGGTGTTGGAGTTCAGGGACCGGCACGTGGCCGATCTGGGGGTCAAGCTGCTGGTCGCCAGCGTCCAGGAGGACATCGACGCCGGCCGCACCACCGAGGCGTCTGGGACGCAGGCCACCCGCAATCGCCTGCAGACGCCGACCCTCCTGCGGGCCATCGCCGCCGGGAAGTTCGATGCGGTCTTCGGCGGGGCGCGCCGGGACGAGGAGAAGGCGCGGGCCAAGGAACGCATCTTCAGCTTCCGCGATGAGTTCGGCCAGTGGGACCCCAAGAAACAGCGGCCGGAACTGTGGAACCTCTACAACGGGCGACATCATGCGGGCGAGCACATCCGGGTCTTCCCCCTCTCGAACTGGACCGAACTCGATGTGTGGCAGTACATCGCCGCCGAGAGCATCGAGGTCCCGTCCATCTACTTCTCCCACCGCCGCCCCGTGTTCCAGCGTGACGCCATGCTCATGGCGGTCACCGAGCACCTCTCGCCCCGGGCGGGCGAGGAGATCTTCGAGGCGTTGGTGCGCTTTCGCACGGTCGGTGATGCCGACTGCACCGGATGCGTCGAATCGACCGCCGACTCGGTGGCCGCCATCATCAACGAAGTGGCGGTGACCAGGCTGACCGAGCGTGGCGCCACCCGAGCCGACGATCGGATATCAGAGGCCGGGATGGAGGATCGGAAGCGCGAGGGGTACTTCTAACGTGGCCGAACTGCTCCGCCTGGCCACCGCCGGCTCGGTCGATGACGGCAAATCGACCCTCATCGGCCGCCTGCTCTATGACGCCAAGGCCATCTTCGAGGACCAGCTCGAAGCCATCCGGCTGACCAGCGAGCAGCGGGGCAATCCCGAGACCGACCTGGCGCTCCTGACCGACGGGCTGCGGGCCGAGCGCGAGCAGGGCATCACCATCGATGTGGCCTACCGCTATTTCGCCACGCCCAAGCGCAGGTTCATCATCGCCGACACCCCGGGGCACACCGAGTACACCCGCAACATGGTCACCGGAGCCTCCAGCGCGCACCTGGCCCTGATCCTGGTCGACGCCCGCAACGGCGTGGTCGAGCAGACCCGTCGTCACGCCTTCCTCTCCTCCATGTTGGGCATTCCGCACATGGTGGTCTGCGTCAACAAAATGGATCTGGTCGATTGGGACGAGGCCCGCTTCGAAGCGATCAAGGCCGACTTCATGGAGTTCGCCGCCCGTCTCAGCGTCCAGGACATTTCGTTCATCCCCGTCTCCGCCCTCAAGGGCGACAACGTGGTGCACCGTTCCGAGAATCTGTGGTGGTACGACGGCTCCCCGCTGCTGTCGCATCTCGAATCGGTCTACATCGGCAGCGACGAGAACCTCATCGACCCCCGCTTCCCGGTCCAGTACGTGATCCGTCCGCAAAATGCGGAGAACCCGGATTTTCGGGGCTATGCCGGCACGGTGGCCAGCGGTGTGTTGCGCCCGGGCGACGAGGTCCTGGTCCTGCCGTCGGGCACGACCACGCACATCGCGTCGATCGCCACGGCCGACGGCGAGGTGACCGAAGCGTTCCCGCCCATGGCCGTGGTCATCACCCTGGACGACGATGTGGCGGTGTCCCGGGGCGACGTGCTCTGCCGTCCGAACAACCGGCCGAACGTCACGACCGACCTCGAGGCCACGGTGTGCTGGATGGACGAGCGATCGAGCTTGAACGTCGGCGGTTCCTACCTGGTCAAGCACACCACCCGGACGGTCCGGGCCCTGGTCGACAGTCTGCAGTACCGACTCGACATCAACGGTCTCCACCGAGACGACGCCGCCGAGACGCTCGCCCTCAACGAAGTGGGACGGATCCGCCTCCGTTGCACCGAGCCCCTCTCGGTCGACGACTACGGCACGAACCGATCGACCGGGAGCTTCATCCTGATCGACCCGGTGACCAACGGGACGGTTGGGGCCGGCGTGATCCGCGTCATCGCCGCCACGCACGCCAGCCCCAACGTGGTCATCCAGGTGGGCAAGCTCACGCGGGACCGCCGCTACGCCGCGCTCGGCACGGCCGGGGCCACGATCCTCCTCACCGGGCTCTCGGGCTCGGGGAAGTCGACCATCGCAGCCGCCGTGGAAGAGGAGCTGGTCAACCGGGGCCAACCGGCCTTCATGCTCGACGGCGACAATCTGCGCCACGGCATCAACGGTGACCTGGGCTTCTCCGACAAGGATCGGACCGAGAACGTGCGGCGGGCCGGAGAGGTGGCCAAGATGTTCGCCGAGTCGGGCTGCGTGGCCCTGATTTCGCTGATCAGCCCGTGCGCAGCCGACCGTCTCCTCATCCGCGCGCTGCACGAAGAGGCCGGGCTGCCCTTTTTCGAGGTGTTCCTCGACACGCCCCTGGCCGAGTGCGAGCGCCGGGACGTCAAGGGTCTCTACGCCCGGGCCCGGGCCGGACAGCTTCCGGGCTTCACCGGCATCGATGCCCCGTACGAAGCACCCGAGCGGGCCGAACTGGTCCTCACGCCGTCGGCGGGCACGGTGGCCGAACAGGCGGGCCTGGTCATCTCGCTGGTCACCGGGCGCCCCACCTGAGGACGGGAGACCGTTCGAGGCACCGGAGGCGTCCTCAGCCGCCCTCCTGCGAGACGCCGAAGTGATCAACGTAGAAGCTCAGCGCCTCCCGTAGCCGAGCCCGATCGAGCCCGAATTGGCCGAGGTCGTAAAGCACCGCTCCGTGCCGGCCCCGGGGATTGTGGTCCATGAACGACGTCATCGCCGCGTGGGCGTCGTCGGTGTAGGGCTGATCGGCCAGCTCGTAGATGCGACGCACCATGGCCAGGTCGTCCGCCATGAACTCGTCGAAATGCACGTCGATGGTGCGGGTGGCCGGCAGCACGTCGCGTGCGTCCACGCAGGCCTGCAGCATGCGTCGCAGCCGCTCACTCCAGTAGTCGCCGACCCAGTGCAGATCGACCTGGTCGTGCCCCAGCCGGAGGGAGTAGGCGAGCATGGTGAGCATCGAGGCCGTCACCGACACCGGGTCACGGTGGGTGACCACGAAGGTTGCGTCGGGGAAGGTGTCGCGCAGGGCCGGGAACTGCTCGAGGTGCTGGGGTGACTTGAGGACCCAGCGCGTCCCGCCCCGCAGCCACTGCAGGGCCTGCAGGATCTCCTTCAAGTAGTGGTAGCTGGGGCGCTGGTCCCGGGCAAGGTAGTCGTCGCGCCAGGACGGGATGGGGGCGATCGTCTCGAACAGCATGGTGGAGAAGTCGATGGCCAGGAGCTGGATCTCCTCGTGGACATGGTCCACCGTCATCTCGTGCATGCGCTTGAACTCGGGCATAGCCACGTCCAGAAAGGACAAAGCCATCTCCGTTCGTTCCCACCTGGGGTCCGGGTCGCCCGCCGCCGGGCGTTCCCGTTCGGCCAGGACCGGCTCCATGCTCTCCCAATAGGGCAGGGACCGGAGCGCGGGGTCCGAGGACATCAGGTTGTGCAGATGCGTGGAGCCGGTGCGGGGCAGCCCGCAGATGACGATGGGTTTCTCGACCCGCTCGTCCAGGATCTCGGGATGTCGACCCACCAGGTCCTCCAGGAGAAGGCGGTTGCGCAACAGGCCGGTCACCAGCACGGCTTGCGCCAGCACGCCGGCGTCGTTGAGCCTGGCCTCTTCTCGCAACGAGCGACACAGGACATGGAGGCGGGGGACGAAGTCGTCGGGCCCGAAGTCGCCCAATCCGGTCTCGGCCACCGCCGCACCCATCAGCGCGTCCGGTTCGAGCGACGCGGCGGCACCCGCCTCGGACATCATGTCGAGGATGCTCCGGGCCTCGTCGGAGAAGCGGGGTCGGGCCAGGTCGTCGAGGGCGATCGGTGGTGGTCGGACCGGCGCGCTCATGCCGGGACCGGGCGTGACACCACGTCGGCTTCGATGGGCTCGGGCGTGCGCTCGGGCAGGAACCAGCGGAACCAGATCCGGCCCTTGAGGTGGCCGGCCGTGGAGACCCAGTTCGGATGTCCGGGGTCGCGCGGGGCGACCCAGATCTCCCATGAACCGTCCGCTTCGTACTGCACCTGCGCCCCGTTGATGGTGACGCGCTCGTAGTCGTAGTTGTAGGTGTGGAGGAAGGGGTTCCACAGGCACAGGTTCCAAAAGGCGCAGTCGGGCGAGCGGCCCCGCAGGACGAGCGCCTGGTCATCGTCGAGGAGGTAGCTACCCATGGCGTAGGCGGCGTCCCCGGCGGCCCACCCGAAGGTCGTGGTCGGCACCGGGTAGGGGGGATCCACCTGGTTCGGCTCGCCCATGGCCAGGGGCACCATGGCCGCCTGGTCCCGCACCCAGGTCAGCGCAGCGCGAAAACGGCGGGCCAGCTCGGCGTCGTCC
>Ga0208220_1000624_pt1 | contig 14908 bp, 14 predicted proteins | sample NGESurdeep092012_9_FD_184484 | JGI IMG/M metagenome (GOLD analysis project Ga0208220, IMG submission 184484) | Arctic peat soil microbial communities from Barrow, Alaska - NGEE Surface sample F53-1 deep-092012 (SPAdes) | ecosystem: Environmental > Terrestrial > Soil > Wetlands > Peat ... | reverse complement strand
TACCTGGCCAACCGCCTGCCTGACCGCGCCCTCGACGCGCTCCGCGAGCCGCTGGAACAGCCGGGAACATTTTCGCTCAACGAGACCAACTCAATCCGGCTCGACCTCTTCGCCGCCGCCGCCTATTTCCAGAAAGGCGACACGGCGCGCGGGACGCAACTGCTGCAGACTGAAATTTCCCGTAACCCGACCAATGACGAGCTGCTCGTCACCGCCGCGAAGGCGTATATGGCGCACGGGCTTTATTCAAACGCGCTCGCCGTCATCAACCGCAAGCTGGAGTCCGCGCCCGACGACCCGGCCTGGCTTTTGAGCAAGGGCTACGTCTTCATCCAGTTGAAGGATTACGATGCGGCCATCTCCGCCCTGACCCGAGTGCTTTCAATCCAGACGAACAATCCGCAGGCCCTCTTCAACCGCGCCCTCGCCAATCTCGACAGCGGCAAACTTGACGCCGCCCGCGCCGACTACGAAACCTTGCGGTCATCCTACACCAACTCGTTCCAGATCTCCTACGGCCTCGGCGAAATCGCCTGGCGCAACCACGAGACCAACGAGGCCATCAAAAATTACGAAGTTTATCTGGCCAACGCCCGGACCAACACCGCCGAGGCAACAAATGTCATTGAACGGTTGAAATTGTTGAGACGTTGAACAGTTAAATTGTTGAAGAGGTTTGACGATTCAACTATTTAACCATTCAACAATTTGAAAATCACCCACATCATCACGCGGCTGGTCGTCGGCGGAGCGCAGGAAAACACAGTCGCCACGGTCTTGGGGCTACGCGGAAAACCCGGCGTCGAGGTCAATCTGATTTCCGGCCCGACGAACGGCCCGGAAGGCTCGCTCGAATCTGAATTCAAAAATTCACCGGAACTTCTTACCATCGTTCCAGGACTCGTCCGCCCAATAAGCCCGCTAAAAGATTTTCTCACATTGCGCAAACTCGAAACAATTTTCCGCGAACAAAAGCCGGCCCTCGTCCACACGCACAGCGGCAAGGCCGGGATTCTGGGGCGGCTGGCCGCAAAGCGCGCCGGCGTTCCTGTCATCATCCACACGATACACGGGCCGTCATTTGGAAATTTTCAGAACGCTTTTTCCAATATCATTTTTCAAGCCGCCGAAAAGAAGGCTGGACGCGTCACCGACCATTTCATCGTCGTCGCTGACGCGATGAAAGACCAATATCTTGCCGCCGGAATCGGCAGGCCGGAACAATACGCGAAAATTTTCAGCGGCTTCCCGCTCGAACCGTTTCTTGCGGCGGAAAATGATTTGGAACTGCGGGGAAAACTTGGAATTGCGCCCGATGATTTCATCGTCGGCAAAATTGCGCGGTTGTTCAAGCTCAAGGGACATGATGACTTGTTCGCCGTCTCACCCGATCTCGTCCGCCAGAATCCGAAGATCAAATTTCTGCTCGTCGGCGACGGCAAATGGCGCGGGCGATTTGAAAATCTCGCAAAATCTCTCGGTCTCGAAAAACATTTTATTTTCACCGGCCTCGTTCCACCGTCTGAAGTTCCAAAATATGTCGGCATCATGGACGCGCTCGTTCATCTTTCGACTCGCGAAGGTTTGCCGCGCGCATTGCCGCAGGCGCTCGCCGCCGGAAAACCGGTTGTTGCCTACGATTGTGACGGAGCGCGCGAAATTTGCCGCGACGATAAAACGGGATTTTTAATTTCCCCTGGCGATAAGGAAAAACTTTTCAATTGCATTTTGCTGCTGGCTGGCAATCAAAACCTTTGCCATCGGCTCGGTCAAAACGGCCAAGACTTTGTTCGCAAAAATTTTGCCGTCGAGGAGATGATTGATTCCATTTACAATCTTTACCTGAAATTGGCCGCCGAGCGCGGCATTCGCGCGTGACTTTTCCCTTCAATTTTTTTGCCGCCGCCTTTTTGGGCGCGTTTTTGATGACGTTGCTCGCGCTGCCGCTCTGGCGCAAGTGGTGTCTGCGCACAAATCTTCTGGACGACCCGCGCGACGGGAAAAACTTCGACGCGCCCAAAATCCACACTGGCGCCGTGCCGCTCGCCGGCGGATTTGCGGTTCTGACGGGAATTCTGCTGCCGTTGATTGCCGGCGCGGGCTTGATCCGATTTGGAATCGTAAAAATCTCCTTCGCCAATTTGATCGCCCACGGCTTGGAACGTCGCGGAATTGAACTCGCCGCAATCGCATTCGGCGCAGTCGCAATTACAATTCTCGGCTGGTTCGACGACAAACACGAACTGAAACCACTGCCGAAACTTCTCGGCCAGCTTCTCATCGCGCTTCTCGTTGCCATCGCGTGCAAGCGCATCACGCTGTTTGTCCACAGCGAAGTTTTCAGCTACGCCGTCACGATTCTCTGGCTGCTCACCGTCATCAACGCCTTCAATTTCATGGACAACATGAACGGACTTTGTGCGGGACTCGGCGCGATAGGCGCATTTGTTTTTGCGCTCATCGCTGCCGCACACGACGAATACCTTGTAGCTATCACCGGTTTTTTGATGTGCGGCGCGCTCGTCGGTTTTCTGCCGTGGAATTTCCCGAACTCCCGCGCATTTCTCGGCGACGCTGGCAGCCACCTTGTCGGCTACCTGCTCGCGGTCATGGCGATCCTGCCGCATTTTTACACCAAGCAAAGTCCGCGGCCGTTCGCCGTGCTCTCGCCGCTTTTTGTTTTGGCAATTCCGCTGCTTGATCTCGCGCAAGTCGTCATTTTACGAACGCTCAGCAAAAAGCCGTTCTGGATTGGCGACACGAATCATCTTTCGCACCGGCTCGTCCGCGCCGGATTCAGCCGCACGAAAGCGGTTTTGATCCTTTGGTTGATTGCGACCGTTGTCGGACTGGGCGCAATCGCGTTGCAAAATTGGTAGGAGACGACGTAAGAAGTCTCATTTCAAAAATAAAATAGAGTCTCGTCACCTCGACTCCTACAGATTCTAATTGGTGTTCATTCGTGGTTTCACTTTTTCTTCGTGTCTTGGTGTCTTTGTGGTTAGATTTTTCCGGTGAAAATTCTGTTTATCGGCGACATCGTCGGCAGTCCGGGTCGGCGCGCGGTCAAGGAACTTCTGCCCAAACTGCGCGAATTGCACGGCCTCGACGTTATCATCGCAAATGGCGAAAACTCCGCCGGCGGCAACGGCATCACGCCCGACATCGCGACCGAACTTTTTGGCTACGGCGTGGACGCCATCACCACCGGCGACCATTTGTGGGATCAAAAGGAAGTCATGGAATTGCTGCAAAACGAAAAACGTTTTCTGCGTCCGCTGAATTATCCGCCCGGCACGCCCGGCAAAGGCAGCGCGATCCTGAAGATTCGCGACCTGCCGCCCATGGCCGTGATGAACGTGCAGGGCCGCACCTTCATGCAGCCGCCGTTGGACAATCCCTTCACGCTTGCGCTCGAAGAGGCGAAATGGCTGCGCCAGCACACGCCGATCATCTTCGTGGATTTTCACGCCGAGGCGACCTCGGAAAAAATCGCGTTCGCGCGGATGCTCGACGGCCAGGTCAGCGCCGTCGTCGGCACGCACACGCACGTGCAAACGGCGGACGAACAGATTTTCCCCGGCGGCACGGCGTATCTGACCGACGCCGGTTTCACCGGCCCGCACGAAAGCGTTTTGGGCCGCGAAATCCAGCCGGTGCTAACGCGTTTCCGCACCGCCATGCCGCAACGGTTTGAAGTGGCGCGTAACGACGTGAAGCTGCAAGGCACGGTGGTTGAAATTGACAACGCCAGCGGCAAGGCGGTGAAAATCCAGCGCGTGTCTGAACCTCTGAATCAATAAATTTATGGAACCAATAACAACAACTCTAGCTACGATTGTAGGTTTAATGTGCAACTACAAACAGGAACGCGGTGCAAAAAAAGATTTAGACCATCGCGATTTTATTGAGTGGCTGGAATATCACAAACATGAGGAAATTAAAAATTTAATTGTCAATACGCACACGCTTCAAGAAGAAGTGAATCATTTGTTACGCGAAGATCACGCAGAGATTCTCAAAAAATTGGACTCAATAAACGATGTTCTTTCACAAGTGCTATCGCGAGTTTCTGGTTTCAAATTTTTGGTTCAAAAGTTTGGCAGTGGTTCAGAGCTTTCTGAACAAGCACTGTCTATTTTGCATCAATTTGCTAATTCGAATGCAACCGAATTGCGCTGTGTTCAGTTGGCCGGAGGCAATAGAATTTTCATTGCTGTTGGCTCGGATTTGAAAGTCACAATTGAGGATCAGCGTTTTCTGTGTGACGATCTTCGCACTTTGGAGATGCTTGGTCTTATTCGTGTCTTGTCATATGGAGCGCAGGATGAAGTTCTTTATTCTCTCACTCGTGCTGGGGCAAATTACACAAAAATTGCTTGATTAAATAAGTTGATAATATGAGCAAACAAACCAAATCGTTCTGTGCTTTAATTTTATTCGCCACGCTCGCCGCACGTTGCGCCGAGACGAATTCCGTTGCGCTGCCGATAATTGATTCAACGAATGATTGGAAACTGGTCTGGTCGGATGAATTCAATACGAACGGCGCGCCGAATCCGGCGAACTGGAATTATGAGCGCGGCTTTGTGCGCAATAACGAACTGCAATGGTATCAGCCGGAGAACGCCTTTTGCACCAACGGCCTGCTCGTCATCGAGGCGCGGCGCGAGGACCGCAAACCCAATCCCAATTTCGTCACCAACAGCACGAATTGGAAGACCAGCCGCGAGTGGATTGAATATACGTCGGCGAGCCTCACGTCGCGGCGGCTGCGCGAATTCACCTACGGCAAATTTGAAATGCGCGCGCGGATTGACACGCGCAGCGGAAGCTGGCCGGCGTTCTGGACGCTCGGCTCGACGCCCGGCCTACGCTGGCCGGCGTGCGGCGAGGTGGACATCATGGAGTATTACCGGAACATGGTGCTCGCCAACGTCGCCTACAGCGTCAACGGCCGGGCGGTCTGGTCTTCGCCCCGAAAATCCCCCGCCGAACTTGGCGGCGACGGGTGGTCGAAAGAATTCCATGTCTGGACGATGGACTGGGACACGAACAAAATTGACCTGCTGCTTGACGGTAAATTGATGAACCATTTTGATGTCGCCACTGCGGACAAGTCAGATCGCGGCAATCCGTTTCACGGGCCGGAATACATCATCCTGAACCAGGCCATCGGCGGAGACAACGGCGGGGATCCATCGCAGACGCAATTTCCCGTCCGCTACGAGATTGACTGGGTGCGCGTGTATCAACGCCCGTAACGAAACCGAACCTACACGAATGGAAAATTGTCCAGCCCGATGCTTGCATTTTTGATTGCGTTGGCGGTTTATAAATTGCATCCTGAATCACTCTCGGCATCGGCACCGATCGGGCCGTGGACGGGCGGATGTAACCTTTTCCGCCTGAAAACGGTCTGGTAAGGGTGAGTTTCCGATGCGCTGAAAAAATTGCGGCTCGGGCTTTAACAAACAAACAACCTAGAACAACATAAACCATGACAATTAGCAAATTAACGAAAACCCTGCTCGGTGCGGCTCTGCTCACGGGCACAATCATCCAATCACAGGCCGCCGACACGAAGGTGGATCCGACCGGAACCTACATCTGGACGCAGGCGGGCCGCAACGGCGGACCGGACCGGACGAACACCCTCGTGCTGAAACTGGACGGCGACAAGTTGACCGGCAGCTTGACGCCTCCCGGACGTGGCGGCGCGGCGGCGGCGGCAACGCCCATCAGCGATGGCTCGGTAACCAGCACGAACATCATGTTCAACGTGGTGCGCGAATTCAATGGCAACTCGATGACGAACAAGTATTCCGGCGCGATCGCGGACGGTTCCATCAAGGGCAAAATGGAAGGCGTGAACCGGAACGGCGATCCCACGTCCCGCGATTGGGAAGCCAAGCTCCAGAAATAGTCCCTCTTCCAATCGAAACAACAGTGTGCGCGCAGCCGGAAGGCTGCGCGCTTTTATTTTCGGCGTGATGGGCTATTCTCCGCGCGAATGTTAAGGACGCTGCGCAAAGCCGAATACGCCGAGCTGATGATTTTATTTTTCATCCAGGCGGCGGCGATGGCCATCTGGTTAGTGCCGCTCGGCACGATTCTCGACGCGCACGGGATGAATTCCATCAAGCCTTATGCGTTCGCGGCAAATGCGCTCGCGGCGTTCGTTTCGCCGCTGATGTTCGGCGCGATGGCCGACCGGCACGTTGCGCCCGCGCGCGTCCTGCGCTGGCTCGCGTCCGCCACCGGCGTCACGATGGGGGTCATCGCCACGGCCATCAGGCTCGGCTGGAATCCGTGGCTGGTGCTGGCGCTGATCTTGGTTTTTTCATTGTCCTACGCGCCGATGTTCAGCATTTCCTCGGCGCTCGTCCTCGCGCGTTTGGAAAATGCGCGGAAGGAATACGGTCCGGTGCGCTCGCTGGCGACCCTTGGCTGGATGTCCGGCGCGCTGCTCATCGGCCTGCTGAGTCTGGACCGCTCATCGTTCGCGATGTTTCTCGGCGCGGTGTTTTGGCTGCTCGTGGCGGCGTTCACCTATTTCCTACCCGTGCTGGAAATTCCCAAATCCGCCGAGCATCTTTCGTGGCACGAACGGTTCGGCCTCGACGCGCTCATGTTGCTGCGCGACCACGACACGCGCGTCGTCTTCATCACCACGACGCTGTTCAACATCCCGCTGTCCGCGTTTTACCCGTATGCGCCGACGCATTTGCACGACCTCGGCTTCGCTCACACGAGCGCGTGGATGAGCCTTGCGCAAACCACAGAGATCATCGCCATGTTCGGCCTCGCGTGGCTGCTGCACCACTGGCGGCTGAAATGGATTTTCGCCTGCGGCTTCGCTTTCGGCGTGCTGCGGTTCGCGTTGAGCGCGATGAACACAAAAACTTCCCTGCTGCTTGGCGTCAGCCTGCACGGGGCGTCGTTCGTCCTCGTGTTCATTACCGCGCAAATTTATCTCAACCAGCGGATTGATTTCGCGTGGCGCACGCGGGCGCAGGCGCTGCTGACATTGCTGAACGGCGGCGTGGGCAATCTCATCGGCTATCTCGGCACGGGCTGGTGGTTCAATGCTTGCACGCAATCGAACCGCACGCACTGGCCGGTTTTCTGGGGCGTGCTGGCGGCGACCGTGGCGGCGGTGCTGGTTTATTTTCTGGCCGCGTATCGCGGGAAAATTGATGAAAGTCCGCAACCGGAGAAAATTCAGCGGCCAAACACGCCGGGCAGATCGCGCCCGCCGTAAATAACGCGGGCAACATCAATCCCATCCGCAGATGGCGTGTAAAAAATCAAATAATTGCCGACGGGAAACGAACGCAGTCCTTCGCCGAGTTCTGCGCGTGACCGGCCGATGAGCGGATGCCCGGCCAGCAATTCGCAGGTTTCTTCAAGCGAGTCGAGAAAACCGTGGGCGGCGACGGGATTGAGATCAAAAATGTAGAGGGCTATTTCCTTGATGTCGGCGTTGGCGTCCGACGAGTAGCGATAGGAACTCATTGTCCGCTGCGTTCACGCTGATGCAACTTTTCTCGCAGATTCCGGATGGCGGTTTTTCCGTCCACTACTTCGCCGCGCCGGATTTGCTCCATGCCGCTGGCGATTTTTTCGCGCAACTCGGCGACATTCGAGCGGATGAATTCCTCCTGTGCCCGCAACATGCCGAGACTTTGGGCGACGACATCGGCGGCGGAACGGTAATGGCCGTCCTTCAATTGCTCGGCGATGAACTGCTCTTGCTCGGCTGTGAGTGTGACCGTCATGGCTTAAATAAAGGTCAATCTAGCTCTGCCGTCAAGCGTGGCAGTTGGTAATGTGAAATCACGGAGCCAGGCGTTCGCGGTGGGGCTGGTGGTCGCGGTTCCAGCGGCTCAAGGCGGCGTCGCTGGTGTCGGTGAAAAGAAATTGTAGCGTCGGCGATTCAACGTGGCCGTCGCAAAATACCACGTTGGCTTTGCCTTGATGACGGGCAAAAGACCGTTTGGTGCTTTCTGAATCGCCATCGTCGTCTGCCCTCCACAAGCCAGAACGGCCGTCTTGAATAAGTCCATTATTTCCAACAAATCCATCGCCGATCGCCATCATTTCACTTGGGCTGACAATTTCTGATTCAGCCACGGGTGGATCAAATGAACCTGTAGCATGATTATAAATGTGGCCGCCAAGACCAAGAACATTGGTTCCTTTCAATGAAAACAGGCCATATCCATTGTATCCGTAATCACTATATCCCATGTCACTCGGCCAATCAGAAGGCTGACTTGCAGCAGGGCAATGCCGCACGCTTTTGGGATCCTCCATCCAGCCTTTGCGAGGAAAGTGGGTTGAAAGCTGATTTTCCAAAGCGGCATCCCAACTGGTGAAATGTTCAGAATAAGCACCTTTCCAATAGCCAGGATTTAAGGAAAGAGGATAAACGTGATAATCCGTGATGAACAATTGCATCGCTTCTCCCAATTGATGAACGTTGTTCGCGCATTGAATTCGCAACGCTCTTCCTTTGGCTTGAGAAACTGCCGTCAGCAGAAGTGCGGCCAGAATTCCGATGATGGCGATGACAACCAACAGTTCAACCAGCGTGAATGCCGGTTGAACTCTTGGTCGCGGAATTTTCATCAGGCCACCTCAATCAGCCTCGTCACTTTCGCCGGGGCTTCGCTGAATTGCGCCTTCACTTTGGCGACGGTGTTCTCGACGGACAGGCCGTATTTCTTGCGGAGTTCGTCCTGCGTGGAGGCGTGCTCGATGAACTGGTCCGGCCAGCCGATGCGCACGACGGGCGTCGTCACATTTTTTTCGCTGAACAGTTCCAGCACCGCCGAACCGTAGCCGCCCATGAGCACATGGTCTTCCAGCGTCACGACGACATCCGCCGCTCGCCCGAAGAATTCCGTCGTGCCCGCGTCAATCGGCTTGGTGAAGCGCGGGTTGATGACGGCGACATCGAAGCCTTCTGCTGCGAGCTGTTCCGCCGCCTTGCGCGCGATGGTGTTCATCGGGCCGAGGCCGAACAACGCGATTTTCTTTTTTCCGTTCGTCGAAAAATTCTGGACGACCTGCGCCTTGCCGATCTCGAGCAATTGCGGCTGATCCTTGACCGGCACGCCTTCCGCCGCGCCGCGCGGGTAGCGGATGAACACCGGATGATTCTGGTGCGTCGCGGTGAACATCATGTCGGCGAGTTCGTCTTCATTCGCCGGAGCCATGGCAATCACATTTGGAAAACAGCGCAGATACGCGATGTCGAACAGGCCGTGGTGCGTCGGGCCGTCGTTGGCGGAAAGCCCCGCGCGATCCATGCAGAAAATCACCGGCAAATCCTGCAAACAAACGTCGTGATGAATGCAGTCGTAGGCGCGCTGGAGAAACGTGGAATAAATCGCGCAGACGGGATGAAACCCCATCGTCGCCATTCCCGCCGCAAAAATCACGGCGTGTTCCTCGGCGATGCCCACGTCAATGTAACGGTCGGGCATGGCTTTTTCCAAATGCTTCATGCCGGTGCCGGTCGGCATCGCGGCCGTGATGCCGACAATCGTGTTGTTTTTCTGGCAGAGCTTCACCATCGTCTGGCCCATCACGTCTTGATACATCGGCGGCGTGCCGGGCTTGGTCGCGGGCGTTTCGCCGGTCTTCGCGTCGTAAGAGCCGAGGCCGTGGAATTTTTCCGGAAATTTCAGCGCGGCTTCAAAACCTTTTCCTTTTTGCGTGAGAACATGAATGACGATTGGATGGTCGCACGTCTTCGCAAATTCGAGTGTGCTGATGAGCAACGGCAAATTGTGTCCGTCAATCGGGCCGAGATAGCGGATGCCGAGTTCCTCGAACAAAACCGGATTGCCAAAACCGCCGCGCCCGTCCGCGCTGAACGCGACTTCGCTTTTCTGGTGCATCCCGACTTCGCTGATCGCGCCTTTGACGCCTTCCTCTGCCTTGTGCGCAAGCTTGAGCGCGAGATTGCCCTTGGGCAGTTTGCGGACAAAATTTTCAAAGTCCTTCGCAAGCTTGTTGTAGCGCGGATGAGTGATGAGCTTGTTGAGGTAGCCGGAAATTGCGCCGACGTTTTTCGCGATGCTCCACTCGTTGTCGTTGAGGATGCCGATGAATTTTTTCGTCGTGTGGCTGATGTTGTTCATCGCCTCGAACGAAATGCCGTTGGTCAGCGCCGCGTCGCCAAAGATGCAGACGATGTTTTCGTCCGTGCCCTTTTTGTCGCGTGCCGCCGCCATGCCCAGCGCGGCGGAAAGCGCCGTGCCTGCGTGTCCCGCGCCGAAACAATCATGCTCGCTTTCCGTGCGCAACGCGAAGCCGTTCAGCCCGTCCGTCTGGCGGATCGTGCGAAAACGGTTTTTGCGTCCAGTCAGAATTTTGTGGACATAAACCTGGTGGCTCACGTCCCAGACAAATTTGTCCTTGGGCGTGTTGAAAACGCTGTGCAGCGCGATGGTCAGCTCGACCACGCCGAGGTTCGGGCCGAGATGTCCGCCGCCCTTGGCGAGACCTGCGATCAGTTCCTGCCGGATTTCTTCGGCGAGTTCCTGAAGTTGCGGCAGTGTGAGTTTTTTGACGTGCTCCGGCCCGTCAACCATGTCGAGGTATCGGCTCATAGTTTTATTCTTCTGACAAATCAAGCGGTTTCAATTTCATTTCGCCCGCAGCGCTTTGTTCCAACTGCTGAATCTTCAATTCCGCTTCCGAGAGTTTTTCCTGGCAGATTTTCACCAGCTTCGCGCCTTCCTCATATTTCGCCAGCAGCATTTCCAGCGGCAAATCACCGGACTCCATCGTTTCGACGACGCCTTCGAGCTTTTTCAGCGCGTCTTCAAACGGCAGATTTTTGGCGGGATTGTTCTGCCCCGCACTCTTTGACGGATTTGGCACGGCGAGAGATTAAAATGAAAACGAACGCGAGTCCAGTTTGTAGCGCATCTTGGATTTGCCGGAAATTATTTAGCCTTGACCGTCCAGCCTTGCTGCACTTGCGCGTCGCCGGCATAAGAAGCACGGCTGCGATCTTCCTGCACGGCGGACAAGGTGATTTCACCGACCAGTTTTTCATCCGTGAAAACCACGTTGCCCTTGTCATCTTTCACGTCAGTTGGCTGGTAAAGTTCCAATGTGTCGCCCTCCTTGAAACCTTCCTTGCTACCGAGCGAAACAATGATGGTGTCTTTGCCTGCAACGGCGAGCACTTTGCCCGGAGTGTGTTTGAGCGCATCCGTGGCGGCTTTCACTTCGGCAAACCGACCGGGTTCCGGCAGATTGATGGCATCCAGTTGCTCGATGATGTTGGTGATTGCCTGGCAGGTGGCCTTGCCCAAGGCGCTTTTCATGAATGCCGGATCGCCGTAATCAATGATTGCGCCGGCGCTTTCGGCAACATCGCCACCGGTTTTTGGCGCAGTTTGAGAGGACGCTTTTGCGGATTTGCCTGTTGTTCCGTTGCCGCTTCCGGCCCTGTCACCGCTATCTGTTCCACTGGAAGCATCGCCGAGAATTAACCCCTTGAAAATATTCGCATAATTGTTGGTTTTACTTTTCCCATGAGCGGCAGTTTGTGCAAAAGCAGTGGCGCTTTCAGCCACGGTAGATTTCCCATCGCCCGTGGTTAAGGCCGTCATGTCAAATTCCGAGCCGGACGCGGAACACACGGTCATTCCCCGCTTGATGACCTTTTTGGTTTCAGAATCCACGAGGAGCCATTCGATTTGGACGTGTGCAGTAGATACTTTTGTGCCGAGGTTGGCAAAGGGGCTCGAGGAAATGAAATCCCCAATTTTTCTGCCGCTGGTTTGCGTCGTGAACTGGGTCAACTTGCCGGAAAACGTGAAATCTGAACAGGCAGAGCCGTCGGTATTGGGCTTTTCGGAACCGATAGTATCGCTTGTATCGGGTTTCTCGGAACTGGCAGCACCGCCTTTGGCAGACCTTTTGGAACCGGCAGAACCGCCCGTGGCAGACTTCGTTCTGTCATTAACGGAACTGGACTCGCCCGATCTGGCTTCATTTTGCGAACCGGCTGCCTTTTTGGTTTCGAGGACTTGAAACTTGTCTTCAGAACTCTCCAACGACTCAATCAGCATTTCGGAAATGCCCTGTCCCATCGCGGACTGCCATCCGGGAACCTCGGCCTTGTTACCGCTAAAATCTTCAATGACAATGACCGCTGGTGAAGGGGCTTCCTTGGCATCTTCGGCGCAAATCCCCCGCAGAAACCCCACAATGAAAATGGGAATCAAGAAAACTGATGATTTCTTTCTCATTTCCTAATTGTCAGAGTTTCAAAAAATCTGTCAAAACAAAAATAAGGCGGTTTGGCGGGAAATTATTATTTGCACAGCCGGGCGAACACCATCAATGCCTGGGTAACACCGGCTCCGTGCGGCTCAAAACTTCGCCGCTCTTTAGTCGTGTTTTCAGGCGCTGGCCAGATTTCACCTTTTCTGCCTCGCGCAAAACTTTTCCCGTCACGGCGTCCATCGTGATCGAATAACCGCGCGACAACACTTGCTCCGGTCCCAGCAAATTCAGCCGCCGTTCAACCTGCCGCATCATTTCGCGCCGCAGTTTCAACAACTGCGCCGGACGAACGCGCAAAAACCGGCCGGTCAAATTCTTCAACGCCACCACACGATTGCGCGCGCCTGATTTCACGCATCGCAACAGGCCGTTTTGCAAATCATCCAGCCGCTGCAACGATTCGTCCAATCGCCGGCGCGGATGCGCCCGCGCGAGGCGTCCGGTCAGCGAATCAAAATCTTCCGCCGCGCGCGCAATCCACTGGCGCACACGCTGGCGCATCACGTCCATCGCATTCGCCACAAATTCGCGGCTGGCGAAAACGCCCTCGGTGATGATTTCCGCCGCAGCGCTCGGCGTGGCCGCGCGCATATCCGCCACGAAATCCGCGATGGTGAAATCAATCTCATGTCCGACGGCGGAAACCACCGGAACCGCCGATTCAAAAATCGCCCGCGCGACGATTTCCTCGTTGAACGCCCACAAATCTTCCAGCGAACCGCCACCGCGCGTGATCAGAATTAAGTCCAAAGTCTCATGTCCAAAGTCCAAGGTCGTTTCGCCTGCCGTGGCTTTGGGCTTTGGACTTTGGACTTTGGACTGAAACTCATTCAGTAGCCGGATTGCTGCCGCAATTTCCGCCGCCGCACCGTCGCCTTGCACGCGGCACGGAACCAAAATAATTTCCAACGACGGATTCCGCCGTTGCACGACGTGCAGCACGTCGCGGATCGCCGCGCCCGTCGGCGAAGTCACGAGGCCGATGCGTTGCGGATATTTCGGCAGCGGACGTTTCCGTTCCGGCGCGAACAATCCTTCCGCCGCGAGCTTTTGCTTCAGTTTTTCAAACGCGATTTGCAGCGCGCCGACACCTTGCAATTCCACCGAACGCACGATGAGTTGATATTGCCCGCGCGCTTCATAAACCGTCACGTCGCCTTGCAGCAAAACTTTCTGGCCGTCCGCCAGCAATTCGCGGTGCGGAACCTTTTCGCGGCTGAACAGCACGCAGTTCAACTGCGCCGCCGCGTCCTTGAGCGTGAAATAAATGTGGCCGGAACTTTGCGTGCGAAAATTCGTGACCTCGCCGCCAACCCAAATCGAGCCGATTTGTTTTTCAAGCAGCGCGCGGATTTGCCCGGTAAGTTCACCGACGGAAAAAATTTTCCGCAACGCATCCGCCGGACTTGTCGCGCCGAAGCTTCCCGTTGAAGGCGGAAACAGCTCGCCGAAGTCCCATTGTGATTTGGATTTGCTCATCAAACTCTCAAATCATTTAGCCACGTCCGCCGCGTCGAAGCAAGCGAAGGCGGGGATTGGACACGCTGACCATTTGTTGCGAAAGGATTGCCTTTTTTTGATTTTCGCGTCATTCGGCTTTGCTTGCGGCGCGAAACCTGATAATTCTCTCTGCATTATGGCATATAAAGACGTTACACCGCCCGCCGGTGGAAAAATCACGATTGCGAACGGCAAGCTCACCGTTCCTGAAAACCCCATTCTGCCGTTCATCCGCGGCGACGGCACCGGCCCGGACATCTGGGCGAGCAGCGTGCGCGTATTCGACGCGGCGGTGGAAAAAGCCTACGGCGGCAAACGGAAAATCTCATGGTTCGAGGTTTTTGCTGGCGAGGAGTCGTTCAAGAAATTCAACAACTGGCTGCCGGACGACACCGTGGAAGCGTTCCACGAATTTCTCGTCGGAATCAAAGGCCCGCTCACCACGCCCGTCGGCGGCGGCATCCGCTCGCTCAACGTCGCGTTGCGCCAGATGCTTGACCTTTACGTCTGCCTGCGCCCGGTGCAATGGTTCACCGGCGTCCCCTCGCCCGTGAAACACCCGGAAAAGGTGAAGATGGTCATCTTCCGCGAGAACACCGAGGACATTTACGCCGGCATTGATTTCGAGGCGGGCAAGGATGCAGCGTTGAAGACGATTGAATTTCTTAAAACCAACTTCCCGAAGGAGTTTAAGAAAATCCGCTTCGGCGAAACGCCGGAACTCGTCGGCCTGGGCATCAAGGCCGTGAGCAAGACCGGCACGCAACGGCTCTTCCGTTCGGCGGTGCAATACGCCATCACCAACAAGAGCAAGTCCGTGACGATTGTCCACAAGGGCAACATCATGAAATACACCGAGGGCGGCTTCCGCGACTGGAGCTACGAACTGGCCAAGACGGAATTCGGCGCGGTGGAGATTGACGGCGGTCCGTGGTGCAAAATTCCCGAAGGCAAACCCGGCGCGGGCATCGTTATCAAGGACGCCATTGCCGACATCACGCTCCAACAGGTGCTCACGCGCCCGACGGATTTTGATGTCATCGCCACGCTCAATCTCAACGGCGATTATTTGAGCGACGCGCTCGCGGCG
>Ga0208220_1000623_pt1 | contig 14908 bp, 11 predicted proteins | sample NGESurdeep092012_9_FD_184484 | JGI IMG/M metagenome (GOLD analysis project Ga0208220, IMG submission 184484) | Arctic peat soil microbial communities from Barrow, Alaska - NGEE Surface sample F53-1 deep-092012 (SPAdes) | ecosystem: Environmental > Terrestrial > Soil > Wetlands > Peat ... | reverse complement strand
GCCGCTGGTGGTCCCGCAGCTCAAGACGATCACTCTCGGCGGCGCGGTCAGCGGCCTGGGCATCGAGTCCACCTCGCTGCGCAGCGGCATGCCGCACGAGTCTGTCCTGGAGATGGAAATCCTCACCGGGGACGGCCGGGTGGTCACCGCGGCGCCGGGCGGCGAGCACGACGCGCTCTACCGGGGATTCCCCAACTCCTACGGCACCCTGGGCTACGCCCTGTCGCTGACCATCGAGCTGGAGCCGGTAACGCCGTACGTGCACCTGCGGCACTTCCGGTTTTCCCGGCCGGAGGACTGCATGGCGGCGATCGCCGAGATCGCCCGGGCCGGCAGCTACGACGGGCATCGCGCGGACTTTGTCGACGGCACCATGTTCAGCCTGGACGAGCTGTACCTGACGGTCGGCGCGTTCAGCGAGGTCGCGCCCTGGCGCAGCGACTACACCCGGGAGCAGATCTACTACCAGTCCGTCCGCGGGCCGAGCGAGGACTTCCTGACCATCGCGGATTACCTCTGGCGGTGGGACACCGACTGGTTCTGGTGCTCGCGCCCGTTCGGGGTGCAGCAGCCGCTGGTCCGCCGGGCCTGGCCGCGCCGGTATCGCCGCTCCGACGTGTACCGGCGGCTGGTGGCCTTCGACCGCCGTCACCGCCTGACCGCCGCGCTGAACGCCCGCCGCGGCGCGCCGCGCAACGAGGACGTCATCCAGGATGTGGAGATCCCGGTCGACCGCGGCGCGGACTTCCTGCGCTTCTTCACCGCCGAGGTCGGCATGAGCCCGGTGTGGCTGTGCCCGCTGCGGCTGCGGGGGGAGCGGACCTGGCCGCTGTACCCCATGCAGCCCGGCCAGGTCTACGTCAACTTCGGGTTCTGGGGCACGGTCGCCCAGCCGCCTGGCGCGTCCGACGGGCACTACAACCGGCGGATCGAGACCACCGTCAGCGAGCTTGGCGGGCACAAGGGCCTGTACTCGACCTCGTTCTACTCCCAGCAGGAGTTCTGGGCGCGTTACAACGGCCCGGAATATGCCGTGCTCAAGGGAGATTATGACGCTGACGGGCGACTGGCCGATCTGTACGACAAGTGCGTTCGCGGCCAGTGATGTGAGAACTGCGAAGGGGAGTAGCTGACATGGCGCTGGCCGAGGTGTTCGAGCGGGTCGCTGGCCCGGAGGCCCCTGTCGAGTTTCACGCTTTTGACGGGAGCAGGGCCGGGAGCGAGAGCTCCCCTGTGCGGATAACGATCAAGTCGCGGACGGCCGTCGCCTACCTGGCGCAGGCCCCCGGAGCGCTCGGCCTGGCCCGCGCGTATGTCTCCGGGCACCTGGACGTGGAGGGGGACATGTACGGGGCGCTGGCCAGGATGGCCAGCGCGCAGCGGCTGGATGTCGGCATCGGCGAGCGACTCAAGCTGCTCAGCGAGCTGGGCGGTCCGCGCCTGCTCGTGCCGCGAATGCCGCCGCCGCCGCAGGAGGTCCAGGTCAACAAGCGATGGCGGATGGGACGGCGGCATTCCAAGGACCGTGACGCCAACGCCATCTCTCACCACTACGACGTCTCCAACACGTTCTACGAGTGGGTGCTCGGCCCGTCGATGGCCTACACCTGCGCGTGTTACCCGCGCCAGGACGCGACGCTGGAAGAGGCGCAGGAGACCAAGTTTGACCTGGTTGCCCGCAAGCTCGGGCTCCGGCCGGGGATGCGGCTGCTGGACGTGGGCTGCGGCTGGGGCGGCATGGTCATGCACGCCGCCCGGCGCTACGGCGTGCGGGCGCTCGGGGTGACGCTGTCGGAGCAGCAGGCCTTCTGGGCGCAGCGCGCGATCAAGGAGGCGGGCCTGAGCGACCTGGCCGAGGTGCGCCACATGGACTACCGGGACGTGGCCGAGGCGGACTTCGACGCGATCAGCTCGATCGGGCTCACCGAGCACATCGGCAAGGCTGAGCTGCCCGGCTACTTCTCGTTCCTGTACGGCAAGCTCAAGCCCCAGGGCCGGTTCCTCAACCACTGCATTACGCGCCCGGACAACAAGGGTCCGGCCGTGGTCAAGGACGGGTTCATCAACCGCTACGTGTTCCCGGACGGGGAGCTCGAGGGTCCCGGCTACCTCTTCTCCCTCATCCACGACACCGGCTTTGAGGTCCGGCACTCCGAGAACCTGCGCGAGCACTACGCCATGACGCTGGCGGGCTGGTGCGCCAACCTGGACGACCACTGGGACGAGGCCGTCGCCGAGGTTGGCGAGGGCACCGCACGGGTCTGGCGGCTGTACATGGCCGGCTCCCGGCTCGGGTTCGAGCGGAACCAGATACAGCTGCACCAGATCCTCGCCGTCAAGCCGGCCCCGGACGGGACAGCCGGGATGCCGCTGCGGCCGGACTGGGAGCCGCCGGCCGCGAGCTAGCCGGGCAGGGACCGGTAGCTCTCGGCGACGGTGAAGGCCAGGTCGAGGGCCTGGCGGCGGTTCAGCCGGGGGTCGCACGCGGTCTCGTACCGCTGATGCAGGTCATCGGCCACGATCTCGTAGCTGCCGCCCACGCACTCGGTCACGTTGTCGCTGGTGAACTCGATGTGGATGCCGCCCGGGTGGGTGCCCAGGCGGCGGTGCACGTCGAAGAACCCCTGGACCTCGCTGACCACGTCGTCGAACCGCCGGGTCTTATAGCCGCCCGGCGCCTCGAAGGTGTTGCCGTGCATCGGATCGCAGACCCAGGCCACCGGGATCCCCTCGGCCCGGACCGCGGCCACGAGCGGCGGCAGCAGCGTCCGGATCTGCCCGGCGCCGAGCCGGGAGATCAGGGTCAGCCGGCCGGGCTCGCCGTCCGGGCTGAGCTTGCGGATGAGCGCGATCAGTTCGTCCGGCTGGGCCGTGGGGCCCACCTTCAGCCCGATCGGATTGCGGATGCTCGCGGCGAACTCCACGTGCGCGCCGTCGATCGCCCGGGTTCGCTCGCCGATCCACACCATGTGCGCGGACAGGTCGTAGAGCGCTCCGGTCCGCTCGTCGCTGCGGGTCAGGGCCTGCTCGTACGGCAGCAGCAGGGCCTCGTGGCTGGCGTAAAGCTCGACCGTCCGCAGCTCGTCGGAGTCTGCGCCGCAGGCCCGCATGAAGGCCAGGGCCCGGTCGATCTCGCCCGCCAGCCGCTCGTACCGCTGGCCGGCCGGGCTGTCCCGGACGAAGTCCTGGTTCCAGGCGTGCACCTGGTGCAGGTCGGCGTAGCCGCCGGCCGTGAAGGCCCGGAAGAGGTTCAGGGTGACGGCCGCGCTGTGGTAGGCGCGCAGCAGGCGGCCGGGATCGGGCGTCCTGGCCGCGGCCGTGAACTCGAGGCCGTTGACCGCGTCGCCGCGGTAGGCCGGCAGCTCGACGCCGTCGCGGAGCTCCGTGGGCCGGGACCGCGGCTTGGCGAACTGCCCGGCCATCCGGCCGATCTTGACGATCGGGATGCTGGTCCCGTAGGTGAGGACGACGGCCATCTGCAGGATCGTCTGCAGCCGGGCGCGTACCGCCGGGGGGTTGGCCTCGGCGAAGGTCTCGGCGCAGTCGCCGCCCTGCAGGACGAACGCCTCGCCGCGGGTGACCGCGGCCAGCCGCTCCCGCAGCCGGTCGCACTCGCTGGCGAAGACCAGCGGCGCCAGGCCGGCCAGCTCGCTGGTCACGGCGGCCAGCCGCGCGGAATCGAGCCAGTCCGGCTGCTGCCCGGCCGGGCGGTCACGCCAGCTGTCGGCCAGCGCACCGGCCGCACCGGCCGCGGCGGTCATGGGCGGCCGCCGACGCTGGCTGGTCCGCCTGAGGGTGTGCGTGCGTTGATCACGATCTCACGCTACGCGCTCTGGCCGGGTGGGCGTGGCCGCCTGGGACATCCGCGCGGCGGCGAGGGACAATGGCGGCATGGATGCTGCCCCGCCTGCCGGTCCTCCCAGCCCCCCCGGCCCCCCGCGTGAGATCGTCCTGCTGGGCTCGACCGGGTCGATCGGCACGCAGGCCGCCGATATCATCCGGCGCAACCCGGACCGGTTCCGGCTGACCGGGCTGGCCTCGGGAGGCAGCAGCCCGGAGCTGCTGGCCAGCCAGGCGCTGGAGTTCGGCGTCGAGGTCGTGGCGGTCGCCAGCGAGTCGGCCGCCCCGGCGGTCCAGCAGGCGCTCCAGGCCGCCGCGCCGGGCCGCGGTGCGCGGCAGCTGCCCAAGGTCCTGGCGGGCCCGGAGGCCGTCGCCGAGGTGGCCGTCTGGCCTGCCGATATCGTGCTGAACGCGGTCACCGGGGCCGCCGGCCTGGCCGCCACGCTCGCCGCCCTGGACGCTGGCCGCGTGCTCGCCCTGGCCAACAAGGAGTCGCTGATCATGGGCGGCCAGCTGGTGACGGGCCGGGCGGCGCCCGGCCAGATCGTGCCGGTCGACTCGGAGCACTCCACGATCGCGCAGTGCCTGCGCGGCGGCAGCCCGGACGAGGTACAGCGGCTGATCCTGACGGCCAGCGGCGGCCCGTTCCTGCACCGCGACCGGGCCGAACTGGCCGACGTCACGCCGGAGCAGGCGCTGGCCCACCCGACCTGGACCATGGGGCCGGTTATCACGGTGAACAGCGCCACCCTGGTGAACAAGGGCCTGGAGCTGATCGAGGCGCACCTGCTGTTCGGCATCGGATTCGACCGCATCGACGTGGTCGTGCACCGGCAGTCCGTGGTCCACTCGATGGTGGAGTTCACCGACGGCGCCACGATCGCGATGGCCAGCCCGCCGGACATGCGGATCCCGATCGCCCTGGCGCTGGGCTGGCCCGGCCGGGTCGCCGGGGCGGCGGCCCCCGTCGACTGGACCACGGCGCATACCTGGACATTTGAGCCGCTGGACGAGGCGGCCTTCCCGGCGGTGACCCTGGCCCGCGCGGCGGGCAGCGCCGGCGGAACCGTGCCGGCGGTCTTCAACGCCGCGAACGAGGAATGCGTGGACGCATTCCTCACGGCTCGTATCCCGTTCACCGGAATCGTGGATACGGTAGCCCAGGTAGTCTTGGAGCATGACGGCGCCGGCGCCGCGGTGACTGGGCTGGACGAGATTCTGGCCGCGGATCGCTGGGCCCGGGTCCGGGCGCGGGAGCTGACCAGCACCGCGTGACGGCCGTTATGACCGTGACGACCGTTATGACAGTGTTGGCAGCATCGAGGGAGAGCTAGCCGGATGAGCTTCCTGCTGGGCGTGGTGATCTTCGTTCTCGCGCTGCTCATCTCGGTCATGCTGCACGAGGCCGGCCACTTCCTGACCGCCAAGAAGTTCCACATGAAGGTCACCCAGTTCTTCGTGGGCTTCGGTCAGACGATCTGGTCCCGGATGCGCGGCGAGACCGAGTACGGGATCAAGGTGCTGCCGCTCGGCGGCTTCGTGAAGATCACCGGAATGACCGCGCTGGAGGAAGTCGATCCCGCCGACGAGGCACGCTCATTCCGTCGCCAGCCCGGCTGGCAGCGGGCGATCGTGCTGATCGCCGGGTCGTTCATGCACTTTGCGCTCGCCTTCGTCCTGCTGTTCATCCTGGCCGTGGGCATCGGCGTCACCAACACCACCACCATCGGGTCCATCAGCCCCTGCCTCCCGCAGACGGTCAAGGCGCTGGACTCCGGCACGTGCGCGAAGGGCCTGCCCGCCTCTCCGGCCAAGCAGGCCGGCATCCGGGCCCGTGACAAGGTCGTCTCCATCGCGGGCAAGCCGGTCAGTAACTGGACCCAGGTCGGCAACGTCATCCGGGCGCAGCCGGTCGGCAAGCCCGTGGCCGTGGTCGTGGACCGGGGCGGCCGCGACCTGACCCTCAGCGTGACCCCGGGCACCGTCGCGGGCCGTCACGGTTCCTACCTCGGCATCGAGGACCAGATCTTCCAGCGCGTCGGCCCGCTGTCGGGAGTGGCCTACGCGGGCTCGACATTCGGCCAGGTGCTGGAGCTGTCCGGGCAGGCCGCGGCGAAACTGCCGGCGGCGCTGCCTGACCTGTTCGCCAAGGACCGCGCCAAGACCGCCGGCGGGGACGTCAGCAGCGTCATCGGGGCCGCCAACGACGCCGGCCAGGTGGTCGCGGCCGGCGGTGGCTGGCAGCTCACCGTCTCCGAGCTGCTGCTCATCGTTATCTCCCTGAACATCTTCGTCGGTGCCTTCAACCTGCTGCCGCTGCTCCCGCTGGACGGCGGCCATCTCGCCATCGTGATCTACGAGCGGGTACGGGCCTGGCTGGCCAGGCTCCGCGGCCGCCCGGATCCGGGCCTGGTAGACATGCAGAAGCTGATCCCGGTGAGCGTGGGGGTGTTCGCCTTGCTCGTCGGGCTCGGTCTTATCCTCATCGCAGCGGACATCTTCAACCCGGTTCACCTGACTCAGTGAGGCGATTGCCCAGATGACTGTTGACCTAGGGATTCCCCAGCTGCCGCCGGAGCCGCTGGCGGCCCGGCGGGTTTCCCGCCAGATCATGGTGGGGAAGGGCAGCCACGGCGTGCCGGTGGGCGGGGGGGCGCCGGTGTCGGTGCAGTCGATGACCACGACGCTGACCGCGGACGTGAATGCGACGCTGCAGCAGATCGCGGAGCTGACGGCGGCGGGGTGCCAGATCGTGCGGGTGGCGGTGCCGTCGCAGGATGACGCGGATGCGCTGCCGGCTATCGCACGGAAGTCGCAGATCCCGGTGATCGCCGATATTCATTTCCAGCCGAAGTACGTGTTCGCGGCGATCGACGCGGGCTGCGCGGCGGTGCGGGTGAACCCGGGCAACATCAAGGCGTTTGATGACAAGGTCGGGGAGATCGCCCGGGCCGCGTCGGCGGCGGGCGTGCCGATCCGGATCGGGGTGAACGCCGGATCCCTGGACAAGCGGCTGCTGGCCAAGTACGGCAAGGCCACCCCCGAGGCGCTGGTCGAGTCCGCGCTGTGGGAATGCTCACTGTTCGAGGAGCACGGCTTCACCGATATCAAGATCTCGGTCAAGCACCATGACCCGGTGGTCATGATCAACGCCTACCGGCAGCTGGCGCAGCGCTGTGATTACCCGCTGCACCTGGGCGTCACCGAGGCCGGGCCGACCTTCCAGGGGACGGTGAAGTCGGCGGTCGCGTTCGGGGCGCTGCTGGCCGAGGGCATCGGGGACACGATCCGGGTGTCGCTGTCGGCGCCGCCGGTCGAGGAGGTCAAGGTCGGCATCGCGATCCTGGAGTCGCTGGGGATGCGCGAGCGGGGCCTGGAGATCGTCTCGTGCCCGTCCTGCGGCCGCGCCCAGGTCGACGTGTACAAGCTCGCCGACGAGGTCACCGCGGCGCTGGACGGGATGGACGTGCCGCTGCGGGTGGCGGTCATGGGCTGCGTGGTGAACGGGCCGGGCGAGGCGCGGGAGGCCGACCTGGGCGTGGCCTCGGGCAACGGCAAGGGCCAGATCTTCGTCCGCGGCGAGGTCGTCAAGACCGTCCCCGAAGCACAGATCGTCGAGACCCTCATCGAGGAAGCCATGAAGCTCGCGGCCCAGATGGAGCCCGCGGGCGAGTAACCCTGGCGGCCGGTTCCGGCTCGCGGATGGCTGGCCCGGGGCCAGCGCCGGCGGCCGGTCCCGGCCCGCTGGCGCGCGCGGCGCGCGGCCAGCCAAATCACATCTTCGCATCTGTGCGATTTTGTCATTGACTCCTGATCTGCGGCTGTTCTAGTTTGTGGCGTCTAACATGCACCGCCAACCAGATGTGAGCGCTCACAACGGCAGGGCCAGCCGAGCAGGTCAGCCCCCCGTCGGATGCGCATGCCGGTGGGCGCTGCCGCCACGGGCCAGGTGCTACCCGTCAACAATCCCGGAGGTCTGCGATGGACAAAATCGACCCGAAGGTCGATGAGGCAATCCAAACGCTCAATATGAAGGACGGGCCAACGCGCCGGCGACTGCTTCAGGGCACCGGCCTGGTCAGCGCGACGGCTGCGGCCTCGGCCCTGCTGGCGGCCTGCAGCTCGAAGGGCAGCACGGCCAACGCGGCCAAGGACACGGCCGGGAACTTCCCCAGCACCCCGAAGTGGAAGTTCACCTTCGTCAACCACGTCACGGATAACGCCTTCTTCACCCCCACCCAGTACGGGTTCGCCGACGCCGCGGCCCTACTCGGCATCCCGACGCCGGCGTGGACCGGGGCCAGTTCGACGCAGCCGACCGTCCCCACCATGCTGACCTCGTTCAACGCCGCCATCGCCGCGAGCTCGCCTGGCATCGCGACCACGGTGGTCTCGGCGACGGCCTTCACGAGCCCCATCGCCAAGGCGCTGTCGGCCAGCATCCCGGTCGTCACCTATAACGCCAACGGGGCGACCAACAACCCCACCAACGGCCTGGCCTACGTGGGCCAGGAGCTCTTCGTGTCGGGCCAGGAGGTCGGCACGCGCATTGCGGCGGCCATGCCGCACGGCGGGACCGCCTGCGGGATCATCGCCCAGCCGGGCTCGCTGAACATCCAGCCGCGGCTGGACGGCGCGAACGCCGCGATCCTCGCGGCGGGCAAGGGCCTGAAGATCCTGCACACGGCCGGCTTCGACAGCGGCGCGGCGCAGAGCCAGGAAAACACCAGCATCCCGGAGTTCATCCAGGCTAACGGGAGCAAGCTGCAAGGGGTCTTCGCCGTGGACGGCGGCTCGACCGCGCTGCTGGGCCCGGCGCTGGCCAAGTACAACCTGACCAGCAAGGTCACCTCGGGCGGGTTCGACCTGGAGCCGGCCACGCTGACGGCCATCAAGGCCGGCCAGCTCGGGTTCACCATCGACCAGTCGCCCTATTTGCAGGGCTTCCTGCCTACGCTGTACCTGTACCTATTCAAGCTCTCGGGCGGGCTGATCTCGCCGCCGGAGACCGACACCGGCCTGAAGTTCGTAACCAAGGCCAACGCCGATCCCTACACCTCGCCCTCCACCAGGTACGAGGGATCGACCACGGCGGAGAAGTACCTGCAGAAGACCGGACCGATCAGCACCTGACCTCGGTGCAGCGCGTGGCGCCGCCGCCCCGCCGGAGCTTGTGGCTGGGCTCGTCGGCCGGTGGGCGGCCGGCGCCACGCGCTCGGACCTTGGGCCGGGCGCAGGCCCGCGGCAGACAGGCATAACCGCGGCAGGTAGACAGAACGGACAGGTGACGTGAGCGAGACTGCTCAGCGAAGCGCGGATCCTCTCGCCGGGCCCGGAAGCGGCCCAGGCTCGGGAAATGGCCTGCGATCTCTGCTTGGCCGCGGCGGCGCAGCGTTCCTGCGCCAGCGCGAGGCGAGCGTCCTGATCGTCGCCGTCGTGCTGGTCATCTACTTCGGCTTCATCAGCACGGCCAGCACCTCCTTCCTCACCAAGCTCAACATCATCAACGTCTCGCAGGCGACGGCACCGTTCGCGATCATCGCCGTCGGCGAGGTGCTGCTGCTGGTCTGCGGGGAGATCGACCTGTCGGTCGGCTACGTGTGGGCGCTGTCGCCGTTCCTGATGTACTTCTTCGTCACCGACTACAACATCCCGGTCTTCCTGGCCATCGTGCTCGCGCTGATCTGCGGCGCGATCATCGGCCTGATCAACGGCTTCCTGGTGGTGCGGATGAAGGTGCCCTCCTTCATCGCGACCCTGGGCACTGCCTTCATCATCAATGGCTTCATGCTGACGATCTCGCAGGCCCAGGCGAAGAACATCCCGCCCCAGGCGGTCGGCCTCGGGAAGTGGTTCGGCGGCTTCTCGTGGGCGGAGATCATCTGGGCCATCGTGATTGTCGCGCTCTTCCATGTCATCTTCACCAGGACGCGCTGGGGGCTGCATACCGTGGCGACCGGCGGGAACCTGCTCGGCGCGAGCGAGGCAGGCATCAGCGTCGCGAAGATTAAGTTCGGCAACTTCATGGTGACCAGCATGCTGGGTGCCGTCGCGGGGATACTCGAGGCATTTCGCACGAACTCCATTGATCCCAGCGCCGGCGGCTTCACTCCGATGTTCTACGCGGTCGCGGCGGCGGTCATCGGCGGCACGGCCCTGGCCGGCGGCTCCGGCACGGTGCTCGGCGCCCTCCTGGGCATGCTGGTGCTCGCGATCCTGCAGGACGGCTTCAACCTGCTCGGGATCAGCTCCAACCCGTTCTTTATCATCCTCGGCGCCGCGATCATCGCCGCGATGATCGCCAACGTCTATCTCACCCGGCTGCGAAGGGCAGGGAGGTCCTGATGACCACCGACGTTACCGACGGCGCCACGCCGGCCGCTGCGGCCCCGGTCACCGACGTCCTGCGCGCGGAGCACATCAGCAAGTCGTTCGGTGCCGTTACCGCGCTGACCGACGTGAACATCCGGCTGGCTCCCGGCGAGGTGCTGGGCCTGATCGGCGATAACGGAGCCGGAAAGTCCACCCTCCTCAAGATTCTGTGCGGCTTCCAGGCTCCGGACACCGGCCGGATCCTGCTGCGCGGCGAGGAGGTGACGCTGAAGTCGGTGGACAACGCCCGGGCCCTGGGCATCGACGTCGTCTACCAGGACCTCGCCCTGGTCAACGAGCTGAGTGTGTACCACAACATGTACCTCAACCGGGAACTCCGGCGGGGACCGCTGCTGAACAACCGGAAGATGCGCCGCCAGGCCAGGGAGCATCTGGCCGACATGGGCGTGCGGATTCCGTCGGTCGACGTCGAGGTGGCCAAGCTCTCCGGCGGGCAGCGCCAGGGCATCGCGGTGGCGCGCTCGGTGTACTCGGACGCGAAGATCCTGCTCCTGGACGAGCCGCTGGCCGCCATGGGCGCCAAGGAGGGCGCGCTGATCCTCGGCCTGGTCCGCGACCTCAAGGCGCGCGGCGACGTGTCGGTCATCATCATCGCCCATAACTACGCGCAGGTGCTTGAGGTGTGTGACCGGGTCAACCTGCTCCAGCACGGCGAGATCACCTACGACAAGGCCAGCGCGGATACCTCGGCGGAGGAACTGACCGAGATCGTGGTACAGGAGTACCGGGCCGCGCTGGAGGCCCGCCAGAAGGGCCGCTGACCGCGAGCCGACCTTCGACGATGGCCGGCTCGGCGCAGGGCGCCTGCGACAAGCTCGCTGGCGTCCGCGCAGGCCGTCGGCATCCGGCCCCCGGCGCCGGCCCTCGGGCGTCGGTGTCGGGCCGCCCGCACGCTAGGCCGGCCGGCACGTGACCTGGCGGATCGTGGCTGACCTGGCCTAAGGTGGCGCCTGGCAGGACGGCGTTCCCGGCCGGGCCGGCGTGAGCCCCGGGGCTCGCAGGCCGGTGCTCCGTCGCGGCGTCGCGGTCGGCTTAGCGGGCGAGATGTGTGCGAATATTGTCAGACCAGGACGGCTCGTGCCTGACTGGCGAGAGGAGAGCGTGGGCATGGCTTCGTCTGCGGGAGGCTCAGCCTTTCGCCCGGCGGCGAGCCGGCCACCGCGACCTACCCCCCGGCGGCCCGTGATGGCGGACGTGGCCAGGCTGGCCGGCGTCTCGCACCAGACCGTTTCCAGGGTCGTGAACGACCATCCCAACGTGCGCCCGCAGACCAGGGATAACGTGCTCGCAGCCATCAGCCAGCTGGCCTACCGGCCGAATGCCGCCGCCCGCACGCTGGTGACCCGGCGGACGCACACACTCGGCGTCATCAGCTGCGATACCGACCTGGTGGGTCCGGCGTCCATGCTCTACGGCATCGAGCAGGCGGCGGCCGGCACGTATTTCGTCTCCGTCGCCAGCCTGCCGGCGCTGGATCACGGCTCGGCGCTCGACGCCGTGGAACGACTGCTGGGCCAGGGCGTGGAGGGGATTATCGTCATCGCGCCGAGCACCTCCTCCGTGGCGGCGCTGGTCGGCATGCCGGCCGAGGTGCCGCTCGTGGCGGTGGGCTGCGGCACCAGCGCCCCGCTCGCCTCGGTGGCGGTCGACAACGCGGGCGGCGCCATCGCCGCCACGCGTTACCTGCTCGGCCTCGGTCACCGCTGCGTGCACCTGGTGGGCGGGCCGGAGACCAGCCTGGATGCCCAGGAGCGGGCGGTCGGCTGGCGGCAGGGGCTGGCCGAGGCCGGGATCGCGGCGCCCGCGGTCATCACCGGGGACTGGTCCTCCCGCGCGGGGTACCTGGCGGGGCGGACGCTGGCCGCGATTCCGGAGGTCACCGCGGTCCTGTGCGTGAACGACCAGATGGCCCTCGGCGTGATCCGCGCGATGTCCGAGGCCGGCCGGCCGGTGCCGAGCGATGTCAGCGTCGTCGGCTTCGACGACATCCCCGAGGCCGAGTTCTTCCGGCCGCCGCTGACCACCGTCCGGCAGGACTTCGCCGAGCTGGGCCGCAGAGCGCTGCGGCTGCTGGTGCAGAAGATCTCCGGCGCCCGCGCGGACGGCCCGCAGCAGCCAGTCGGCACGGAACTGATCGTGCGGGCCAGCGCCACCGGCCCCGGCGGATGACCGGCCGGCGAGACTAGCCGACCGGACGGGGAGCAGTTGGACAGCGGACAAGGATCAGGCAGGTGAATGAGTGTGAGCGCTAACAATTGGGCTGGCAGCGGAGACGCCTGCGTGGTCGGCGTCGACTACGGGACGCTGTCCGGCCGGGCCCTGGTGGTCCGGGTGCGGGACGGTGCCGAGCTCGGCACCGCCGTGCACGAGTACGGCCATGGCGTCATGGATGACGTGCTGGCCGCGACGGGCGAGCCGCTGCCGCCCGACTGGGCGCTGCAGGATCCGCAGGACTACCTGGATGTCCTCCGGGAGGCGGTCCCCGCGGCCGTCGCCGCGGCGGGCATCGACCCGTCCCTGGTGATCGGGATCGGTACCGACTTCACCGCGTGCACCGTGCTGCCCGCGCTGCGCGACGGAACTCCGCTCTGCGAGCTGCCCGACCTGCGGGGACGCCCGCATGCCTATCCCAAGCTCTGGAAGCATCACGCCGCCCAGCCGCACGCCGACCGGATCAACGCCCTGGCGGCGGAGCGAGGGGAACGGTGGCTGGCCCGCTACGGCGGCAAGATCTCCTCGGAGTGGCAGTTCGCCAAGGGGCTGCACCTGCTGGAGGAGGACCCGGCGACCTACCAGCGGGCGGATCGCTGGATCGAGGCGGCGGACTGGATCATCTGGCAGCTGTGCGGCGCCGAGACCCGCAACGCCTGCACCGCGGGGTACAAGGGCATCTGGCAGGACGGGCACTATCCGTCCCGGGACTTCCTGGGCGCGCTGAACCCGGCCTTCGCCAGCTTCGCCGACGACAAGCTCGCGCATCCGGTGGCCCAGCTCGGGACCCTGGCGGGCCCGCTGACGCCGCAGGCCGCGCAGTGGACCGGGCTGCCCGCTGGCATCGCGGTGGCGGTCGGCAACGTGGATGCCCACGTCACGCCGCCCGCCGCGAACGCCATCACGCCCGGCCAGCTGGTCGCCATCATGGGCACCTCGACCTGCCACGTGCTGACCGCGCCCGACCTGGCCGAGGTCCCCGGCATGTGCGGCGCCGTGGACGGCGGCATCGTGGCAGGGCTGTGGGGCTACGAGGCCGGGCAGAGCGGCGTCGGCGACATCTTCGCCTGGTTCGCCGACCAGGCCGTCCCGGCCGCCTACACCCGCGAGGCGGCCAGCCGGGGCCTGTCCGTGCACGAGCTCCTCTCGGCGCAGGCGGCCGCCCAGCCCGCCGGGGCGCACGGCCTGGTCGCGCTGGACTGGCTCAGCGGCAACCGGTCCGTGCTGGTCGATCACTACCTGTCCGGCGCGATCGTGGGCCTGACCCTGGCCAGCCGGCCGCCGGACATCTACCGGGCGCTGTTGGAGGCCACCGCCTTCGGCACCAGGGTGATCATCGAGTCGTTCGTCGCGGCCGGGGTGCCCGTCAGCGAGTTCGTGGTCGCCGGCGGCCTGCTCAAGAACGAGTTCCTCATGCAGGTCTACGCCGACGTCACGCGGCTGCCAATCAGCCTGATCGGGTCGGACCAGGGACCGGCCCTCGGCTCGGCGATCCACGCGGCGGTGGCCGCCGGCGCCTACCCGGATGTCCCCGCGGCGGCCCGCGCCATGGGCCGCAAGCGCACCGCGGTTTACCGGCCCGATCCGGCCACCGCGGCGGTCTACGACGAGCTGTACGCCGCATACCTGCAACTGCACGACTACTTCGGGCGAGAGGCGGTCGGCGTCATGCACTCGCTGCGCGCCCTGCGTGACCGGGTACTGAGCCGGCCGGCGGCCACCGCGGGCCGGGAGGGAGGGACACCATGAGATTCGATTCAGCGACGACCATGGCGCTGCTCGAAATTCGCGCTCACGTCAGTGACCTGCACGCCGAGCTGGTGACGTCGGGCCTGGTGGCGTGGACCTCCGGCAACATCTCCGCGCGGGTGCCCGGCGCCGACCTCATGGTGATCAAGCCGAGCGGAGTGCTCTACGCCGACCTGACTCCGGCCTCGATGGTCGTCTGCGACCTCGACGGCCAGGTGGTCGACGGCTCGCTGAGCCCGTCCAGCGACACGGCTACGCACGCCTACGTCTACCGGCACCTGCCCGACGTCGGCGGCGTGGTGCATACCCACTCGCCGCACGCGACGGCCTGGGCGGCGGTCGGGGAGCCGATCCCGTGCGTGCTGACCGCGATGGCCGACGAGTTCGGCGGGGAGATCCCCATCGGGCCGTTCGCGCTCATCGGAAGCGACGAGATCGGCCGGGGGATCGTCGCCACCCTGGAGGACCACCGCTCCCCGGCGGTCCTGATGCGCAGTCACGGCGTCTTCACGGTCGGGCCGACCGCGCGCGACGCGGTCAAGGCGGCCGTCATGTGCGAGGACGTGGCCCGGACCGTGGCCCTGGCCCGCGGCCTAGGCGCCCCGGACGCGCTCGCACCGGACCAGGTGGACGCGCTCCACCGCCGTTATAAGGAATCGTACGGCCAGCACTGACCAGCGGCGGTCCGCCCACCGCGGCCCTGGAACCCCGCCCG
>Ga0208220_1000622_pt1 | contig 14954 bp, 16 predicted proteins | sample NGESurdeep092012_9_FD_184484 | JGI IMG/M metagenome (GOLD analysis project Ga0208220, IMG submission 184484) | Arctic peat soil microbial communities from Barrow, Alaska - NGEE Surface sample F53-1 deep-092012 (SPAdes) | ecosystem: Environmental > Terrestrial > Soil > Wetlands > Peat ... | reverse complement strand
AGTCGGGCTCTAACCGGGCCGACCGGGTCCACTCGCGCGCGCCCGATCAGGGCTTCGGGTAGTGCCCGATCAGGGCTTTTCGCCTTCTTGGGCCTACCCTTGACCCCTGTGCCTGCGTCGCGTTCCCACCCCCCGTCGCTATCGAGCACCCAACGGGCGGCGATCGACGAGCTGACCCAGGCGGCGCCGGTCGTTGACGAACTCGGTGAACTCTTCGCCCACGCGGGTCACGATCTCGCCCTCGTCGGGGGCTCGGTCCGCGACGCGTTGCTCGGCCGGCTCGGCAACGATCTGGACTTTGCCACCAGTGCGCGACCGGACGAGATCCTGCGGATCACCAAGCAATGGCGTGACAGCAAGTGGGAGTCCGGGATCGCGTTCGGCACTGTCGGACTGCTCAAGGACGGCGTGCGGCTCGAAGTCACGACCTATCGCTTCGAGACTTACGACACGGTGTCTCGCAAACCCGACGTCGTGTACGGCGACTCACTCGACGAAGACCTGCGGCGCCGGGACTTTGCCGTGAACGCCATGGCCCTCAGCGTTCCTGATCACGTGTTCCACGACCCGTTCGGCGGCGCCCATGACCTTGCCGCTCATGTTCTGCGGACCCCAGGTCTGCCGGAGGATTCGTTCTCCGACGACCCGTTGCGAATGATGCGCGCTGCTCGCTTCGCGTCGCAGCTTCGATTCGACGTTGATCCGTCGGTCACCATCGCAATGACGGCGATGGCCGAGCGCATCACGAAAGTGTCGGCGGAGCGGGTACGTGACGAGCTCTCGAAGCTGATGTGCACAGCAGAACCGCGACGTGGGCTTGCGCTGCTGGTCGACACCGGACTTGCCGACCTCGTGCTTCCGGAGTTGCCGAAGCTCCGACTGGAAAGCGACGAGCACTTCCGGCACAAGGATGTGTACGAGCACACGCTGACAGTGGTCGAGCAGGCGATTGCATTAGAAGGCGACCTGGCTGACACGGACGGCGCGGAGCGCCGTCACACGGGCGGGGAGCGCCGTCACACGGGCGGGGAGCGCCGTGAACCCGACCTGGTGCTGCGGCTCGCTGCGTTGCTGCACGACATCGGCAAGCCCGCGACTCGTCGCAAGGAACCGGGCGGCCGTGTCTCGTTCCATCACCACGAAGTCGTCGGCGCGAAGATGGCCAAGGCCCGACTGACCGCGCTGAAGTATCCGAAGGATGTCGTCGCCGATGTGTCGCGGCTCGTCGAGCTGCACCTGCGTTTTCATGGCTATGGCGAAGGCGAATGGACCGACTCCGCGGTGCGTCGCTACGTCCGCGATGCCGGCCCGCTGCTCGATCGATTGCACAAGCTGACCCGTTCGGACTGCACGACACGCAACAAGCGACGTGCAGCCGCACTGTCGGCTGCATACGACGACCTTGAGGAACGCATCGAGGCATTGCGCGAGCAGGAGCAGATAGACGCATTGCGGCCCGAGCTCGACGGTTATGAGATCAGTGCAGTACTCGGTATCCCACCCGGGCCTGACGTCGGCCGCGCGTACCGGTACCTACTCGAACTCAGGCTGGACGCCGGACCGATCGGCAAGGACGCCGCTTCAGCTGCTCTGCGGCAGTGGGCCGCAGAGCACAGAGTCGGCGGCTAGCGGTCGACCGTGCCGGCGATGAAGTCGGCAACTGCCTGACGCGCATCGTCGTCGCTGTACTGCACCGGCGGGCTCTTCATGAAGTAGCTGGACGCCGAGTTGATCGGTCCGCCGATGCCGCGGTCCTTCGCGATCATTGCCGCGCGGACTGCGTCGATGATGACTCCGGCGCTGTTCGGTGAGTCCCACACCTCGAGCTTGTATTCGAGGTTCAACGGGGTGTCGCCGAACGAACGACCCTCGAGGCGCACATAAGCCCACTTGCGGTCGTCGAGCCACGGCACGTAGTCGGACGGTCCGATGTGCACGTCGGCCTTCGCCATCTCGTGCGGGATCTGCGAGGTGACGGACTGCGTCTTCGAGATCTTCTTGGACTGCAGGCGCTTGCGCTCCAGCATGTTCATGAAGTCCATGTTGCCGCCGAAGTTCAGCTGGTACGTACGCAGCAGTTCGACACCACGGTCTTCGAACAGCTTGGCCATGACGCGGTGCGTGATCGTCGCGCCGACCTGGCTCTTGATGTCGTCTCCGATGATCGGCAGCCCGGCGTCCTCGAACTTCTTCGCCCACGTCGGGTCGCTGGCGATGAAGACGGGAAGCGCATTGACGAAGGCGACGCCGGCGTCGATCGCGCACTGGGCGTAGAACTTGTCGGCGACTTCGGATCCGACCGGCAGGTAGGAGATCAGCACGTCGACCTTGGCGTCCTTCAACGCCTTCACGATGTCGACGGGCTCTTCCTCGGACTCCTGGATGATGTCGCGGTAGTAGTCGCCGAGACCGTCATAGGTGTGCCCGCGCTGGACGATGACACCGGTCGTGGGCACGTCGCAGAACTTGATGGTGTTGTTCTCGCTGGCACCGATCGCGTCGGCGAGGTCGGACCCGACCTTCTTGCCGTCGACGTCGAATGCCGCGACGAACTTGATGTCGCGCACGTGGTAGGGACCGAACTGCACGTGCATGAGGCCCGGCACCCGGTCCTCGGGGTCGGCGTTCTTGTAGAACTCGACTCCTTGGACGAGCGACGCGGCGCAGTTACCGACGCCAACGATGGCTACCCGAACCGAACCCATGAGCGGTGCTCCTTCGTTGTTAATCCCCGTACGAGTGATGGCGCTAGACATTGGTGGAGCCTGAGGGCGCGGCGTCGGCGCGCCGCTCGGTTTCGATCAGTTCGGTCAGCCAGCGGACCTCGCGCTCGACGGATTCGAGACCGTGCCGCTGAAGTTCGAGGGTGTAGCTGTCGACCCGCTCACGAGTGCGGGCGACGGAGGTCTTCACGTTGTCGAGCCGCTCCTCGAGCCGGCTGCGGCGGCCTTCGAGGATGCGCATCCGCACCTCAGCGTCGGTCTGAGAAAAGAAGGCGAAGTGCACGCCGAAGTTCTCGTCTTCCCACGACGAAGGTCCGGCCTCGCCTAGCAGATTTTGCAAATGCTCTTTGCCGTCGGCGGTCAGCCGGTAGACGATCTTGCTACGGCTTCCCGTCGATTCGCCGTCAGCGCTGACGTGACCAAGGGCCAGCATCTGCTTCAGGCACGGGTAGAGCGAGCCGTAGGAGAATGCGCGGAAGGCGCCGAGCATGGTGTTCAGGCGCTTGCTCAGCTCGTATCCGTGCATTGGTGACTCGTGGAGCAGCCCCAGGACGGCAAGCTCGAGGACGCCTGAGCGTCCCGATCGCCTGACTGCTTGCGCCACTGATTGCTCCTCGATGTATCGAGCCGATACATCGCAACGATACGGGTCCGCCTTCACGAACGCAAACACCGACCGTCGCCCCGGTGGCTAAAATGTCCGCCGTGGAGACGACCCGGTCCTTCATCGACTACTCGCTGGCGCGTCGGGCCATCCTGGCCGCGCTGTTCGGCGGACGGGCGACGGCGACCGACGTGTGTGACGCGCACCCCTATTTGCTGCGGGCCGCCAAGTTCCACGGCGAGCCGACCACCGAGCAGTGCCCGGTGTGCCGCAAGGAGCCGTTGACCCACGTCACGTACACCTACGGGGACGCTCTGGGCCAGTACAGCGGTCGGATCAAGGCGACTCGCGAGCTTGCGCAGATGGAGTACGAGGTCAGCGAGTTCACGGTCTACGTGGTTGAGGTCTGCCAGAACTGCGGGTGGAACCACCTGCGCGAGTCCTACGTGCTCGGTCATGGTGGGCACGCGCGCGCCGGCAGTCATGCCCCGGCGCGCCGCGCGACTCATTCCCGCGAGCGAGCACTCTCGGAGTAAGCGGGTCGCAGTAGCCGCGTTGTCGTAGCAGCGGGGGCTCCGCGGCTTCGCCTCCGCGGCCGACTAAGTTTTCCTGTCATGGACGACGTGCCGGCGGACGCGGCGGCGGGGGTGATCGCGCCCACGCACGACGATCCGTTCGTTCGAGGTGGAAGCGCGGCTTTCGGCGGTCCCCTCGGCAGGCACGCGCGAACCGGCTGGTCGTGGTGGACGCCACTGCGGGTGCTGATCGCTCTCGCCTTGGCCAGTTCGGTGCTCGGGTACATGCAGAAGTACCCATGCCGCAACCAGACGTGGTCGGGCGGCTTCCAGTACAGCCACGCCTGTTACAACGACATCTACCCGCTGTACTTCGGTGAGGGACTGGCTGACAAGAAAATCCCTTACTGGGATGCGCACATCGTGTCCGACGATCAGCCAGGGCACCCGACGGGCGAAGTCGAATACCCGGTCATGATCGGCGCGGCGATGGAGGTCGGCTCCCTCGCCACGAGGGTCTTGTACCCGTCCAACGAGCGCGGCCAGGGCTTCATCGACTTGACCTGGCTCATGCTCACGATCGCGGCGGTCATCGCGGTGATCGCGACGGCGCTGACCAACCGGCGCCGAATATGGGACGCCGCGATGTTCGCCGCCGCCCCTTCGCTGATCCTGGCGGGGTTGATCAACTGGGATCTGTTGGCGGTCGCGCTGACGTCGCTTGGCATGTTGGCGTGGTCGCGAAAACGCAACTTCCTGGGCGGCGCGCTGCTGGGTCTCGCGATCGCGACGAAGTTCTATCCGATCGTGTTCTTCCTGCCAATGCTGCTGTTGTGCTGGCGGGCGCGGCAGTTGAAGGCCTTTTGGACCGCCGTCGGTGGAGCCGCGATCGCCTGGGCAGTGGTCGACGTCCCGATCGCGATTGCGAGACCCGAAGGGTGGTTCCGGTTCTACTACTTCAGCCGGACCCGCGGCGCTGACTGGGGCTCGATCTGGTATGTGTTCTCACGTCCAGAAACGCTCCCGATTTTCGGTCACAAGATCAATTTCTTCGGCTTGAACTACACGACGAACCAGCTCAACTTGTACGAGGCGGCCGCGATCGCCATCGCGTTCCTGGGCGTGTGCTGGCTCGCGTTGGCCGCCCGCCGCCGCCCGAGGTTGCCGCAACTGTGCTTCCTGACGCTGGCGTTCTTCCTGGTGCTCAACAAGGTCTATTCGCCGCAGTACGTGCTGTGGTTGCTGCCGTTCGTCGTGCTTGCCCGGCCGCGGTGGCGAGCGTTTCTGGTCTGGCAGGCCGCGGAGATCATCTACTTCCTCGGCATCTGGATGTACTTGCTGGGCGACCCGAGCGGTCGAACGGGCAAGGGCCTGGAGTACGGGCCGTATGCGATTTCGCTGGCCATCAGGGACATCTCCGTGCTGGCGCTGTGCGTCCTGGTGATCATCGACATCCTCCGACCGGAGGGCGATGTCGTCCGGGCCGACGGCAGCGACGATCCGGCCGGTGGGGTGCTCGATGGAGCGCCCGACATCTTCGACGGTGATCCGAGCTACGACGAACCTGAGCCCGTCATGGCTCTGAACTGACCGCCGCGTTTTCGGCTCGCTGTCAGGGGTCCGGGGGTTGTCAGGCGTCCGCGCTGAGGTGCTTGCGCAGGTAGGCGATGTCGGCGCCCTGCCCGGCCGCGCCGTTGGGTGTCTCGCACACCACGGGCACGCCCGCCTGACGGACGACTTCGACGATGAGCGCGGGGTCGATGTCGCCGTCCTCGAAGTTGGCATGCCGGTCAGCCCCAGAGCCGAACGGGTCGCGTGAGCCGTTGGCGTGCACGAGGTCGATGCGGCCGGTGATGGCCTTGACGCGGTCGACGACGCCGAGGAGATCCTCCCCGGCCGCGTGGGCGTGGCAGGTGTCGAGGCAGAAACCGGGCCCGTACTCACCGACGGCGTCCCACAACATGGCGAGCCGGTCGAAGTGGCGCGCCATGGCGTTCTCACCGCCGGCGGTGTTCTCGATGAAGATCGGCAGCGGGGGCGTCCAGCGCTCGAAGGTCTTGCGCCAGTTGTCGACGCCGACCGCCGGGTCGTCGTCCTTCAAGACGTGGCCGCCGTGCACGATCAGCGCCTTCGCGCCGATGCTCGCCGCGGCGTCGGCGTGCTGGGCCAGGATCTTGCGGCTCGGGATCCGGATCCGGTTGTTGGTCGTGGCCACGTTGATCACGTACGGCGAGTGGACGTAGAGGTCGATGGGGGCGTTCTTCAGAGCCTCGACGCCGGCCCGGATCTGCGGTGCCTTCCAGTCTTGGGGGTCACCGAGAAAAAATTGGGCGAGGTCGGCCTCGCGGGCCCGCGCTTCTGCGATGGGGTCGTCCTGGTCGACGTGAGCACCGATCTTCGGCAGCGAGGTCGTCATGGGTTTCACCCTAATCCGGACGCCGGACAGTTGCCGCCGGCGCCCGCCCCCCGCCGTCCAGGCTTGTGCACGGATTTCAGGTCGAGGCCGCCGGCTTGGTACTGTGACGCGTTGCTTCGACGCAACGAGCCCTCCTGCCCCGGATCGACCGTGGCCGCCCAGACCGAAGGAGGTCGGTGCACGCATGCGTCGTTACGAACTGATGGTGCTTCTCGATCCCGATGTGGAAGAGAAGACCGTCGCCCCCTCCCTCGATCAGTTTCTGGGTGTCGTTCGCCAAGACGGCGGCACTGTGGACAAGGTCGACGTGTGGGGCCGGCGCCGCTTGGCGTACGAGATCGCCAAGAAGACCGAGGCCATTTACGCGGTGATCGACATCGTCGCTGAGCCGGCGTCCGTCAAAGAGCTCGACCGCCAGCTGAACCTCAACGAGACCGTGCTGCGCACCAAGCTCATGCGGCCGGAGAAGCACTAGCCATGGCCGCCGGAGACACTGTCATCACGCTGATCGGCAACCTGGTCGACGACCCCGAGTTGCGCTTCACCCCCAACGGCCAAGCCGTCGCGAAGTTCCGCATCGCCTCGACGCCTCGTTTCATGGACAAGGCGACGAACGAGTGGAAGGACGGCGAGAGCCTCTTCCTCACCTGCAACGTCTGGCGGCAGGCGGCCGAGAACTGCGCCGAGTCGCTCACCCGTGGCATGCGCGTCATCGTCTCTGGCCGGCTCAAGCAGCGGTCCTATGAGACCAAAGAAGGCGAGAAGCGCACGGTCTTCGAGGTCGAGGTCGACGAGGTCGGCCCGTCACTGCGCAACGCGACCGCGAAGGTCGTCAAGGCTGCTCGCGGTCCGGGCGGTGGTGGCGGTTACGGCGGTGGATCCGGTGGCGGCGCACCCGCTGACGACCCATGGTCAACGACGCCGGCCGCAGCCGGTGGGTTCTCCGACGAGCCGCCGTTCTAGAACTGTGCCGGACGGCGCTGTGCTGGCGGCGTCCCTCACGTTCTTTCTCCTACCCCACATACGACTGACTGCCCGGGCGACGAGCCACACGGGCGCTGACTTTGGAGTAACGCGATGCCGAAGGTTCCCCTGCGCAAGCCGAAGAAGAAGGTTTGCGTGTTCTGCAAGGAGAAGGTCTCCTACGTCGACTACAAGGACACCAACCTGCTGCGGAAGTACATCTCCGACCGCGGCAAGATCCGGGCCCGTCGGGTCACCGGCAACTGCACTCAGCACCAGCGCGACATCGCCACCGCGGTAAAGAACAGCCGCGAAGTGGCGTTGCTGCCCTACACCAGCGCTGCGCGCTAGAAGACGGGACGACGACCATGAAGCTCATCCTCACCAATGAGGTCGCTGGCCTCGGCGCTCCCGGCGACATCGTCGAGGTCAAAGACGGTTACGGCCGCAACTTCCTCGTGCCGCAGGGCCTTGCCATGCGCGCGACCAAGGGCGCGGAGAAGCAGATCGCCTCGCTCAAGCGGGCCCGTGACATCCGCGAAGTTCGCGACCTCGCGCACGCGCGGGAGATCAAGACCCAGCTCGAGACCCTGAAGGTCACGCTGCCAACGCGCGCTGGTGCAGCCGGCCGGCTGTTTGGCTCGGTGACCGTGGCTGATGTCGTGGCGGCGGTGAAGGCGGCCGGCGGTCCGATCCTCGACAAGCGCAAGGTCGAAATCGAGTCGCCAATCAAGACCGTCGGTACCCACCAGGTCGTCGTGCGCGTGCAGGGCGACATCTCGGCGAAGGTCGCGCTAGAGGTCACCGCAGCTTCGTAGGTCCGGCCGCGCCACCCAGTTCGCCCGCACCCGTTCAGCCGCACCACCCAGTTCGTGATCATGCAGAAAAGGGTCACTTTTCGCGATGGAAATGGCCCTTTTCTGCATGATCACGAAGGAGGGCAGGGGTTACTCGAGCGCGTCCGCGATGATCGCCGGGGCTCGCATGCGCCAGGCGTCGGTCACCAGTTCGGTGAGGCGTTCGAGGTCGACTTCATCGAGCCGCAGCATCACGAGCGGGAAGCCGTCGTAGCCGGTTGTTGTGAAGAACAGCGTCGGTTCTCCGAGCACCAACGCCTGTTTCTCGGCCTCATCGCCGACGTACAGCACAGCGATGTCGGTCCGAATTTCGCGCCGCCTCCGCGCGCGGTACTCGGGGTACGACCAGACGAACCCCTTGCCGCCGACCCGGAAGTCGAAGCCTTCGCTGGGTATCTCGACAACATGCGGCAGGCTCAAGGCGATGCGCCTCACATCGTCCGCGTCAGCCATCGCTATCGCTCCCGGAGTTCGCTGCAGGCGCGAGTTCAGCTGCTAGGTCGTCAGCGACCGTCGGGCCAACCTTGATCGTAAGTTCGCGGCCCGCCGTGAGCTTGATGATGACCGTCCGCCATCCCTGGCCCACCGTCGGCGCCGTAGCCCCGACGACGTCCTGTCTCGCTATCTCACCGAGCTGCTCACCGAGCTCCCACCGCTTGAGGGCGCTAAAGAGCAAAATCCGTTGATCTGTAAGCGCCCACAGCATGCGCGGGCGCAGGCCGATCCCCACTTCTTCTTCGGCGGCAGCGGCTGCTCGATTCCGCATGACCCTGCCAACAATCCTGACCAACGGCGCGACGACGGCCGCGTCACCCCACGCAACACCAGCGGTCGGGCTGGGCAGGATCACGTGAAAGACGCGACGGAGTGATTCGTCCGCTCGCACGTGTGCGGCAATTTGCTCGGGAGCCGTGCGGGCCTGTTCCTTCACGCCAGCAAGTATTGCGGCCACGTCCGTCAGTTCGGGCGGCTACGACCAGGCGAGGCCGGTGAGCCGCTCGTAGGCCTCGATGTATTTCTCGCGCGTTTTCGCGACGACGTCGTCAGGCAGCGGCGGTGGCGGCGTGTCCGAACTGCGGTCCCAGCCGGACGCCGGTGAGGTCAGCCAGTCACGCACGTATTGCTTGTCGTATGACGGCTGCGCGTGGCCGGGCTCGTAGCGGTCGGCGGGCCAGAAGCGCGACGAGTCGGGGGTGAGCACCTCATCGGCCAGCACGATCGTGCCGACGCCCGCAGCTCGCCGTCCGAACTCGAATTTTGTGTCGGCCAAGATGATGCCGCGTTCGCGCGCGATCTCCTCGGCGCGACCGTACGCCGCCAACGTCAGGCGCTTGAGCTCTTCTGCGGCCTCCGCGCCGATCGTGTCCTCGACGTCCGCGAGCGAGATGTTCTCGTCGTGCTCGCCGATGGGCGCCTTCGTGGACGGCGTGAACAGCGGCTGTGGCAACCGCGACCCGTCGACCAGGCCGGCGGGCAGCGGAATTCCGGAGACTGCGCCGGTGCGTTTGTAGTCCGACAACCCCGAACCAGTCAGGTATCCGCGGGCGATGCACTCGACCGGCAACATGTCGAGGCGCTCGCAGATCATCGCGCGGTCGGCGAACTCCGGCGGCACGTCGGTCGAGATCAGGTGGTTGGGCACCACGTCGGCGAGCTGCTCGAACCACCAGATCGACATCGCCGTCAGGACAGCGCCCTTGTCGGGGATCGGCGTCGGGAGCACGAAGTCGTAGGCCGATATGCGGTCACTGGCGACGAACAGCAAGCTCCCGTCGTCCATCTCGTAGAGGTCTCGTACTTTGCCCGAGGCGATGAACGTGTAGTCAGTCACGGGCCGCAGTTTGCCAGAGTGGCGCCGCGCCGATGCGGTGCGGGGTGTCGTTAGAGGATGTCGCCTGGCGCGTAGAACGCAGCGTCGGGATAGCGAGCCGTGACCAGCGCGACCTGATCGCAGAAGCCGGCGACCTGCGCGGTCGCGGCGCCGGTGAACGCGAGCGGTGCCGACAGCAGCGCAGCAATATCGGCGTCGGTGAGCTGCAGCCGGTCATCGGCGGCGAGGCGTTCGAACAGGTCGTTGTGGTCGATGCCTTTCTCCCGCATCTCCAACGCGACAGCGACCGCGTGCTCCTTGATGGCCTCGTGCGCGACCTCGCGCCCCACTCCATGCTTGACCGCAGTGATCAGCACCTTCGTCGTGGCCAGGAACGGCAAGTAACGATCGAGCTCGCGCTGCACGACGGCCGGGTACGCGCCGAACTCGTCGAGAACCGTCAGGAAAGTCTGAAAAAGTCCATCTGCTGCGAAGAAAGCGCCGGGCAACGCGACCCGCCGCACGACCGAGCACGAGACGTCACCCTCGTTCCACTGGTCGCCTGCGAGCTCTCCGGTCATCGAACTGAAGCCGCGCAAGACGACGGCGAGGCCGTTGACCCGCTCGCACGACCGGGTGTTCATCTTGTGCGGCATCGCACTCGAACCCACCTGCCCAGCCTTGAAGCCCTCGGTCACCAGCTCGTGGCCGGCCATCAGGCGGATGGTGGTCGCGAGGCTCGACGGTCCGGCAGCTGCTTGAACGAGAGCGGTGACGACGTCGAAGTCGAGCGACCGCGGATACACCTGGCCGACGCTGTTCAAGACTCGCTCGAAACCCAGGTGGCCCGCGACGCTTGCCTCGAGCTGGGCGAGCTTCGCCGCATCGCCGTCGAGCAAATCCAGCATGTCCTGCGCCGTGCCCATCGGACCCTTGATGCCGCGCAACGGGTAGCGCGCGATCAGCTGCTCGATGCGTTCGAGAGCAAGCAGTAGCTCTTCACCCGCTGAGGCAAATCGCTTGCCGAGCGTCGTCGCCTGAGCCGCGACGTTGTGACTGCGCCCGACCATCACCAGTTCGGTGTGCTCGGCGGCGAGCCGGGCGAGCCGGGCCAGTGCGGCCACCATACGGTCGCGGATGATCACCAGCGACTCGCGTACCTGCAGTTGCTCGACATTCTCGGTGAGGTCGCGTGACGTCATGCCCTTGTGGATGTGCTCGTGTCCCGCGAGCGCGTTGAACTCCTCGATGCGCGCCTTCACGTCGTGGCGGGTGACCTTCTCCCGTTCGTTGATCGAGTCGAGGTCGACGTCGCTGCTGACGCGCACGTAGTCGTCGACGACACCAGCCGGGACGTCGATGCCGAGCTCAGCTTGGGCCTTCAGGACGGCGATCCAGAGCTGTCGTTCAAGCGCGACCTTGGCCCGCGGCGACCACAGTTCAACCAGCGCAGCCGACGCGTAACGCGTGGCGAGCACATCGGGAATCTGGGTGGCAGCCATGACAGGACCATTGTCGCATCGGTTCGGGGCTCGTCGCCGTTCACTGTTGATCACGTTCGGCAGCCTTGCGGGTGCTTAGGCAGGTGCGGACACCTGCCTAAGGTCCATCTCGGCTGCCTCAGGCCAGGTCGGACAGCTGAATTTCACCCCGGACGGCGAGCAGAGCGATGTCGCTGCGATGGTGGCCACCGTCGAGGGTGATCTGTTCGACGCCTGCATAGGCGGCATCGCGTGCGGCTTCGAGGGTGTCACCGGTTGCGGTCACCGACAGGACGCGACCGCCGGCGGAGACGGGCTGGCGATCTCGGGTGCTTGTTCCGGCGTGCAGGACGTACGCCGGCGCTGTGACGTCGTCGAGACCGCCGATGACATCGCCGCTGCGCGGACTCTCGGGATACCCGGCAGCCGCGATAACGACCGTGACGGCGTATCCGTCGCGCCACGCCAGCGGTGGATGCTCGGCGAGCGTGCCCGTCGCAGCCGCGTTGAGTAGACCGGCCAGTGGCGTCTGCAGTAGCGCGAGCACGACCTGCGTTTCGGGGTCGCCGAAGCGCGCGTTGAACTCGACGACCCGAGTGCCTTTTGACGTCAAGGCGAGTCCTGCGTACAGGAGGCCGGCGAACGGCGTGCCGCGTCGCCGCAGCTCGTCGACGGTCGGTTGGAGCACGTCGCGCATCACGTCGTCGACCAGCGTTTCCGGCGCCCATGGCAGCGGGGCGTAAGCACCCATACCTCCGGTGTTCGGTCCCTGGTCGTCGTCCGCCACGCGTTTGAAATCCTGTGCCGGTAGCAGCGGGACGACGGTGGTTCCGTCGGTGATCGCGAACAGCGAGACCTCTGGCCCGTCGAGGTATTCCTCGATAACGACGCGCGCGCAATGGCTTGCGTGCTCAAGCGCGACGGTGCGATCGAGCGTCACGACTACACCCTTGCCGGCTGCGAGACCGTCGTCCTTCACGACGTAGGGCGGACCGAACTCGTCGAGTGCAGCAGCGGCCTGCCTGGCGTCCGTGCAAACCCTCGAGGCCGCGGTTGGAACGTCGGCGGTCGCCATGATTTCTTTCGCGAATGCCTTGCTGCCTTCGAGCTGCGCAGCTGCCTTAGTCGGCCCGAAACAGGCGATGCCTCGTGCTTGAACGGCGTCGACAACTCCTGCTACCAAAGGGATTTCGGGACCGATCACCACGAGATCGGCGCCGAGGTTAGCTGCGAGCGTTGCCACCGCGTCGGGGTCACGGACATCGACATCGCTGACGTCCGCGATGGTGGCGATGCCGGCATTTCCGGGTGCGCAATGCAGTGCAGTGACGGTCGCGTCGTCGCGCAGGGCTCGGCAGATCGCGTGCTCTCGCGCACCACTACCGATGACGAGAATGTTCACTGTGGCGGTTGTCGTCAGCCGGTGGTCAGTGGTCGCAACAGCAGGCTCTGGTCGCGCGCGGGCCCGACGCCGATCACGCTGAACGGCGCACCGGACATCTCCTGCAACGCCTCGATGTATCTGCGCGCGTTCTTCGGCAGGTCGTCGAAGTCGCGCGCTTTGGAGATGTCTTCGCGCCAGCCAGGGAACTCTTCGTAGACCGGCTGGGCGTGATGAAAGTCAGTCTGTGTCATCGGCATCTCATCGATGACGCTGCCGTCGGGCAGCCGGTAGCCGACGCACACCGGGATCGTGTCGAAGTCCGACAGCACGTCGAGTTTGGTCAGCACGAAATCGGTGACTCCGTTGACGCGCGTGGCATACCGCGCGATGACCGCGTCGTACCAGCCACAGCGTCGTGGCCGACCGGTGGTCGTACCGAATTCCGCCCCGATCGCGCGCAGCTTCTCGCCGTCCGCATCTTCAAGTTCTGTCGGGAAAGGCCCGGCACCCACGCGCGTCGTGTATGCCTTGACGACCGCGATGACGCGATCGATGCGGGTGGGTCCGATGCCGGAGCCGGTGCATGCGCCGCCCGCTGTGGCGTTCGACGACGTGACGAACGGATAGGTGCCGTGGTCGACGTCGAGCAGGGTCGCCTGGCCGGCCTCGAGGAGGACGGTGTCGCCGCGGTCAAGCGCGTTGTTCAGCAGCAGGCTGGTGTCTTGCACCATCGGCTGGAGGCGCTCGGCGTACTCGAGGAGTTCGGTGACGACAGCGCTGACGTCGATGGCGGCGCGGTTGTAGATCTTGACCAGCAGCTGGTTCTTGGGCTGCAAAGCACCTTCGACTTTCTGGCGCAGGATCTTCTCGTCGAAGAGGTCTTGAACGCGCACGCCGACCCGCGACATCTTGTCGGAGTACGCAGGCCCGATGCCGCGGCCCGTGGTGCCGATCTTCGCCTTGCCAAGGAAGCGCTCGCCGACCTTGTCGATCGTGCGGTGATAGCTGGCGATGACGTGGGCGTTCGCGCTGACGATTAGCCGGCTGGTGTCGATGCCCCGCTGCTCGAGCATGTCGATCTCGCCGAAAAGCACCGCGAGGTCGATCACGACCCCGTTGCCAATGACCGGCGTGACGGACGGCGTGAGGATGCCGCTGGGCAGCAGGTGCACGGCGTACTTCTCATCGTTGATCACGATGGTGTGGCCGGCATTGTTGCCGCCGTTGAACCGCACGCAATAGTCGATCTGGTCGCCGAGCAGGTCGGTGGCCTTGCCCTTACCCTCGTCACCCCACTGGGCGCCGACGAGCACGATCGCGGGCATGCAGGAGCCTCTCTGGAAACGACGGAGACCCCGAAGATCGCAAGCGCGACCGGGGCCTCTTGCGAAGTGAGGCTACCCGATAGCGGTCCATAAGCGAGAATTCCGCCCGCCCGCCCGCCCGCCCGCCCGCCCGGCCGGCCGCCCGGCCGCCGCCCCGGAGCCTCGAACGCCGGTTGATCACGTAAGGGGGTCTGAGGGTTCCTCAACAGGTGGGCGCACCTATGGGAGTGACGGTTCACCTTGTGTGAGAGCGCTATCGAACCGGGCGGGACGGCGAGGGGTGACGGTGTGGTTGCACCAGCGGGACGTCAACGGCGAGCGTCGACCTTGTCAGTCGGCCAGCGCAGCTACGGCCGAGGGGCTCGAATCGCGGAGGAAGTCCGCACAGCGCACAGCCTCGTCGTCCTCACCGATAGCTGCCGCCGCTAGACCAAGCGCGTTCAGGCTGCGGAGAAATCCCTGGTTCGGCTCGTGCTCCCATGGCACCGAACCGTGACCCTTCCAGCCAGCGCGACGCAACTGGTCAAGGGAGCGGTGATAGCCGGTGCGGGCGTAGGCGTACGCGGCCACAGGCTCGCCAGCAGCTAGTGCCCGATCTGCCAGCTCGGCCCATGCGGTGGCGTAACTCGGGTGCGCGGCGGCGACGACCGTGGGGTCGAGGCCGGCCTGGAGTTCGGCGCGGGCTTCAGGATCGTCGGGAAGAAGCGTGGCTGGTGGCTCGCCGAGGAGGTTGGTCATGCCGACCATCCTGCCCTGCTTACTGCGGCAGGGCTGCCCTCGGTCCGAGCTGGATCATTTACGCACCGATCGCGGCCCTACGCGCGGCGCGTGCGAAGGCCGCAGGCACTCGACGTCCGATCGCTCTTGCTTCACCCT
>Ga0208220_1000621_pt1 | contig 14964 bp, 19 predicted proteins | sample NGESurdeep092012_9_FD_184484 | JGI IMG/M metagenome (GOLD analysis project Ga0208220, IMG submission 184484) | Arctic peat soil microbial communities from Barrow, Alaska - NGEE Surface sample F53-1 deep-092012 (SPAdes) | ecosystem: Environmental > Terrestrial > Soil > Wetlands > Peat ... | reverse complement strand
GCAGGAGAAGGGGCTGCTCAACGCCGGCGGTCTCGCTACACGCGACTGCCGAGGGGAATATCTGGAACTTGCTGGCCGGGGCGTGAGCTTCGTTCTGGAGCCGACGGCCCGGCCATTCGGGATCGAAGCGGTCCTGCGCGATGACTCGGGCAACCTGTGGGGACTGGTCCAGCCGGCCGGGCAGTAGAGCACTGATTGCCAAGCATCGCTCTCTCCGATCCGCCGCGGCTAGCTGGGCACTGCTGGAAGCCTGATACTGAACAGGCCGGCGGCGTTGTTGCCCATGATATCAGCTGTCATTTCCGCAGATAGCCGCAGATCAGCGACGACCGCTCGGTGGCGACTGGCCGGAAAGGGCACCGGCGGGCCGTCGGTGCCGAAACACAGTTGCTTCCCGCCGACGGTGTCAAGCGCCAAGCGTAGAGGCCGGGCACCAAAGGTCACGGTGTCCAGGTAGAGCTGAGCGACGAATGTGGACGGCGGTCGGCTGAGCTCGACGGGTCCCCAAGGTCCGAACTGCTGCGCCCGCCGCAACTCGTGACCAAAGTCAAGCCGGTCGGCGATCGCGGTGATCGCACCGCCGGCGTGTGCGCAAAGCAACTGCACGTCGGGATGACGCTCGAAGCCGCCAGTCAGGATGAACCGCGAGAGCGTTGCCGTCATATCGAGCGGCCGGCCGCAGAGCTCACCCAAGCGGTAATCGCGCATGACGTCCTGCCCTAGAACGTCGGTGCCAGGATGTATGAACACAGGAGCGCGCAGCTCCTCTACCAGCTGCCAAAACTCCTCAGGCACCGCGTCCAGGTACTTTCCACGATCTCTCGTTGAGATCGCCAGACCTGATAGGCCGAGCTCTGTTATGGCGCGGGAAGCCTCGGCCATGTGCGCGGAGCCGCGCCATGGAGTTACCGATCCAAGCCCCCCAATTTGCCTGGGATAATCCCGGCAAAGACCTGCCACGAAGTCGTTGTATTCCCTTGACGAGTTCGCCTCACCGAGATCTCGCGACCCATACCAGATATGCGGGTCCGAAATGACAGTTAGGTCAATCCCGGCCTCCGCCTGTCGTTCGAAGATTCGATCCAGAATGAACAGGTCAGCCGGAACCGGATCAGCAGTCTTCCAGGACGGTGGAAAGAGGTGGCTGTGCGCATCGATGATCACGTCTCTGCCCTCAAGGATCGTCTGCACGGGATAACCTGAGCGTAGGGCGCCGAGACTTGTTTGGAAAGACTTCGAGATTCACTCCGCCCGCATGGCCGGCAGCAAATGGACTCAGCCCTGATGATAGACTTCTGCCATGAACTAAGTCCTCTCGTGGAGGCCCAATGCGCTGGTCAGAATTCGAGAAGGAGCAACCAAGCCTAGCAGCGCTCGGGAAGGAGAAGCTGGGGAATCCTGGATTGGTGCTGATAGGTACGGTGCGCCTTGATGGGTCTGCTCGGATCAGCCCCGTAAATCCGCATTTCTGGGACGGCGATCTGTGCGTGTCAAGTGCCCGGGGCTCCCGGAAGGCCGCCGATCTGCTTCGCGATCCCCGTATTACCGTGCACAATGCGCCAGCGAGCAGGGATGGATCGGACGGCGAATTCAAAGTCCGCGGCGTGGCCCACCTTGAGGCCGATGCAGACGCTCAGCAGCGATTCGCGTACACAGTTCGAGAACTCTATGGCTGGGGTCCTGAGGTCGGCACGTTCAACCTGCTCCGCGTGGACATCGCAGACGTCACGTTCATTGATCGGCTCAGCTCACCCGATCCGAATAATCCATCAGTCACGCGGTGGTCGGACTCACCAGGCGGCTGACGCCTGCTGTCCTTGCCGGCTGCCTGGCCGCGCGCTGGATGTGACCCTGATCAGGGTCGTATCCAGCCGAGCTGCATCGCCATTGCGAGATCATCACGGAGTGCGTCGTGCTCACATATCTTGCCGTTGGCGATGCGGAACATGTGGACAGCGCGAGAGCGGAACGTCCGGCCCGTGGCCTCATAGTGAATGTCGCCTCTGGCGGGCCCGCCAGGAATGACGAACGGGCCATCCTGCTTCGCGTGGAAGGTCACGTACAGCGCCACGCTGTCGCCATCGACGATGGCCTGATGAATCTCGAAGTGCATGTCGGTGAACGCTCGATGCAGCCAGGCGATGGTCAACTTGAAGGCTTCAGGCCCTCGGGCGGATTCCGGCGCGTCTCCGGCCTGGTGATCCCTGAAGTCCGGCGTCACATTCGCATCGGCGGCAGCCAGGTCGCCACGTGCCACGATGGCGAGGTTCTGCCGCGCGAGCTGCTCGGCGCCCGATCGGCTGATGCTGCCTGGAGACGGACTGGACATGGAAGACCTCCTGCTGTTCTGAGGATGATCATCACCGGCTGGAGTTCGCTTCTGTGCGACTGCGCGGGCCAGCTATGCACGGCAGGGTGGTGGATGCCGCCTCGACTCAGAGCGCGGCATCCACCACCCTTGACAGGGCCGAGCCTTAAAATTCAGCTGCCTGCAGGGACGCCCGAGGCATCACCTGTGATCGCGGCGTCCGGGATGCGGGCGTTGAGGTATCCGTTCGCGATTTCGATGTAGCCCCAGGGCGGGTCATTCTCGTCGCAGCCACTACTGTTCTTGCGGAAGAAGATCCTGATCCTCAGGTAGACAGTACCTGAGCCGCTGATACCGCTGAAGGCGCCCGTGCCATGAGTGAAGTACACAGGGCCGGAGCCTTTGATTGTCGTCTCGCAGGTTGCGGGGTTGGTGGTCGTGGTAATACCCGTGGTCTGAGTCAGCCCTGGGTGGTAGATCTCGAAGGTCCCGTTCCCAATGGGAAGGAACGCCTGGTCGGTGCCTTCACTGAAATCCTTGTAGCCGGCGCCGGCAGTGGTGAGGGGCCCAGTGAGGTAGATCGGGGCAAATGAGGCCTGGAACGCATTGGCGTAGACCTCAAAATGCTCCCTGCCAGTCACGAAGCCGCCCTGGCTGGTCCCATGATGCCTGGTAGCAGCCGGGGCATTCTGGTGGCCAGATGCCGAAGCCTGGCCAGATGCCGCGGACGCAACCGCGATCGGCAGCGCCACGGCGAGACAGGCTGAGATTGCCGCAAGCCTTCTCCGCATTCCGACTTCCTTTCGTAGCCGTTATGTCGTCGGGTTAACCGGGAGGGCCCACTGCGCTGAGTAGCTTCGGGCTTAAGCGGTCTTCCTCTTCCGCGGCAAGGTGGCAGTGATGGAGCGAGCCTCCCAGACAGCTCATTGTCGTGCATGAGCTCCTTGGATAAGGATCGGCTTTCAGGCCGCCACCTGGCAAGAGCCTACGCCGGCTGTATTTGCGGGCGCTCGGCGAACTTCGCCGTAAAGGCACAAGTGATACACGGATAGCCAGAACCGCGCAGCGTTGGGTAGCTGCCTTTACGATTCGGCGGCTAAAGTGTCGGAACGTCAGAGCGCTTACCGGCGCTGTTCGATTTAGCCCAGCCAGGAGAAGTGATGATCGCAAACGCGAGTGCTGCACCAACGGCCGCGGACTCCGGCGGAGTTCGCTGGCCGCGCAGGCTCCTGCTCGCCATTCACCTCGTGGCGAGCCTCGGCTTCCTTGGCTCGTCACTGGGAGTTCTTGTGCTGACCATTTCGGGCGCCGACGGCACTGCGGCACGCGACGTCTATCCGGCGGCTCAGATGCTGACCGTCTGGCTAGTGGAACCGCTGGCCATCGCGGCGGTCGTTACGGGCGTGACCCAGGCGCTGTCGTCACGTTACGGGCTCACCAAGTACTGGTGGGTCGTGATCAAGCTCGTCATCACCGCGGTGCTAGCGGTCGTCGTCATGGCCACGCTCTACCCCCGGATCGCGGACGCGGCAGGCGCTGCACTGGGCCTTTCGGCGCAGCCGATAACAGCTGCTGAGCGGACCCGAATTGCCGTGTCCTGGCCGATCCTCTGCCTTCTGCTCGCAGCGAACGCGCTGCTGGGCGTAAGCAAGCCCGGTTGGCGACTGGCGCGGCGCCGGGGTACGGGGCAGGCGACTGAGCTCAGCACCCGCTCGGATAGCTCGGCGAGATAGACGTTCGTTTCACCGTGCCGCTCGGGGATGGGAGCGGCACGGTGAAACCCGGCAATTCATGCTCCGCTGAAGCCGACCGACGGCCAGGTATCTGGACAGGTGGCGACCCCAGGCTCAGGACTGATCAAGCCGCGCTTCGGCCATGGTGGGCTCAAAGAGCTCGATGGGATTGCCCGAGGGGTCGTCGAGCAGAATCTGCTTTCCGCCGACGCCCGTAACGATATCGTTACGAAAGTGGGCACCCTTACCCTGAAGTTCCTTAACCATGCTATCTAGATTGGTAACCTCAAGGGAGAATCGGTTCCAGCCGCCGGGTGCTGGCATGGTTCCGTCGGGCATGGCCTGACCCCCGCCCGGACCCTGGCCAGGCGCAGTAAGGACTAGACGCAGGTCCCCGCGCGACATCATCGCGAAGGTCGGAGCAGGATGCATAATCTCTTGGAAGCCCAGCTCGTCCCGATAGAACTGAATCGCGGCGTCGACATCGTTGACAATATATCGGACACTTACGGTTGCCATGCGGCGCTCCAGGGTCCTAATTTGATGGTGCCTTTGCAGAAGCTCATTTAAACTTGTAACGAAACGGTAGTGTATCATTAGCTTGATTGGTGAGCAACCCAGTGACGACGGCTGTTAGCCCGCGAGTTGTGCGCTCTCGCACGGCCATCCTGCGGGCGGCGCTCGAGGAACTAGCGGAGGTTGGCTACGGCTCCTTCGCGATCGAGTCCGTTGCGGCGAGAGCGCATGTGGGGAAATCGACAATCTATCGCCACTGGCGCGACAAGCTCGATCTGGTCGCCGACTCCTTCGAAAACGCCCATGAGCATATGGTGCCGCTGGCGGACTCAGGCTCGGCGCGAGATCGTCTGTCGCTTCTGATCCAGCATGTCGCCGAGGTCGTCGTTGACTCAATGTTCTCTCGATGCATCCCAGCTCTGATCGAAGGAGCTGAGCGCGATGCCAGGCTCCGCGACTTTCAAAGCCGCTATTCAGCACTTCGCTCGCGCAGCTTGCTGGAGCTGATAGCGGAAGGTATCGAAATTGGCGAGTTCGTGCCGACTGTCGATGAAGAGATGGCTATCACGGCACTACTGGGAGCCGTCTTCTACGGAAGGCTGATGACCGGCAGTCCGTTCGACCCTCTCCGTGCTCGAGAACTGGTCGATTTGATCCTGCCTCCGCCGTGAGGCGGCCAGTAGGCCTGCTCCTGAGATGAAAACGTGCACCGAGGGCAGGCCGTGCTGGGCGCGGCGGCCTGCTGGCCGGTGCTGCTGCGGCGGACTGTCGTGGCCGGGACCCTGGGCGCCGCTGCTGTGAATACGACCTCTCTGGTACACCTAAATACAGAGAAAGCGCCCGTCGATTAGCATGATAACTGACCTGGGCATATTCCTAATTGCGCCGGTCATGTAGGTCAGCGCGTAACGCACTCTGCAGTGGCTGCGTCGCGTGCGCGCTTGTCTAGCAGATCGGCTAGCTCGGTCCATGCCACAGCACAGCTGCGCGCCAATTCGGCGACCATGGATGCCCAATGATCAGGAATAGATCCATGAAGCTGCTTGATCTCGCCTGCCGCGACTGTGTGATTATGTAGCCATTGCACCAGGTCGCGGCCAGACTGGCTGAATCGAAGTGATGGATCGTGACTGAGCTTCGCGAGCACGGCCTGCTGATCAACAAGCGCTAGTTTAGGCCTATACCTTCTCTGCTGGTTATCTGGCTCGGTAGATTTCGCCGTTTCTGTAGGCCGGTACCTGCTCGGTACCGGATCCTGACCACGGTGTATCCGCTGGCGGACGTCCTGCACCGTCGTGGTCGACAGCCCAGTCGCACGGGCGATCTCGCGCAATCCCAACTCGGACCTCTCGGTGATCAGGGCTGCAGCTTGCTCGCGTTTCTCTGTGGTATCGAGCGGGCGAAGTCGGCCGTCACGTCCAACTCGGCCAGCCGATTCCGGAGCGGCAGAAGCGGTTCGGCGCCTGATCCGTGAGATCGTCTTATCAGATAGGCCAGTTACTTCCGAGATGGCTCGGTCTGACCAATCCGAGTGATCGGCAATAATCCTGGTGGCCGCTAAAGTGCGATCGGCCTTAGTGAGCGGCAGGCCATGGCTGACGTTCGCCTTCACTGCGAGCACGAAGGCCATGTCCGCGTCACAAGCGAGCATCCGGGCTTCGATCTCGCTGCGATCGTTCAGCAGGGCAGCTCGGACCCGATGCGCGCCGTCGATCACTCTCATGGTTGGCTCATGTACAACGATAGGCGGCAAGGGCTGGCCCACGCCTGCCAGCATCCTCGTATGTGCTTGATTCTCACCGTCCAGTCTCGGGCAGCCTTCGAGTACTAGCGAGTTGATTCGTACGAGAACGACCGGATGAGCTTCAATCCATGAATTTGAGGGCATGACCCTTTCGTGGTCTTTCGCCGCTGGTTCTGGCAAGACATTAGAAGACAGGCCGGAAGGCTGCTCCGGAATGGCGGGTGAACTGTTGTCATAGCAAGAATGCACACTTGTCCCTTCCGATGCTCATCTCCAAGCACCTTCTTTCTGATTTTTCTATTGGACTTCGGCGCGGTTCCTTGCTTGCGCTCATCGGGGCATGAGGATGGGCCTTGAGGGAAATGATTAACTATTGGCAAGTTCGGTAAGCAAACCCACCAGATCAAGGCCGCAACAAAACTTCGAGCCTGGGTTCGGCAAGCTCGCTGCGGTCGGAAAAAGAGCGCTGATCAGGTCGGCAGGTGAGTGCAGGGCGCCGTGATGATTCGCGGGCGATCTACGCTCCAGGCATGTCCAGGGCTTGCGTGCATCCTCCAAGCAACCGATTTGTAGATCGCTATGAACTAGTTGGGTATCGCCAACATCACAACGATACGGTAGTGTATCATTGATATTGACGAGGTATCAAGAGGTACGCAAGCGTTCGCAATTGACCCGTAGTCAGCGACGGCCAGGCCCTCCGACTCGCCAAGCCATGCTTTAGGCAACCCATCTACCCGTTCAGCTTAGGGTGCGGCTCCCCTGGAGTGACGTGGTGTGTCCGTGTGTCTGTTTCTCGCGAGAAGGGCTCCTTCTCACTACGTTGCTGGATTGCTGAAGATCCACAACGCGAAGAAGGAGTTCGATGCCAGGGTACGCGGATGAAGTTGCGGGGTTCGAGCGGTCCCGCGTGATGTTCGATTCGGTGGTGGCGGAGCTGGCCAATCCGGAATGTGCCCAGGTCATTCATGCTGAGCTGGAGGAACGGCTGACCGGGCGGTCGCGGGAGCCGATGCGGCAGCTGTCCCAGGATCATTGTCGATGTGCGGGCGGTCCGTGAGGAGCGCCGTACCGCGGTCGTGGGTGCTGACCGGGTAGCGCGCCGCCGCGTCGAGCGCGGGCACCACCGGGCGCTTGGCCACGGTGTTCGGCGAGGTGCAGGTAGAGCGGCTGGCGTACCGGGCGGCCGGGGCCTCGAACTTGCATCCGGCGGACGCCCAGTTGAATCTGCCCGAGGGCCGGCACTCGCACGGGCTGCGGCGGCTCGCGGCGATCGAGTCGGTGCGCGGTTCCTTGATGATGCCGCCGCGGCGATCACCGGGGCGAGCGGGCAGCGTCTCGGCAAGCGGCAGGTCGAGGCGCTGGCCCGGGCCGCGGCACTCGATGTCGAGACGTTTTATGCCGGCACGGCTCCGGAGGCGGCCGACTCGCAGGTGGTCCTGGTGCTCTCTTTCGACGGCAAGGGCATTGTCATGCTCCCGGGGGCGCTCCGGGAGGCTACCGCAAGGTCCGCAGCAGTGAACAGGAAGAAGCTGGCCACCCGGCTGTCGCCGGGGGAGAAGAACGGCCGCAAGCGCATGGCCGAACTCGCCGCCGTCTACGACGCGGTCCCCCGGGTACGCAGCCCTGCCGACATCATCGGCCGGGCAGGAGGCGCGACACGCCGGCGCGGGCCAGCCGCGACCGGGAAATGGCTGACCGCGTCCGTGGCCGCCGGCATCCGCAAGGTGATTGCTGCCGGATTCGACGAGGCGGAACGACGCGACCCGCACCATCAGCGCACCCAGGTGGTGCTGGTCGACGGCAACCGCACCCAGATCGAGGGCGTTCGCGGCCGAAGCCGCCCGCCGCCAGGTAACGCTGCATATCGTGTGCGACTTCATCCACGTGCTCGAATACCTCCGGAAAGCCGCCTGGAGCTTCTTCGAGACCGGCGACGCCGACGCTGAGGAATGGGTCGCTGACCAGGCCCGCAAGATCCTGCACGGCAAGGCCGCACAGGTCGCCGCCGGCATCCGCCGCCGCGCTACCACCTACGGCTACTCCGCCACCGAGCGCGCCGGCGCCGATACCTGCGCGAACTACCTCACCAGCAAGAACGACCACCTGCGCTACGACATCGCGCTCGCCTCCGGCTGGCCGATCGCCACCGGAATCATCGAGGGAGCCTGCCGCCACCTGGTAAAAGACCGCATGGACATCACCGGCGCCCGCTGGAGCCTGACCGGAGCCGAGGCAGTCCTGCGCATGCGCGCCCTCATCAGCAAACGCAACTTCGACGACTACTGGCGCTTCCACCTGCAGCAAGAACACCGCCGAGTCCACCAGGACCGGTATCAGCGCCACCGTAACGAGCTCACCCCTTGCAGCCTGATCACGGTCACTCAAATGGAGCCGCACCCTTCAGCTTAGTAAGCAATCGGTTAATATGTACGCGCGGTTACGTGCGCGCGAATGTCAGCGGTGCATAGCAGTTTGGTAGCTGTCGGCGTCTCGCTCGGCTTCCGCTACTCGCAGCTCATCATCGGACTGTCGGCCAACGCCACCCACGACCTGGTCATGGGGCCCGCCTGACCGGGAAGGTGGCGTTCGTCAACATCGGCCTTGACGGGCGGTGGGCGACGTTCTCACGAGTCCGCGGTGCTCCGACAAGGCCGGGCACCTGCTGACCGAAGGCCTGGCCGCCCTGCACGTGCCCAGCGATGTGGCGGCCCTGGTGGGGCTGACAGCACGAGTGCGCGGCCCGAAGCCAGGCGAGGGACAAGGCGGCGACGTTCGGCTGTTGCTCTGGACCTGACCGGCAGGCTGCCGCTCGGACTGCCTGCCAGCAGGCGTGACGCGAACGCGCCCTTGGCCTACGCTTAGGAGCGGTGTTGCCGGGCCGGTGGGTCGGCATAGTTCCGTAAGCGGGCCGACGCTTCTGTTGTCGGAGCAGGGTGCTCCGGGAATGGAGGCCGGTGATGACCGGACGGCGCCGGAAGCCGGACAGGATGGGGCCCTTCATCGAGGGATACCGTGCCTGGCTGGCGGGGCGGAGCTATACCCCCGGCACGGTCGTCAGCATGCTGGCGATGGCCGGTGGTCTCGGCGGCTTGATGGATGCCTGCAGTATTGCGCCCGGTGACCTCGAGTGGGCGGCCGTCACAGAGTTCCGCGACGCTGCTGACCATGCTCAGCCGGTCCGGCACGACGAGCAAGCGCATCTCCGCTCGACGGGTCTTTGGTGTCAGCTTGTTATCATCCGTCCAGGCTCGGCTGCCATGGCAGTTCGCCCGCCAGGAGCACTCGCCCGTCGAGCGATTCGCGGGCTGCCTGCTCATTACCGGCCCCGCGCACGGCATTCCGCTGCTCGCCGATGCCCTGGCGTCGTTCGAATGCGAACACGAGGCGGTACATCCATTCGGAGAGCACGACATCGTCGTCGGACGTGTCAACTGGGCCAAGGTCGAAATGGATCAGGACGCCCGGCCTGTCATCCACTACGGAGGACGTTTGTGGCAGCTGAGCACGACAGAGTGAAGCAAGCCCCCGAGGCGCCCAAGCGGATCATCATCGGGATTACCGGCGCATCGGGCGCGATCTACGGCATCCGGGCGCTGACTATGCTCCGCGAGGTGGCTGGCGTCGAGACACACCTGATCGTGACCTCCGGCGGGCGTGCCACTATCGCCTACGAAACGTCTTGCTCCCTGACCGAGATTTCACGCCTGGCCGATGTCGTCCATCACGAACATGACCTGGCCGCGACCATCTCCAGCGGCTCCTTCCGCACCGCCGGCATGCTCATCGCCCCCTGCAGCGTGAAAACCCTCTCGGGAATCGCAAACGCGTTTGACTCCAACCTCGTCGTTCGCGCCGCCGATGTGGTGCTGAAAGAACGTCGGAAGCTGGTCCTCCTGGTGCGCGAGACACCGCTGCACTCTACGCACCTGAGACTTATGACAGAGGTGACGGCGGCGGGCGCCATTGTCGCCCCCCCGGTGCCGTCCTTCTACCATCGCCCGCATTCCGTCCTGGACATTGTGGACCAGACGGTCGGGCGCGCTCTCGACCTTTTCGATGTCGACACCGGCCGGGTCCAGCGCTGGGCGGGCGGGCCGGACGGGGCAAGGCGTGCCCGGCTGGACGGCAAGGACTCCCTGACGGTGCCGTCTAGCCCGGGCGAGCCGGGCAATTGCGCGGGCCCCGCTACCTGAGTTCCGGCCGCGCCAGGTGCTTGAGTGCTCCAGCAGTAGTCGCCGGCGGCCAGATGCGGTCGGCGGTGGATATGGTCAGCTTAGCTCCGGAGTGGTTTGCGTCTTGCTCTGCCAGAGGCCGCCACCACCAGCTACGGCTACACCGCCGCCACCGCGACCTCGTCTTGGCTGTTCCCCGGAGGCATGCCGGGAGACCACCTCGACCGCAGCACCTTCTCCAGGGCCTCCGCGCCTCCCGATCTGCTGCCGGATGGATGTTCTCATGATGACCGCCGGGTCTGTCAGTTTGCGGGCTGCCCGGGCAGGGCATCAGATGCCGCGAGCCGGTGCTCAGCCGTTGTTTTACCGCCTTCACCAGATTCAGTGACCGAAGATCTGGTCGCGCTGCGGGAGCCCGGCCAGGTGCAGGGCCCAGTCGAGCCATTCCTCCTCGGCGTTGTACAGCTCACGCCAGATGCGGGCCTGGCCGCGTCCGCGGGGAGTGACCGGGACGATCATGGTCTCCCGGACGCGTGCCGCGGGCAGCAGCCGCCGGAGCCCGTAACACCCGTCCTCTGTGCGAGCCGATTCGCCGTAGAACTCGCCCTGCGCGAGGAGCGCGCCGCTGGAGAGCACGACACCCTCGATGCCCTGAACCCGCCCGAGAACCGGCTGGATGAGGCGGGCGACCTCGCCGATCTGAGCTCGCAATCCGGCGTGTGCCCACGGCGTGAACTGCCACATGCCGTCCAGGACGTCGGCCCGCAGCCACCCGCCTCCCGCGGCTGCCTGGGCGGCTTTCTGGGCGAGCTTCGCCTCGATACGGGGCCAGCCTTTTCCTTCCTCCACGCCTCCGTTCAGCTGATAGGTGGTGCTGCCGGGCGGCAGCACCCGGAGGCGGGCTCCCCGGAATGCGACCGGCTGGTCCTCGCCGGTGGTCACAGCGGCCTGGGCGGCGGCCTCGATCAGCCGGAGCAGCTCCGCGGACGCATCGCGGTCGAGACGCTCGCCGAGGTCCCCGCTAATGCCGACGTCGGACCTCCACCCGATGTTCCTGATCTGGTCCATGAGCCAGTCCCAGTGCCTGGCGGCTTCCTGTGAGCGCTCGTCGCGAAAGATGACGAAGGTCTCGACCTGCAGCAGCTGCCCGTCCCGGCGCAAGATCACATCGCTCGCGCCGCCCCGACCGGCGGCCCGGGCTTCGAGGGCTGCGGTGAAACCTGCGCGTGCCCCCAGCGCCGCGACTTCCAGCTGCAGGGCCGAGTGGCACCGCCGCTCGTCGCGGAGATCGTTTCTCATGTCACGCTGGACCTGCCCGATTCCCGGGGCACCGTCCAGCACGTGATACCGCAAGGCGAGGTCGAGCAGGTTCCCGAAGGCGGCCACGTGCCCGGACCCCGGGTTCACCTCGGCGGGCACGTGCCCGGCAGATTCCCAGTAACGCTCCAGCCAGTCCGGTCCCATCCGCCGCTCAAGCTCCCCGAGCGCCCACAGGACCGCGTCACGGCGCGCTGGCCTGACGTTCGGAGAGCTGCCATCCGCCGGTACAGGTCCCATGTCGGGCGCAGCTCATCCCCGGCGCCGGGGCTGGCGTCCTGGTGAGGCATGCGTCCTCCTGGCATGGCTGCCTGCCGCCGGCTCCGGCGACGGCCGCCGCTACATGTAGTGCGCGTAGCGTGTCGCGATGGCCTGGTCAAGGGCGCAGAATCGCCTTGACCTGGCTGGCGGTGCGCAGCGTGACGGGGTAGCGGCCGTCGAGCCGTGTCTGGTTCCAGTTCATCTTGGTGAGCGCGAGGATCTCGCTTCCGGTATCGCGGGCGCTGCGGGTGCGGAGGGCGGCCCGGATGCCGATGGGCTGCGGGACGTACATGCCGGGATAGGTCGAGTAGAACTCCACGCTGCCCTTGGTGTACAGCACGATCTCCCGGTCGCTGAAGGTGAGCAGGGTTCCGCGCAGCGGCGGGGCGTCGCCCGGGCGGAACAGCCAGCCGCCTTCGCTGCTGGTGATCCAGCTCATGTCGAGGGTGTCGAGGCGGCGCTCGTCGGCGGCAGCCTGGAACCCTTCGATCTCGCCGGCCGTGAACGACGAGGTCTTGTGGAGGACGACGCGGGCGGGGAGGGTGCGGTGCTCACGGTGGTAAGTGTCGAGCGCGTGCAGCAGGAGCGCGTGCGCGTCGTCCTGGTTCAGGTGCGGCTGGCGGTCGTCGCGGCTGACCCGGGCGGGGCCGCCGCGGACGATCACTCCGTCGCCGTGCTCGTTGAACACCTGGGCGACTGAGGTGTCGAGGGAGTCGTTGTCGCTGTTGCGGTAGAACGCGACTCCGATGTAGCAGACGGTGAGGTCGGTGGGGTTGCGTGGCAGCCGCCAGGGCGCTCCGTCTGCTTTGTAGTACAGGGCGACGTGCAGGTTCCAGGCGCGGCTGGCCTCGTCCTGGCGGCTGTGCCCGGCGGGCGGCGGGACGGTCTCGTCCCAGGTGCTGCGGCGGATGATCTGGATCGGCTGCCGGGCTTGCAGCACCCGTGCCTTGAGCATGTCGTGGAAGTTCGCGAACGGGGGCATGACCGGGTCGCCGCCGGGTGGATCTGCTCCGTGGCCCAAAGTCCGGTAGCCCCCGGCTACGCCTGGCCACTGCCCCAAGGATTGAGCCGTCACGACGTGGCCGCGCTGGCTGCCCCAGCCGGCACAACAGCTGCCGAAACGTGTCCCACGGGTGCGGTTGCTGTGTTGGGGGTGGCGGTACGGGCGCCGGCCTCGGCCAGCGAGAAGCACGGGACGTCCCGGTCAGGGTGCCGCGCTCGCCGGGGCTACTGGTGCTCCGCGTTCGGGTTCACCCGGTCGGCGGGCGAACCGGGCGAGGAACGCGGCGGCCACCACTAGCCAGGCGGCGACGGCCACCCAGAGCATGAACCGGCTGAGCGGTTCCATGAAATGGAGATGGGCGGCCTTGCCGAATACCAACGTGGCCACGCTGTACATCCCGAGGGGGAAGACCACGCTCCACAGCGTCGGCTCGTAGCTGACCGGCCAGTGGCGCCGGACGTGCCGCCACAGGCCGAGCACGATGAGCAGTGGGATCCACCAGGTGCCGAACGCCCAGAGAGCAAATGAGAATCCCTCGACGAACCCGGCGGTCGCCCGGGCAACAGGGAGCGCAGCGGGGAGGTTCAGGATCCGGGCGCCTGCCAGCACGGTGATCGCGGTGGCGCCCATGAGGATCCAGTAGGGGGGCCCGAGGGTGGCCGGGGTCATGGCGACTGTCAGCCACCGCAGCAGGATCAGTGACACTAGCAGCAGGTAAAGCACCAGCCCGACGCTCCACAAACCGACAGCGGCCGGCGCCAGCAGCCCAGTTTGCGAGGGCCACACGGGAACCAGGGCCGACGCCGCGACCGAGAGGGACTGCGTGCTGACCACCCACAGCAGCCAGCTGCCGTTGACGCCACCAAGGACCGAGTCCCGCTCCCGCGTGAGCAGCAGGCTGGCAGGCACGCCGTAAGTCAGCACGAGCCACACAACAGCCGCCAGGCCAGCAAGGATCGCCGTGGCCAGCGGATGCCCCGCGGACCCGAGCCGCACCCCGAGTACGTCGATCCCGGCCACGATCGTGAAGAAGCCGAACACCCGCTCTGGCGCCTGTATGTCGGCCGCCAGGCTGGAGCGGAAGATGGCCAGCCGGGCCAGCAGCGCCGCGCTGAGCACGACGAGCCCGGCCGATGCTGCAATGAGCAATGCGCGTGACAGCCATGACGGTCCCAGCAGGAACGTACCCGTCGAGATGATGCCCGTGGCCATCACGAATGCGAAGTAACCAGGGTGAAGGTCCCTTACGGCCGTAGCCATAAGGCTCATGGATCGTGCCTGCCCGCCAGCAGCGCCGGTGCCGGTGCCGGTGCCGGTGCCCATAGTCATCCTTCCCAGAATCATGATCAGCTGCCCGTCGCCTCTTGTCTGCGGCCGGTCATTCACCGGCGCGCCTGGCGGCTCCCATCTGCGTCAGGTAGCTCCCCTCCCGCCGCTGCGGGGCGGGCCTGACCGGGCCTTGGTCAGCCTGCCAGCAGGACGCCGAGAAACAGCGCGGCCAGGGCGCTGGCGCCGGTCAGGGCACCGAAAACTGCCAGGCCCATCGTGCTGCGGGCCCGCGCGTGCAGCGCTGCGGTGACACCGGAGACACCCACGACGATGAGCTTGACGATCAGTGTGACCCGGTAGCTGGCGTCGTGGCTTATCTCGTCCTGCACAGCGATGATGTTCCACACCCCGGTGACCACCAGCACGGCGAAAGCAGTCCAGGCCACCTGGTTGAAGCGGCGGGCGGCAGCACGCGGCACCTCCGCGCCGAACCGGCGCAGCACCGGGACCAGGGCCGCCAAGGTGAGCTGGCCGCCCACCCAGATGGTGGCGGCGAGCACATGCAGGAACAGCCGGACTGTGTCCCAGCTGACGGCGAGCATCCTGGCGGCCATCCCTCCTGCCCCGGCCAGGCCGGG
>Ga0208220_1000620_pt1 | contig 14984 bp, 11 predicted proteins | sample NGESurdeep092012_9_FD_184484 | JGI IMG/M metagenome (GOLD analysis project Ga0208220, IMG submission 184484) | Arctic peat soil microbial communities from Barrow, Alaska - NGEE Surface sample F53-1 deep-092012 (SPAdes) | ecosystem: Environmental > Terrestrial > Soil > Wetlands > Peat ... | reverse complement strand
GAAGGTCGGGAATGGCCACCCGGGAACCGCGATGTCCCTCGCGCCCGCGGCCTACCTGCTGTACCAGCGAATCCTGCGGCACGACCCGGCCGACCCACAGTGGCCCGGCCGTGACCGGTTTGTCCTATCTTGCGGGCATTCGTCGCTGACGCTGTATATCCAGCTTTACCTGTCTGGTTACGCGCTGAGCCTGGACGACCTGAAGGCGCTGCGGACCTGGGGCTCGATCACCCCCGGCCACCCCGAGTACGGCCTGACTCCGGGCGTCGAGGTCACCACCGGGCCGCTCGGCCAGGGCATCGGCAACGCGGTCGGCATGGCGATGGCCGCCCGCCGCGAGCGCGGTCTGTTCGACCCCGACGCCGCCCCCGGCACCTCGCCGTTCGACCACTTCGTGTACGCGTTCTGCTCCGACGGCGACATCGAGGAGGGCATCACCCACGAGTCCTCCTCGATCGCGGCCGTGCAGGAGCTCGGCAACCTCATCGTGATGTACGACGACAACTACATCTCGATCGAGGACAACACCCGCATCGCCAAGTCCGAGGACGTCGGCGCCCGCTACGAGGCCTACGGCTGGCACGTCCAGCACGTCGACTGGCACACCGCCGACGGCGGCTACCACGAGAACGTCCAGGCGCTCTCCGACGCGTTCGAGGCGGCCAAGGCCGTCACCGACAAGCCGTCGTTCATCGTGCTGCACACGATCATCGGCTGGCCCGCGCCGACCAAGAAGGACACCGGCGCCGCGCACGGGTCAGCCCTCGGCGCGCCCGAGGTCGCCGCGACCAAGGAGATCCTCGGGTTCGACCCGGCGGTCAACTTCCCGGTCGAGGAGGAGGCGCTGTCCCGGGCCCGTGAGGTCGCCGAGCGCGGCAAGGCCCTGCACGCGGCGTGGGACGAGCAGTTCAAGAGCTGGGAAAATCAGTCTTCCGAACGGTCCGCGCTCTTCGCCCGGATGGCCACGCGCACGCTCCCGGCGGGGTGGACGGACGCGCTGCCGGTCTTCCCGGCCGACCCGAAGGGCATCGCCACCCGCAAGGCCTCGGGCGACGTGCTGTCGGCGATCGGTCCGGCCCTGCCGGAACTGTGGGGCGGCTCGGCCGACCTGGCCGAGTCCAACCTGACCACGATGAAGGGCGAGCCGTCCTTCCTCCCGGCCAACCGGCAGACCCCGATGTGGCAGGGCGGCCCGTACGGCCGGACGCTGCACTTCGGCATCCGCGAGCACGGCATGGGCTCGATCCTGAACGGCATCGCCGTGCACGGCGGCACCCGCGTCTACGGCGGAACGTTCCTGCAGTTCAGCGACTACATGCGCGGCGCCGTGCGACTGGCGGCGCTGATGGAGATCCCGGTCACCTACGTCTGGACGCACGACTCGGTCGGCCTCGGCGAGGACGGCCCGACGCACCAGCCGATCGAGCACCTGTGGTCGCTGCGGAACATCCCGCATCTCGACGTGGTCCGCCCGGCCGACGCTAACGAGACCGCGGCCGCCTGGCAGGCGATCCTGGAGCGGACCGACCGGCCGTCCGCGCTGTGCCTCAGCAGGCAGAACGTGCCGACGTTCGACCGGGTGATCTTCGCCCCGGCCGCTCTTGTCGCGCGGGGCGCTTACGTGATGGCCGACGGCACCGACGTGATCTTGATCGGGTCGGGGTCCGAGGTGCAGATCGCCGTCGCGGCCCGCGAGCTGCTGGCCGCCGATGGGATCTCGGCCCGGGTCGTGTCGATGCCGTGCGCGGAATGGTTTACCGAGCAGGACGCTTCCTACCAAGAGGAAGTGCTGCCGGCCGCGATGCGGGCGCGGGTGTCGGTCGAGGCGGGCATCACGCCGCCGTGGAAGATCTTCGTCGGGGACGCCGGCGAGTCGATCGGCGTCGATCACTACGGCGCCTCGGCCGCTGCCGCCGTGATCTACGAGAAGTTCGGCATCACGGCCGAGGCGGTCGCCGCCGCCGCGAAGTCGTCCATCGCCAAGGCCCGAGCGTAGCCAGCGCACCCGTACAGACGTATCGACGCCATACAGACAAGAAGGAAGCAGTGACATGAGCGACGTGCTCAAGGAAATCACGGCAGCCGGGGTATCCATCTGGCTCGACGACATCAGCCGGAACCGGCTCACCACCGGCAACCTGGCCAGCCTGATCAAGGACTTCGAGGTCCGCGGGGTGACGTCGAACCCGACCATCTTCGCCAACGCGCTGGCGAAGGGCGACGCCTACGAGGCGCAGATCAAGGACCTCGCGATCCGCAAGGTCTCGGTCGAAGAGGCGTCGCGGATGATCACGACGTTCGACATCCGCTGGGCGGCCGACGTGCTCCGACCGGTCTACGACGCCTCCAACGGCGTCGACGGGCGGGTGTCGATCGAGGTCGACCCGCGGCTTGCGCGCAAGACCGACCCGACGATCGCCGAGGCCAAGCAGCTGTGGTGGCTGGTCGACCGGCCGAACATGTTCATCAAGATCCCGGCCACGGCCGAGGGCGTCCCCGCGATCACCGCGACGCTGGCCGAGGGGATCTCGGTCAACGTGACGCTCATCTTCTCCCTCGCGCGGTACGGCGAGGTCATCGACGCCTACTTCGCCGGGCTCGAGGCGGCGGCGGCCAACGGACACGACATCTCCACGATCGCGTCGGTGGCGTCGTTCTTCGTCTCCCGGGTCGACACCGAGGTCGACAAGCGGCTCGAGGCGATCGGGACGCCGGCCGCGCTCGCGCTGAAGGGCAAGGCGGCCATCGCCAACGCGCGGCTCGCCTACGAGCTCTACGAGCAGAAGCTCGACACCGACCGGTGGCGGGCGCTGGCGGCCAAGGGCGCCAAGGTGCAGCGGCCGCTGTGGGCGTCCACCTCCACCAAGGACCCGTCCTTCCCCGACACCATGTACGTCGTCGACCTGGTGGTGGCGGACACGGTGAACACGATGCCGGAGCCGACCCTGCACGCCACCGTCGACCACGGCGTGTTCGCGGGCGACACGGTGCACGGCACCTACGACGCGTCGCGGAAGGTCTTCGCCGACCTCGAGGGGCTCGGCATCGGCTACGACGACGTGGTCCAGGTCCTCGAGGACGAGGGCGTGTCCAAGTTCGAGGTGTCCTGGAACGAGATGCTCCAGACCATCCAGAATGAGCTGAACCTGAACTCCTAGCAGTGTGCTTTTAGCTTGCTTTAGCTGCTGCTGTTTTTGGCTGCCGTAGGCAGAGGAACTTGGAGGTTCCGAAGATGGACGTGCCGACGAACAGCGGCACTCGGGGGCCGGCGCCGGCCAACCCGGGGGTGCTCGCAGCCGAAGAGGACGCGCTCGACCCGGTCAACCCGCTGCGCGATCCCCGTGACCGCCGCATTCCTCGGGTGGCCGGCCCGTGCGTCGTGGTGATGTTCGGCGTCACCGGCGACCTGGCCCGCAAGAAGCTCATGCCGGCCCTGTACGACCTGGCCAACCGCGGTCTGCTCCCGCCGGGCTTCTCGCTCGTCGGGTTCGCCCGGCGGGACTGGGAGCACGAGGACTTCGCGCAGATCACCTACGAGTCGGTCAAGGAGCACGCGCGCACGCCGTTCCGCGAGACGGTCTGGCAGCAGCTAGCGGAGGGCGTGCGCTTCGTCAACGGCGAGTTCACCGACGACGAGGCGTTCGACCAGCTGGCCGCGTGCGTGCGTCAGCTCGACGTGGAGCGCGGCACCGGCGGGAACTACGCGTTCTACCTGTCGATCCCGCCGAAGTTCTTCCCCACCGTGGTGCAGCAGCTCAAGCGGTCGGGGCTGTCCGACCCGGGTCCGGCCCCGGCGGGCGGGCACGCGCCGTGGCGGCGGGTGGTGATCGAGAAGCCGTTCGGCCGCGATCTGGAAACGGCGCAAGAGCTGAACGCGATCGTGGACGAGGTCTTCCCGGCCGAGTCGGTGTTCAGGATCGACCACTACCTGGGCAAGGAGACGGTCCAGAACATCCTCGCGCTGCGCTTCGCCAACACGCTCTACGAGCCGGTCTGGAACCGCGGCTTCGTCGACCACGTGCAGATCACGATGTCGGAGGACATCGGGATCGGCGGCCGGGCGGGCTACTACGACGGCATCGGCGCGGCCCGTGACGTCATCCAGAACCATCTCCTGCAGCTGCTGGCGCTGACCGCGATGGAGGAGCCGGTCTCCTTCGACGCGGACTCGCTGCGGCAGGAGAAGGAGAAGGTGCTGTCCGCGATCCGGCTGCCCGCCAACCTGGCCCTCGGCACCGCCCGCGGCCAGTACTCCGGCGGCTGGCAGGGCGGCCGCCAGGTGCTCGGCTACCTGGAGGAAGACGGCATCCCGGTCGACACGCGAACCGAGACCTACGCCGCCGTCCGGCTGTCGGTCGACACCCGGCGGTGGGCGGGCGTCCCGTTCTACCTGCGCACCGGCAAGCGGCTGACGCGGCGGATGACGGAGATCGCGGTACTATTCCAGCGCGCGCCGCACCTGCCCTTCGCCGCCACCGACACCAAGGAGCTCGGCAAGAACGCCTTGGTCATCCGCGTCCAGCCGGACGAGGGGGTCACGGTCAGGTTCGGCTCCAAGGTGCCGGGCTCGGCCATGGAGGTCCGCGACGTGAACATGGACTTCGCCTACGGCGAGTCGTTCACCGAGGCCTCGCCCGAGGCCTACGAGCGGCTGATCCTGGATGTGCTGATCGGCGACCCGCCGCTCTTCCCGCGGCAGGAGGAGGTCGAGCTGTCCTGGCGGATCCTCGACCCTATCGAGCAGTTCTGGGCCGAGAACACCAAGCCGGAGCAGTACGCGTCGGGCTCGGAAGGGCCCGCGTCCGCCGACGCGATGATGGCGCGCGACGGCCGCGCCTGGCGCAGGCTCTAGGCCTTAAGGGAGCAGACTCCGATGACGATCGACCTGACCGACACCACTACCGGCGCCATCGACCAGGCGCTGACCGAGGCGCGGCACCGGCTCGGCGGCATGACCTTGGGCATGGTGCTCACGCTCATCGTCGTGACCGACGAGGCGGCGCAGTACGACGCGATCCGGGCTGCCAACCAGGCCGCCCGCGAGCACCCGTGCCGCATCCTGGCCATCATCGCGCGCAAGGCCAAGGCCGACTCCCGGCTCGACGCGGAGATCCGGGTCGGCGAGTCGTCGCCCGGCGAGACCATCGTGCTGCGCATGTACGGGCCGCTCGGGCAGCACGCCGACTCGGTGATCGCGCCGCTGCTGGTACCGGACGTACCCGTGGTGACCTGGTGGCCCGAGAACGCCCCGGAGATCCCGGCCAAGCACCCGCTGGGCGCGCTGGCGCAGCGCCGGGTCACCGACTCGGCCGCCGACGACGCGCCGCACGACATGCTGGTCACGCTGGCGTCCGGGTATCAGCCGGGCGACACCGACTTCGGCTGGACCCGGGCCACCCCGTGGCGTTCGCTGCTGGCGGCCACGCTCGACCAGGCCCACCCGGCGATCATCGCGGGCGAGATCGCGGCCGAGGAGGGCAACCCGACCGCCGACCTGATCGCGGCCTGGCTCTCGCTGCGGCTCGGCATCCCGGTCGCGCGGACAATCTCGTCCGGCCCCGGCCTGACCGCTGCCACCTTCAGCACCCGGGTGGGCGACATCAAGATCGAGCGCTCGGACGGGCGCACCGCCACGCTGTCCTGGCCGGGGCGGATCGACCGGATGGTCGCGCTGCACCGGCGGGACACCGCCGAGCTGCTGGCGGAGGAACTGCGGCGGCTTGACCCGGACGAGGTCTACGCCGAGACCCTCGGCTACGTCGACGCGGTCACGGAGGAGGCGGCGGCGGTCGCCGCCGACGAGGTCGCTGCGGACGCTGACGCTGTTGCCGCGGACGATGTTGCCATGGACGAGACCGTCGACGACGTCGAGGATCTTGAGGACCTGGCCGAGGGCGAGTAGCAGGAGCGGGCGCTGCGGCGCTTGCGGTGCGCACGATATTTCGGCATATTCCCGGCGCTCCGGCGGGGCAGCCAGGATTGGGTGTACTTGGCGGGGCTATTTGACGGTAGGTACACCCAATCCCGGGAAGATGTCGTCAACCGGGATCCGGACCAACGGGAGGTAGAGGCAATGAGCACGCGTGAGGTCTTCATCCACGCCAACGGCGATCTGCTCGCCGCGGCGGTGGCCGCCCGGCTGATAACGTCCACGGCTGACGCCCTCGCCGCCGACGGCCGCGCGCACCTGGTCCTGACCGGCGGCGGAATCGGCACCAAGGTGCTGGCGGCGGTCGCGGCCTCGCCGGCCAGGGACACGGTGGACTGGCGGGCGGTGGACTTCTGGTGGGGCGACGAGCGGTACGCCCCCGAGGGCGACCCGGACCGGAACGAAACCGGCGCCCGCGAGGCCCTGTTCGACCACATCCAGGTCGATCCGACCCTGGTGCACGCGATGGAGGGCCCGGACGGGCGCGACGGCGACGACGTCGACGCCTCCGCCGCCCGCTACGCGACCGAGCTGGCCATTTCCGCCAGCTCGTCGCCGAACGCGCCGAGCGGGGTCGCGGTGCCGCCCTTCGACGTGCTGATGCTGGGCATCGGGCCGGAGGGTCACGTCGCGTCGATCTTCCCCGAGTCGCCCGCCGCCTACGCGCAGGGCACGGTCGTGGCGGTGCGCAACTCGCCGAAGCCGCCGCCGACCCGGATCTCGCTCACCTTCCCGGCCATCCGGGCCGCCCGCGAGGTGTGGATTCTGGCCTCGGGCGCGGAGAAGGCCGAGGCGATCGAACGGGCGCTGGCCGGAGATGACGATGACAAGTGCCCGGCGGCCGGCGCGCAGGGCACCCAGCGCACGCTGTTCCTGATCGACGAGGCGGCGGCGAGCAAGATCAGCTGACGTCGGCCGGTCAGCTATCCGCCTTCCGGCGGGGGCTGCGGCGGTTGGCCACGGCGGCCAGGGTGGCCGCGAGTGACTGCGACACCTTCTCCGGGTCACGCTGGGCGACGCCGATGAAGATCACGTCGACGATCACCAGCTGGGCCATGCGGCTGGACATCGCACCGTAGCGGAACCGGGTTTCCCGCGACGCGGTGGTGAGCACCGCGTCCGCGATCTGGGCCAGCGGCGATTCGGGGAAGTTCGTCACCGCCACGGTCAGGGCGCCGCTGCGGGATGCGGTCTCGATCGCGCAGATCGCCTCGTCGGTCTCCCCCGAGTGGGAGAAGGCGATGGCCACGGCGTCGGCGGGCAGCACGGCGGCGCTGGTGATGGCCAGGTGGGCGTCCGTCCAGGCATTGACCTGGTAGCCGATGCGCCGCAGCTTCTGCTGCAGGTCCAGCGCGGCCAGGCCGCTTCCGGCCGACCCGTAGAGGTCGACCACCGGGGCGGCGACGATCGCGTCGACGACACGCTCGACCTGGTTCAGGTCGAGCGTGGCGGCGGTTTCCTCGACCGCGCGGGCCTCCTGGAAGGCCAGCTTGCGCACGACCTCCGCGGTCGAGTCGGCCGGGTCGATGTCGCCGTCGGCGACGCCGAACTCGACCCTGCGGCCGGTCTCGTTGGCGGCCGCGGTGGCGAGCGCCAGGCAGAACCGCTTGTAGCCGTCGAACCCGATGTTGCGGCAGAACCTGGCCACCGTCGCCGTCGAAATCGCGTTCCGCGCGGCGAGCTCGGTGATGCTCAGGCGCGAGATGACCGCCGGATTGGCGAGCGCGGCCCTGGCGATCCGCTGCTCGCTCGGCCGCAAGCCGGGCAGTGACTGCCTCAGCCGTACCAGGACATCCTCGGTCATCAGGCCAGGTCCTCTTCTCTCGAACGTAGCTACGCTAGCGCCTCCCGCCAGCGCGCGCCCGGCTAGGGCGGGACAACAGGCGCGCCGTCGTGTAAAAAAATATACCCCGTGCCGACATATCGGGAAAAATTTTACCCTACGGCCTCTCCCCCGATAAGATCGTGAACCCGCGCCCGGAAGCCATCTCAGCCTCGTCCGCCCGTCCCGCCGCTGGTCACGGCTATGTCAGGAAATTTTTTGACATAGCATCGGCGGCATGCCTCTGCTCCGGGCTGCTGGCCCCGACGACGTCGATCAGCTCACCGCCGTCTTTCTGGACTGCTGGCGGATCAGCTACGCCGGGGTGATGCCGGCCGCTCTGGTCGAGGGCATGACCGCGCAGAAGGCGCGGTCGGTGTGGTCCGACGCGGTGCGGCGGCCGCAGCAGACGATTCTCGCCGCCACGGCGGATGAGCCACCGCACCCGGTCCTCGGTTTTGTCGGCTTCCAGGTCCAGCCGGACGGGGCCGGATACGTCAGCTCGCTCTACGTCTCCCCGCATCTCCAGGGCGGCGGCGTCGGCCGGCTCCTGCTGACTGAGGCCGAGAGGGAACTGCGATCCGCCGGGGCCCACACGGCGCGACTGTGGGTGTTCGCGGAGAACGCGCCATCGCACGCGTTCTACCTGAAGCAGGGATGGCATCCCGATGGCCGGGTGGAGACGCTGCCCGAGTGGGGACAGCCGCAGCTCGGCCTGACGAAGACCCTGGTTGACTGACCCGGCGCCCGCGCCGAGGCGTTCCGCGGGCCACGCGGGGCCGCGACGGGCGCCGCCGGGCCGCGGCCGCGGCCGGGCCGCGCAGATCATGCCGACGATCGCTGGCTTCGCCATGCGGTTTCGATCGCTGAAATCGACCTCTGGACAAACCGGACGGGCGTCGTGTAAAAATTACACACGTCGGAAACATTCAAGTAAATAAATTACCCTAACTTGGGTGTCACCAGCGCTCCCCCGGGTTGCCGGCCACCGCAGGCACGCCGCCCGATTACATGGAGGACTCTTGAAGAAGGTCAGCCGTACCGGAGGCCGCGCGCTCGCCGGCTCCGCAGTTGCCGCTGCAGCCCTGCTGCTCGCAGCGTGCTCGGGTGCATCACCGTCCAGTTCCGCCGGTGGCGCCGGTGGTGCCGGCTCCTCCGGTTCCTCCTCGGCTAACGCCGGAGGGTCGCTGGTGTTCGGCATCTCCGCCGCCCCCACCCAGATGATCCCGTGGACCACGACCGCCGAGCAGTCCGTCCAGGTCCTGTCGCAGATCTACAGCACGCTGCTCAACACGGACTCGAGTGGCAACCTTGTCCCCGGCCTGGCCGGGCTTCCCGTGGTGAGCGACGGCGGTGACACCTACACGTTCACGCTCAAGAGCGGCGTGAAGTTCACCGGCGGGTCGACGCTGACCTCGGCCGACGTGAAGTACACGTTCGATCTGATCATGAAGCCGTCCTCGGACGCGAGCGGCGCCTCGTTCTTCGCCTCGGTCGCCAGCGTGGCAGCGCCGAACCCCTCGACGGTGGTGGTGCACATGAAGCACCCCGACGCGTCGTTCCCGGCGGGCCTGAGCACGGTCGAGACCGGCATCGTCCCGACCGGCTCCACCGCCACCGGCCTCGCGGCCAAGCCGGACGGAACCGGCCCGTACGAGCTCGCGAGCCAGGTGCCGAACGAGTCGATCACGCTCGAGCGCAACGCCGGCTACTACGCGGGCAAGCCGGGCGCGGCGACGCTGGAGTTCCGCATCATCGCCGACGACCAGTCGATGGTCTCCGCGCTGCGGACCGGCGCCGTCGACGCCGCGATCTTCAGCGACCCGGTGACCGCCAAGACCGCCACCTCCGGCTCGGTGACGATCGACAAGGTCGGTTCGCTGCAGTACCACGTGCTCCAGCTGAGGGCCGCCTCCCCGGTGCTGTCGAACGTGAACACGCGGCTGGCCATCCAGTGCGCGATCTCCCGCCAGGACGTCGTCGACACGGCGGCGCTCGGCGCGGGCACGATCACCGGCCCGATCACGTCTCCCCTGTACCGGTCGAACCCGAGTGCCCAGCCGTGCCCGACGCAGAACCTGGCCAAGGCCAAGCAGTACCTGGCCAAGGCGGGCGAGCCTAACGGGTTCACCCTGAACCTGATCACGTCCCAGGGCCTGTACGCCAGCGCGGTCGACGAAGCCCAGAGCGTCCAGGCGGAGCTCGGCCAGATCGGCATCAAGGTCAACGTGCAGTCGCTCTCGGCCAGCGCCTACGTGTCGGACTGGCTCAGCGGCAACTTCCAGGCGGCCATCGCGGAGAACGCGGGCAACATCGACCCGAACACGATGTACGGCCGCTACTTCACCACCGGCGCCACCTATAACAACGTCGCCGGCTACAGCTCCCCAACCCTCAACAAGCTGTTCGCGCAGGGCATCGCCACCACCGACGTCGCCAAGCGCCAGGCAATCTACCAGCAGATCTCCGCCCAGCTGGTGGACAACGCGGTCTGGATCTGGCTGTACACGCCGGAGGAGTACATCGCGCTCAACACCTCGGTAAGCGGCTTCGAAGCCCGCACCGACGGCGACCTGTCCATGCTGTGGAAGGCCTCGATTTCCTAACCGTCCGTCGTGCTGGGGCAGGAGCCCGGATTCCTGCCCCAGCGCAATTACCGATAGGCATCTATGAATTACCTCAGCGCCTTCGCGCGCTATCCCGTCTTCAGGCGGGTCGCCGAGGCGATCGCGACGCTGCTCGGCGTGACCATCCTGACGTTCGTGCTGCTGCGGGTTGTGCCGGGGAACCAGATCACCGCCCAGTACGGAACGGCCGCGGGAAACCTCACGCACGCGCAGATCCAATCGCTCGAGGCCTACTACGGGCTCAACAAGCCCGCGGTGGTCCAGTACTTCGACTGGCTCGGCGGCTTGTTTACCGGCAACTTCGGCTTCGACGTCACCAGCCGTCAGAGCGTCCTGTCGATGACCGCCCAGGCGCTGCCGAACACGATCGAGCTCGCCGTCTTGTCCATCATCGTCGGCCTGATCCTCGGGGTGCCGGGCGGGCTGTTCGCCGCAAGCAGGCCGGGAAAGCTCCGTGACAACACGACGCAGCTCGCCAGCCTGCTCGCCCTCTCGGTTCCGTCGTTCCTGCTCGCCACCGCTGTCTCCACCTGGCTGGCGGACAAGCTGAACTGGGACCCCAACGGGCTCGGGTACGTCACGCTGGTCGGGAATCCTGGCCTCAACCTGCAGCAGATGCTGCTGCCCGCCCTGGTGCTGGGGATCAGCATCGCCCCGCCGGTGCTGCAGACCACCCGGGCCTCGGTCCTGGCCATCCGGGCCGAGGACTACGTGCGCACCGCCCGCGCCAAGGGCGTGCCCGAGCGACGGCTGCAGTTTCGGCACATCCTCCGCAACGCCCTCATCCCCGTGGTCACGATGAGCGGCCTGCAGTTCGGCTTCCTCCTCGGCGGCGCCATCGTCGCGGAGCAGATCTTCTCCATCCCCGGGATCGGCCGTCAGGTGCTTCTGGGGCTCGGAGAGAAGGAGTACGCGGTCGTGCAGAGCACCGTGCTGATCATCGCGGCCATGTTCGTCCTGGTGAACCTGGCCACCGACCTGATCTACCGACTCGTCGACCCCCGGGTGCGCGTCCGATGACCGCCGCGACCGAGATGAGCAATGTCCCGGAGGTGACGATTGACGCCGGTCACCGTCGCCGTCCCTGGGTGGCCGCGTTCCGCACCCCGTCCGGCATCATCGGTCTTGTCCTGGTGGCCGTGGTCGTGGTCCTGGCCCTGATGTCGGTGTTCGGGCTCACACCAGACAACGAGGCGCAGCAGAATGTCACCCAGGCGCTCCAGGGACCCAATGGCGCGCACTGGTTCGGTACCGACCAGTTCGGCCGGGACATCTTCTCCCGGGTGGCAGGCGGGCTGGCCGATTCGCTGCAGATCGCCGTCGTCTCGGTGGCGGCGTCGGCCGTCGTCGGGGTCGTCCTCGGCACCCTGGCCGGCTACTACCAGGGAATCGCCGACCGGATCGTCGGCGTCATCACCAACGTCCTGTTCGCGTTCCCGTCGCTGCTGCTCGCCCTCGCGCTCGCCGCGACCCTGCAGAGCAGCTGGGTGACCGTGAGCATCGCGATCGCGGTGGTGTTCATGCCGATCTTCGCCCGCGTCGCCCGCGGGCCCGTGCTCACCCTGCGAACCGCCGACTATGTGCTCGCCTCGACCGCGATCGGCCGCAGCAGGCTGTCCACCCTGATCGAGCACATCGTTCCGAACATGGGCGGCATCCTGATCGTCCAGATCACGCTCTCCCTGTCCTGGGCGATCTTGACCGAGGCGGCGCTGAGCTTCCTCGGCTTCGGCGCACCGCCGCCCGCGCCGTCCCTCGGCGGCATGGTGTACGACGCACAGACGCTTGCCAGCGTGGCCCCGTGGATGCTGATCTACCCTGGCGCCGCCCTTGTGGTCGTGGTCGTCGGGCTGAACCTGCTCGGCGACAGCCTCCGCGCCGCCCTCGACCCGAAGACAGGAGGCCACTGATGACCAGCGATGCGCTCGGCGCCGATCCCGGCGAGCTGATGACCGAGGCCGTGGCCGACCACGAGCTCGCGCTTGACGAGCTCACCGTGGCCGAACTGGTCACGATGATGAATGACCGTGACGCCGCGATCCCGGGGGCGGTGCGGGAGGCGCTTCCCGCTATCACCGCCGCCATCGAGGCAACCGCCGCCCGGATACGCAAGGGCGGGCGCCTCATCTACGTCGGGGCCGGCACGTCCGGCCGGCTGGGCGTCCTGGACGCCGCGGAGGTCCCCCCGACCTTCGGTACCGACGGCGACGTCGTGCTCGGCCTGATCGCCGGCGGTCCGCCCGCGATCACCAGCTCCGTCGAATACGCCGAGGACAGCGACGAGGCCGGCGCCACCGACCTGGCGGGCCTGGATCCGGGCCCGCTCGACACGATCGTCGGGATCGCCTCCAGCGGCACCACGCCCTATGTGCTCGGGGCGTTGCGGCTTGCCGCCGAGCGGGGCGCGCTGACCGTCGGCCTGTCGTGCAACCTCGGCACCCCGCTGTCGGCGGCGGCCGAGCACGGCATCGAGATCCCGGTCGGCCCCGAGATCGTCACCGGCTCCACCCGGCTTGGCGCCGGCACGGCGGCCAAGATGGTCCTGAACATGTTCTCCACGATCAGCATGATCCAGCTCGGCAAGACCTACCGCACGCTGATGGTGGACGTGAAGGCGACCAACGCCAAGCTCATGCGGCGGGCCGTCAGCATCGTGGTGATGGCGACCGGGGCGGATGAGGACACCGCGCGCGCGGCCCTGGATGAGACCGGCTGGCACGCCAAGCTCGCCATCGCCGTGATCGCGACCGGCATGAGCGTGCCTGACGCGCGTGCCGCCCTGGACGCCGCCGGCGGCGTACTGCGGAAAGTCATCGAGCCGGCTGTCGGCACTGGGAGGCACTGATGCGGGTTCTCGGCATGATCTCGGGCACGTCCCACGATGGCATTGACGTGGCCGTGGTGGACTTCGCCATCGACGGCGGCACGCTGGCCGGCCGGATCGAGTACGCGGCCTCGGTCCCCTACGACCCGCAGCTGCGCAGCCGGATCATCGCGGCACTGCCGCCCGCCCGGCCGGGCTTCGAGGCCGGCTGCGAGCTGGACACCAGCATCGGGCAGGCCTTCGCGGCGGTGGCCGCCGACGCTCTCACCGCGCTGGGCCCGGATCGGCCCGACCTGATCTGCTCGCACGGCCAGACCGTGTTCCACTGGGTCGTTGACGGCCACGCCCGCGGCACCCTGCAACTTGGACAGCCGGCTTGGATCGCCGAGGCGACCGGGCTGCCGGTACTGTCCGACGTGCGGGCCGCCGACGTCGCGGCCGGCGGCGAGGGCGCGCCGCTGGTGTCGATCCTCGACCGGCTGCTGCTCGAGCCGTACCGCGCGGCCGGCGTCCGAGCCGGGGCGCTGAACCTGGGCGGGATCTCCAACATCACGGTCTGCGCGCCGACCGCCGAGCCGGTCGCCTGGGACATTGGCACGGCCAACGCCCTGATCGACGCCGTGGTCACCGCCGACCCTTCCACGACTGACACCTTCGACCGGGACGGCGTCCTGGGCGCGTCCGGCACCGTGATCCCGGCGCTGCTGACCGAGCTGCTGGCCGAGCCCTACTACCGGCTGCCGCCGCCCAAGAGCTCGGGCAAGGAGCTGTTCCACCTCGGCTACGTGCGCGAGGCCGTCAGCCGGGCCGGGATCAGTCCCAATCTCCCTGACCTGGTGGCCACGCTGACCGAGCTGGCCGCCGTGACCGTGGCTAGCGCGGTGTCGGAGGCCAAGGTCGAGGTACTCGTCGCCGCCGGTGGCGGCGTGCGTAACCCCGTTCTGATGGGCCGCCTCGCGCAGCTGCTGCCCGGCGTCGACGTGCTCACCACCGACCGGCTCGGCGTTCCCGCCGACGTCAAGGAGGCCGTCGCCTTCGCCCTCATCGGCTGGGCGACCGCGCACGGGCTGCCGGGCAACGTGCCCAGCTGCACCGGCGCGGCCGGGCCGCGCGTCCTCGGCCGCATCACCCCGGCCGCCGACGGCCGCCTGCCGCTGGGCAGCCGCCTGGCCGACTGGCCGACCGCGCTGAGCATCACCGGGCCCACCGACCAGGGGGCCACGGGGTGAACCTGATGACCTCCGCCGTCGAGCGGCTGCTGTCGCTCGGCCGCGCAGGAAGCCACCCGGCCAGCGCCATCGCGGGCGTGCGCACCGCCGCGGGCACGACCGTGGCCGAAGGCGGCTGGGCGCAGCGGCCCGCCGACGGCCTGCCGGGCGAGCCCATGACCAGGCAGACGCTGCTTGACCTGGCGTCGGTCACCAAGATCGCCGCCACCACCACGCTGATCATGCTTCTGGTGGCCGACGGGCAGTTGCGCCTGCAGGCGCCCGCCCGCCGGTTCCTTCCGTCGTTCAGCGGCGGCGGCAAGGACGACGTCACCGTCGAGCACCTGCTCACCCATACCGCCGGCCTGCCGCCGTGGTGGCCGGTGTACTGCGAAGCGGGCGACCGCGAGGACGCGCTCGAGCGCGTCCAGCTCCTGCCGCTCGCCAGCCAGCCGGGCACGGCGTGGTGTTACTCCGATCTTGGCCTCATCCTGGCCGGCCACCTAGTCGAACGCGTGACCGGCCTTGGCCTTGCGGACGCGTTCCGGCAGCTGGTCGCGGAGCCGCTCGGCCT
>Ga0208220_1000619_pt1 | contig 14992 bp, 10 predicted proteins | sample NGESurdeep092012_9_FD_184484 | JGI IMG/M metagenome (GOLD analysis project Ga0208220, IMG submission 184484) | Arctic peat soil microbial communities from Barrow, Alaska - NGEE Surface sample F53-1 deep-092012 (SPAdes) | ecosystem: Environmental > Terrestrial > Soil > Wetlands > Peat ... | reverse complement strand
GGTCCTGATGTAGTCCTCGCCCAGCGTCTCCAGCAACTGGCCGCGGGAGAGCCGGGTGTAGACCGCGGCCTGGATCGTGGCCAGCGTGATCCACGGCAGGATCATGTGGCCGAAGAACGGGCCGGGACCGGAGGTAATCCCTGCGTAGCCGGTGTTGAAGAAGTGGAACCCGTGCGAGTACAGCGGCTGGAACACGAAGCCGATCAGCAGCTCGCCGACCACGAAGGCCGGCATCGACAGGCCGACCAGGACCCCGACCGACGAGACCCGGTCGAACACCGACCTGGCCCGGGTCGCGCTGATGATGCCGACCGACAGGCCGACGATCAACCACAGGATCATGCCCCCGAGGACCAGCGAGATCGTGGGCGGCAGGTCCTGCCTGAGCATCGTGTCGACGGACTCCCCGGTGTAGTACGAGTACCCGAGGTTCCCGTGCACCAGGTTGTTGAGGAAGTGCCAGTACTGGGTCATGATCGGCTGGTTGAGCCCGAGGTTGGCGATGACCTCGTTGATGATCTGCGGGGTCGCGGCGTGGCCAGCCAGGTTGCGGGCCACGGTCTCGACCGGCCGGGTGAAGAAGAGGAAGAACGTGAGCGTGGCGACCAGCCACACCACCACCAGGCCGGTGAGCAGGCGCCTGATCAGGTAACCGACGATTGCCATCAGGTATCAGCCCTTCGTCCCAGTGTCGGCGGTGGCCGCCCCGCCGACGGCGAGGCCGCTCGGCGCTTGCTTGTTCCCCTTGTTGGCCGATCGCCGGGTCTGCCTGCGGCGCATCCGCCTGGCCGCGATCAGCTTCTCCGTCCGCGGGTCCATCGCGTCCCTGATCCCGTCGCCGAGCAGGTTGAACGCGAGCGTGGTGATCAGCAGCGCCGCCGCCGGGAACACCAGGTACCACCAGGCGACCTGGTAGAAGTTCTGCGCGTCGGAGAGCATGTTGCCCCAGCTCGGCGTCGGCGGCTGCACGCCGAGCCCCAGGTAGGAGAGGGTGGACTCGAAGACGACGGCGTTCGGGATGTACAGCGTGCCGATGACGAGCACCGGGGCGAGCAGGTTGGGCAGGATGTCGAAGAACATAATGCGGAACGGTCCCGCGCCGAGCGATCTGGCCGCCTCGACGTACTCCTTCTCCTTGATCGACAGGGTCTGGCCGCGGACGATACGCGCGATGCCGGCCCAGGAGAAGAACGTGATCATCACCAAGATGATGGTCAGGCTCGGCCCGAACACCACCGCCAGCGCCAGCGCCAGCACGATGTACGGGAAGGCGAGCACCGCGTCGGTGAACCGGGCCAGCACGGTGTCGATGATCCCGCCGAAGTACCCGGCGATGAGCCCGACGGCCACCCCCAGCACGGTGGCGATCAGCGTGGTGACGACGCCGACGAACAGCGAGATGCGCGCCCCGTAGAGGACGCGGACGAGCAGGTCGCGGCCGGTGGAGTCGGTGCCGAGGAGGAACCCGTTGACACCGGGCCCGACCGGGTTGCCGTCCTCGTTCTCGCCGTTGACCGGGTAGGCCGTGTCCACCGCGTGGTGGGTGAGCCCGGCGATGGCCGGGGCGAAGATCGCCAGCAGGACCATGATCACGATAACCGCGAGGGCGATCATCGAGACCCGGTCGGAGCGCAGCCGCCGCCAGGTCAGCTGCCATTGGGTGCGGCCCTGGACCGGGCCGCCGCCGCTCTGCCCCTCTTCGGCCAGGTGGGCATCGAATTCAAGCTCGGTGACGCTCATGCCGGCTCCCTTTCAGCGGCGATGGCGGCCGTGCGCGCGGAGGCGAGGGTCTCGCCCGACACGACCGGGAAGTGGCAGGCGGTCACGTGCGCCTCGCCGCCGGGGATGCCGGGCACGCCCGGCCCGGCGGCGTCGGCCGACTGCCAGCCGGCCGGCGGACCGGCCTTGGGAACGTCAAGATCATCGTGGGTCACCAGCGGCGGCTCCACCCGTCCGCAGATCTCCTGCGCCTTGGGGCAGCGCGGGTGGAAGCGGCAGCCGGCGGGCGGGTCGATCGGCGACGGCACGTCGCCCGTGAGGATGATCCGCTGCCGGGCTGCGGCCGCGTCCGGGTCGGCGGCCGGGGCGGCCGACAGCAGCGCGACCGTGTACGGGTGGCGCGGCTGGCTGTACAGCGAGTCAGCCGGCGCGGCCTCGCCGATCCGGCCGAGGTACATCACCGCCACCTTGTCGCTCACGTGCCGCACGACCTCGAGGTCGTGGGCGATGAACAGGTAGGAAAGGCCGTACTCGGCCTGCAGGTCGGACAGGAGGTTGAGCACCTGCGCCTGGATGGACACGTCGAGCGCGGAGACCGGCTCGTCGCAGATGATCAGCTTGGGCCGCAGCGCCAGCGCCCGGGCGACCCCGATCCGCTGCCGCTGGCCGCCCGAGAACTCGGCCGGGAACCGGTTGAAGTGCTCCGGGTTGAGCCCGACCCGCTCCATCAGCTCCTGCACCATGCGCTTGCGCTCGGCCCCGGTGGCGGTCTTGTGGATCGCGAACGGGTCGCCGATGATCGCGCCGACGCGCCGCCTCGGGTTGAGCGAGCTGTACGGGTCCTGGAAGATCATCTGGACCTCGCGGCGCAGCGGCCGCATCGCGCGGCGCGACAGCTGGGTGATCTCGGTGCCGTTGAGGTAGACCTTCCCCGAGGTCACCGGGATCAGCCCGGCCACGCAGCGGGCCAGCGTGGACTTGCCGCTGCCGGTCTCGCCGACCAGGCCGAGCGTCTTGCCGCGCTCGATGACCAGCGACACGTCGTCGACCGCGTGCACCTGCCCGACCGTGTGCCGCAAGAAGCCGCCTGCCTTGACCGGGAAGTACTTGACCGCGTTCTCGACGCGGACCAGGACGTCGCCGTCGGTGTCGGTGTCGTTCGCAGTTGCCATCAGGCAACGCTCCCCTCGTTGTCCGCAGCCGGGCCGGGCTCGTTGGCGCCGCTGTCGGGGGCCCGGTGCCTGCCGACCGGCTGGCCCTGGGCGGGCGCCGGCTCGTGGCCGAGCGCCGCCGTCTCGGTGCGAAGCTTCTCGGCCTCGGCCGACAGGCCGGCCGAGGCGGCCGGCAGCCAGCAGGCCGACTCGTGCGCCCCGCCGTCGTCGACCGGGCGCAGCACCGGGTCATCCCCGGTCTTGCACTTGTCGAACGCGTAGCTGCAGCGCGGGTGGAACTTGCAGCCCGCCGGGAGGTTGATCAGGCTGGGCGGCTGGCCCGGGATCGGCTTGAGGCGGCCGCCGGACGCCGAGCTCGACGGGATCGACTCGAGCAGCCCCTTGGTGTACGGGTGGTGCGGGTGGTAGAAGATCTCCCGCTTGGGGGCCTTCTCGGCCGCCCGGCCGGCGTACATGACCATGACGTCGTCGGCGATGTCGGCGACGACCCCGAGGTCGTGGGTGATCATGATCAGCGCCGTCCCCATGTCCTGCTGAAGCCGCAGGAGCAGGTCGAGGATCTGGGCCTGGACGGTCGCGTCGAGCGCCGTGGTGGGCTCGTCGGCGATGATCAGCTTGGGCTCGAGGGCGAGGGCCATCGCGATCATCGCGCGCTGCCGCATGCCGCCGGAGAACTGGTGCGGGTAGTCGTTGGCCCGGGTGTCCGGCTTCGGGATGCCGACCCGGCGAAGCAGCTCGACCGTTCTGGTCGCCGCTTCCTTCTTCGAGACGGACCGGTCGTGCGCCCGGATCATCTCCGAGATCTGCCATCCGATCTTGTAGAGCGGATGCAGGCTCGTGAGCGGGTCCTGGAAGATCACCGAGATCTTCGCGCCGCGCACCTTGCGCAGCTCGTCGTCGGGGAGCTCAAGCAGGTTGGCGCCCTCGAACATCGCGCTGCCCCACACCTGGGCACCCGGGGTCAGCCCGAGCAGCGTCTGCGTGAGCACGGTTTTGCCGCTGCCCGACTCGCCGACGATACCGAGGGTTCGCCCGGGCTCGACGTCGAACGACACGCCCCGGACCGCGCGGACGGTGCCGTCCGGGGTCTGGAAGCTGACGTTCAGGTCCTTTACCTCTAGCAGTGTCACTGGTTTTTTCCTCTGGCCATGGCGATGCGCGGGCCGGCCGGCCCACGGGTGGGGCCGGCCGGACCGCGCGTTCGCGCGTTCGCGCCTGAACTACCGCGTCCTACTAACGAGCGTCAGCTCGCGAGCCAGACGTTGGCGATGTCCGGGTCGCCGATGTTCGGCGAGAACATGGCCGTCTGGTAACTGGAGCCGCTCGGCAGCACCGAGCGAACCCGGGTGCTGGCGATCGTCGGGAACGTCTGGCTCATGAGGGGCACGATCGCCGCGTCCTTCATGATGTCCTCGTCCGCCGTGTGCCAGTCGGTGCCGGCCGCGGTCAGCGTTGTCGCGGCCTCGGCCTGGGTGATCAGGGAGTTCACGGCCGAGTTGTCGTAGCAGCCGTAGTTGACCGTGTTGATCACGCAGTTCGGGCCCTGGAAGAGGGCCTGGATGACGGTGCGGCCGTTGTTGCCGAACCAGTCAGGGATCCAGCCGGGCTGGCCCATGTCCCAGGTGCCGGCCTTGTTGTTCTCCGGCGCGTTGCCGAGGTCGGTGAAGAACGTCGAGCCGGGCTCGCCCTTGCCGGTCAGCGTGATGCCGCAGAGCGCCAGGGACGCCTGGATGGCCTCGAAGACCCGGGTGTTGGACGAGTCGTTCGGGTACTTGTAGCTGAGCGTGATGCCGTTGGGGTGGCCGCCCGCGGCCAGCGCGCTCTTGCAGGCGGTCACGTTGCCGGCCCCGTTGTCATCCGGGTACAGGTTGTAGTTCACGTAGCCGACGTTGCCGGGCGGGATGACCGTGTTGATGACGTTGCCGACGAGCGGGCCGCCCATCGCCTTGATGACGGCGATCTTGTCGATGCCGTACTCGACCGCCTGGCGGACGTGAATGTTCTGCATCGCGCTGCCCACGTTCGGGCTGCGGAGGTTGAAGATCAGGTACGGGAAGGTGTCCGACCACGGCCAGATGTTGAAGTTCGACGCCTTGGAGGCGGCCAGGCCGGGGACCGACGACGGGTTGACGGGGGTGTCACTCGTCAGGTCCTGCGAGCCGGCCTGAATGTCGGCCAGCTGGGTCTGCGCCGAGGTGACGCCGAGCGTCTCCACGATCGAGGCCGGGTAGTCGTGCCGCAGCGTGTCGGTCGTCTGCTTCCAGGCCGGGTTGCGGGCGAACGTGATCGACTTGTCCGCGACGTACGAGCTGATCTGGTACGGCCCGTCGGAGATCGTGTTCTGGTCGAGCTGGATGGAGTTCGGCAGGTAGCTGTCGTACTCGACCGGGCGGGCCGAGGCGAACGGCATCGCCAGCATGTAGATGAAGTCGCTGGCCGGGGCCATCAGCGTGAACTGGATCGTCGACGAGTTCGGCGTCGAGATGCCCGCGATGCTGTGCGAGTTCTGGAACGCAGCGATGTTGGCCGCCGTCGGCGCGTGCGTCTTGGCGTTCGCGAAGTAGGCGGTCTCCGCGGTGTCGTACGCCGCGAAGCCCTTGATCGTGCTGGTGTAGTACCCCGGGTTGCCGACCGGGCTGACGGGGTTGAAGAACGCCTTGAACTCGCGCAGGAAGTCCTGCGACGTGACCTGGCGGGCCGGCGTGGTGTTCCAGTCGACGCCCGGCTTGATGTGGAAGGTGTAGACCGTGCCGTTGCCGGTGATCCCGCCGTTGGCGGCCGTCGGGACCTCGGTCGCGGCGTCGGGGGTCGGCGTGGTGTCGGTCGTCCAGGCGCCGCTCGCGGTGGTCGCGGCCGGCATGGTCGGGTAGCTCACGAGCTGCCTGGTGTACACGCGCTCGAGCTCGTAGTCGGGGGTGTAGTAGGCCGGAACCGTGTCGATGTGGTCCGGGCCGCTGGCGGCGACGATGTTCAGCGTCCCGCCGGATTGTGGTTTCTGGCTGCTGGTGGCTGCCGTGGGCGCGGTTGACGAGCCGGTGTTGCTCGACGAACTCGAGCACGCGGCGAGGCCGCCGGCCGCGATGGCCAGGACGGCCAGCGTGGCGACTCGCTTTGAAGCTCTGGACATGGACATCTTCCTCTTGGTCTACTCAGCTCAGGTCGAGGTCGGGCGGCCATCGGTCGTCCGACTGTTCAGTCGTCCGACCCTCAAACGATGACTGTCTACCTACCGAGAGATTCTGCGGTAATCCGAGAGGATTCCGCACCAAAAAGCGGGTCGTAGCCCGATTGTGACTAGAAAAGTTCTTGTTTGCCACATTTGGTAACAAAGATGTTACATTCATGACAAACGGCTCATACTGTGCCATGTCCGGCCAGTAGGAGGGTCCGGGCGCGGGGATTCCGGGCGCGCGGGGCGGCCGCCGCGCAGCGTGCGGGCACGCGGGGCGGGCGGTACGGGGCGGACGGCTAGATGCCGCGCTTGCGGAGGATGTCCTCGATGTCCTTCAGGTCATCGTCGTCGGCGGGCTGCGCGGCCTTGCGGGAGGCCTTCGCGGGCGCCTCGGGCTTGCGGGTGGCGGGAACCGGCGCCCGGTTCGCGGGCAGGCCGCGGGTCGCCGCCGCCGAGGTGCCCGTGAGCACGTCACGACGGCCGTCAGCGGCCGTCACCTCGGCCTGGTCGTCCTGTCTGCCTCTGGCGGCCCTGCGCTTGTCCCTGGCCACCCTGCGGGCCTGGCGGCCGCCGGCCGCGAGGAAGAGCGCGATCGCGAGCCCGGTGACCCCGATGCCGACCCACTTGGTGGTGGAGAAGGCGAACCCGGTGCCGAACTGCCCGATCGCCACGCCGATCTTCCAGAGCATCTCGATCGCCCCGGTCAGGTAGGCCGCGATCGGCAGCAGCGACACCGCCACGACGCGCAGCGCCGGGCGGGTCCCGGAGCGCCGCAAGACGGCATAGCTCAGTATCAGGCCGAGTACGGTGAGTCCCGCGGCAAGCGGGAGCCAGGCGATGCTGCTATAGCTCATGACACGCCTCCCTGCTCCCTCCATCGTGACATATCTCGAGTAGTGCGCGGAACGTCAACGGCGATCGGCGCGTCACGCTTCCCGCTGTTGTCCGGAGGTTTTCTCTCCGTTGCCCGGGGGGGTTGTCTGGGGGCGTTGTCTGGGGGCGTTGTCGGAGGCGTTACCCGGAGGCGTTACCCGGAGGTCGACGCGAGGGCGCGGAGGGTGCCGACGGTGACGTCGGACAGCGAGCCGACGACGAGGCGGCGGGGGGCGGCCGGAACGGCCACGAACGACGGCACCGCGACCACCAGACAGCCGGCCGCGGTGGCGGAGGCGACCCCGTTGGGCGAGTCCTCCAACGCCACGCAGCGGGCGGGCTCGACGTCGAGCAGCTTGGCCGCCAGCTGGTACGGGGCCGGATCGGGCTTGGTGACGGGGACGTCGTCGCCGCAGACGGTCACCGGGAACCGGAATCCGATGGCCGCGAGCACCGCCTCCACGAACGGCCGCAGCGAGCCGGTGACGAGCCCGTACGGCAGCCCGGCGGCGGCCACCTCGGCGATGAGCTCGGCGGCGCCAGGGAGCACCGTCACCCGGCCGGACTTGGTCCGGCTGAGCATCCCCTCGATGAGCCACCCCTCGACCGCCGCGGGCGGCGCCGGCCTGGTCGCCCGCGCCAGCAGGTAGGCGACCGACCGCTCCATCGACCCGCCAAGCAGCGCCGCCTGGTCCTGCTTGGTCCACGGCCCGCCGAGCCGCTCCATGACCTCGGTCTCCGCCTCGAACCAGAGCGGCTCGGTATCGACCAGCAGCCCGTCCATGTCGAACAGCACCGCTCCGAGCCCAACTGCACCATCTGTCACGTTCACACGCTGAAGTATCTCGCAGCCGGGTGGTGGACGACGATCGCGTCGGTGGACTGCTCGGGGTGGAGCTGCATCTCCTCGGAGAGCTCGACGCCGATCCGCTCGGGCTGCAGCAGCCGGGCGATCTTCGCCCGGTCGGCCAGGTCGGGGCAGGCCGGGTAGCCGATCGAGTACCTTGCGCCCTGGTACTTGACCGAGAAGAAGCCGTCGAGCTCGGCCGGGTCGGCGGCGGCGATGCCGAGCTCCTGCCTGACCCGCACGTGCCAGTACTCGGCGAGGGCCTCGGTGAGCTGAACCGAGACCCCGTGCAGCTCGAGGTACTCGCGGTAGGCGTTCTTGCCGAACAGCTCGGCGGTCGCCTCGGACACGGCCGGGCCCATGGTGGCGAGCTGGAAGGCGATCACGTCGGTCTCCCCCGACGACTTCGGCCGGAAGTAGTCGGACAGGCAGAGCCGCTCGTCGCGCTGCTGGCGCGGGAACGTGAACCGCTCCCGCTCCTGTCCTTCCTCCGACAGCACGATCAGGTCGTTGCCCTCGCTGACGCAGCGGAAGTACCCGTAGACCACGGCCGCCTGCAGCAGCCCGTCGGTCTGGGCCCGCTCCAGCCACATCCGGAGCCTCGGCCGCCCCTCGGTCTCGACCAGCTCCTCGTAGGACGGGCCGCCCTCCTTCCGCGACGGCTTGAGGCCCCACTGGCCCATGAAGGTGGCCCGCTCGTCCAGGTACGCCCCGTACTCCGCCAGCTGCAGACCCTTGACCACCCGGGTTCCCCAGAACGGCGGCTCGGGCACGCGGTTGTCGACGGCGACGGTCTCCGAGCGGATCTGCGCTTCGGCCGGAATCCGCTCGGTCGCCGCGATCTGGGCCGTGGCGCGGGGGTCTGGCCGGGCGGCGACGCGACGCTCGCGGAGGGCGGGGAGGGCGGCGCCGGGGACGCCGTGCTTGACGGCCATGGCGGCCTCCATGAGGCGCAGGCCCTCGAAGGCGTCGCGGGCGTAGCGGACCTCGCCATCGAACAGGGCGGCCAGGTCCTGCTCGACGAAGGCGCGGGTGAGGGCGGCACCGCCGAGGAGGACCGGCCAGCGCTTGGCCAGGCCCCGGGCGTTCAGCTCGGCAAGGTTGTCGCGCATCACCACGGTCGACTTGACGAGCAGGCCCGACATGCCGATGACGTCGGCGTTGTGCTCCTCGGCGGCGGCGATGATCGCGGAGACCGGCTGCTTGATGCCGATGTTCACGACCTCGTAGCCGTTGTTGGACAAGATGATGTCGACCAGGTTCTTGCCGATGTCGTGCACGTCGCCGCGGACGGTGGCGAGCACGATCTTGCCGCGTCCGCCGTCGGCCAGCTTCTCCATGTGCGGTTCCAGGTAGCCGACCGAGGCCTTCATGATCTCGGCCGACTGCAGCACGAACGGAAGCTGCATCTGGCCCGACCCGAACAGCTCGCCGACCGTCTTCATGCCGTCGAGCAGGATGTCGTTGACGATCGCGAGGGCGGGCGTGTCCGCCAGGGCGAGGTCGAGGTCGGCCTCCAGGCCGTTCCGCTCGCCGTCGATGATCCGGCGCTTGAGCCGCTCCACCAGCGGCAGCGAGGCGAACTCGGCCGCCCGCTCGGCCTTGGCCGAGGTCTCGTCCACGCCCTCGAACAGCTCGAGCATCCGCTGCAGGGGGTCGTAGTCCGGGCGCCGCCGGTCGTAGACGAGGTCGAGCGCGACCTCGCGCTGCTCGTCGGGGATCCGCGCCAGGGGCAGGATCTTGGACGGGTGGACGATGGCGGAGTCCAGCCCGACCTGCACGCACTCGTGCAGGAAGACCGAGTTGAGCACCTGCCGGGCGGCCGGCTTGAGGCCGAACGAGATGTTGGACAGGCCGAGGGTGGTCTGCACGCTCGGGTGCCGCCGCTTGAGCTCGGCGATCGCCTCGATCGTCTCGAGGCCGTCCCGCCTGGTCTCCTCCTGGCCGGTGGCGATCGGGAACGTGAGGCAGTCGAGGATGATGTCCTGCTCGCGCATCCCCCAGTTCACGGTCAGGTCGCTGATCAGCCGCTCGGCGACCTCGATCTTCCACGCCGCGGTGCGGGCCTGGCCGCGCTCGTCGATGGTCAGCGCGACCACCGCCGCGCCGTGCTCGCGGATCACCGGCATCAGCTTGGCCATCCGGGAGTCGGGACCGTCGCCGTCCTCGTAGTTGACCGAGTTGACGACCGAGCGGCCGCCGATCAGCTCAAGGCCCGCCTCGATCACGGCGGGCTCGGTCGAGTCGAGCACCAGCGGCAGGGTCGCGGCGGTGGACAGGCGGCCGGCGATCTCGCGCATGTCGGCGACGCCGTCCCGGCCGACGTAGTCGATGCAGACGTCGAGCAGGTGGGCGCCGTCGCGAGTCTGGGACTTGGCGATCGAGACGCAGTCCTCGTAGTTGTCGGCGATCATCGCCTCGCGGAACGCCTTGGACCCGTTGGCGTTGGTCCGCTCGCCGATCGCGAGGAACGCGGTGTCCTGGCGGAACGGCACGTGGCTGTAGAGCGAGGCGACGCCGGGCTCGGAGCGGGGGTTACGCGGCGCGAGAGGCCGCGGCAGCGGGCGGCTCTCGGCGGTGGCGAGTCGGTCGACGAGGGCGGCGATGTGCTCGGGGGTGGTGCCGCAGCAGCCGCCAACCAGGGACAGGCCGAACTCGGCCGTGAACCGGTCGTGGGCGTCGGCTAGCTCGGCGGGCGAGAGCGGGTAGTAGGCGCCGTCGGAGGTCAGCTCGGGCAGCCCGGCGTTGGGCTGGCAGCAGATCGGGATCGGCGAGTTCGCGGCGAGATAGCGGAGGTGCTCGCTCATCTCGCCCGGCCCGGTCGCGCAGTTGAGGCCGATCATGTCGATGCCGAGCGGCTCGAGGGCGGTCAGGGCCGCGCCGATCTCGGTCCCGAGCAGCATGGTGCCGGTGGTCTCGATGGTCAGCGACGCGATGACGAGCGCGTTGGGGGCCAGCGCGGCCACGGCCCGCCTGGCGCCGATGATCGCCGCCTTCGCCTGCAGCAGGTCAGGGCAGGTCTCGATGATCAGCGCGTCGGCGCCGCCGCGGAGCAGGCCGGCCGCGTTCTCGTAGTAGGAGTCGCGGAGCTCGCGGAAGGTGATGTGGCCGAGCGTCGGCAGCTTGGTGCCGGGGCCCATCGAGCCGATCACCCAGCGCAGCCGCCCGTCGGCGGTGGTGAACTCGTCGGTCGCCTGGCGGGCCAGCCGCGCGCCCGCCTCCGCGAGCTCGCCGACCCGCTCGGTTATGCCATACTCGCCGAGGTTCGCGAGATTGGTCCCAAACGTGTTGGTCGTCACGCAGTCCGCACCGGTCGCCAGGTAGGCCCGGTGGATGTCGACGATGACATCCGGCCGGGTGGCGTTGAGCACCTCGTTGCAGCCTTCGTGGCCCTCGAAGTCGGCCAGCGTCGCGTCGCTGGCCTGGATCATCGTGCCCATCGCGCCGTCCGAGATGACGACCCGCGACGCGAGGGTAGACCGAAGGGCGGCGGCCCGCTCAGTGGCCTCTTCAACAACAAGACTGCTCATGGGTGTCCCGACTCCAGGGCGTTTATGATGAGGACACAACAATAGACGACTAAAACTGTGCGTGCCACAGGTAGCACGGCGCCGGTCCGTGGCGACGTAGGCTGTAGTCGCGGGCGTGGGCCCGCGACTCTTGCGGAGGTGAAGTCATCAAGTTCAGCGACGTCGAAGGACCGCTCGTCAACCCGGTGGCGATCGCCGCGTTCGAAGGGTGGAACGACGCAGCCGAAGCGGCTAGCGGAATGGTCAACCACCTCGGCATCGCGTGGGAGTCCACTCCCATCGCCGCGATCGACCCCGATGACTTCTACGACTTCCAGGTTAACCGGCCGGTGATCGACGTGGTGGCGGGAAAAACCGAGCGCCTGGTCTGGCCGACCACCCGGCTCTCCCTCGCCCGGGGCTCCGCCACCGGCCTGTCCCGCGACATCGTGCTCGTGCACGGCGTCGAGCCGAACATGCGCTGGCGCGGGTTCACCGACGAGGTTATCGGCGGGCTGTCCGAGCTCGGGGTGGAGATGCTCATCCTGGTCGGGGCGCTGCTGGCCGACTCCCCGCACACCCGGCCGGTTCCGGTCCAGGTCAGCAGCTCGGACGCGCAACTGCTGCGCGGGGTGGGCTCGGAGCCGAACGACTACAAGGGCTCCTCCGGGATCGTCGGGGTGCTGCAGTACACCTGCGCGGCGGCCGACATCCCGACCGTGTCGCTGTGGGCGTCCGCCCCGCACTACGTCGCGCAGGCGCCGTCGCCGAAGGTCACCCTCGCGCTGCTGCGCTCGGTCGAGGACGTGCTCGACGTGTCGCTCCCACAGGGGGACCTGCCGGAGGAGGCCAGGGCCTGGGAACGCGGCGTCGACGAGCTCGCCCAGCAGGACTCCGACGTGGCCGAGTACGTGCGCACGCTCGAGGAGGCCAAGGACGCGACCGACCTGCCGGAGGCGTCCGGCGACGCGATCGCCCGCGAATTCGAGCGGTACCTGCGCCGCCGCGGCGACACCGGGGACGGCGACGAGTTCTAAGCCAGGGGCCATCTCCGGTGAGGCGGTAACTGCGCCCTAGCGCGCCCTGGCGGCTGCCCACGGGGAGAGGCCCAGCAAGTCGGTCAGGACGGCGACCCTCGTGTCGGCGCCCAGTGACCCCGCCCCGGCATCGCCCTGGTCCGCGTAGCGCAGGTCGCCCCGACGGAAGGCGACGCCGAGGTTGGCCTGGCCGGCTAGCAGGCGGGCCCACGCCTGGGCTGATCCCGTCAGCGACCAGTCGGCGTCCGCCCCGGCCTCGCCCAGGCCGGCCGAGACCGTGCCCGCCGCCAGGTCAACCCGCCACCAGACGTCCGCGTCGGCCCAGGCGGGCCCGTTCACGAACAGCAGGACCGATTCACTCGCGCGGGGCCCGTGGGCGCGGCCGAACTGCTCGCCGACCAGCGCCAGCCCCGCCTTGACCCGCTCGTCGACGGCGACCGCCCAGTCCGGCAGCGCCGCGGGCGTCCGGCCCGAAGTCCCGCCCGAGGCGCCGTCGGGCGCTCTTTCTGGCTCGGCGACCGGCGCTCCGTCGGGGTGCGGTTTGGTGAGGGGCTGCGGCTCGGCGAGGGGCGCTCCGGCGGGCGGGCAACCGGACACGTCACCGTGTTCGCCACCGGACGCGTCACCGTGTTCGCCACCGGGGTCGCGGGCGGGCTCGCCCGCGGGCTCGCGGGCGGGCTCGCGGGCGGGCTTGACGCCCGCCGCCGGGGCCGGCTCGTCCGTTCGCGTCCGCAGGTCGGCCGGCTTTGCCCCGGTCCCCCAGCGCTCGCCGACCTGGAGGTAGCCGAGCACGTCGGCCAGCTCGTTGACGCGGTCGAGCAGCGGCGCGGGGATCTTCCCGGCCGGCATGGTCCAGCCCCGGCCGACCGAATCGGCGCTGACGCGGCCGGTGTTCCAGATCTTGTAGTCGCCGGGGCCGAACCGCTGATGCTCGGGGCCGAAGCAGCGCGCGACGATCCCCGGCGACGGCGCCGCCCCGATGAACGCGAGGATCCGGGCGATCTGGCCGTCCGGGTCGGTGACCAGGTCCTCGTACCTGACCGGGAGGCAGCGGTCGGTGAAGCGCTCCTCGGCGGCGACGATGGCGGTCGTGTAGTCGAGCCAGTACCTGGCCAGCGCGGCCACGTTGTTGTCGGGCGGGCTGCCGAGGTACGGCTCGAACCCGTAGCTGGTCAGGCCCCACGGTGACGCCTCGATGCCGGACGCGATGACATCCATCGGATGCCGGTACAGGCAGATGAACCGGGCGTCCGGCCAGATCCTCAGCAGCAGCCCCGCGTGCTGGGCCGCCCCGAGGCTTTTGTCGCAGTACCGCCGCTTCCCCCGGCGCTCCAGGTAAGACGTCATCATCGGGTCGAGGCTGCGCCGCAGCCCGTCGGCCACCGGGGCCGAGATCGCGGCGTCGGCCGAGTCGCCGTTGGCGGACTGGCCCGTCGGCCCGGCGTCCTCGATCACCGTCCACGCCGTCGCCAGCTGCCTGGCCAGCCAGGGCAGCCGGGTCTCGGGCGGGCAGGCCAGGTCCGGGTGGGCGTCGAGCAGGAACCGCAGCAGGGTGGAGCCAGAGCGGCCGGCGCAGAGCACGAAAACCGGGTCGTCGCCGGCGCTGCCCGCCTCGCCGTCGCCGCGCATGCCCGCCTCCGCCCGTGTCGTCCGCCCGCAGCCGGCCCGACGGCTAGCTGGAGCTGTTGCCAGACGATCCGCTCAGGGGATTGGCCGAGCCCTTGGTGCCGCCGGTGGCGGGCGCGGTGGTGGTGCTCTCGCCGGTGCCCGCCCCGTGCGAGAAATTGCAGCCGGCGAGCAGGCCCCCCGCACCGAACGCTAGCACCACCTCACCGCCGACTCGCAGGAACCTGCGCCGCCGCAGCACGCGGTCCCGGTCCTCGTCCTTCTGGTCAGCCAGGTCTTCCATACGATCGAAAGTACCGCAACCCGGCCAGGCCGAACAGGTGCCGGACCGACGAGCAGAGGGAGCGCACCGCTTGGTCATCGGCGACAACGTCCTCACCCGTACTACGCGCACCAAGCAGGACCGGACATAGGGGTCATCGTGTGCCATTCTGGTCGTATAGCGCCCATAACGGAACACAATGACGCCCGCAGCCGGAAAACGAAGCCCCCAACGGCACACGATCACGGCTCGCGCTGAAGCCGGCCGAGGCCGCCGCGGGCACGCGCTTTCAGCGGGCCGGGAGTTCCCCGGCCGTCTGCGGCCGGCGGCGGAGGAGCCAGTCCCAGAAGCTGCGGCGGGGGCCGGTGCGGGCGCGGCGGACGACGAAGTTGCCGTGGCGGACGCTGCCGGACACGGTCACCAGCAGCTTGACCGGGATACCGGAGTCGCGGTGAGCGCGCTGGACGATGTTGCCGTGGCCGATCGCAACGCCGTCGGCGTCAACGACGACCCCGGGCGGCACGATCAGCACGATGTTCCCGTGGCCGGTCGAGATCTCCAGGTCGAGGGTCGGCTGGCTGATGACGGCGCTGGAGAAGTCGATGGCCACGTTGCCGTGCCTGACCTCCACCGTCATACGCCGCGGCACTACCCAGGGCCCGTCTCGCTTGATCATGCCGTGGGTGATCTTCAGCGCCACGAGGTCCTTGGCCTCGGCGGGCGGAGCGGTCCTGGCGCCGGGGGCGGCGGGCAGGTCGGCGAGGAGGACCTCGAG
>Ga0208220_1000618_pt1 | contig 15024 bp, 13 predicted proteins | sample NGESurdeep092012_9_FD_184484 | JGI IMG/M metagenome (GOLD analysis project Ga0208220, IMG submission 184484) | Arctic peat soil microbial communities from Barrow, Alaska - NGEE Surface sample F53-1 deep-092012 (SPAdes) | ecosystem: Environmental > Terrestrial > Soil > Wetlands > Peat ... | reverse complement strand
CTGAAGATGTGCGCGAAGAATTTATCGAGGCCGTTACGCAGCGTTACATCGTCAAACATCCCCCGGATGCGGATGGAAAAGTTCATGTCAAAATGGTTCGTCTGGAAATTGACGCGATTAAAGTTTGAAAATTCCGCGCAGCTTCCGCAAATTTCCGTCCGCAGCAAAATGAAAAAAACATTCAAAGAAATTTCCGGTTCCATCATCGCGCCCAAAGGCTTTCGCGCCGCCGGCGTGTATTGCGACATCAAAAAGCTCGGCACCGGCAAAGGTTCCAACAAAGGCCCCAAGCGCGATCTCGCGCTCATCGTTTCCGAAACGCCCGCGACGGTCGCGGGAATGTTCACGACGAACCAAGTATGCGCTGCGCCCGTGAAAATTTGTGTTGAGCGCGTGAAACAAGGAACGGCGCAAGTTGTCGTGGTGAATTCCGGCAATGCCAACGCCTGCACCGGCAAACAAGGCATGGCCGATGCGTGCGAAATGGTTTCGTTCACCGAGTGCGCGTTGAATTTTCCGAAAGGTTCGGCGCTCGTCGGCTCGACGGGGCGCATCGGCGTGACGATGCCGATGGATAATGTGCGCGCGGGGATTATTGAAGCCGCAACTTTGCTCGGCAATGAAATTAAAAATGCGGATCACGCGGCGGAAGCGATCATGACCAGCGATTCGCGCTCGAAACAGATCGCGATTGAATTTTTGCTCGACGGAAAAAAAGTCCGCATCGGCGGCATTTGCAAAGGCGCGGGAATGATTCAGCCCGGCATGAGTCCGACGGGCGCGCGACCAGCGACGTTGCCACACGGCGGACCGCACGCGACGATGCTGTGCTTCATCACGACCGACGCTGCAATTGATGCAAAAGTTTTACAGGCGGCGTTGAATGAAGCCGTCGCGCACAGTTTCAATCGCATCACCGTGGATGGCGACATGAGCACGAATGATACGGTTTTAGTTCTCGCAAATGGTTTGGCGGGAAACCCAAAAATGGTAGCAGCCGACGTGAGTCGGCTCATTTCAAAAAAGAAAGAGAAAGTTAGAGCCGATTCACATCGGCTGCTACGGGATTTTGAGATTTTTCAGGCCGCGTTAAATCATGTCTGCCTTGAACTGGCGAAGATGATTGTGCGTGATGGCGAGGGCGTTCACCGCGTCGTGACGGTGCGCGTGAATGGCGCGAGGACGGTTCAGGATGCCGATGCCGCCGCGCGCGCGGTGGCGAACAGCGCGCTGGTGAAGACGAGCTGGCACGGCGGCGATCCGAATTGGGGGCGCATCATTGACTCGCTCGGTTATTCGTCCGCGAAAATCGTCGAGGAGAAAGTGGACATCGGTTACAGCTCCGTGGCGCAACCCGCCTACGCCAAAAGCGCTTCGGCGCGGCAAGGAAAAATTCTTTGGAGTTTGAAACGCGGGCAGCCGACGAAGGCGACTTTCAAGCAGCTTTGCGTCGCCGCTGCGCCGAAGGAATTTGATTTGCACATCAATCTGAATCTCGGCAAGGCGGGTGCGGTGATGTATGCCTGCGATTTGACCGAGGAATATGTGGACTTCAACAAAGGCGACGTGGGCGATCCGGGTTCGCTCGGCGGCTGACGCTTGACGGCGCAAATAAATCCCGTAGTCTCTTTGTAGATACATTATGCAAACAATGATTCAACAATGGGGAAACAGCCTGGCTTTGCGGATTCCAAAGGCATTCGCGCAACAGGCCAGGGTCAAAAAAGGCAGCCGCGTGCGGTTCACCGTCGAAAAAAACCGGCTGGTGGTCGAGCCGGTTGAAAAAAGTAAAATCACCTTGAAATCACTGCTGGCCGGAATCACGCCGGAAAACATCCATCCCGAAACCGACTGGGGCAAACCGATGGGCAAGGAAATCTGGTGAAAAAATCCGGCTACGTTCCCGCGCAGGGCGATCTCGTCTGGTTTGATTTTGACCCGCAGGCCGGACACGAGCAAGGCGGTCGCCGTCCCGCAATTGTTCTTTCGCCCAAGGCTTACAATCAACTCATCGGACTTGCGCTGGTTTGTCCGGTCACCAGCCGCGAGAAAGGTTATCCGTTTGAAGTAAAAATTTCCGCCGGTTTTCCGGTCATCGGTGTCGCGCTGGCCGATCACGTCAAGAGCCAGGACTGGCGCGCCCGCCGCGCGGAATTCATTGGCAGGCTGGACACCACCACTTTGACCGCAGTTTTGCAACGAACCCGCAGTTTGCTGGAGCAAGGTGCTTCTTAAAAATGAGCCGCAGAAAGAAAAATTGGGGCGCGGTGATGTATGCCTGCGATTTGACGGAGGATTATGTGGACTTCAACAAAGGCGATGTCGGCGATCCGAGTTCGCGGGGAGGTTGATTTGAGGCCACGCATCAATGAACCGTCAAATGTGATCCATTGTAATCGTTCATCTGTAGGATTAAATCAAACAACCGCAAAGCACCCCAAAAAGGAGGACGCCCTACTGTCATTATTTGACTTGCGAGCAAAATAATTTGTTCTAAAGTGCTTGAAATCCATGGCTTGGACAAATTCAAAAAAGGCAATCGTTTGGGGAGCCGTGCTGGTGTTGCTTGCGTCGGTCGCAACCACGCTGTTTTTCCAAAGGGACAACATTGCAAATTGGAGGACCGTTTCCGAAGCGAAACACGCCGTGGCAAAACACATCGCCACACCTCTTGATTTAACCGCCTCTTACGCCAGTCCGGCTTCAACGATGGAGGATAGCTCATCTTACTGGGGGGAAGTGCCTTGGGAATTTCAAGTATTCCGCCATGTGCCACTCCAGATAGATGGCGTCATGTATCTCTGGGGTGCCGGCAATGCGAAAGCGGGCGCGGTCTTTCCAGAACAGATTGTGGGAATTCCCGTGAACCAGAAGTTTGAAACACTCTATGTATATCATTGCACGTTCTATGTATCGCCGAAAGGCACCCCTGTTTACGACATGGTGTTCCGTTACGAAAACGGTGATTCCGCAACCAACACCATCCGATATGGCATTGACACAATGGACTTCAACACGCCGGGCGGCACTAAAATAGTAGGTCCATCCGGCTCCAATACTAAAGTGGCTTGGGTGGGTTCCTCATTCACGCCGGACGGAAAACATCCGCTGCTCTTCAGCCTGACCGCCATAAATAACCCTCAACCTTTGCTCCAAGTCACATCCATTGACCTGTTTTCCAGCAAAAATCAAAGTGCCGGAGTTGTTCTCGCAATGACTGCTGGGAAGGCCGGACTGATGAAGTGAAGTAACCATTATTGAATTTTTGAAACAAATAAAAAGCCGCCGGATTGCTCCGGCGGCTTTCGCGTTTCAGAATTTTGAATCAGTAAGCAGCCTGTGTTCCTTTGATGGAGCGCTTTTTCATCCACGGCATCAGGCCGCGCAGGCGTTCGCCCACTTTTTCAATGGGATGGTTCGCGCCTTTTTTCATCAGCGCGTTGTATTTTTTGTAGCCGCCTTTGTATTCGGCCACCCAGCCTTGGGCGAATTTACCGGACTGAATATCTTTGAGCGCGGCCTTCATCCGTTTCTTCACGCTGGCGTCAATGATTTTTGGCCCGACGGAAATGTCGCTCCACTTGGCGGTTTCGGAAATTGAAAACCGCATTCCGCTGATGCCCGCTTCGTTCATCAAATCCACGATGAGTTTCAGTTCGTGCAGGCACTCGAAGTAGGCCATCTCCGGCTGGTAACCGGCCTCGACGAGCGTTTCGTATCCGGCCTGGATCAATGCGCTCGCGCCGCCGCACAACACGGTCTGCTCGCCGAACAAATCGGTTTCCGTCTCTTCCTTGAAGGAAGTCTGGATGACGCCGGCGCGACGGCCTTGGCGTTGCCGCCCGGATTTTGAAACTTGTCCAAACTGGTTTCAACGGCTAGATATTCGGGCGCATGAATCAATTTACCCGCCGGGTTTTATTTTTTCTCTTTTTCTTGTCGGGTTGCAGCAGCCTTGTTTATCAAGTGGTCTGGACGCGCATGGCGTTCGCATCGTTCGGGATCATCACGCCGGTGCTGTCGGTGGTGCTGTCGGTTTTCATGCTGGGTCTTGCAATCGGTTCGTGGGCGGGCGGGCGTTTTGTCGCAACTTTTGTCAGGAAGACCGGGCTTTCTGCGGTCATTTTTTACGCGCTGGCGGAATTGCTGATCGGGCTGGGGGCGTTTGCGGTTCCTAAATTATTTGCCGTTGGTGAAAATATGTTGCTGGCCAGCGGTGAGACGGATTCGTTCGGCTATCTTTCGCTTTCGGCGCTGGTGCTGGCAGTTTCGATCCTGCCGTGGTGCGTTTGCATGGGCGCGACGTTTCCCTTGATGATGGCTTATGTCCGGGAACGTGATTCCAGAAGCACGACGAGTTTCAGTTTTCTTTATCTGGCCAATGTGATGGGTGCAATGTGCGGAACTTTTTTTACGGCGGTTGTCTGGATCGAGGCTCTGGGGTTCCGGCACACTCTCTGGCTGGCGGCGGCGGGCAATTTCACGATTGTCTTCATCAGCGGCTGCCTGGGCTGGGCGCAGCGTTCCGATGCTCTTTCCGAAAGTCCGGCTGTGGCTGCCGAATCATTGCCGTCGCAGAATCCCACCGTTAGGATGACAAAGACGATTCTGTTTTCCACGGGTTTTGCGGCCATGGCGATGGAGGTGATCTGGTCTCGCGCATTCGCACCGGTGTTGAAAACGCAGGTGTATTCCTTCGCCATGATCGTCTTCACTTATCTGGGGGCGACTTTTTTTGGTTCGTGGATGTATAGGCTGAATTTGCGGAAAAACCGCCTGGGTTCACCGGGGAAATTGATCTCCATGCTGGCCATAACGGCTTTTCTGCCGGTGCTGGCCAACGATCCACGGTTTGTTGCGGCTGAATTCTGGACAATTTCAATTAATTGGGTAAGCGCACTTGTCCTGCTGGCAAGCATCTGCCCGTTTTGCGCCCTGCTGGGGTATCTGACTCCGCGACTCATTGACGGATATGCAGCAGGCCAGCCGACCGCAGCAGGCAGGGCTTATGCGATCAATGTTTTGGGTTGCATCCTCGGGCCGCTTTTTGCGTGCTATGTTTTGCTGCCCCGATTAAGTGAGCGTCACGCGCTGATTCTGCTCGCGCTGCCGTTCCTCGTCTTCTGGCTCATTTTCACCCAGTCCCAAACCCGCCGGCAACGCCTCGCCTTGGGACTGGCAACAGGCGTAGTCTTGATCTGGACTTCACTGGTCACTGAAGATTTTGAAACCATGTTGTATAAGAACGCAATCAACACGACCGTGCGGCGGGATTATGCAGCCACCGTCATTTCCTTCGGAAAAGACATGAGCAAAAACCTGCTGGTCAATGGCATTGGCATGACATCGCTGACGCCGATAACCAAATTCATGGTGCATCTGCCGCTGGCATTTCACGAGGGGAAACCCGATTCGGCACTGGTCATCTGTTTCGGCATGGGGACAACCTATCGCTCGGCACTGAGTTGGAACATTGACACAACCGCAGTGGAACTGGTGCCCAGCGTGACGAAGGCTTTTGGATTTTACCATGCCGACGCGGAAAAATTCGTCAACAATCCCAAGGGACATATCATCGTTGATGATGGCCGGCGTTTTCTAAAGCGCACTGACAAAAAATTCGACGTCATCGTGGTTGACCCGCCGCCGCCGGTGCAGGCAGCGGGTTCAAGCTTGCTTTTTTCCACGGAATTTTATGAACTGGCCGCGCAACATCTGAAACCCGGCGGTGTCCTGCAGATGTGGTTCCCGGGCGACAACGATGTGGCGACGGAACAGGCGGTCATCCGTTCCATCCATGAAGCGTTTCCGTATGTGCGCTGCTTTCCGTCGGTGGAAAGATCGGGCATGCATATGCTGGCCTCGATGGAACCCATTAAACAATTCGATGCCGCGCAACTGGCGGCGCGGATGCCCGAAAGCGCGCGGCAGGACCTTCTCGAATGGAACAGTTCAAAAGATGCGGCGGCTTATCTCGCTCAAGTCGTGACCAACGAATATTCAGTCCCAGCCTTGCTCAACCCGGATACCGAAATCCAAATCACTGATGACGAGCCTTTCAATGAATACTTTCTGCTTCGCCACATGAATAATTGATTTACCCCGCACACAACTGATGAATGACGCCTTTTTCATGCGCCTCGCCCTCCGGCTCGCCTGGCGCGGCTACGGCGCGACTTCGCCGAATCCGATGGTCGGCGCGGTGCTGGTGAAAGGCGGAAAAATCATCGGGCGCGGCTGGCATCGGCGCGCGGGTTTGCCGCACGCGGAAATCCAGGCGCTCCGCGACGCGCAAAAACGCGGCCACAATCCGCACAGCGCGACGCTTTACGTCACGCTCGAACCGTGCTGCACACACGGGCGCACGCCGCCTTGCACGGAAGCCATCATCGCCGCCGGAATAAAAAAAGTTGTCATCGGCGCAACCGATCCGAATCCAAAACATTCCGGCAAGGCTTTCAAAATTTTGCGACGCGCGGGAATTGAAGTCGTTCACGGAGTTTTGAATGACGAGTGCGAGAGATTGAATGAAGCCTTCAATCACTGGATTGTCCATCGCACACCGTTTGTGACGGTCAAGGCTGCGATGACACTGGACGGCAAAATTGCGACGGCATCAGGCGAATCAAAATGGATCACCGGCGAAAAGGCGCGGGCGCACGGAATGAAATTGCGGCAGGGCAGCGACGCCGTGCTGGTGGGCATCAATACGATTCTCAAAGACAATCCGAGCCTTACGGCGAGAAGTCAGAAGTCAGAAGTCAGAAGTCAAAATCTGAATCAGCGGCTTCGCCGCATCGTTCTGGATTCGCTGGCTCGGACGCCGCCGGGCGCAAAAGTTGTGAGCGATGAATTTGCGGCGCTCACGACAATTGTTGTCGGCGAACGCGCGCCGAAAAATCGCGCGGCGGCTTTGGCAAAAAAGGCAAATGTCCTCATTGCGCCTCCAGCCAATTCAAAATTAAAAATTAAAAATTCAAAACTGGATTTGCGCTGGCTGCTGAAAAAGCTTGGTTCAGAAAATGTCACAAGCCTGCTGGTCGAAGGCGGCGGCGAGGTGAATGCTTCGTTTTTACTCAGCGGATTCGCGCAACGCGTCGAGTTCTTTTACGCGCCGAAAATTCTGGGCGGACGCGATTCGCGCAAAGGCGTCGCGGGCGAAGGCGTAAATAATTTGCCGGAGGCGATTCGGTTATGCGAAGCCGAGTGGCACAGGCCGGGCGACGATTTGCTGCTGACGGCGCTTGTTGCAAACGGCGGGAAAAAGTAGGATGACCGCCACATTTATGTTCACAGGCATTGTCGGGGAAACCGGGACGGTCGAAAAAATCGCGCGCGGGAAAAAATCCATCGCGTTGACGGTTCGCACGGAAAATTCCGCGCGTGGTTTGAAGACCGGCGGCAGCCTTGCAGTCAACGGCTGCTGCCTGACGGCGGTGAAAATTTCCGCGCGCGGCAAGTTCAAACTGGTTCAATTCGATTTGCTCGCGGAAACGTGGGCGCGGACGAATTTTCAATTTCTTAAAACTGGTTCGCTCGTGAATTTGGAACGCCCCCTGCGCGCGGGCGATGAATTCGGCGGACATTTTGTGACGGGACACATTGACGGCGTCGAGAAAATTCTTCGTTGGGAAAAATCCGGTGCGGATCACGTCTTGGAAATTGCCGCGCCGGAAAACGTGATGCGTTACGTCATCGAAAAAGGCTCGATTGCGATTGACGGCATCAGTCTGACGGTCGCGGGCGTGGGCAAGAAAAGTTTCTGCGTCTGGATCATCCCGCACACGTTGAAAGTCACGGCTTTGCGCGGGAAAAAGTGCGGCGATGCGGTGAACCTTGAAGCCGACCTGCTCGGCAAATACGCGGAGAAATTTTCACAGCGGCGGGCGGTGGGCTGACCGGCCCGTGTCGGGCGTGACGGCGCGGATGTATTCGGACGGAACTGAATTGGTCCGGCCCATCAAATCCAAAAACACGAAATTGAAGCCTTCCAGATGCGGCTTTTCCGCAGCGACGACCTGCCGTCCGTTGGTGAGCAGGACGATGTAATGCTGCTGGGTGGCGCAGCCGGCAAGAAAAACCGGGACGAGCAGCAGGGCGGCCAAAAAATGTTTCATCGGATGCAGCGCGTTTTAATTTGGTGCGCGCGAGAGGACTTGAACCTCCAATCCTTGCGGAACCAGATCCTAAGTCTGGCGTGTCTGCCATTCCACCACGCGCGCATTGCGGACAGTTTCAAGTTTCAAGTTTCAAGTTTCAAGTTTTCAATTGCGGAAGTTTGAAACTTATCGTGCGCGCAATTGCACGACGGCAAAAATTCGTTTAGCTTCGCGCCATGGATTTTCGGAAACATTTTTTGCCCGGCGCATTGGCCTTGTGCCTCGGCACCGTTTTGTGCGGCTGCGAGCCTGACGGCCAGAGTTCGCTGGACGACAAAAAGGAGCCGCATTACATCCTCGGCGAAAACCGCGTCAACGCGATGGATTACCAGGGCGCGGTCGAGGCTTTCGAGCAGTCGCTGGAGGTCAACCCGCACTCGGCGGCGGCGCACTTTGAACTCGCGTGCCTTTTCGACGAAAAAATCTCCGACCCCGCCGCCGCGATTTACCATTACCAGCAATATCTGAAATTTGACCCGAAGGCCGAAAACGCCGAGGTCGTCAGCCAGCGCATCACCACCTGCAAACAGCAGCTTGCCGCCGACGTGATGGCCATGCCCAGCGCGCCCGCCGCGCAGCAGGAACTGGAAAAACTCGCGGATCAAAACCGCCGGTTGCAGGATCAGATTGACCTGTTGAAAAAATGGAACGCCTATTACGCGGCGCAACTGGCGGCGTTGTCCAATTCAGTTCCAGCCCCAAATAATCCCGTCGTGCCGCAAGTTCAAAATCCGGTTCAACCGGTGCAAATTGCGCCCGCGCCTGCGCCGCCGAAAAATCCAAATGCCAGCCATCCCGCGATTCCCGCAGCGCAGCGCACGCACGCCGTCATCGCCGGCGAAACGGAGGCCGCCATCGCGCGCAAATACGGGATCAGATTGAGCGCGTTGCAGGCCGCGAATCCGGGCGTCAATCCCGAAAAACTTCACGTCGGGCAAACCCTGAAAATTCCGGCGACGTGATTCCGTCGGCTACAATGGCGGTTGATTTTCAGGACAAATAAAAATGGCGCGAAGTTTTTGCTTCACGCCTTTTTGTCAAATCTCAATCTGCTCGATAAGCTGCATATCCGGCAGCCATAAAAACCACCATAAACAAAACACTGGTAAAAATCGCTACCAATATCTCGGCTGCAAAAAACGAACTCGGTAGAACGCGGTGTTTCATGCGCCAAATACAAGCGATCACAAAAGCAATTGTGGCAGATGCCAAAACTACCAGTGTAACAAGCTGCGAACCAGCGGCAAAATGCAACGCAAACGCGGTAGCCATAAACGTGACAATCGGTGCGCCACCAATCAGAGCCACACCGAAGAGGAAGTCCCAGATTTTCTGTGCGCGCGTCATGTAGCTTAACATAGAAAGTTGAACCTGTTATGTCCAAAAATCAAGCCGCCGTGGCAATTCCCGAATCTACCGGCAGCAGGACGCGCACGATGCCGTGCTGGCCGGATTGCGGCGGCACAATCTCCAGCTTGCCGTCGTGCGTCTCGATGATTTTCTCGCTCACGGTCAAGCCGAGGCCGAGGCCCACGGCGCGCGTGGTGAAAAATGGCGCGGGAACTTTTTCGGCGGCCTCGGCGGTGAACCCGGCGCCGTTGTCCTGGACCTCGATTTCCAGATTCTGTTTGCCTTCGCCGTCGGCCACCGTTTTCAACCGCACGAGGATTTTCGGCTCCTTTGGATTTGCCTGCAATGCGTTCAGGAAAATTTCCGCCAGCGCGTGCCTGAGCGCTGCACGGTCGCCGGTGATGACGACCGGCTTGCCGCCGTCGTCAAGCTGCAACTGTGCATTCTCCACGTTCAGGTGCTTGCGCGCCTCCTGATAAGATTCGTTGACGAGTTCGCCGACGGAGACCGCCTCCTGCTCGATGTTCCCTTCGCGCGCGAGAAAACGCATCTGGCTGACGAGGCGAGAGACGCGCTTGACGCCGTCGGCGAGCGCGTGGTCGAGCGATTCTCGGAATTCCTTGTCCTTGTATTTTTCCACGAGCAACTGCTGATGCGTGGAGAGCGGAACCATGGCGTTGCCGATCTCGTGCGCCATGCGGTCGGCCATGGAGCGGATGAGCCGCAGGTTCGCAGCCTCGGCCTCAAGGTTCCGCAACTGTTCGGCTTGCGTTAAATCGTCGGCGGTGAGCAGCGCGGAAATCGGCACGGTGGAATTGGCGCGCTGAAACGGCACGACGCTGATGCTGTAAATGGTGCCGGGCGAATTTTCCGGCTCGTAGCGATACGGCCCCATGACCGCGCCGGTTTTCAGAACCTGGTAGATTTTCGCGCCGAGCGACTGCGGCAGGTCGCTGAATTCCAGTCCGCCGGTCTGTTTGTTTTTGTGGCCGAAATGCCGTCGCGCCGCCTTGTTCGCGTGCAGCACCTTGAGGTCGCGTCCGACGACGATGCACGCGCTGCTCAATTCGCGCAGCACGTCGGTCATCATCTCGTGGTTTTCGGAAAGCTGGTCGTGCAGCCAGATGTTGCCCATGCCCAGGCCGACCTGCCCAAGCAGGTGAAAAATCAATTCCAATTCCGCATTCGTCAGCGGCTCGCCCGTCACGCGCCCGTCGAAAACGGCCACGCCGATGATCGTTTCGCGGTTGAGGATCGGCACGGCGACCTGCGCGCGGAGCAGTTCAAACTCCTTTTGCGCCTCGACATCCGCGCGCGCCTCGTCGCTGTCGCGGCGCAGAATCCGTCCCAGACGCGACAACTGGCCGCCGATGCCGGAGTCCAGCGAGAGTTCAAAATGTTCGAGCAGCCCGGACGCAAGCCCGATGGCCGCTGCGGAACGCAGTGATTTTGTGTCGTCCGGCGAAAAATTTTCGGCCATCGGCGAGCACGGGCGGTTCAAAAAGATTGCCGCGCGGTTGACGCTCAAGATTTCGCGCAGGAACATCAGGAATTGTTTCAGCATCGCCTCCGCGTCGAGCGAGTGCGTGAGGATGGACGAGAAATCGCGCAGCACGTCGAGCGTGTGCTCCGCGTTGACGAACCGCTCGGCCGGGGAAATTTCCTGCTGGCGGAACGGCGGCATTTGCGACGACGGAATCGGAGCCGGTTGCGCCGGGCGCGTGGCGACTTGCGTTGACGTTCCGCCTTCAGGCCGTTCCAGCAGCGACGCCAGGAGCCGCGTGCGGACGGGTTTTGTCAGGATGTGCGTAAGGCCGTGCAGAAACGCCTCTTCTTCCCAGGCCGATTCGCTGTAAGCGGTGTAGGCGATGATGGCGCACTTGGGATCGCGGCGGCGGAGACGCTCGATGACCCAGACCAGCTCGACATCCATCATGTCCGTGTCGAGGATGCACGCCGCGACAAGCCCGTGCACAAGCAACGGCTCGGCCTCGTCCACGTTGAGCCGGTGGACGACGCGGTATTGCTCGGGACTCAACCCCGCGCGAATCGTCTCGGCGAAGGCGGGATGATTGGACAATGCCAGGATCGTTTTCATCACATTCCGAATTTACGGCGACTGTGCTCGAATGCCGTTACTACCATCTATTTTCCACAGCCACGCGAAAAGGTCAATGCAATCTTGTTACGGCAATGTTAATTTTCAAACCAGTCTTGCCAATTTCAGGCAAATCAGCCTCCCATCGTGTCAACCGAAGTCATCCGGCGAAGTTACAGTTTCATCAGCCATGAAAGCGCTTTCGGCCAGGGCAGAAATCAGCGGATTCACGCAGGGGCGCAGGACGGATTATCAAATCAAAAGCCCGTCAGGGCTGAAATTTTTGTAGCCACCGGCCATCAAAATGAATCAAGCTCCGTCAGGAGCGGCGGCGTCAGGAAATCGCGCGGAATATTCCGCTCCTGACGGAGCTTTTGAATTATCGGGCGTTGTTCCTAAAAAGATTTCGCCCCTGACGGGGCTGTTGCTGGCAAAAATCGCGCTTGTCGCCGGGGCGTTTGGAGTTACAGTTTCAGCCGCCATGAAAACGCTTTCGGCCAAGTCGAAAATCAGCGGTGTTATATTAATTTCAAAATTCACCAAGTTTTCCATAAGTAGAACTTGCGGGCGACGTTCCAACCGGATTGATTATGAAATGACCGCCAGGAGGATGTTCTGGGAAACGGCCATTTGATAAATTGGAAGCAATATCTGCTTCAGTTGGAAGGCTTCCATTTGTCTTTCCATTTTTAAGCGCCCATTCATTTTCAGCTGCATCTATTTGACGAAGATCATTGATCACAATATTCTTTATTTGTTCGGGTGTTTTGTTTTCAAATGAGAGGTCAGATTCAGATTGTGCTGCCATCAACTTCGCAATATCTGCTAGCGTTCCATATTTTGAACTTGCTGGCGGCTTGTTTACAGCATTGATAATCCAATGGCCTCCCGGTGGGTGAGTTGGAAAGGTTTTATCAGAAAAAAAACGGTTGAGGTCGGCTTCCGTAGGAATCTCATCGTTTCCCTTATTATTTTCCAATGCCCATTGCAACTTATCTGCACTTATATTGCGCAGGGTATTTATCATATCCATCATCACTTTCCTGTCGGGAATCTGGTTTGTCTGCTGTTGGATGGTTGTCGGCATTGAAATTGCAGCAGGCGAAGCAGGACTAACCGCCGCCGCCGTATTGCCGGAATCAGCCATAGGTGTCGTGCTATTAAGCTCTATCCCATCCACAGACCATCCATTTTCTTTTTTTTCAAAACGGATCAAGCCAGTAACTTTTACTTGTTGTCCTCGCTTCATCACTGTTCCGGGATTTTGAGTGTCTTCGGCAAATTGAGCCAAACCTCCTAAAGCAGAACTGGGGAGCTTGGAGGTTTGAAATCCATATTTTCGATCCAACACACCAACGAGCCACTTACAATCTTCAGTAAATTCAAATTTGGCTTCAAATTCGAGGCTATACACTTTAATCGAGTTAATTTCTGCCAACTGCCCGTTCATTTTTTGAAATTCAACAAGCTTGATCCGGCCTTGAGAGTCTTGGTTGATTTGGTTTTGAATGGCTTGTTTGCCATCGCCTTCCGAAGGTTTTAACGAGCATCCGGCAAATAAGAAGAGCACAGAACTAACGAGCACGAAAACAGACTGCATTTTTTTAATTTGTAGCAAGAAATTTTTCATAGATAGTTTTCAGTGACTGATAGCAGAATAAATTTTTCGGATTGGCTTGCAAGCGGCAATTTTTATTTACCTTCATTGCCTTGAGCGAAATTTTCTCGCCCACTTTCACTTTTCTCGGTTTAATCTCCGCCGCATGAAACAAAAAGCTTACGCCGCCGCCGGCGTGGACATTGATCTGGGCAATCGCGTCAAGGCCACGCTGCCGCAATTGCTCGCCAGCACGCATCGCCGCGAGGTGCTCGGCAAGGTCGGCGGCTTCGGCGGCCTGTTCGCGCTGGATGTGAAAAAATATCGCGAGCCGGTCCTCGTGTCATCCGTGGACGGCGTCGGCACCAAGCTCAAGCTCGCCTTTGCGCTGGACAAGCACGACACCATCGGCGCGGACCTCGTGAACCATTGCGTGAACGACATCGCGGTGCTGGGCGCAGAGCCGCTGTTCTTCCTCGATTATCTCGGCACCGGCAAGCTGGAGCCGCACGTTTTCACGGACATCATCAAGGGTTTCGCGCGCGCGTGCGCGGAAAACAACTGCGCGCTCATCGGCGGCGAGACCGCGCAGATGCCGGGCTTTTACCAGCCGGGCGAATATGACGTGAGCGGCACCATCGTCGGCGTGGTGGAAAAATCCAAAATGCTCAACGGCCAGAAAACCATCCGGCACGGCGACGTGGTCATCGGCATCGCATCGAGCGGCCTGCACACGAACGGCTATTCGCTCGGGCGGAAGATTTTCTTCGAACAGTTGAAATTGAAACCGTCCAGCCGCATCCCCGGCTCGAAGCTCACGCTCGGCGCGGAGCTGCTGAAGGTCCACGTCAGCTACGGGCCGCTCGTGCAAAAGCTGTTGAAGAAATTTAATTTTGGCGGCGTAGCGGCGTCTCGGCAGAGCGCCGCAGTTTCAAAAAATAATTTGCGGCGGTCTGCCGACGCGCCGCTACGCGCGTTTGCGCACATCACCGGCGGCGGATTTGTGGACAACATCCCGCGCGTGCTGCCGAAGTCGCTCGACGTGGTTATCCGTAAAGGCTCATGGGACATGCTTCCGATCTTCCAGATTATCGCCGAAAAGAGCGGCGTGCCGGACGATGAATTATACCAGGTCTTCAACATGGGCATCGGCATGGTGAGCATCGTCGCCGCTGACAAGGCGGACGCCGTGCTGAAATTCATCAACGCGCAGAAGCATAAGGCCTGGATCATCGGCGAAGTCGTCAAAGGCAAGGGCGAGGCGCGCGTAGAATGAATTTTTCATGCCAAATCGGCGGCATCCCCTTAACCTGAAGCAAATGAATTCCCGTTTTGCAAAACTGCTGTTTTCGGTTGCCGCCATCACCCTGGCGATTTCGTTCCCGGTGCTCGCCTTTTCGCCCGACACCACGGTCTGGCTGGATCAGCCCGCCAGAAATTTTACGGAGTCGTCCCCGCTCGGCAACGGCCGGCTTGGCGCGATGGATTTTGGCGGCGTTGAGAGCGAGCGCATCGCGCTCAACGAGGATACGCTCTGGTCCGGCTCGGTGCAGGACGCCGACCGCACGAATGCCGCAGCGGCGCTGCCGGAAATCCGCCGGCTGCTGCTGGCCGGCAAAAATGTCGAGGCGGAGGCGTTGGTGAACAAAAATTTTACCTGCGCCGGGCGCGGTTCGGGTGAAGGGCGCAGCGCCAATCTGCCGTATGGCGCGTATGAAGTGCTGGGCAATCTGCGTTTGAATTTTCAATTTGCGGGCACCAATGACGCGACTGGTTACCGGCGCGAGTTGGACCTGGCCACGGCCACGGCGCGCACGGAA
>Ga0208220_1000617_pt1 | contig 15037 bp, 17 predicted proteins | sample NGESurdeep092012_9_FD_184484 | JGI IMG/M metagenome (GOLD analysis project Ga0208220, IMG submission 184484) | Arctic peat soil microbial communities from Barrow, Alaska - NGEE Surface sample F53-1 deep-092012 (SPAdes) | ecosystem: Environmental > Terrestrial > Soil > Wetlands > Peat ... | reverse complement strand
CGTCAGCTGCTGGCCAGGCTGGAGGCCGTGAACGATCCGCGCAGAGAGCGGTACCTGACGCTGCTGGCGGTGATCAACGGCTGGCCGGGGCCGGAGAGCCTGGCACCGGTGCTCGACTGGTCCACCGAGCCCTGGCCGCGACCTGAGCCGACCCGGCTGGTCTAGTCCTCGTAGCCGTCGGCGGCGGGGCTGTCGACGGGCAGGCCCCATTCCCTGGCGGCGCGGGCGGCGCCGCGGGCCTGGGCCTCGGCCGGTTCGCCCCAGCCGAGCAGGCCGGGTGCGGCGGCCAGCGACGTCATCAGCCGCTGGTTGATTCGGCCGTTGTCGGGGTCGGGGCCGCGAGGTGCGAACTCGGTGATGACGCCGGCCATCCTGACCTGGGCGTAAGGAGGCCGGCCGGGCTCGATGACCTCCTGGTAGCCGAGGTAGGCGGGGGCGGGGGCGATGCGGACCTGGTTCTCCTCGAAGGCCTCGCGGGCGAGAGTGGCCGCCAGGTCCGCGTCGTAGGGTTCGGGGCTGCCGCCGGGCAGGCTGTGGGTGCCATCGTCTTGTTCCTGGACGAGGACCCGGCCGGTGTCCCGGCAGAGCAGCCAGCCGTATACCTGGGTGACCCGCAGGCCGGCCGGGACGGGGGAGTCGTGCCAGATGAACTCGACCGCCGGCTCGGTCACGCCGGGTCCTGGAAGTCGGCGGGCCGTGCGGGCGGAGCCACGGGTCCGTTCGGGATGCTCATGGTTGTGATTGTCGGCCGAGCGGATCCTCCCTGTCACTGACAGAGAACCAAGCATTTTCCCCTAACTACTTACCGAGAGAATACTCTTGGAGTATTCTCTCGGTTATGAGTGTTCCGCTGACGCTGCTTGGCCTGCTTGAGCGCGGGCCGAGCCACGGGTACGACCTGAAGCGCGACTACGACGCGTACTTCGGCCTCGGCAAGCCGCTGCGCTACAGCCAGGTCTACGCGACCCTGTCCCGGCTGGCCAGGGACGGGAAGGCGATCGCCGGGCCGGTCGAGCAGGAGGCCGGGCCGGAACGCCGTCGGTACGTGATCACTGAGGAAGGCGTCGCCGACGTGGACCGGTGGCTGGCCGAGCCGGTCCCGGCCGAGCCCGACCTGCAGAGCGAGCTGTTCGCCAAGGTCGTGCTGGCGCTGATGCTGGACCGGCCCGCTGACGGCTACCTCGACGCCCAGCGGGCGGCGCACCTGCAGCGGATGCGCGAGCTCACCGAACTCAAGAGACAAGGCGACCCGCTCGGCGTCCTGCTAGCCGACCACGCGCTCTACCGACTGGAGGCTGACCTGAGATGGATCGATCACACCGCCGCCCGGCTGGACCTGCTCTCGCGAGCGGTGCGCCGGTGACCGCGAACCAGGGTGCCGCGACGATCATCGAGGCGCGTGACCTGTCCCTCTCGTTCGGGGAAACGCCGGCCCTGCGCGCCGCCTCGCTGCGCGTCCGGCGGGGCGAGATCGTCGCGGTCATGGGGCCGAGCGGGTCGGGCAAGTCGACCCTGCTGCACTGCCTGGCCGGCATCCTCGTCCCCGACCGGGGCGAGGTCTCCTATGACGGGCAGCGGCTTAACACGCTCAGCGACGACCGGCGCAGCGCGCTGCGCCGGGACCGGTTCGGCTTCGTGTTCCAGTCCGGTCAGCTCGTCCCCGAGCTGACCGCCGAGGAGAACGTCGCCCTGCCCCTGCTGCTGTCGGGAACCCGCCGCGGCCCGGCGATGACGGCGGCCAGGAAGTGGTTCGCGGCGCTCGGCTTGGACGGGCTTGAGCACCGCCGGTCCGGTGAGCTGTCGGGCGGGCAGGCGCAGCGCGTCGCGCTGGCCCGCGGCCTGGTCGCCGACCCCGAGGTGCTGTTCGCCGACGAGCCGACCGGGTCACTCGACTCGGTCTCCGGCGAGCTGGTGATGGACCTGCTCACCGCCGCCGTCGGCGAGCACGGCACCACCGTCGTGCTGGTCACCCACGACGCCCGGGTCGCCGCCTACGCCGACCGCGAGGTCGTCGTCAGGGACGGCAAGGTCAGCACGCTCACCGGGGTCCAGCCGTGATCCCGCTGGGGCTGCGGCTGGTGGTCAACGGCGGCCGCGAGGCGATCACCCGGCTGGTCATCCTGTCGGTCGCGGTCGGCCTCGGCGTCGGCCTGCTATTGTCCGCGCTGGCCGCGACCAACGCGGTGGCCGCCTGGAGCAGCCGGTACGCCTGGCAGTGGACCGGCACGGCCTCTGTGCCGGCCGGCCCGACATCGGGCGTTGCCCCGCTGTGGTGGCACCCGAGCGGCGACACCTTCGACGGCCAGCAGATCAGCCGCTACGACGTGGCCGCCACCGCCGCCTCGTCCCCGGTGCCGCCTGGCATCCCGCATGACCCGGCCCCGGGCCAGTACTACGCCTCGCCCGCGCTGGCCGCGCTACTGCGCAGCACTCCGGCCGACCAGCTGGCCGATCGCTACCCAGGCCGGCTGGCGGGCACCATCGGCGACGCCGGGCTGCCGTCGCCGAGCTCGCTGATCCTCATCGTCGGGCGCACCCCGGCCCAGCTGGCGGCCACGCCCGACAGCGTGCGGGTGACGTCGATCCCCACCACGTTGCCCGGCAACACCGTCGACCATGCTAGGCGCGCCAACTTCGCCAACCCTGGCAACGCCCAGGTGGCGAACCCCACCGGGCTCGCCTACAGCCCGCCCGAGGGCCAAATCCCGGCCAGCACCAGCGACCTCATCCTGTCCGTGGCGGCGCTGGCCATCCTGGCCCCGGTGCTGATCTTCATCATGACCGCCACCCGGCTGTCGGCCGCCCGCCGCGAGCAGCGGTTCGCGGCGATGCGCCTGGCCGGCGCCACCCGAAGGCAGGTCTCGCTGCTCGCCGCCGTCGAATCGACGGCCGGAGCGGTCCTCGGGGTCGCCCTCGGCTTCGGGATCTTCTTCCTGCTGCGCGTCCCGGTCGCGGGCATCCCGTTCATCGGCCAGCCGTTCTTCCCGGCCGAGCTGACGCTCAGCCCGACCGACATCCTCCTGGTCGCGCTCGGCGTGCCCGCGGCCGCCGCCGTGGCAGCCCGGCTGGCGCTGCGCCGGGTGCGCATCTCCCCGCTTGGCGTCGCCCGCCGGGTGACGCCGAAGCCGCCGCGGGCCTGGCGGGTGCTGCCGCTGCTGGCAGGCTTCGCCGACCTTGGCTTCTTCGTCGCCCACGGCAAGCCGGCCAGCCCGGCCGCCCAGGTCCAGGCGTTCGTGCCCGGCTACCTGCTCATCATCGTCGGCCTGGTCATCGCGGGCCCGTGGCTCACCATGGCCGCGGCGCGGCTGATGGCCCGCTGGACCAGCCGCCCGGCCACGCTGATCGCCGCCCGCCGCCTGGCCGACGACCCGAGGGCCGCCTTCCGCGCCGTCAGCGGCCTGGTGCTCGCCCTGCTCATCACCACCGCGGCGGTGGTGGCCATCGCCACCCAGGACTCGGTCGAGCAGACCAAGTTCGGCAGCGGCCCAATTCTGAACCTGCTGACCAATCAGGTGGCGGACCAGCAATTCAGCGACAACTACTCCCAGACCGGAGCCGCCACGACCGGCGCCGGGCCGGCCGCATCGGTCGCGCCGCTTGCCGCCCGGCTGAACCAGATTCCCGGCGTCCACGGAGTCATGGTGGTCCGCGACGATCCGGGGCTGTCGATCCCCGGGTCGTTCCACGACCTCGGCGGCAGCCCGCCGAGCCCGATTCCGGCCGGGGTGGTGTCCTGCGCGCAGCTCGCGACCGTTCCCGTCCTCGGCCGCTGCCCGGCCGGGGCGACCGCGGCGGCGTTCCCGGCCGACGGGGTCGACGGCCCCCTGTTCGGTCTTTCGAACCTCAGCGGCTTCGTCTGGCCCGCCGTGAACGTCCCGGTCACCCGGCTCGACAGCCTCCGGGTGGACGCCGTCAGCGTGGCGACCGACGGCTCGGTGCCGGCGGTCGAACGGGCGAGGACGGCGCTTGAGAACGCGTACACGCTGATCGACCTCAACGCGCCGGCCACCCTCGGCGACCTGATCGTGGCGGACAACTCCACCAACAACGACTACCAGCAGCTCGCGAACGTAGTGATTCTGGTCAGCCTGGTGATCGCTGGCTGCACGCTCGCGGCGGGCATCGCGGCCGGGCTGGCCGACCGCAAGCGACCGTTCAGCCTGCTGCGGCTCACCGGCGCCCGGCTCGCCACCCTGCGCCGCGTCGTCGCCCTGGAAGGCGCGGTCCCGCTGCTCACCGTCGCCGCCGTCGCGATCGGGGCCGGGTTCGGCGGCGCCGAGATGAACGCCTCCCTGCAGCAGGGGCACTCGATCGTGGCGCCCGGTGCCGCCTACTACCTCATCACCGCGGGCGGGATCCTGGTGGCGCTCGGCGTCATCGCGGCCACCTTCCCGCTGCTGACCCGCATCACCGGACCGGAGGCGGCGAGGAACGACTGAGCGCGTCCTCGATCTCGCCGATCGCCTGGGCGTTGTCGGAGTACAGCACCGCGTGCAGCCCGGCCTGCCGCGCTCCGTCCACGCACATCTCGGTGTCGTCGAGGAACACCGTCTCGGCCGGCTCGACCTCCAGCCGCGCGCACACGAGGGCGTAGGCCCTCGGGTCGGGCTTGCTCAGGCCGCACTCGTGGGAGTAGACGATGTCGTCGACCAGGTCCTCGAAGCCGTAGGCGGCCTGCTCGCGCTCCCTGGCGCCGACGAAGCTATTGCTCAAGATCCCGGTCCGGTAGCGCGGGCGCAGCCGACGCGCGTACTCGATCAGCTCGGTGTTGGCGGTGCCGAGGTAATCGCGCCACAGGTCGGCCATGAACTCCGCCAACTGGCCCTCGTCGAGCCCGAGGCGCTTCCGCGCGGCCTGGCGCACATCGGCTTCGCTGATCGCGCCGATCCCGCCGTCGCGCCAGGCGTCGCCCATGCGCTCGCCGAGCCCACCCGCGGCCAGGCCGAGCCTGGACTCCCAGGCCGGTGCCCAGCCGAGGTCCGGGGTGAACTCAAACACGCCGCCGATGTCGAAGACAACCGCTCTTATGGTCATGACCACGATGATGCGCCTGGCCCCAGGGGCAACGGCAAGGGATCGTCAGAGCTTGCCGAGATGGCTGAGCAGCGCGTCCCAGACCTCGGCGATCTCGAGCGCGAACGGCAGGCCGATCACGGTCCCGTCCGGCCCGATCGCCTCGCGGTCGACCGGGATCCGGCGGCAGGCCGCCTCGACGATGTCCGCGCTGACGTAGCCGAGCACGGCCGCCAGGGAGTCCTCGGCGCCCTTGCCCCGGCCCGCTACCGCGACGTTGATCCAGGCGGCCGGCTTGCCGTAGAACTCGCCGCCGCCCACGGTCCAGTCGAGGAGGTTCTTGAGGCTGCCGGGCAGCGTTCCCGCGTACTCGGGGGTGCAGAACAGCACCGCGTCCGACTCGGCGATCTGCCGACGTAGCTCCGCTGCCGCGGCCGGGAGGAGGTCGCCGTCCTGATCGGGGTTGAAGGCGGGCAGCTCGGCCAGGCCGTCATACCGGACCGGCGTCACCTGGCTGGGGGCGATGGCGGCCGCCGTCGCCAGCGCGGCCGTGTTGGAAGAGCCGCCCCTGGTGCTCCCGGACACCAGCAGGATCCGTGCCTGTCCGCTCACAACGCTCCTCCTGCTGCCGACGCGAACCGGGCCGCGTACAGATCGCGCAGCACGCCCAGTTCGGCCCCGTGATGGATCTGCTCGTCAAGCTGGTGGAGCACGAGGGAGGCCTTGTCGTCCTCGGCGTACGGGCCAGCGACAACGCCCAGCGGCTCCCACCAGGAGGCGTCGGGCAACTCCTGGAGCACCCCCTGCCAGAACGCGTGCGCGCGCTCCAGGGCGGCGATGGCCTCGGCGGCGGTGGCCGGCGCCGGGTCGTCCCGCTCAAACCCGCCGGGCTGCCGCTCCACCCCCAGCCAGTGCGGATTCCGTTTCCCGCCGTAGGTCTCGGCGAGGTGCCACAGCCGCCACGCGATGGTCGTGAACGGCGGGTGGCCGGCCCCGGTGACAGGACGCAGGACCGCGACAGGCCGGTCCGGGTCATCAGCCCGGTAGGCCCCGGCGTCCGTCCGCCGGATCGTGCAGCAGCCGGCCACCGGCTCCCAGAAGTACTCGTCGTCGCTGAGCCCGGCCAGCCTGCTCTGGGTGCGCTGGTACACGTAGTCAGACAACCCCATGATGTCAGCCCGGGCGTTACCCACGCTGGCGAGCGTACCAGCAGGGCACTGACCGCCCCCGGCCGCCAAAACGTCGATCGCTGACCACCCGGTGAGGGCGGTCAGCGATCCACGCCAGGCGCCAGGCGCCCGGCCGACTAGCTTCGGCTCTTGCGCGCAATGACGCACGCCACCAAGGCGCCGCCGCAGGTCGCCGCCGCGCACAGAACCAGCGCCCCGACGTACCCCGACACAGCGGGCGCACCGCTACCCGACGCCGCCGCCGAGGAGACGATGATCGCCGCCGCCAGCTGCCCGCCGAGGGCGCCGCCGGCGTTGCGGAGCACGGTGTTCACGGCGGTCGCCGATCCGGTCCGGGCGGCGGGCACGGCCGAGACGACCTGGTTCGGCAGCGCCACCAGGCAGAGCCAGAACCCGATCCCGAGGACCGAGGTGGCCGCGTACACCTGCCACGGGGCGTCGTGCCAGAGGGCGAGCCCGACGAAGCCCGCCGCGCAGCTCAGCTGGCCCGCGATCAGCTGTGCCCGCAGGCTGAACCAGCGGTGCAGCAGGCCGGAGAACGGGCCGAGGAGCAGCTGCACGGCGGCGGTCGGGAACATGAACAGCCCCGCCCCGGTCACGGACGCGCCAAAGCCGTAGCCGAGCCGGGCCGGCGCCTGCACGAGCTCGGGGATGATCAGGAACGAGGCGTACATGCCCATGCCGATCAGCAGCGCGGCCGCGTTCGCAGTCCACACGCCGCGCAGCCGCATCAGGCTCATGTCCACCAGGGGGTTACGGCTCCGGGCCTCGGCCCGGACCCAGGTCACCAGCGCGGCCGCGCCGAGCGCGAGCAGGCTCAGCGTCTTGACGCTCGCCCAGTGCCAGCTGGCCGACTCGCTCACCGCGATCAGCACCGCCGACAGGCCCACCGCCATCAGCAGCGAGGAGCGCCACGGAACCCTCGCCCCGGTGGAGGCGGGGCCGTCAGCCGGGATGTAGCGGCCGGCCAGCCCGAGCGCGACGGCGATGACGATGAGCGACAGCCAGAACAGCCACTGGTAGGAGAGCCGGGTCATGATCGGCCCGGGCAGCACCAGGCCGAGCCCGCCGCCGATGCCGAGCAGCGACGACACCAGGCCGATGCTGCCGGGGACGCGCTCGCGCGGCAGCCGCTCCCTGATGATCGCGAACGCGAGCGGGTAGATGCCGCCCGCCGCGCCCTGGATCACCCGCCCGGCCACGAGCTCGGCCAGGTTGCCCGCGACCGCGCAGACCAGGGTGCCGGCCGCGAACACGGCCAGGCTGGCCAGCATCATCCGCTTCTTGCCGGCCACCTCGCCCAGCCGGCCGATGACGGGGGTGAGGATGCACGCGCTGAGTAGGTACGCGGTCGAGATCCAGGCGGCCTCGGCGGTGTTGACGCCGAGGCCGACCTGGATCCGCGGCAGGGCCGGAATGACCAGCGCCTGCATCATCGCGAAGACGGTCCCGGCCAGCGCCAGCACGGCCAGCAGCGCGGTCGTGCGGACCGGGGGCGAGCCGGCCGGACCGCGTTCGGCCGGAGCTTGGGAAATAGAAACAGGGCCGGTCAGGACCGGTGCAGAAGCGTTCACGAGAGGCCTCCGAGGTTGGATGCGGGTGTCTCGTGAACCACCCTCAGGGCTCCAGCCACGGGAGAGTCAACACGGCGAGCAACACTCAAGCCGCAAACGTCGGCACCTTGACTCTCCCCTGGCCGGAGAGTCGAGACTGCTGTCATGCAGCGGCTGACCATCGGCGCGTTCTCGCGCCTCACCCACCTGAGCATCAAGACGCTCCGCTACTACCACGAGGTAGGCCTGCTCGAGCCAGCCGTGATCGACCCGGACAGCGGGTACCGGTACTACCGGCCCGGCCAGGCGCAGTCGGCGCAGCTGGTCAGGCGGTTCCGCGACCTCGGCCTGCCGGTCGCCGACGTCAAGGCGGTCCTGGCCGCCCCCGACCTGACCTCCCGCGACGCGATCCTGGCGAGCCACCTCGACCGGATGCGCGACCAGCTCAGGCAGACCGAGGCCGCCGTCGATTCACTGCGCCGGATGCTCGAGCGCGGCTCGGCCCCGATCGCCATCGAGGAGCGGGTGCTCGACGGCGGGGCCACGATCTCGGTCGCCGCCGACGTGCTGAGAAAGGACGTCGGCGCCTGGTGGCTGAACGCCCTGGCCGGCCTGCGGGCAACGGCGGAAGCGGCCGGGCTCGAGCAGAACGGCCCGGTCGGCGGCATCTACGACGATGACCTGTTCACCCGGGACGCCGGCCACGCCCGGGTCTACCTGCCGGTCAAGGACTGCCCGGCCCTGGACGGCATGGACGTGCGCTGGGAGCTTCCGGCCGCCCGGTTCGCGGTCGCCCTGCACGCCGGCCCGCACGGCGACGTCGACCGCAGCTACGCCGCGCTGGGCACGTACGCCGCCGTCAACGGCCGCGACGGCGCGGGACCGGTGCGGGAACGGTACCTCGTCGGCCCCTTCGACACCGAGGACCGAGCTCAATGGCGGACCGAGGTCTGCTGGCCGATGGCCCCGGCGGGCGCCGAGGCGAACTAGAACCGCTACTCGTAGTCGTAGTCGCCCTGGTGCAGCTGAGTGACCTGGTGCAGCTGGGTGACCTTGTAACCGTGCTGACGGACGAGCTTGCGCAGCTGCCTGACGCCGCTCATGCTCGCGATCACGACCGCCACGGTGGCGGCCAGGATCGAGCCGCCGAACAGCGCCAGCCCGGCAATCACATGCCCGAACAGCATCATGAAGACGCCCACCAGCAGCGCCACCGGCACCGCCGCCACCAGAAGAACCGCCAACAGCGCGGCGGCGATAACCGCCTTCGTCGACCAGCTCATCGTCCTCATCGTCCGGGCCGTGTACCCAACAGCCATCTCGCTCACTCCTCATCAAGTCCTGCTACTTAAGATATGTCGCGTCGACGTCGGACGCAACACGACTCGATTCGGGGAGCGCTAGCTCTCCAGCGCTATCTTCCTGATCCGCCCGGAATCGGCGTCCGGGTCGCTCGCGCCGGGGGCGGCCGGGCCGAGGTCGGCCGCGCCCAGGTCGTCGTCGCCGATCAGCTCGAACTCGCCCTCGTCGGGCTCGTCCGGGCTCACGCCGCCATCGCCGGCCGGCTGGCCGACGGGCCGTCGTCCGCGCGCGCCCCGCCCGCGGGCCGGCTGCGCCTGCGGGTAGGCAACGTCTTCGTCGTCAGCCTTCGCATGCTGGTCATGTCTCGCCGTGTGCTGGCTCATGACTTCCTCCGCTGCCGACTGCTCTGATAGCCGACTCGGGATACCTGCCCGGTCCGACCGCAGCCTTAACGGCCTCAATGCGAAGTTTGCGGCGATGACCTCACGCACCGCACCGCACCGCACCGCACCGCACCGCACCGCGCCCCATCACGTCACGTCACGCCGCGCCGCGGCGCGGCCTGCCAGCGCCACTCGCCCAGCCGCGCCCGCCCGTCCACCTCGCCCCGGCCCGTCGCCCACAGCAGCGTCTCCCACCGGGGGGTGCCCGTCGGCGCCTCGGGGAACAGCCGGTAGAGCACCCGGTCGCACAGATCCTCCGGCGGCGTCCAGTCGATCCCGAGCCCGGCCGCGACGTCCCGCATGTGCACCAGGACCTCGACCACCCCCATCGCCGCGAACCCCTCGGGATCGCCCAGGCCGAAGATGTGGAACGCCCGCGTGTCCGGCGGCACGGTCGTCACCAGCGAGCTCAGGAACGTCCCGCATGCCTCGAGGACCTGCACCAGACCCGCGTTGCTGGCGCCGGCGTCGGCGTAGATGGTCAGGGCCGGCCCGTTGGCGCGGCTGCGCTGCCACGCGAACGGCACGTGGGTGTCCCGCGGCGGCCGCCGCGGCCCCAGCTGGCCGGCGTAGGCGAACAGATCGTCGGCCATGTGCTCTACGGTCTCCCGGCAGTCCCACTCCAGGTCGCCCGCGGGCACCTGCCAGTCCCGGTCGAGCGCGCCGTTCAGCGCGTCGGCGACCAGGCCGACAGCCAGATCGACGTCGGCCGCAGTGACGGGCGGGGTGGTGGTTGCGTTCACCCAGCGATGGTACCCAGGCCAGCCGCCCGCCTCCGACGCGCGCCCACAGCAACCGCTAAGCAACGACGGGTAAGTTAAGCGCATGCAGGAGGACAGAGCTCGACGGGTCGCCGATGCGCTGCGGGACCGGGGCATAGACGCGCATCTGATGAACGACGGAATTGACATCTACGGCGTGCGCGTCAGGCTCGACGGCGGGCGCGAGGCGGTCTGGGGCCTCGAGGGCACGTCGTCCCTGGAGGCCGAGGTCCTGCTGGACGGGGACCTGGTCGGCTTCATCCCGGAGATCCCCGGCTCTTCGGAGTTCAACGACGCCCAGGTCGCCGACGCCATCGCCCGGGCCGACTACGACGAGCCCGTCGGCCACGAACGAGCCGAGGCGCCGCCGCCGGGCAAGCCGCTGATGCGCGAGGGCGGCCTGTTCCGCCGCTTCATCGGCGGCTTCCGCTACGACTCCGAGGGCAGCAGCGACTAGCGGAACAGCCGCCAGCAACCCGAAGCTCAGTCGAGCTTCGGGTCCACGTCCCGCAGCGGGTACCACGAGTCGACGTCGATCCCCTTGTTAACCACGAACCCGGTGCGCTCCAGGTGAACCAGGTGCGAGTACGCCTCGCCGACCGCGAACCGGCGCTGCATGCCCTGCATCCGGTCCCAGGGACGGCTCCACACCAGTTCCTCGGCCACCTGCACGCTCGTGCTCCCCGGCGACGACCGCAGCCGCGCCATCACCTCGCCCAGCCGCGCCTCATGGTGGGCGCGCAGGCCGGCGATCCGCGACGCCAGCCCGATGAACCGGTACTCGTGGGCCGGCAGCACCTCCTCGGCCGCCAGAGACGACATCGCCGACAGCGACGCCAGGTACTGCCCAAGCGTGTCGGCCGTCTCGCCCGGCGCCGGGCTGATGTTGGGCGTGATCCGGGGCAGGATGTGGTCTCCGGTCAGCACCACGTTGCGGTCACTGTCGTAGAAGCACACGTGCCCGGGGGTGTGACCGGGCGTGTGCAGCGAGACCAGCGGGCTGCCGGGGCCGAGCGGACGCTCGCCGTCAACCAGGAACCGGTCCGGCACCAGCGAGAACTCGCCGAAGTTGTCCGGCAGCGGCTGCCCGGCGGCGGCGGAGGCGGCCGCGAAGTCCGCGTCGAGGCCGCCGCGCTTGCGCAGCGCCTCGTCGCTGGCCCGCTTGAAGGTCTCCCGGTCGCGGAAATGGTGCCGGTTGTCGGTGTCGGCCTCGTGCATCGCCACCCACGCCCCGGTGTGCTCCCGCAGCCGCCGGGCCAGCCCCATGTGGTCGCCGTGCCCGTGGGTGACCAGCACGGCCTTGATGTCGGACAGCTCCCACCCGGCTTCCCGCATCCCGGCCGACAGCCCGTCCCACGCCTCCGAGCACGGCCACCCGGTGTCGACCAGCGCGACGCCGCCGTCGTAGGCGACCGCGTAGGTCAGCACGTACCGCAGCGGGCTGTTGGGGAACGGCGTCGGGATGGACCACAGCCCCGGCCGCACCATCTCGACCGGTGGCATCACCCGGTCGATCCACGCCTGCCGCTGTAGCGTGCCGCTGACAATGATCCCTGGTGGTACCGCGCTCACATGGCCTCCTGGCTTCCGATACTAGCGAGCGTCGATTTCACCCTCGTCGCCGGATTCCTCCCCCGGCTTCACAGGATCAAATTCAGTTTTCCGAACGGTCCCTGGATGACTCATGGTCCGCTCGCTAGGTCTGGTCCTCCACCGGGCCCTTCAGCGGAGGACCAGACCTGGCTAGCGAGCCCCGGTAAGAGCCGCCGCCTAAAAACCGACCGGGCCCGGGGGATGCTTGATCCACAGGCGTGTCCGCGGGATGTCCATGCCGACCGGGCCGGGAGGATGCGGCAGCCTCAGGTCGCTCCGCGCCCTGATGCTCATACGCTCGGCCGGGCGGACTTCCTCGAGCTCGGACGCTGCCTTCTTCGCCTCGTCCGCTCCCTCCGGCTCGTCCGACTCGTCCACCATCAGATCAAAATCGATCAGGTTGCTCATGACGCTTCCCCTCTGTCTGGCCGGCGGCTTTGCCGGCCGGGAGCGGCTGATTGCTCCTGAAAACAGCCTTACGCGCGCTGGCTACGCTCGGTAGTGGTCGTGGTCTTGTGGAGGCACAAGCCCGGCTTGCCCTCGGGCCGGGAATTACGCCGTCGGGCGTGCGGTCAGCCGGTCACCGGCCGGGGTCGCGGGACCGGCTTGCGCCGCAGGCTGAGGATGTGCGTGACCAGGTCGCGAGCCGGGCCGGCGGGCGGATTGGCCGAGCCGTTCCAGATCGCCCGCAGCGCCCGGTTCAGTGCTGGCTGACCCCCGTCTCCTGCGCCGCCCGGCCCAGGCTGCCCGTCCTGGCCACGCTGAGCAGCACCTCAAGCGCGGCGAGGTCAGGAACTCGGGCACTGAGCGCCATCTCGCCATCCTAGCCAGCGACAATCCGCGCTTGTCCCTGGCCAGCCGAGGCGGACTCAGCCGAGGCGGAACTACACGTCGCCAGAGGCGAGGCGCACGATCCGCAGCACCTCGGTCACCTGGACGGCCTCCTCCTCGGTCAGCCCCGGCAGGCCGAAGGCGGCCTGGTTGAGGGCGGCGGTGGCCTCCTCGGCGAGGGCCCGGCCGTCGTCGGTGATCGCGGCCAGCACCACCCGCCGGTCGGCCGGCGACATCTGCCGCTGCACCAGCCCGCGCTGCTCGAGACGGCCGATGGCGTTGGTGACGGCGGCCGGGTGGACCATCAGGCGGGTGCCGAGCTTGCCCATTGGCAGCGCGCCCGCACGGGTGAACGCGAGCAGCCGCAGCGCCTCGTAGGCCGCGAAGGTCAGCCCGTAGGGCTTGAGCGTGTCCTCGACCCGGGCCAGCAGCAGTTGCTGAACGCGCATGACCGAGGTGACGGCGGCCATGTTGTCGGCCTGCTCCGGCCAGCGCGCGGCCCACTGGCGGTGGGCTTCTGCGATCGGGTCGAAGGGCTGGCGGTCGGGCATGCCGCAACCGTACGCGACCGGGCCCCGTGCGTGACCGGCATCGCCGCCGTGGCCGCCCATCCCGACGCCCGACTTGACGGCTGCCCCCAAGGTCTTTTAACGTCAAAATATTGAACGTCAACATTTAACGTCAAAATATTTAACGTTGAAGGTATCCCTACCGGGTAGACCGGGAAGGATCCGAGGAGGCGGGGAGCACCGATGACAGTGACCGCGGTGGCGCAGCGCAAGGAGGCCAAGCGCGTGGGGGCTGAGCACGGGGAAGCGGAGCGCGGGCAGGCTGATCTCGCGGAAGCACAGCGTCCGACGCTGCACGTGCCGGTGCACCCGGTCCGGTTCGTGACCGCGGCGGCGCTGTTCGACGGGCACGACGCGGCGATCAACATCATGCGCCGGATCCTGCAGGCGCAGGGGGCCGAGGTGGTCCACCTGGGCCACGATCGATCGGTCAGGGACGTGGCCGACGCCGTCCTCGAGGAGGACGCCCAGGGCGTCGCGGTCAGCTCCTACCAGGGCGGGCACGTCGAGTACTTCGAGTTCCTGGCGGCCACGCTCAAGGCGGCCGGGGCCGGTCACGTGCGGATCTTCGGCGGCGGCGGCGGCGTGATCGTGCCGGAGGAGATCGCCCGCCTCAACGCGGCCGGGGTACGCATCTTCTCCCCCGAGGACGGCCAGCGCCTCGGCCTGACCGGCATGATCAACGAGCTCATCCGCGACTGCGACACCGACCTGACCGAGCGGCCGCCGAGCGCCGAGGCGGTGCTGACCGGCGACCGGAGCGCGCTCGCGCGGGCCATCACCTGCCTGCAGGCGGGCCGCCTGCCAGAAGCGGACCTCAACGCGCTAACCGCGGCCGCAGCCGGCCGCCGGGTCCCGGTCCTCGGCATCACCGGCACCGGCGGCTCAGGCAAGTCGTCGCTGACCGACGAGCTGGTTCGCCGATTCAGGACCGATCAGCACGACAAGCTGCGGGTGGCGGTGCTGGCGATCGACCCGACCAGGCGCCGCGGCGGCGGCGCGCTGCTTGGCGACCGGATCCGGATGAACGCGCTCGACGGCGATCACGTGTTCTTCCGCTCCCTCGCCACCAGAGGCGCCCGCGAGCTGCCGGAGAACGCCGACGCGATCATCACCGCCTGCCAGGCGGCCGGCTACGACCTGGTGATCCTGGAGACCCCCGGCATCGGCCAGGGCGACGCCGGGGTGACCGGCCTGGCGGACGTGGCGCTGTACGTGATGACGCCCGAGTTCGGCGCCGCCTCGCAGCTGGAGAAGATCGACATGCTCGACTTCGCCGACGCGGTCGCGATCAACAAGTTCGAGCGCCGCGGCGGGGCCGACGCCCTCCGCGACGTCTCCCGCCAGCTGATCAGGAACCGGGGCGCGTTCGGTGCCCGCCCGGACGACATGCCGGTCTTCGGCACCAGCGCGGCCACGTTCAACGACAACGGCGTGACCGCCCTCTACCAGCACCTGACCGGGCTGCTTGAGCCGCACGGCCTGCCGCTGACCGAGGGCGTGCTGCCCCCCGCGACCGGCCGGGTCTCCACCACCGCGACCGCGATCATCCCGCCCGCCCGCGCGGGCTACCTGGCCGAGATCGCCGGGAACGTCCGCGGCTACCACGAGCAAACCGAAAAGCAGGTCGCGGCGGTGCGCCGGGTGCAAAGGCTCGCCGACGTCCATGCTGAGCTTCTCAATGGTGTCGAACGGACCGTGGCGTCTGTGGCAGCCGAAGTGACTCCAACGGGCGAGGCGACTCCCACGGGCGGGACGACTCCCACCGGCGGGACGACTCCC
>Ga0208220_1000616_pt1 | contig 15049 bp, 12 predicted proteins | sample NGESurdeep092012_9_FD_184484 | JGI IMG/M metagenome (GOLD analysis project Ga0208220, IMG submission 184484) | Arctic peat soil microbial communities from Barrow, Alaska - NGEE Surface sample F53-1 deep-092012 (SPAdes) | ecosystem: Environmental > Terrestrial > Soil > Wetlands > Peat ... | reverse complement strand
CGGCCGAACGGTCTGCTGGTCGGCATCTTCGTCGACGACCGCCGCGATCCCAATGAACACGCCACCTATCTCGCCGAGCAAGGCGAGATCGTGAAGAACGACAAGGGCTCCTTCCTTGTCCTGCAAGGCGGCAGCATTCAACGGCTCGAAGCCGGCCAGCGCGATCCGCGCATCGTAACTTTCGATCGTTACGCGTTCGACCTGTCGCAATTTACCGGCAGCACGCAGAACGTCGTCTACACCGTTCGCGAGAAGTACATCTGGGAATTGTTGTGGCCGAGATCCGACGACACGCTCTATGCCGCGCAGCCGGACCAGTATCGTTCGGAGTTGCATGATCGGCTGACGACGCCGCTTTATCCCCTGGCGTTCGTCATCCTTGCCTACACCTTTCTCGGTCCGCCCCAAACCACCAGACAAAGCCGCACGCTGGCGCTGCTCGGCATGATCGGCACCGTGGCGCTCCTGCGCCTCACCGGTTTCGTCAGCGTGATCGTCGGCGTTCGCGTGCCGGGCGTTTTGGCCGTGCAATATGTCGCGCTGTTTGGCGTTATTGCCGCCGGCCTGTGGCAGATCTCGCGCGGTCAAGCCGTCGAACCCGCCGCCGCAATAACCAAGCTCGCGAATGCGATCGGTGAACGCATCGCGCGAGCGACGGCAGGTTGAGGAGCGGCCAATGATAACCGGGACGCTCTCACGTTACTTCGGAATGCGGTTTCTCACGTCCGTCGTCGGCTCGTTCGTCGGCGTGGTCGCGCTGGCCGCGATGATCGATTATGTCGAGCTGATGCGGCGCGGCGCCGACTGGCCCAATGCCACCGCCTGGGTGCTCGCCAAAATTTCGATGTTCCGCGTTCCCCAACTCACCGAGCGCATCATGCCGTTCTCCGTGCTGGTCGGCGCGATGTCCTGCTATCTGGCGCTGTCGCGCCGCCTCGAACTGGTGGTCGCGCGCGCGGCCGGCGTTTCCGCCTGGCAGTTCGTGGCTCCAGCCATGATCGCTGCGTTCGTCTTCGGCACCGTCGCCACCACCATCTACAATCCCATATCCGCGTTGCTGCACGAGCGGTCCAAACGCCTCGAAGCAGACATGCTGGGGGAGAACCTGTCGGCGCTCCAAGAGAGCACCAGCGGCTTCTGGGTGCGCCAGAAGAGCGACGACGGAGCGGCTATCATCAATGCCAGTTCGAGCCGCGATCAAGGCGCGCAGCTTGGCGGCGTCAGCATCTACACCTTCGATGGCGCGGGGCACTTCCAGGACCGAATCGAGGCCAAGAGCGCCACGCTCGAGCAGGGCTATTGGCTGCTCGAAGACGCGCGCGTCTACGGCAGCGGCAAAGCGCCCGACGTCGAGGAAACCTATCGAGTCGCAACCAATCTTACGCTTGAGCAAGTGCGCGAAAGTTTTGCCACACCCGAAACCGTGCCGTTCTGGCAGTTGCCCACTTACATCGAAATGGCGGACCGCGCCGGGCTCGGCGCCGCGGGTTACCGGCTGCAATATCAGCAGCTCTTGGCGCGTCCCTTCCTGCTTGCCGCCATGGTCTTGCTCGCAGCTTCCGTGAGTCTGCGTTTCTTCCGCTTCGGCGGCGTGCAGAAGATGGTTCTAAGCGGCATCACTGCCGGCTTCCTGTTGTTCGTATTATCGAAGATCACCGACGACATGAGCAAATCTGAACTCATGTCGCCGGTCGCGGCGGCGTGGATCCCGGTCGTCATCGGAGGCCTGACCGGATTCGTCGCGCTATTGTACCAGGAGGACGGCTAGTGGCGAGTTGGCGTGGCCCGTTCTGTCCCGGCCGCAATAGTAGCGTTCGAGTGCGTGTAACGGCTCTCGCCGCGCTGCTCGCGTTTGTCGCCGGCTTTTGCCTGGTGACCGATCGCGCGCGGGCGCAAGAACTCGACCGGCCGGCGGTTCAACAATCGGGCAACCTCATGCATTTTCCGCCACGCCCGCCGCCGCCGAAAAAACCGCCGACACTGCAGACGAATGCCCCGATGCTGGTGCAGGCGACCGAAATCAAATACGACTACACTAACAACACTGTTGCCGCCGTCGGCAACGTGCAGATTTATTATGGCGGCGCGACCATCGAAGCCGACGAAGTCGTCTACGACCAAAAGACCAAGCGCCTGCGGGCGCAGGGCAACGTCAGGCTGACCGAGCCCGACGGCAAGATTACCTACGGCCAGCTCATCGATCTCACCGACGATTATCGCGACGGCTTTGTCGATTCGCTGCGCCTTGAAACACCAGACGACACACGCTTTGCCGCCGCGCGCGCCGATCGCGCCAAAGGCAATTACACGGTTCTGCAGAATGGCGTCTACACGGCCTGCGAGCCCTGCAAGGACAATCCAAAGAAGCCGCCGCTCTGGCAGGTTCAAGCCGCCCGCATCATCCACGATGAGGGCGAGAAGATGCTGTACTTCGAGGACGCCCGCATCGAGTTCTTCGGCGTGCCGCTGGCCTATGTGCCGTTCATGTCGACGCCCGACCCCACCGTTAAGCGCAAGAGCGGTTTTCTGTTTCCGAGCGTTTCGGAGACCACGCAATACGGTTACGCGATCGAGCCAAAGTACTTCTGGGCGCTCGCGCCCAACTACGATCTCACATTGTCCACGAATTTGACGACCAAACAGGGCGCGGTGCTTGAGGGCGAATGGCGGCATCGTCTGCTGGACGGCGCATACTCGATCAGAGCGTCGGGCATTTTCCAGCAGGACCCAGGCTACTTCGCCGGCCGCGACGGTGCGGATAGTCCGACCGCGGGCAGTTTTCGCGGCGCCATTCAAACAGCCGGACAGTTTGCGCTGAACGATAAATGGGTTTGGGGATGGACCGGCTTCCTGGCGACCGACAGCCAGTACATCTACGACTACCAATTCAAGCAGATCAGCGGCACGTTCGACCCGTTTCAAACCGGTATAGCGGCCGAAGCGGTTTCACAGCTCTATCTGAGCGGCGCCGGCGAACGCAGCTATTTCGATATCCGCTCAATCTACTACTACGGCTTCTCAGAGGTCGATAACCAAGCTCAGATTCCGATCATTCACCCGGTTCTCGATTATTCGAACGTGCTGGGGCAGCAGGTTCTGGGCGGCGAGTTCAGCTATAAGTTCAACCTCACCAGCCTGAGCCGCCAGCAGGCCGAATTCGATGCCGTCAACGCCACCGCGGCCGCCACCGGCGCCTGCGCCAGCCCGACTGCGGATACCGCCATTTCACCCAATTGCCTGTTGCGCGCCATTCCGGGCGACTACACGCGCTTCTCGGCCCAGGCGGACTGGCGCCGTACATTCGTTACCGATAACGGCCAGATGATCACGCCGTTCTTCCGGGTGCGGGGTGATTTCGCCTCGCTCGACGTCGACAATCAACCGGGCGTGTCGAACTACATTGCCACCGGTCAGAGCGAACTTGCCCGCGCCATGCCTGCCGCCGGCGTCGAGTATCGCTACCCTTTCATCGACGTCCAGCCGTGGGGCACGCAGACAATCGAGCCTATCGCCCAGGTTATTTTCCGACCGAACGAAACCGACATTGGCAAGTTCCCGAACGAAGACGCGCAAAGTCTAGTCTTTGACGACAGCAACCTGTTTTCGATCGACAAATATTCGGGCTGGGATCGCGTCGAAGGCGGCAGCCGCGCCAATGTCGGCATCCAGTATACCGCCCAGGTTAACCGCGCAGGCTCGCTCAACATTCTGTTCGGACAGTCCTATGCGCTGTTCGGACAGAACTCATTTGCGGTCGGCGATATTACCAATACCGGGCTGGACAGCGGCCTCGACAAGACTATTTCGGACTATGTGGGCCGCGTAACGTATCAGCCGAATTCGGTCTATTCGTTTACCGCGCGCGCACGTTTCGACCAGGCCACCTTCACGCCGGAACGCATCGAGGTTGAAAGCCGCGCCAATTTCGATCGGTGGACGCTGCAGCTGTTGTACGGCGATTACGCGGCGCAGCCGCTGCTCGGTTTCCTGACGCGACGTGAGGGCGTCCTCGCCGGCGCATCGGTCAAGGTAACGGAGAACTGGCTGGTGCTGGGCTCCGCCCGTTACGACGTCGTCAACGATCAATTCAACCAGACGCGGCTCGGTCTGGGCTATATCGACGACTGCTTCATGTTGTCGCTGAACTGGCTAACCGGCTACACTTATAACGGGACGGCAACTCCGGTAAAAAACAACTCATTTATGATGCAGTTGAGCCTGCGTACGCTCGGCCCCGATATCTTAGCGCCGGTCGGCCCTTCGTTCTAAATTTCGCCGTGAGGCCATGATTGATGCTGCGGATTATGTGGGGGGAGCAGAACGGATCGGCCGGCGGAGCGCCGGCGGCCGAGGGAGAGCAAAAGTGAAATCGCAATTCCCCACCTCTGTCCACTGGCGGACTTTCATGTCCACGGTTCTTGCCGCGGCAGCCATGCTTGCCATCAGCTCCGTTGCGTACGCGCAAGAGGTCGCGGTGTTGGTCGACGGCCAGCCGGTTACCTCACTCGACATCGAGCAGCGCTCGAAATTCATGGAAATGAGCAGCCACAAGGTCCCGACGCGACAGGACGTGATCGACAGTCTCGTCAACGAGATTCTGGAATTACGCGAGGCCAAGCGCTACGGCATCGAACCCACCAATTCGGACGTGAACGATGCGTTCACGAATATCGCGACCAATATGGGCGCGGATGCGGCGAAACTAACGCAGATGCTTATCAGCGGCGGTGCCAGCGCCGAAACCCTCAAGCAACGGCTGCGCGCGCAAATGGCCTGGGCCAGCCTGGTGCGCGGCCGTTACAAGGCGAGCCTCGAAATCGCCGACAGCGATGTTGAAGCACAACTCCAGTTGCACAAGCCGGACGAAAAAAATCAGGTGGGGTACGAATACACCATGAACCCGATTCTTTTCGTGGTGCCGCATGGATCTCCGGACGCCGTTTTCGAGGCGCGCAAGCGCGATGCCGATGCCTTGCGTGCGCGCTTTACGACCTGCGCCGAGGGCATTCCGTTCGCGCGGGCGCTCCCGGAGGTGGCTGTGCGCGATCCGGTGAACAAATCTTCGGCGGATCTGCAGCAGGAGCTGCGCGATATCCTGGATAGGACGGAAGTCGGCCATCTGACGCCGCCCGAGCAGACGACAGAGGGCGTGCAGATGTTTGCCGTTTGCTCCAAAAAAGAATCGAAATCCGATTCACCGGGTCTCAAGCAAATGCGCGACGAAATGTTCGATAAAAAGTTCGGCGCCAAGGCCAAGCGCTATCTTGCGGATTTGCGGCGGCAGGCGATGATCGAATACAAATAGGCTGACAGTTTTTAGTGAAGCATGATCTTTCGGAAATTCGACTTCCACCCCGGATCTAGTCCCGGGCGGACTTTTTCCGGATCATGCCAGGAAGAACGCTCGTGCAACCTTTGGCATTGACGCTGGGCGAGCCCGCCGGCATCGGCCCCGACCTCGCGCTTGCGATCTGGCGCCGGCGCGCCGAACTCGACCTACCGGCATTCTATATCGTCGGCGACCCGGATTTTCTCAGACGTCGGGCCGCGCGGCTTGGTCTCGACGTGCCGATGACCACCGTGACGCCGGCGTCGGCTGCAGCGACATTTCGCACATCGCTGCCGGTCGTTGACGGCGAGGTTGCAGTCAGCGCCGAGCCGGGGCGACCGGACCGGACCAGCGCGCCGGCCGCCGTCGCCTCGATCCGCCGCGCAGTCGCCGATGTTCTAGCGGGCACGGCCGCGGCCGTCGTCACCAATCCCGTCGCCAAGAACGTGCTTTACAATTGGGGCTTTGCCGAGCCCGGCCATACCGAATTCCTGGCCACACTGGTGCGCGAAGCGACGGGGCAGGCGCTGCGGCCGGTCATGATGTTGTGGTCACCGGAACTCGCCGTCGTGCCGGTAACGATCCATCTGCCGTTGCGGGAGATATTCAAGCAGCTATCGACCGACCTCGTGGTCGAAACCGGGCGCATTGTTGCGCGCGATCTTTCCGCGCGTTTCAAGCTCGCGCATCCGCGGCTTGTGATTGCCGGGCTCAACCCGCATGCCGGTGAAGCCGGTACGCTCGGCGAGGAGGATCGCACGATCGTGGCGCCGGCCGTCGCGCGGCTCGTCGCGGAGGGGATCGATGCAAAAGGTCCGCTTCCCGCCGACTCGTTGTTCCACGAACGGGCGCGCGCCACCTACGACGCGGCCTTGTGCATGTATCACGACCAGGCGCTGATCCCGATCAAGACGCTGGCCTTCGATCACGCGGTCAACGTTACTCTCGGCCTCCCGTTCGTACGCACCTCGCCGGACCATGGCACCGCCTTCGACATTGCCGGAACCGGCACCGCCGATCCGACAAGCCTGGTTGCGGCGCTGCGGCTGGCGGCACGGCTTGCCGGATCGACAATGGCGGCGAGCGCGCTGCCCCTCCCCGCATCGTGAGCGGTGCCTCCGACGGACTGCCGCCGCTGCGCGAGGTGATCCGCCAACATGGCCTCGTAGCGCGGAAATCGCTTGGACAAAACTTCCTGTTCGACCTGAACCTCACTGCGCGCATCGCGCGCGCCGCGGGAGAACTCGCCGGCGTCACAGTGCTGGAAGTCGGTCCCGGACCCGGTGGGCTCACCCGCGCTCTGTTGGCGCTTGGTGCCGCCCGTGTGATCGCGGTCGAGCGCGACGAACGGGCGATCGCCGCCTTGCACGACATCGCCGCGATCTATCCGGGCCGGCTCGACATCGTCGCCGCCGACGCTCTCAGCTTCGACCCGCGCGAGCGCCTGGCGCCCGGCCCGGTGCGCATCGTCGCCAACCTGCCGTACAACATCGCGACCGCGCTCCTCGTGAAGTGGCTTTGCATCGAGCCCTGGCCGCCGTGGTACGAGTCGGCCGTTCTCATGTTCCAGCGCGAAGTCGCCGAGCGCATTGTTGCGGCGTCCGGCTCGAAAAGTTACGGACGGTTGTCCGTCCTCGCGCAATGGCGTTGCGACGCCCGCATTTTATTCGACGTGAACGCCTCGGCATTCGTGCCGCCGCCGAAAGTCACATCTTCGATGGTACGGTTCGTGCCCCGCGCGGAACCCCTGCCCTGCGACCGGCGGCTACTCGAAGCCGTAACCCAGTCGGCATTTGGACAGCGCCGCAAAATGCTGCGTCAGAGCCTGCGTTCGCTCGCTACCGACACGGCGGCCTTGATTGACGCCGCAGGTCTCGATCCGACCGCGCGAGCCGAGGAGATATCGATCTCAGGCTTCGTTGCACTGGCGCGCGCGCTCGCCACGGCCCGCCATCCTGAGGCATGATGTCCCGATCCAGGAGGCCGAGCCGATGATTCAATGGCGGCGTCAATCGCTCGTCGCGTACGGCCAACCGCTCTGCGAGACAATCGCCGAGTGTCCGACGCCGCGCGGCAGCGAAGTCCTGCTGCGCGTGGAGTGCTGCGGCGTGTGCCATTCCGACCTGCATGTGCAGGACGGCTATTTTACGCTGGGCGGCGACAAACAGCTCGACATCACCAAAGACCGCGCGTTGCCGTTCACGCTCGGACACGAGATCGCCGGCGTGATCGAGGCTGTCGGAGAACAAGCCGGCGACGCGATCGTTGGCCGCCGGGTCGCCGTCTACCCGTGGATCGGCTGCGGCTCCTGCCCCGCTTGCTGCGCCGGCAATGAAAACATGTGTTCAGCCAACCATCATCTCGGCGTCACCGCCGACGGCGGCTATGCCTCTCATGTCCTTGTTCCGCATCCGCGCTATCTCCTCGATTATGCACCACTCGCGGCCGCCTTTGCCGGACCGCTGATGTGCTCCGGGCTGACGGCCTATGCGGCGCTCAAGCGCATTGCGGATCGGGCCGAGCGCGGTCCGGTGCTGCTGGTCGGGCTTGGCGGGGTCGGCATGATGGGTTTGGCGCTGGCCCGAGCGCTGTTTGCCGAGCCGCCGATCGTAGCCGACATCGATGCCGGAAAAAGGCAGGCGGCACTCGCGGCCGGCGCGGCGCAAGCTTTCGATCCAAGCGATCCGCAAGCGCGCAGGGCCGTCATGACGGCGACCGGCGGCGTGCTCGCCGCCTGCGATTTCGTCGGCTCGGACAAATCGCTGCAGTTCACGACCGGAGTCCTCGCCCGCGGCGGCAAGGTCGTGGTGACCGGATTGCTTGGCGGCAACTTTTCGATCGCCGCCGCCATGATCGCGATCAAGGCAATGACCATCGAGGGAACGCTGACCGGATCCCTCGCGCAAGCGCGCGAGCTTCTCGACCTCGCACGTTCCGCAAAGATGACGCCGATCCCGACGCGCGAGCGGCCATTCAAAGAAGCGCAAGCCGCGCTGGATGACTTGCGCGCGGGCCGGGTTGTCGGACGCACGGTGCTGTCGGCCTAAAATATCTGGCTTACAACTTCGCTTGCAGCCTGCGTACGAAGGCGGAAAGGCCGATCTGCCGATCGCGCTTGAGCCGCTCTGCCGCGAGGATTGCCCGCACTTCGGCAAAGGCTTCGGCTTTATCGCGGTTGACCACGACATAGTCGTATTCCGGCCAATGGCTCATCTCACCCGCGGCCTTGGCCATGCGCGAGGCGATGACAGCCTTGGTATCCTGTGCGCGGCGATTGAGGCGGCGCTCCAATTCCTGTGCCGTGGGCGGCAGGATGAATACGCTGACGAGATCGTCGCGCGCTTTTTCGCGGAGCTGCTGCGTGCCCTGCCAATCGATATCGAACAAAACATCGCAACCGGCCTGCAATGCCTTTGTGACGGGCCGGCGCGGCGTGCCGTAGCGATGGCCGAATACTTCGGCCCATTCCAACAATTCGCCCTTCTTGACCATGGCGGCGAACCTGCCGCGATCGATGAAATGGTAATCGCGGCCATCGACTTCGCCGCGCCGTTGCGGGCGCGTGGTCACCGATACCGATAGCTCGACCTTGGCATCCGCGCGCAGCAAGAGCCGCGACAGCGTCGTCTTCCCCGCGCCTGAAGGCGACGACAAGACGAACATCAAGCCGCGGCGTGCAATTTGCTTTCGATTTTGCCCCACGCGCGCCATCGCTATTCTACGTTCTGCACCTGCTCGCGGAACTGCTCGACCGCGGCTTTGAGTTCCAGCCCGATATTCGTGAGTTCGACGTCGTTCGCCTTGGCGCACAAGGTATTGGCTTCGCGGTTGAGCTCCTGGGCGAGAAAGTCGAGCCGGCGGCCGATCGGTCCACCCTGATCGATTAGATGCTGGGCCTGCGCGACGTGCGCCGCGAGGCGATCAAGCTCCTCTCGCACATCGGCCTTGGTCGCGATCATGATCGCTTCCTGGTGCAGCCGATCGGAATCGAAACGTTCGGACTGGGCAAGCAACGTCGCGATCTGCTCGGCAAGCCGAGCGCGTATGGCGTCGGGGCGCCGGCCGGGCGCCCGCTCGGCGCGACCGGCGAGCGCCGCGATTTCGCCCAGCCGCGTGGAAAGCACGCGGCCAAGCGCGGCGCCTTCATGGCGGCGCATCTCACCCAGCGCATTGAGCGCTTCGGCGAAGCCTTCAATGACTATCGTCTCGACGCCGCGCCGGTCCTCCTCGCGCTCCTCGGTATCACCGATCTCAAGCACGCCCTTGAGCGCGAGCAAGCCGTCAAGCGAAGGCGGCGATGCTTCAATCTTCGGCGCAATCTGCCGTATCGCCGCCAATATCCCCTCAAGGACCGCCACATTGACGCGCACGGTCGGCGCCGCGCCGCTGCGTTCGATTGTCAGGCTGGCCTGAACCGATCCGCGCGTCAGCGCCTCGGCGGTACGCGCGCGCACCGGCACCTCAAGCGCATCCCAACCGGGCGGCAGGCGCAGCCGGAGATCGAGGCCTTTGCCGTTGACCGATTTGATCTCCCAGGCCCACGCATAGGAGCCGCGCGCACCATGGCCGCGGGCGAATCCGGTCATGCTCGAAAGCGCCATGTTTGCAAGTGCCACTAGGGTCCCCGGGCGTAATTACAAAAACATTGGCGCCGAACTTAACGGCGGCCAGGCATCGTCACAAGTATGCCGCCGGTGATCGAAACCGCGGCATGGTTTAGTGAGTGGTTTGCGTGAGAGGCTTGGTGGCGCCCCGCGATGGCGGAGGCGCGACGGCAGCCGGCGCTGGAGCCGAATTCATCTGGTCGTCGAGCGGCGCCTGGTCCTTCTGATCGGTCTCGATCGAGCGCAGCCGCGCTACGTTCTTTTGATGCTGTTCGTAGGTCTCCGCGAAAGCATGCCCGCCGGTGCCATCGGCCACGAAGTAGAGTTCGCGGGTCCGCGCCGGATTAGCGGCGGCTTCGAGCGCGGCGCGCCCCGGATTGGAAATAGGTCCGGGCGGCAATCCGTCGATGAGATAAGTATTGTACGGCGTAGGCTGAGTGATCTCGCTCTTCATGATCGGCCGGCCCAGCGTGCCCTTGCCGCCGACCAGTCCGTAGATGATCGTCGGGTCGGACTGCAGCTTTATCTTCTGTTTCAGCCGGTTGACGAACACAGCGGCGACCCGCGTGCGCTCCTCCGGCTTGCCGGTCTCCTTCTCGACCAAGGAGGCGAGAACGACGAGTTGATCCGGCGTTTTGATCGGCAGGTCGGGCGAGCGATGGTCCCAGATTTCCCGGACCAGACGTTGCTGCGCCTGCTGCATGCGATCGATCATTTGCTCCCGGGTAACGCCGCGCGTGAAATTATAGGTATCCGGCAGCAGGCTGCCCTCACGCGGGATTGCTTTGATGTCGCCAGTCAAAACGTCATCCTCCAACAGGCGGGAGACAATCTGCTGGGAGGTCAGACCCTCTGGAACGCTAACTTGGTGCGTCACCACCTTGCCCTCGACCATGGTCGCGACAACGTCGCGCAAGCTCGAATGCGCTTTGAATTGGTATTCGCCGGCCTTGAGATCCTCGCGCGCCTTAAGCACCAGCACGCTGCCGAGGAATACCCACGGCTGGTCGATGACGCCTTGCTGACTGAGAACATCGGCGATGTCGCGCATGCCGGAACCGTGCGGGATGTTGACGACGCGATCCTGCGGCAGCGGGCCCGGTTCCTCGAAGCGCTGTTTGCCGATAAACAACACCACGCCCGCCACGATCGCCAACAGCACGAAGATACTGATGATGGCGTTGCCGATGACGACGAGAGGGTGCCGCGCGCTCGCCGAGCGGCGGATCGGCATTGCAACCGTGTCAGGCTCGATCGCCGTTCGCGGACTACGCGGAGTGATGCGTTTTGGATCGCTGCGATTCGACTCCATGGGCTTCGTACCGCTTGCGTTTGCCGGCTGCCCCGATACAGGCGCATCGTTCGCCCGCGGCGGCGCTTTTGCCGGCTCGCGTGAGTATGGCACGGATGGAGGTACCGATGCTGCTCGGGTCGCTGCGGTGTCGCGCACGATCCACGCTTCGACGGGACTGGCCGGACGCGAAGGTGATCCAGCCGGTGTCCCGGCGGGCCTGCTTGTTGATGGCGCGACCGTCGGCTTGACCGGCTTATCGGAGGTTGCCGGCGCAGCGCGAGGCGGTTGCGCAGCCGGCTTGTCGGCCGCGTTCGCAGGATTAGGCCGCGTAATTGGCGGCGTTCGTTCACCGCCGTCGGGCGGTGGATTGGATCCTGTCACCGCCGCGTTTCCACTTTTATAAGCTGCATGATCAACTTTGGGAGAAAGTACCGACCGTCGCAAAACAATGGTCGCAGATTCTGCTGGGTCTGCCCATAGCTTGGACGCCAAGCGACACCAGCAGTGAATCGCAGCCGAGTGCGGAGCAAATATGGCGAAACGGTGCCGGGCTGCACTATTGCGTCAACCGACGGAAAACGAGTGAAGCATTGGTGCCGCCAAATCCGAATGAATTCGACAGCGCTATATTGATCGGCCGCTTACGGGCCTTATGCGGCACAAGATCGATGGCGGTGGCGACCGACGGATTATCCAGGTTGATAGTCGGAGGCACTATTTCGTCGCGCATCGCGAGCATGCAGAATATCGCCTCGACTGCGCCGGCTGCGCCGAGCAGATGACCGATCGAGGATTTCGTTGACGACATCGCAACGCGGCCCGCAGCATTGCCGACAAGCCGCTCAACGGCCCTCAGTTCAATTTCGTCGCCGAGCGGCGTCGAGGTGCCATGGGCGTTGATATAGTCGATATCGCCTGCCGAAATTCCGGCGCGGCCGATCGCGGCTTTCATGCATCGGAACGCACCGTCGCCGTCTTCGGCCGGTGCCGTGATGTGGAACGCATCGCCGGACATTCCGTAGCCGACGAGTTCGGCATAGATGCGAACGCCGCGCCGTTTGGCATGCTCGTATTCTTCGAGCACCACGGCGCCGGCGCCCTCGCCCATGACGAAGCCATCCCGATCGCGATCATAGGGCCGCGATGCGCGCTCGGGCGTGTCGTTGAAGGAAGTCGACAGCGCCCGGCAGGCGGCAAAGCCAGCGAGCGATATGCGATTGACGGGGGATTCAGTCCCGCCCGCCACCATGACGTCGGCGTCGCCGAGCGCGATCAATCGGCCAGCGTCGCCGATGGCGTGGGAGCCGGTAGAGCAAGCCGTGACCACGGCGTGATTGGGCCCCTTGAGTGAATGTTTGATTGAAACGTAACCGGAGGCGAGATTGATAAGCCGGCCCGGGATGAAGAAAGGCGATACCCGCCGCGGGCCACGGTCGCGCAAGACCAATGCCGTTTCCGCAATTCCCTCGACGCCGCCGATACCGGAGCCGAGCAAAACGCCGCTGGTGATCTGGTCGTCATAATCGCTCGGGTGCCAGTCGGCGTCGTCAAGCGCCTGCGTCGCCGCGCCCATGGCATAAATGATAAAGTCGTCGACCTTGCGCTGCTCCTTGGGCTCCATCCATTCGTCGGGATTGAAGGTACCGCCCGAGCCGTCGCCGCGTGGTACTTGGCCGGCGATCTTGCAAGTAATGTCCGACACATCGAATTTTTCGATGCGTTTGATGCCGCTCTCACCGGCAAGCAGCCGCTGCCATGTCCGCTCGATCCCGCAAGCGAGCGGCGTCACCATGCCAAGACCTGTGACGACGACTCGTCGCATCAAGGGCGCTCCCGATAGACGCACTGGCCGAGATCTATGCCAAGAAAGCCGATCGCAAGGCTAGCTGGCCCGCATATGGCCTGGGACCATGTGCCCATTTGCCACCTGCCCACACACCATCTGCCCGCACATGCCGCGGTGCGGACGTGGCGCTGTTGAGCGAAATGCATGCAATAACGAACGGTGGGACCGACGGTCAGCTCTTCGCGTTCTTTTCGAGAAACTTGACTGCGTCGCCCACCGTCAGAATGGTTTCGGCAGCGTCATCGGGAATTTCGCAACCAAATTCCTCCTCGAAAGCCATGACCAACTCGACGGTGTCGAGGCTGTCGGCGCCGAGATCATCGATGAAGCTGGCGTTATCAGTCACCTTGTCGGGCTCGACGCCAAGATGATCCACGACGATTTTCTTTACCCGTTCGCCAATGTCACTCATCGTTCCAACCTCTTCTTTCAACGCGACCCAATCAACCTAAACTCTATTCCGTCCAAGTTCTCTAGAGAACTTGCCGACGGGGGTCCGCAAGTTCAGTTGGGTCGACACCGATTAGAGGCGGACGTTTCGCCCCGCCCTCCGGCATTCCGGCTCCCCCAGCCCGATTTCGGTTCGGTTACCATACTTCAAAAGCGTTGACCAGCGCGGCCGCCGCCGCGGGGCCAGTTCTATCGCATTCAAATCATGGCCATTCCACCATTCACATGCAATGTCTGCCCGGTCACATAGGCAGCCTCGTTCGAGGCGAGAAAAACCACCGCGGCCGCCACCTCTTCGGCGGTGCCCGCGCGGCTCGCCGGAATTTTCGCGACAATGACGTCTCGTTGCTTGTCGTTGAGCTTTTCGGTCATCGGCGTGACGATAAATCCCGGCGCGACGCAATTGGCAGTCACGCCGCGCTTGGCGTATTCCTGCGCCAGCGCCTTTATCATGCCGGTAATTCCCGCTTTGGCAGCGACATAATTGGCCTGCCCGGGGTTGCCAGTAGTTCCCACCACCGAGGTGATCGCAATAACGCGCCCGAAGCGGCGTCGCATCATCCCGCGCACCGCACCGCGCGCCAAGCGAAACGTAGCGGACAGATTGATGGCGATGACCTGATCCCAGTCCTCGTCGCGCAGCTGGACCAGGAGATTATCCCGGGTCACGCCGGCATTCGCGACGAGAATGTCGAGTTGCCCCATCGCCTCTTCCGCGCGCGGCACCAGAGCGTCGGTTTCAGCCGGATCCGCAAGATTGCACGGCAGAACATGGACGCGGTCGCCGAGTTCGGCCGCGAGGGCGTCGAGGATTTCCCGGCGGGTTCCCGATATTGCGACCGTCGCGCCTTGAGCGTGGAGAACACGGGCAATGGTGCCGCCAATCGTGCCGGTGGCACCGGTGATCAGCGCGGTCTTTCCGGTAAGTTCGAACATTTGGTCTCCTCAGCTTCCCACCGAACCCAATAACTCAACCACGGGCGGCTTTGAACCGGGCAACGTCGTCGGGGGTGCCAATCGAGGACGCACTTGCAGTGTCAGCAATGCGCTTCATCAGGCCAGTCAGTACCTTACCGGCGCCGATCTCATAAAATGTCGTCACCCCCGCCTGCACCATGAAAAGAATAGATTCGCGCCAGCGAACCGTGCCGGTCACCTGCTCGACGAGGCTGCGCACGATGTCCGCAGGATCGCTGATCGGCCGCGCCAGGACATTAGCGACCAGAGGGACGACAGGCGGCTTGACCGAGACAGCCGCAAGCGCCTCGGCCATCACGTCCGCCGCCGGTTGCATGAGAGGGCAGTGGAACGGCGCGGATACCGGCAGCATCATGGCTCGCTTCGCTCCGCGCACCTTTGCAATTTCGACGGCACGCTCGACGGCTGACTTCTCGCCCGAGACGACGACCTGGCCGCCGCCATTATCGTTGGCGGCGGCGCAGACGCCCACACTCGCCACCTCATTCGCGATCGTTTTCACCTCTGCGAGTTCGAGGCCGATAAGAGCAGCCATGGCGCCCGCACCG
>Ga0208220_1000615_pt1 | contig 15056 bp, 10 predicted proteins | sample NGESurdeep092012_9_FD_184484 | JGI IMG/M metagenome (GOLD analysis project Ga0208220, IMG submission 184484) | Arctic peat soil microbial communities from Barrow, Alaska - NGEE Surface sample F53-1 deep-092012 (SPAdes) | ecosystem: Environmental > Terrestrial > Soil > Wetlands > Peat ... | reverse complement strand
CGGCGGGCCGGGGTCCGGCCGGCTGCCGGCGCCTTCATCAAGCAGTGTGGGCGCCAGGAGAATGTCTCCGCATGTCGTCCGGATGCCGACAATTCACTGGACACGGACAGTCGGCCGACGCGTCCGCTGGGATGCAGGACGGGATGGGAGCTGTCGGGTGAATCACTGACACAGCGCCGGCATGACGGGACGCGCGGCGGCTGGGACGATGTGGTGCTGAGGTCAGGACGGGGATGGCCGTGATTACGGGGTGACGGCAGGGGAGCCGCCATGCCGCAGGCCACCTGGGCGAGGCAGCCCGCCCGCGCGAGACTGGGAGTCGCCTCACCCTTTCTGGATTTTCCGGGCATAATAGGAGGGGAGTGATAAAGGGGGCTTTCTGCCTCTCCTGCTGCGGGGAGCGAATTGATCCGGGTGGCGATCGTGGACGACCATCCCGTCGCACGGCGCGGGCTGGAGTCGATACTCGCCGAGGCCGGTGACATCCAGGTCAGTGCCGCGGTGGCCACCCCGGCCGAACTCAGCCTGGCCGGCCCTGGCGCGGTTCGCCCTGACGTGATCATGCTGGACCTGTATCACGACGGTGACGAGCCCTGCCTGGATGTCATCCCGAAGCTGTGCCAGGACCACAAGGTGCTGGTCGTGTCGGCCTCCGGCCGGCCGGCTGACGTCCTGGGCGCGATCCGGGCCGGCGCCTGCGGCTACGTGACGAAGCTGGCAGACCCGCCCATGCTGGTCGCCGCCGTGCATACCGTGGCCAGCGGGGGCTTCGCCCTGTCTTCCCAGCTGGCGGACATCCTGCGGGGAGAGCTCGCGCCGGACCCGGCGGCCGCCGGGTCCGCGGCGGCCGCGGCGGGCACCCCGGCGCTGTCTCCCCGGGAGGAGGAGGCCCTCGACCTGATCGCGCGGGGCCTTACCCACGCGCAGGCCGCATCCCGGATGGGTGTCAGCCGCGCGACGGTCGATACCTACGTGGAGCGGATCCGGGCCAAGCTGCACGTGGGGAACAAGGCGGAGCTGGCCTGGGCCGCGATCGAGCTGCGCCGGCCAGGCGGGACACGGTGACGGCCGCCGTCCGCTGGGATGCGGCGTTGCAGACCGAGCTCACCCTGGCCCGCGCGGTCGTGCTGTTCCGGATGGCCGCGCTGGCGGAGATCGCAATCGTCACGGGGCTCAACGCATCCGGCTACAGCGGCCATACCGCTGTGGTCATGGCGCTGCTCGCGGCCATCGCGGCGGAAAGCGCTGTCCTGTGCACGGCCTGCTTGCGTGCCCGGCGGGTGCGATCCTGGTGGTCCGTCGCGGACCTGGCCTTCACGATCTTCGTGCTGGCCGCCAGCGCGATGGCCAGCGTGCGATACGGCGGACTGTACGTCGCCTATCCCTACTCAGTCATCTGCTCGGTGGCGTTCGGCGTCGGGCTGCGCCGGCTGAGCGCCGTGCTCGCGGCGACCGTCTTCCTGGCTGCTGGCTACCTCTACGGCGGCGGTTACCTGCACGCCGACCCGGCGTCCCACGTGGTAATCAATGCCATCACCTACTTCCCGAACACCGTGGTCGCCTGGGCCGTTGCCCGGCAGCTGCGCCGCATGGGCCGTGAGCTGGACGCGAGCCGGTCGCGCGAGGCCATGCTGGCCCGGGACCAGGAGCGGCTGCGCCACGCCCGGATGCTGCACGATCGCGTCCTGCAGACGATGGAGACCCTGGCCCGCGGCCAGTGGATCGCGGACACGGTCCTGAAGGCTCGCGTCGCGGAGGAAGCCGTGTGGCTGCGCGGCCTCGTTGAGGGCACCGACGAGGCCGCGGGAGGAGACCTGCTCGGCCAGCTCGGGAAGCTGGCCGCGCGGGCGGCCCGAGACGGGCTGCACGTTGAGCTCAATTACGCGACAGTCCGGGGGCCAGCCATCCTCGCCGCGCTGGACTCCCAGCGAAGCGCCGCGCTCGCGGGCGCCGTCAGCGAGGCGCTGACCAACGTGGTCAAGCACGCCGCGACGGCCAGCGCGGTGCTCCGGCTCACCGCCACGCCCGCGGCCCTCGTCGTGACCGTCCTCGATCAGGGCCGCGGGTTCGACGCCGCGTCACAGCCCGAGGGCATGGGGCTCAGGGAATCCATCCGCGGCCGGGTCACCGAGTCGGGCGGCACGGTCCGGATCGACACCGCTCCCGGCGCCGGCACCTACCTCGAGATCACCATGCCGCTCGCGAGCGGCGCGCACCGAGAGCACGGCCGCGGCGGTCCCCGCAGCCACCACGGCCGCTGAGCCGCAGGCGCCGCCGCGTCCGCTTCAAGATCCCCGGGCCGGCATGACCGCCTCGCCCGACACGACGTTTCGAACCGACAAGTCAACCGGAGAACGAGGTCAGTGTGGGGAGGGCTTCAATCCAGTCGGCAAGGGCTGAGTTCCGGCGCACTGTGCCGAGTAGCTCAGTCGTCGGCGAGAGCGCCCAGGCATGCCAGACATTTAGATCGTGGACCGTCGGATCGAACTGAGCCACGCTTCTGAACAGGTACTCCGTTACCGGGCCGGCCTGTCCGGCCATAAACCCGAATAGCCGCTCGCGGACCTGACGCTTGTTCTCCGCGGTTGGGCCGAACCGGACCAGCCCGCCTGCTATTTCGGCCGCCCCCAAGCCATCGGCCTGCTTGGCCAGCAACTCCAGCAGCGCATTGCGGGCTCGGTGCTTGTGCTCTGTCGTCGAGTCGAGGCTGGCCACCGCGCCCGCCAGTCTGGCGGCCGTTCGGCCGTCGGTTTGGTGCGGCAGCAGCTTGAGCAGCGCACCGCAAGCATGGTGCGCATCCTGCGCTGTCGGGTCGAGTTGCGCTACCGCGTCTGCCAGTTCGACGGCCGTTTGGCCGTCGGTTTGGTGCGGCAGCAGCTTGAGCAGCGCACCGCAAGCATGTCGCGCATCTTGCGCGGCCGGGTCGAGTCGCGCCACGGCGCTGGCCAACGCCGCGGCCGCCGAGCCGTCGGTTTGGCGGGCCAGCAGTTTTAGGAGCGCGTCGCGGGCTTGGCGCGTGTCCTCGGCCGTCGGGTTGAGGCGGGCCACGGCGTCCGCCAGCCCGGTGACCGCCGAGCCGTCGGTTTGGCGGGCCAGCAGTTTTAGGAGCGCGTCGCGGACTTGGCGCGTGTCCTCGGCTGTCGGGTTGAGCCGGGCTACCGCGCGCGGCATTCGCGCGGCCGCCGAGCCGTCGGTTTGGCGTGCCAGCAGCTTCAGGAGCGCGTCGCGGGCCTGGCGCGTGTCCTCGGCTGTCGGGTTGAGGCGGGCCACGGCGTCCGCCAGCCCGGTGACCGCCGAGCCGTCGGTTTGGCGTGCCAGCAGTTGGAGGAGCGCGTCGCGGGCCTGTTTCTGGTCCTGCGCCGTCGGGGCGAGTCGGGCCACCACGCCCGGCAAGGACATGGTCGCCCAGCCGCTGTTATCGTTGGCCAGCATCTTGACCAGCGCATCACGCGCTTGGCGCATGTCCCGCGGAGTCGGGTTCAGCTCGATCACCCCGTCCGCCAGGCCGTCGGCCTCCATGGCGTAGCCCATGAGCGCAAATGGCGCCGATGCGGCCACCATTTTGTTCTCCGCCATCAGGCCGGGCTGGGTCATCATGTTCTCCAGCGGTGCGGTCGGCCAGTCATCGGCCAAGCCGACCAGCATCGTGAGCAGCGTCTCGCGGGCCTGGCGCTGGTCCTGTGCCGTCGGGCTGAGCCGGGCTACCCCGCTGGCCAGCTGCGCGGCCGTCCAGCCGCTGGTTTCCCCGGCCAGCATCGTGAGCAGCGTCTCGCGGGCCTGGCGCTGGTCCTGTGCCGTCGGGCTGAGCCGGGCCACCCCGCCCGCTAGCTGTGCGGCCGCCGAGCCGCTGGTTTCCCCGGCCAGCATCGTGAGCAGCACCTCGCGGGCCTGGCGGTCCGAGGTCCGCCAGTGCTCTGTCCCGGCGAGCTCATCCATGCGGTCCCGCTTAGCGAACTCCACGCGAGCCTTGCCAATCACATCGGCAACCTCGGGCGACCACTGGGCCTCGCTTGACTCACCGGCTAGCCGGACCAAGAGCCTCAGGAACTCAGCATCGATGACTGCCAGGTCCCCGGGAAGCCGTTTCCGATGCGCGACCCGGCAGATTAGTTCCCGTAGGACATGGTCGTGCTGCGGGTGCATCCTCAGCGCCGCAAGCGCCGCGTACTCCCAGTCTGGGTCGTACCAGAGGTGGGGGAGCAGGGCCTCGACCGCCTGGTCCGCTGGAAGACGAGATATGTGCTCTCCTACGAGGTGCTCACGTATCGACCGGTGGATGAAGCGGCGTACGGTCTTCCCGGTGTCCACGTCGGGCGGGCCCAGAGGCGTAGCTATGTGATTAAGGGCGTCGTCATCGGCCTCGCGCAGTCGGCTGGGTTCAGTAGGGATATCGTCCGCCCACGTCCCGACACCGGAGATGGGGTGGCTCGTTGCCCCCGACCAGGCCCAGGCTCGCAGCGTCTGGAGGCAGGCCTCGGTGTCGGGCTGGCGGCCGTCACTACGGCGCCATCGGCCGGTGAGCATGCGATTGAGCACCTTGGGGTAAAGGTCGCGGCGGAAGTCCGGCAGCCGTTCGTCGCCGCCGACGATGCAGTAGAAGGCGAGGAGCAACGGCACAGTAGCGCCCTGCTGCAGGGCGGGACGCTGCGCGATCTGAGCGGAAAGACTGATGCCCCAATCTGGGCGCTGGTCGAACCATCGCTGGATGAACGGCCCGACATCGTCCGGATAGCGCAGAGGCCGCAGTTCGCCGACCCGGCCGGAGCCGTTTACCGCCTCAATGACCAGCTGCTGGTTCCATGCGCTGGGTCGGCTGGTGAGGATGATCCGCCACGGAAGGGTGTCGGCTTGACGGAGCCGCTCATCACTGCCCGGGGCCTCATCAAGTGAGTCGAGCACCAGCATGACCGGCGTGTTCCGCTCGGTGAAAAAAGTCTGGAGAGCAGCGCGGATCCTGGAGCCGCCTAGGTCACCGATCTGGTCGATCGAGCTCGATACGGCTGCCGCGCGGATGTTGCCGTCCGCGGTGAACAGGCGCGAGCAGGTGGTGTAGAGCGGCAGTTCGACCTCGTCGAGGCTCCCGCCAGACGCCAGAGCCTGAAGGGCGTCCTCGGCGCAGCGTCGGGCCGTGCGCTTGGCCAGCCAGGTCTTGCCTGAGCCTGGGCCGCCTAGCATGACCAGCCGCTGGCACAACTTTGCCAGCTCGTCGGCGTCGACATCCCGCTCGCCTGCCAGGCCCGTGGTAGTGACTCGAAGCTTGCGCTCGATGGCGGCCGGCGTCAGCAACGGACCGCCGAACCGGCGATCCCGCGGCCACGGGTCGACATTCAGCCAGCCGATCAGCGCCGTAAGGTAAACCGCAATCTCGCCCCGCTGCGCGGGGCCAGGCGGGAGCCGGTCCAGTACGCGCTTAAATTGCCCTATCGCGTCGGCGAAACCAGCAATGAGATCGGCGTGCAGCCCGAGCATCGCCTCATCCAGGGCGCTCCCCTGATCGGTCTCCATTCGCTGCAGCCGGGCCAGCAGCACCTGCTGGAAGAGCTTCGGATCGAGATCGGCGACCGCGAACTCGAGCAGGCCGCGAGCGATGGTAACCGCCGCTGCCTGCGAGTCTTCGGCTGTGCGGCCATCACGTAGCGGCAGGCAGGAAGCGATCCGGCTGGCCAGGTCCTCGACGGTGCCGTGCGCGAGCACGGTCCAGGTCTGCTGGTCTTCCAGCAGCTTTCGCACCGCTTCGAACTCGGCTTTGTTCAGAGCGACGGCCCTGTCGGCCGCTGCTTTCACCAGGCGGCTCAGGTCGTCGGTTCGGCGAAGCCGCTTAAACCACCTCTGGGCCGCGTCAGCCAGCGCGGCCGCCGCCCAGTTCACCGGCAGGGCAACGGCTGCTGGGCCGACCGCGGCCCCAAGCAGCCATGCGAGCACCTCAAGAGTGTTACATGGTTGGCCAGAACACGTAAGGAGATTGCCGCGAGCCACCAGTAATGACCCGCACGAGCGATCATCGTCAGGGCGAGGACCGGCTTCGTCGCTAACTGCAAGTCATCAGACGCGCTCGCGTCGCCGCCCCGGTTCTGGTCCTCCGTCCAGGACCGGGGCAGGTGGAGCGCCAGCCCGCCAGATCACCCTATGCGTCCTGGCAGGCTTAGCTGCCTGCGAGGCATTCGCAGGCACGCGTTCATCTGCGGAGCCTGGACCGCGCAGCGCAGGATCCTCGTCCCGGTGGGCTGAAGACGGCGTCGAATGACCGGCCGAAATTCGGCCCGAGGGAGACCCTAGCTGCCGGTCGCGCCGACTCGGCAGGGACCTGCCGCGATCCGCCGGGCCAAGACGTCCGCACCGGGCGCACCCTGAGCAGTAGCAAGGCGACGAGAGCGGCATGGGTTGTTGTCTACGGCATCGAGCTACTGCGGCTTAAAATAATGGTGCTTGTAAACCGCCCATCGGTTGAGCATTTCCGAATTTATTGTCTAGTGTGCCACGTCAATGTGGTCCGGCTGGAGGACGTGATCATTTGGAGGGGCAGAATGCCGCCAGGGAGGGCTCGTTTGAGCCCGCCGCAGCTAGCGTGAGCTGGCGTCTGGCCTGGTCAGACCCCATATCGCCTGGTCGCGGGACGGGCGAGTGATTCATGGCATGCAAGAGGTCGGGGGTTCGAATCCCCGTAGCTCCACTCCAGTTCATATGCAGGATTTCGAATACAGAACCGACGGGTAACCGCTCTAGTGAGGGGCATTTCGGGGGCAAGATCCGCCCCCCAGGATGACTGCCTGACTAACAGCAGCGTGAAGTTTGACCCGGTCAGCTACACGAATAGCGCCTTAGCGATGCCCAAGAGGTCACCGGCTCAGGTCGCGTTCCCGGTCATTGAATGGCTCGCAGCGCACATCGGCCAGGGCGTTGTCTGCAGCCAGCGTCCTGCAGTGGGCGGGTAAGGCCGTGGAGTGGCGTCCAGGGAAGTGGTGGCCGAGTTTGGCCTAGTAGGCGTGGCGTCGTGACGTGAGGGCGGCCACCGGGTGATTCTCATCGAGTTCCTGCGAGAGATCTCAGATGAGGAGTTACGCGATGACCGCTTGTCCCACTATCGACATGCCCGGGTGGCTGGACGAGCAACTCGGGCAGGCGAGCCCTGACCTTCTGCGCGGCATGGTCCGCTCGTTCGCGCAGGCGCTGATGAGCGCCGAGGCCGACGCAGTGTGCGGCGTCGGCTACGGCGAGCGCAGCGAGGATCGGACGAATACGCGCAACGGGTACCGGCACCGTGAGCGGGACACCCAGGCAGGGAGCATCGGCCTTCAGGTCCCGAAGCTGCGGCAGGGCAGCTACTTCCCGGGCTGGCTGCTGGAGCGCCGCCGCCGCGCCGAGGCCGCCCTCGTCTCGGTCGTGCCACCAGCTACCTGCTGGGCGTGTCGACCCGGCGGCTGGAGAAGCCGATCCAGCAGCTGGGCATCAGGTACCTGTCCAGGTCGCAGGTCAGCGAGATGGCCCGCGGCTTAGGCGCCCAGGCCGGCGCGTTCCGCACCCGGCCGCTGGACGCCGGTCCGTACACGTTCGTCGCGGCGGACGCGCGCTGATGCGCGAGGGGAGCGAGAGCCTGGCTCGCCGCCTCGAAACGGACCTGGTGCTGCCGGACACCACACCGCGTCCGCGCCGGCCGGTGCAGGCCGCGCCGTGGATTGCCCTGGGCGCCGCGCTGGTGGCATTGGGCGTGCTGGGATGGCGCAGGCGCACCTCGCGGCGATGACCCGGGCACCGGCGATCGCCGGTGGCCATGGCCTCATGCTGGCTTCGGTCTGAAAGCGGAGGGCCCCTGCCCGGCTGTGAAGCCGGGCAGGGGCCCTCCTGGTGTGATCAGGCTGCGTCAGCCGTCATCCGACGACGGGAGGGTCGCTCCCGGCACCTGGTTCGGGGCGTAGATCTTGCTGTCGCCCGGGTAGGGCTTCTTCCAGTCGCTCGTCTGGTACCAGACGTAACGGTTCATCTGCTCCGGGTTGGCGTAGTCGGGCACGGCGTTCGGACCGGTCGTGCGCTGCTTCGTCAGCCACTGCGCCCACTGCGCGGCGACCTGCTTCATGTTCGCGGGCACCGCGGTGGACGCCGCGATCTTGGCCTCGGTCGTCCCCTCGGGGACGTCGGCACCGCAGGGGGGCAGGGTGCTCAGGCCCGCGGTCAGCGAGGTCTGGTTGGGCACCACGTTGAACGGCGTGTAGTTCGGCTTGTTGGTGAACGCCGTGTACATCGGGGTGGCCGCGCTGTCCTTGTCGTTCATCGGGTGGATCCCGAGGATCTGCTCGACGGTGCGGACCATGTTGATCTGCGAGTAGTAGGTGTTGTCCACGATGCCGTGCTGGGCCCAGGGGCTGATTACCTGGATGGGGGCACGGTGGCCGTCGACGTGGTCGGAGCCGGCCTGGGAGTCGTCCTCGACGACGAAGATCGCCGACTGCGGCCAGTACTTGCTGTGCGAGATCTCGTCGACCATCTGGCCGAGGGCGAGGTCGTTGTCGGCGACCTGCGCGGCCGGGCTCGGCGGGCCACCGGTGTGGTCGCTAGAGAGCCAGAACATGTTCAGGTTCGCCGGGCCGTTCTTCTCGAAGTCACGGTTCCAGATCTGCTCCCGGTAGATGTCCGGGACGCTGGTGTCGAACTTCGGGAAAGCGGTGTCCGAGACGTTGTTGAGCGACGGGATCGGCGAGGTCGACGTCATCCGGTACGCCGTGGTCGCGCTCGGGTTCGACTCCATGTTCCTGGCGTCGCAGTACAGGTTCTGCCAGGTCGCGCCGGCTGGCTTGGTGAGGAACTGCTGGAACTCGCCGAAGTCGCGGACGGTCTTGCCCGCGGCCTCCGCGCCGGTCCAGATGAAGCCGCTCTCCTGGTGGCCGAGAGCGTCGTCCTCGGTGTCGTAGCTGCGGATGTACTGGCCAGCCAGGGACTGGGTGTAGTCCGGGTTGTCCGCCTGCATAATCCAGTTGTGGCCCTCGGCGGAGTTCGTGCCGGCGTCGTAGAAGTTGTCGTACAGGCCGAACTGCTGAACCAGCGCGTGGTTGTTCGGAGTCACGGCATCGCCGAACTGGGTGAAGGCCGAGTCGCCGTTGCCCTTCGCGATGTCACCGAACTGCTGGTCGTAGGTCCGGTTCTCCTTGACGATCAGGAAGACGTACTTGATCCTCGAGGGGTCGCCGATCCGCGTCGGGACCGGCACCGGCTTCGCCTTGCTGTGGCGGTTGGCGTACGTGACCGATCCGGGGGTCCAGCCGTTGTTCTTGAAGACCGTGCCGGTCATGGCCCTGATGGCGCCGTCGCTGGGCAGCGTGAACTTCGTCAGCGACGCCGTCGTGTCGTGGGTGCCGTGCGCGTCGGTGGTGGAGCGGCGGGCGTCGATGCCACGCATGTTGGTGACCAGGACGGTGTTGCCGAGGGTGGTGATGTCGGACGGGAAGTAGTCCGTCGGGATCATACCGACGTAGCTGACCGGGTCCCGCGGGCCCGTGTAATTGTAGACGGCGACCGCGTTCGCGCCGCCGAGCGTCACCAGCAGGTGGCCGTCGTCGGTGAGGGTCACCGCGTCAGGCTCGTACCCGACCTTCGACTCGGGCCACGGCTGCGTCGAGATGGTCTGCACCACCTTCTCGCTGGAGGTGTCGATGACCGAGACGGTGTCGCTGTTCGTGTCCGTGACGAATAGCGCCCCGGTCTTGGCGTACAGGGCGGTCGGGTGCAGGCCGACGTTGATGGTCGCCGGGGCCGCAGACGGGTTCGCCGTGTCGATGACGCTCACCGTGCCGGTGGTGGTGGCACCGGTGAAGTCGCTGGCCGGCACCTGGGTGCCATAGGAGTTGATCGTGGTGTCGCCGGACTTCGCCGGGCGCCCGCCCTCGTTGCTGACGTAGAGCTTGCTGCCGACCAGGACCAGGTCGCGCGGGGCGTTGCCCACGTTCCAGGTCTGCTCGATGGCCCCGGTCGCCGCGTTGATGGCGACCACGGTGTTCTGCCCGTTGACGGCGGAGTACACGGTCGACCCGTCGGGCGAGAACACGGCCTTGCCGACCAGGGCCTGCTTCCCGCCCTGCGCCGGGATCGAGATCTGGACCGGGTTGGACAGCGAGCCGTCCGGGTTCACGGTGAACTTGGTGTAGCCGTCGTTCCGGCCAACCCACAGCTGCGTGCCGTCGGGCGAGTACGTGGGGCTTTCCTGGCCCACGTCGCTGCCGCCGGGGCTGGTGTACTGCTGCACCGTCCAGTTCGACAGGTTGACGATGCCGACCGCCTGCGAGCCGTCGGCGAGCGTGACGGCCATGTGGGTGCCGTCCGGGCTGACCGTGGACCCCATGATCTTGCCGTTGTTGAGGACCAGGCGGTCGCCGTACGGGCTGATGATCTGGTTGTCGGAGACGACCAGGCCCCGCAGGACGGTCTGGCCAACCTGGTCGGTGCCGAACCCGGTGGTCGAACCGACAGCGAGCCCGGTACCGGTGACGGCGAGGGCGACCACGGCCGAGCCGACCGTGACCATGCGCACCTTAGGACCGCCGAAACGGCGGGGAAGCGGAGGCTTTCCGTCACGCTTTCGATGGCGTTTTACTTGCACTCGCTATCCCTTCGATGTGGTGGACAGCAGGTCGACAAGGCCGTCGAACTGCCAGAGCGGGTTCGGTGCGTCCCCGTACGGGGCGTGCACCACGAAGTAGCCGTTCACTTCGTTCGGTCCGTCGCCGTCGGCGACGTACCGCCCGTTTGCGTTGACGTCGAGCTGGTAGATGGCCTGTCCCGTCGCATCGTTGACGCCAGGAAGATGCCAGTAGACGTAGCAGCGCCAGTCGTTTCCGGGCCCTTCCTGGGCGACTAGGCCGGCCCCCTTGGTGCACGACGCCGTGGTCCGCAGCTGCGCCTCGGTGACGTTCAAGTGGTTGACTTCCTGGCTCTGCACCCGGTAGAGATGGGCGAACGACGTGGCGAGCGACCGCTGCAGCTTGCCGGCGTCGATCCCGGAGCCGGTGGCCCCGGTCGCCGCGGCCACCACCCCGGCCGAAAGCACCCACACCCCGAGCAGCGGCAGGATTCCGAGGGTGATCGCGCGCCGCATCGAGCCGTCGTTCGCCAGGCTGGTGAAGTCGCGCCGCATGAAGAGCACGTACGCCACCGCGGTCGCGGTGACCGCCCACGCCAGGCTCACGGCGATGCCGGTAAGCATCGGGCCGAGCATCGGCGGGCTGGTGAACACGCCGTTCCATGAGAGAAACGCGAAGCTGGGCAGCCCCAGGCGGACGGCGACCGGCATCGGCAGCACCTGGGACGCCAGCTGCATTCCCAGCCCGCCGAAGGCGGGCAGCAGCAATCCGATCGGGGACCGCCCGAAGATGACGGACGCGAGCAGCCCGATCGCGGCGAAGGCCAGTATCGGGGCGAGCACGCAGAGCCAGGCGAGCAGGAGCTTCCCGGCGGCGTCGGCCGGCGACAGCAGGTGGCCGTCGAGACCGGTCAGCGGCCGGCTGCCGACCACCAGCCCGCCGACAATGCCGGAGACCGCCAGCCCGGGCACGCACATCAGGAGGACGGTGAGGCTCGCCAGCGACTTGGCCATGAAGATCCGCCGCGGCGAGCGCACCGCCACGAGCAGGTGACGCCAGGTGCCGAGCCGGTCCTCGGAGGAGAACACGTCACCGGCGACGACCGAGGTGAGCAGCGGGAAGAACCAACTGCCCGCGAAGGACAGCACCACCAGCGCTCCGGCCCAGCCCGTGGCGCGCATCTCGCGGCCGAACAGGGTGTCAGCCGGAAGCGTGCTCTGCCCGCTCACTACGACGACGGTGACCGCCGGCCCGATCCAGCACAAACCAATCAGGATGCGTACCCGCCAGTGCGCCAGTAGCTTCACCAGCTCGAAGCGGTACGCGCGCGCCAGCGAGACAGCCCGGGGCGCCAGCACTTCGCTGGGGGCGGTCGTCGCGGTCACGGTCATCGGCTGGACTCCTGCTCCTGCTGTTCGGTGAGGGCGAGGAACGCGGACTCAAGTGGCGAGATCATTGGGGTGAGTTCGCGCACCGCGATGTCCGCGCGAACGAGTCGCGGCACCAGTTCGTCGAGGTCGGACACCAGCGCGCGCACCACGAGCACCTCGCGGTCCGCCCGCCCCCCGGCGTTGTCGATCACCTGGATCCCGTCCGTGTCGGCGGCCACGTGGCGGGCTGCTTCGATGTCGGAGGTCACCAGCCGGTAGTCGAGTTCACGGTCCCCGTCGGCCAGTTTGCTCAGCGGCCCGGAGAAGACGACCCGTCCGGTCGCGAGAATGGTGACGTCCGAGCACAGCGCCTCAAGCTCGTCCATCCGATGGCTTGAGAGCACTACGGCGGTCCCGTCCACCGCGAGCCGGGTGATGGTGTCATGCACGTGCCTCTTGCCCGCCGGGTCGAGCCCGTTGGCAGGCTCGTCGAGCACGAGCAGACGCGGCTTGGTAAGCAGCGCGGCAGCAAGCCCGAGCCGCTGACGCATCCCGAGGGAGAAGCCGCGTACCTTGTCGTCGGCCACGTCGGTGAGCCCGACCTGCTCGAGGATGTCGTCGATATCCGCCGTCGGCGCACCGGGCCCGCGGAGAGCGGCCAGCGCGGCAAGGTTCCTTCGGGCGGTCAGCGAGGGGTAGAGGCCGGGGCCGTCGACAAAGCCCGCGACACCGTGGGGCGCCGCGAGCGCCCGCCCGACCGGCGTGCCCAGGACCTCGAGAGTGCCGCGGTCCGCGAGGGCCAGGCCCAGCAGAAGGCCGAACAATGTGGTCTTCCCTGCGCCGTTCGGCCCGACCACCCCGTGAATCTGCCCGGCTACGACATCCAGATCGACACCGTCGAGCGCGACGACATCACCGAAACATTTCGTGATCCCACGAGCCCGCACTGCAGAGGTGTTGCTCATGATGTCTTCGGTCTGCACACAGGAAACTTTCAAGGATGCAACTAACGTGCGCGTTGATGCTGATTAAACTTGCCGCAAACAAAAGATTTACTGTTTTGTTGGTATGTGCGCGGCCAGCATGTGTCCTCGTGGGTCACATCCCGGTCAATGGCGCCATCGCCGGTACGCGCGAAGATGCCATGACCGTGCCCGTTTGCCCGGCGGGCCGCAGACGGCGGCGGGTTCGCGGCCATCTGGCGTGCGCCGCGGCTGCCGGCCGTTCTCCATATGGGCTGAGGGTGCTTGGACGGAAGGTCGCCGGACTCGCACGAGCCGCCGTTCTGCTCGGCGCTCGGGGAGATGGCTGGTGTCGTGTCGGCGGTGCAGATGAGAACGTCCGGGGCGTCAGCGCGATGGGAAGAGCGAAGATGGTGGGGCGATGACCCGGGAGATGATCATGGCGATAGTTTGCGGGGGTCGCGGTGCTGCTCCTCGGCCTGGATGGTCTCGAACGGGGAGCCGGTGAGCACGGGGTGGCAACGCCAGGCGGGGAACAGCTCGCCCTGCCCGGCGGCCGTCTTCCTGTTCAGGTCCCTGACGCGGCGGACGATCAGCCGGGCTGTGATCGCCTGCCCTTTCTTCGAGATGAACGCCGTATAGGGACCTCGACGCCTGGATCTCCTGACCGCCAGCGGGGAGATCGTCACGACCGTTGACAAACATCCCCCTTCATCCGTCGATGAGCGGATCCGTCACGGGCCATCAGCCGTGGGCGGACCCGCCCGATCGGCGTGCAGAACGACGCGCCGTGTGGCCACCAGGGCAGCCGGATCCACGCGCGATTCGGTGATCTGTTTCTCCGCCCGGCATCAGAATGCTTCTGCGGCGCTCGCTCTGCGTAGTTGGAAAGCGGCAAGGTCAGTCCTCGCGCGTTTCGCTGGCTGACTGGCCGCAAGAGTCGGGAGCTGCGAACATGGCTGCTCTAAAGCAGGTCAGCAACGCTGATGAATCGAATGTAGGATCTATGAGTCGTGACAGGAAGTCGTCCCGGGCGTGAGGTGATCATCTTGAGGGGCATTCCGGGGGCAGAATGGCGCTCGCGGCAGCTCGCCAGGGCTGGTGAGAGCTAGCGTGAGCTGCCGCTCTGGCTGGTCAGGCCACGTATCGCCTGGTCGGAGAATGCCTGAGTGATTCATGGCATGCAAGAGGTCCGGGGTTCGAATCCCCATAGCTCCACACAGGTCACGCGCCGAATTCGAACGCTGAACTGGTGAGCACGCGGTCGCTGAGGGGCGTTCCGGGGGGCAAGGTCCGTCCCTGGGGTGACTGTTTGATCAGCAGTCGCGTGGAGTTCGGCCAGGTCGGCTGTACGGACAGCTCCTTTGTGACGTGCAAGAGGTCACGAGATCCGCAACTACCCGGTCCCGAGTGGTGGAGAAGGCGTCCTGCGTGAGTCCTGTGTGGTTATGACGGTCGTGGTGCTGAGGGCCTGCGGCGTACGGATTGAGGGCGCGCTGTTCGTGCCTACTGGGCCGCCTGGAAGCGGACAATCAGCTCTGCGGGCACGCGCCCTTGTCCTTGACCTCGATGCCTTCTGCCCGTGCCCACGTGCGAACTTCCTGAGGGCTCGGCCCGCCCAGGCGGGGACTCCTCGCTGTCCGGCGAGTATTAGCGCCGGTCTTCCGCGCGGCGGCGATGTAGGGCTCGAAGATCTTGGCTAGCTTGTCCGCGTTTTTCTTGCTCAGGTCGGAGCACTCCGCCGCGCTGGGTCGCGCACCACGCTCATCGTGCTCGGGGACGGGCGCGGGCAACGGCAACAACGCCCAGCTGGACACCTTCCAGGAGATCACGCGCAGGGTCCGCGAGACGATCTGGCTGACCCCGGAATCCCGGTACTCCTGGGGGCTCGGGGCGTGCGACCTGCCGCGCTACGCGGAGTTCTGCGACCGCGCGATGAGCGAGCCGAACCTGATCCGGTCACTCCCGCAGACCATTGACCCACTCGCGCCGTGCCTGCCAGGCCGCTACGAGGACCATCTTGTCAGCGTGGTGCCATATCGCCGGCATCGTCAATCCGCCAGGCCCGAAGGCCTGGTACGAGGTGGCCGACCACAACCCTCCGACGCCGCCGAGTGCCGGGCTGCGGCTGCCCGGCAGAGTGGCTCGTGGTGGGAGGA
>Ga0208220_1000613_pt1 | contig 15086 bp, 14 predicted proteins | sample NGESurdeep092012_9_FD_184484 | JGI IMG/M metagenome (GOLD analysis project Ga0208220, IMG submission 184484) | Arctic peat soil microbial communities from Barrow, Alaska - NGEE Surface sample F53-1 deep-092012 (SPAdes) | ecosystem: Environmental > Terrestrial > Soil > Wetlands > Peat ... | reverse complement strand
ACCTGAATCAGGAGCGGAGATGATTATGGCTCAGCGACGATTCCGCTGGACAACCTTTGACGTGACCCGCTCCCTGCCGCCGACCTGGCAGGCGCACATCAGAACGGTGGCAGCCGACGCCGATTTTCGCAAGTTTCCCCGGACGCCGGTCTTGTCGCGCGAGGGGCCGGAGGTCCCGCACATCGTCCGCGGCCGTGTTCACGCCGACCAGGTAAGGGAACGCCTGCCGTGGCTCCACCAGGCGTACCGCGGCGACTTCCTCGAGCTTGCCCGGGAGGCGTGCGGGGAGCGTGTCGCCGCCGCGCACGACGAGCGCTACGGCGTCGTCGTGCGCGGCGTGCAGCAGGGCGCCGGCATGCGGTTCGAGTGCCATGTCGACTCCAACCCGCTGACCGGACTGCTCTTCTGCACCGATCACCCGGCGGGCGGGGAACGGTGATGAGCTTCTACACGGAATCCTGCCCGGAAGCGACCCGGCCGCCCGAGCTGAACAGGCACCTGTACGGGGACGAATAGCCGAGCCCCGAAGCCAACCAGGCTCGATAGAGATCGGCGAAGGCCCGGCGGCGGTATACGCCGGGCCTTCGCCTTTCCCGCCTTCTCGGTACAGACTAGACCAACGCCCCGAACAATTCCAGTCATACCAAATTTTGGTATACCCTGGATGAGAGGCAGGGAGGGCATGTGGCAGTGTCGCCGAGATACCAGCAGATCGCTGACGATTTGCGTCGACGGATCGAGTCCTGCGAATTCACAGTGAACACGCCGTTGCCCACGGAGAGAGACCTGCAAGAGAAGTATCAGGCGTCTCGCAACACCATCAGGGACGCCATCAAGTTTCTCGCGCAGCAACACCTCCTTGAGACCAGGCCAGGCCGGGGGACCTTCGTCGCCGAGGAGATCGATCCCTTCGTCACCACGCTGTCGAACGACCCAGGGACCGCACCCGGCGGCGGCGGCGGCGAAGAGGGCGCGACGTACCCGGCGGCAGTGCGCGATCAGGGCAGGGAGGCCGGGGCTGGCACGCCAACAGTGCAAGTGATCAAGTGTCCCTCTCAGATCGCGGATCGACTGCAAATCGAGGAGACCAAGCTCGTAGTCAGCAGGCTTCAAAAACGCTTCATCGACGGCACCATCTGGTCCTCGCAGACGTCGTACTACCCGCTGGATTGGGTGCAGAGGGGCGCTGAGGGGCTGCTGGACCCCGAAGATATCCCTGCGGGAGCCGTAGCGTACCTAGCAGAAACCATCGGCTTCAAGCAGGTCGGATACAGGGATCTAGTCTCAGTCCGGCTGGCGAACGACTGGGAGCAAGAGCTCTTCAACCTGACGCACAACCACACGGTCATCGAGGTCTACCGGACGTCCTTCGCCGAGGACGAGACTCCGATCCGCGTCACCGTCACGGTTCTCCCCTCCGACCGCAATCAGATCACCTACAACTTCGGCACCGTACCGGATCAGCGAGAAGCACCGGTCCGGCTCTAGCGGGTGGCGGAGATGGTGGCGCTGCCGAGCACCGTGTCGCCGTCGTAAAGGACGGCAGCCTGCCCCGCAGCAACGCCGCGGGCGGGGTCATCGAGCCGGATCTCGACGACGGGACCCTCCTGCCAGGCCGTGCACGGGTGGACCTCGCCGTGGGCGCGGAGCTGGACCGAGCACTCGATCGGCGCCGACGGCGGCTCGCAGCCGGTCCAGACCGGGCGGATCGCGGTGATCTCGCGTACCCCGAGGGCGTCGGCCGGGCCGACGGTGACCGTGTTGCTTACCGGCTCGATCGACAATACGTAGCGGGGCCTGCCGTCGGGGGCCGGGCGGTCCAGGTAGAGGCCCTTGCGCTGGCCGACGGTGAAGCCGTGCACGCCCTCGTGGGCGCCGAGGACGGTGCCGTCCTGGTCGACGATCTCACCCGGGGCCGAGCCGAGCTTGCGGGACAGGAACCCGCGGGTGTCGCCGTCGGCGATGAAGCAGACATCGTGGCTGTCCGGCTTGTCCGCGACCAGCAGGCCGCGCTCGGCCGCCTCGGCCCGGACCGAGGTCTTGGGCGTGTCCCCGAGCGGGAACATCGCGTGCTCGATCTGATCCTTGGTGAGGACGGCGAGGACATAGGACTGGTCCTTGCCGGAATCCACCGCCCGCTGCAGCGCGCCGGAGTCGCCGTCGATCCGCGCGTAGTGCCCGGTGCAGACCGCGTCGAAGCCGAGCGCGAGCGCCCGGTCGAGCACCGCCTCGAACTTGATCTTCTCGTTGCAGCGCAGGCACGGGTTGGGGGTTCGGCCCGCCGCGTACTCGGCGACGAAGTCGTCGACCACATCGCGTGCGAACCGCTCGGCCAGGTCCCAGACGTAGAACGGGATGCCGATCACGTCGGCGGCGCGGCGGGCGTCCCGCGCGTCCTCGAGCGTGCAGCAGCCGCGGGCCCCGGTCCGGTACGACTGCGGATTCTGCGACAGCGCAAGATGGACGCCGGTCACCTCGTAACCGGCGTCGACCGCGCGAGCCGCCGCGGTGGCGGAATCAACCCCGCCCGACATGGCGGCAAGAACCTTAAGCCCCATAACCCTTCCAGGCTACCTGGCCCCGCCAGCTCCGTTAGCGGGCCGAGGAGCCCGCCGCCCGGCGGGCGCGGGTCACCGCCTCGCCGATGCAGGCGCCGAGGGCGTCAACGTCGGCCTGGGTGCTGGTGTGGCCGAGCGAGAAGCGCAGCGAGCCGCGGGCGCGGGCCTCGTCGGCGCCCATCGCGAGCAGCACGTGACTCGGCTCGGCGACGCCCGCGGTGCAGGCCGAGCCGGTCGAGCAGGCGATGCCGCGGGCGTCGAGCAGCAGCAGCAGCGCGTCGCCCTCGCAGCCGGGAAATGAGAAGTGCGCGTTGCCCGGCAGCCTGCCGGGCCCGGGGACCGGCCCGTTCAGAAGCGCGTCGGGGACGGCGAGCAGCACCTGCCGGACCAGGTCATCGCGGAGCGCCGCCACCCGCACGGCCTCGTCCGCCCGCCGTCGGGCGGACGCCATCGCCGCGACCGCGAACGCCCTGATCGCGGGCGCGTCCAGGGTGCCCGACCGGACGTCCCGCTCCTGGCCGCCGCCGTGCAGCACCGGGACCGGGGCGACCGCCCGCCCGAGGATCAGCGCGCCCACCCCGACCGGGCCGCCGAGCTTGTGCGCGGTGACGGTCATCGCGTCCACCCCGGACGCGGCGAAGTCCACCGGGAGCTGCGCCGCCGCCTGCACCGCGTCGGTGTGGAAGGGCACCCCGAGCTCGTGCGCGACCGCCGCCAGGGCGGTCACCGGCTGCACCGCGCCGACCTCGTTGTTGGCCCACATCACGCTGACCAGCGCCGCCCCGTCGGCGCCGTCGGGGCCCTGCGCCAGCGCGGCCCGGAGCGCGTCGGCGTGCACGAGCCCGCAGTCGTCCACCGGCAGCCACTGCGGTGAGGCGTTCTCGGCGTCGGCCAGCCAGCGGACCGAGTCGAGCACCGCGTGGTGCTCGACCGCGGTCGTGAGCACCCGGGTGCGCCGCGGGTCGCCCGCCCGGCGCGCCCAGAACATGCCCTTGACCGCGAGGTTGTCCGCCTCGGTGCCGCCGCTGGTGAAGATGACCTCGCTGGCCCGCGCGCCGAACACCTCGGCGATCTGCTCCCGCGACTCCTCCACCACCCGCCGGGCGCGCCGTCCGGCATTGTGCAGCGACGACGGGTTGCCCAGCTGGGCCAGCTCCTCCGTCATCGCGGCGATTGACTCGGGAAGCATCGGCGTCGTGGCGGCATGGTCAAGGTAAATAACTGGACAAGTGCTCATCGTGTCCTAAAGCCTAACCGAGCCACGCCGCCACGCCGGCCGACGAATATCAGATCTGCTTGCGCTTGCCGATCTCCGCGATCAGCTGGGGAACGACGGTGAACAGATCACCGACGACGCCGAAGTCCGCGATCTCGAAGATCGGCGCCTCCGCGTCCTTGTTCACCGCGACGATCGTCTTGGAGGTCTGCATGCCGGCCCGGTGCTGGATGGCGCCGGAGATGCCGACCGCCATGTACAGCTGCGGGGAGACGGTCTTGCCGGTCTGCCCGACCTGGAACGCGTGCGGGTACCAGCCCGCGTCGACGACCGCGCGGGATGCGCCGACGGCCGCGCCGAGGGAGTCGGCGAGCTGCTCGATGATCCCGAACCCGTCGGCCGACCCGGTGCCGCGGCCGCCGGAGACCACGATCGAGGCCTCCGACAGCTCCGGCCGCTCGCTCGCCTCGGCGATAACGTGCTCGATGATCTTCGCCGCCTTGGCCGCGTCGGACGCGGTGAACGCGACCGCCTCAACGGCGGCCTCGGCCGGCGAGGGAACGGCGGCGACGGAGTTCGGCCTGACCGCGATGATCGGCGTGCCCTGCTTCACCGTCGCGTGGACGATGACCGCGCCGCCGAAGTTGGCGTGCTCGCCCACCGGCGCTCCGCCGTCTCCGGCAGTCACGTCGACCGCGTCGGTCAGCACGCCCGACCCGGTCTTGACCGCCAGCCGCCCGGCGATCTCCTTGCCCTCGGTGCTGCCCGCGATCAGCACCGCCGCAGGCGACGCCGACGCCACCAGCGAGGCCAGCAGCTCCGCGGCCGGCGCCACGACGTAGCCGGCGAAGTCGGGCGAGTCGGCCACGTAGACCTTGGCCGCGCCGTACTCCGCCAGCCGCGGCTGGGCCGCGTCCGCGCCCGGGCCGGTCCACACCACCGACGGCTCGCCCAGCCGCCTGGCGGCGGTCAGCAGCTCCAGGGTGACCTTCTTGACCTCGCCGTCAGCGGTGTGCTCCGCGAGGACCAGTACCTCAGCCATGTGATCCAAGCCCTCTCAGATGAACTTCCGGTCGGCCAGGAACGCGGCCGCCTTGCTGCCGCCGTCCCCTTCGTCCTTCACGACCACGCCCGCCGCCCGCGGCGGGCGCTTGGCGAAGTCCTCGACCCGCGACGCCGCGTTGGCCAGCCCGACCGACCCCGCGTCCAGCGAGAGCTCCGCCAGCGTCAGCGTCTGCACCGGCTTCTTCTTCGCCGCCATGATCCCCTTGAACGTCGGGTAGCGCGGCTCGTTGATCTTCTCCACCACCGACACCACGGCCGGCAGCGACCCGGTCACCACCTCGTAGCCGTCGTCGGCCACCCGCCTGATCGTCACCTCCGAGCCGGAGACGTCGACCTTCCCGGCCAGGGTCAGCTGCGGTACCCCGAGGCGCTCGGCCACCATCGCCGGCACCACCCCGGTCCGCGCGTCGGTGGACTCCGACCCGAACACGACGAGGTCGAACCCGACCACTTTGAGCGCCTCGGCGATCGCCAGCGACGTCTCAAGCGCGTCCGACCCGGCCAGGCCGTCGTCGATCACGTGCACGGCCTTGTCCGCGCCCATCGACAGGGCCTTGCGAATCGACTCCGCCGCCTTGGCCGGCCCCATCGACAAGATCGTGACCTCGCCGCCCTGGGACTCGGCGATCTTGAGGCCCTCCTCGATCGCGAACTCATCGAGGTAGTTGATGACCCCGTCAACCGAGGCCCGGTCCACCGTGTTGTCACCGGGCACCAGGCTGCGCTCGACCTCGGTGTCAGGTACCTGCTTAACGCAGACGACGATATTCATGGACAGCGCTGCCCTTCCTGCGTGTCAAACTCCCGGGAACGGAGTCTACGTTACTCGCCAGTAGGTACGGAGTCCCCCTCGGGGGGTACGGAGTCCCCCCGACTATAACTGGCGCTCTGCTGCCTCCACCACATTAGTGATGAGCATCGCCCGCGTCATCGGCCCGACACCGCCCGGCATCGGCGCGAGCCACCCGGCGACGGAGGCCACCTCGGGCGCGACGTCGCCCGCCAGCCCCGCCTCGGTCCTGGTGATGCCGACGTCGAGCACGGCCGCGCCCGGCTTGACCATGTCCGCCGTCAGCAGCCCGGCCCGCCCGGCCGCCACCACCACGATGTCAGCCGAGCGGGTGTGGAAGGCGATGTCCTTGGTCCCGGTGTGGCACAGCGTCACCGTCGCGTTCTCCGAGCGCCGGGTGAGCAGCAGCCCGAGCGCCCGCCCGACCGTGATCCCGCGCCCGATCACGGTCACCTCGGCCCCGGCGATCTCCACCCCGTACCGGCGCAGCAGCGCCACGATCCCGCGCGGGGTGCACGGCAGCGGCGCCTTCTCCCCCAGCACCAGCTTGCCCAGGTTGACCGGGTGCAGGCCGTCCGCGTCCTTGGCCGGGTCCATGAGGTTGAGCACGCGCTTCTCGTCGAGCCCGGACGGCAGCGGCAGCTGCACGATGTACCCGGTGCAGGCGGGGTCTGCGTTCAGCTCGGCCACCGCCTCCTCGACCTGGGCCTGGGTGGCGGAGGCGGGCAGGTCACGCCGGATCGAGGCGACGCCCACCTGCTCGCAGTCCCGGTGCTTGCCGGCCACGTAGGCGCGCGAGCCGGGGTCGTCCCCGACCAGGATCGTGCCGAGGCCGGGCAGTATCCCGCGGGCGGCGAGCGCCGCCACCCGCTCCTTCAGGTCCGCCTTGACCTCGGCTGCGGTCGCCTTGCCGTCCAGGATCGATGCGCTCACGCGTGCCCCTTAGTGGTAGAAGTGCCGGACGCCGGTGAAGTACAGCGTCACGCCGGCCGCCTGCGCGGCCGCGATCACGCCGTCGTCCCTGATGGAGCCGCCCGGCTCCACCACCGCGCGGACGCCCGCCTCCGCGAGTATCTCGAACCCGTCAGGAAACGGGAAGAACGCGTCTGACGCGGCCACAGAGCCGGCCGCCCGATTTCCGGCTCTGGCCACAGCCAGCCGGGCCGAGTCGACCCGGTTCACCTGTCCCATGCCCACGCCGACCGACGCGCCGCCCGCCGCGAGCAGGATCGCGTTCGACTTCACGGCCCGGCAGGCCCGCCACGCGAACGCGAGGTCGGCCAGCGCGGCGGCGTCGGCCGCCGTCCCGGCCCTGAGCTCCCACCCGGCCGGGTCGTCGCCGCTCTGGTCCACCCGGTCCCACGTCTGCGCGAGCAGTCCGCCGCTGACCGGCCGAAATTCAAATTCGGATGATGTCGAACGGACCGTGGCTCCACCCGCCCCGCCAGCCGCGCCCCACGGCGGGGGGTCACAGCGCAGCAGCCGGATGTTCTTCCACTTCCCGGTCAGGATCTCGACCGCGGCCGGGTCGAAGCCCGGCGCGATCACCACCTCGGCGAACCCGTCGATGATCTGCTCGGCCATCGCGTCGGTGACCGCGCTGTTGGCCGCGACCACCCCGCCGTAGGCGGAGAGCGGGTCGCACGCTAGCGCCTTGGCGTGCGCGGCGGCGATGTTGGGGCCGACCGCGATGCCGCACGGGTTGGAGTGCTTGATGATCGCCACGCACGGCTGCGCGAAGTCGTAGGCGGCCCGGCGGGCGGAGTCGGCGTCCACGTAGTTGTTATAGGACATCGCCTTGCCGTGCAGCACCTCGCCATTGGCGATGCCGGGGTCGGCGTCGGGCGAGGTGGTGCGCGCCTCGTAGAGGGCGCCGTGCTGGTGCGGGTTCTCGCCGTAGCGCAGGACGTCGGCCCGGCTCCACACCTGGGCGACGAGGTCGGGCCAGCCGGTCTCCCGGGCGACCTCGTCCGGCGCGTAGCTGGCGGCGAACCAGGACGCGACCGCCGCGTCGTAGGCGGCGGTGTGGGCGTAGGCGGCGGCCGCCAGGCGGCGCCGATCAGGCTCGTCGAACCCGCCGTTGGCGAGCGCCTTGACCACGTCGCCGTACTGGCCGGGGCTGGTCACGACGGCGACGCTGCCGTGGTTCTTGGCCGCGGCGCGGACCATCGCCGGGCCGCCGATGTCGATCTGCTCGATGATCGCGGCCGGGGTGGCGCCGGACGCGACCGTCTGCTCGAACGGGTAGAGGTTGGACACCAGAAGCTGGAACGGCGCGATGCCGAGCTCGGCCAGCTGGCGTTCATGGCCCGGGTTGGCGAGGTCGGCCAGCAGCCCCGCGTGGACGCGCGGGTGCAGCGTCTTGACCCGGCCGTCGAGGCACTCGGGGAAGCCGGTGAGGTCCTCCACCTTGGTCACCGGGATGCCCGCCTGCTCGATCGTCTTGGCGGTGGAGCCGGTAGAGACGAGCTCGGCGCCGGCCCCGTGCAGGGCGGCGGCCAGCTCGACCAGGCCCGCCTTGTCGTAGACGGACAGCAGCGCCCGCTTGATCGCAATCGCAGTCACGTGCCGATCCTTACCTTCCTGTCGCCATTGACGGACCACCCCTCGCGGGCCATCCGGCCGACCGTGCCGACCAGCAGGGCGCGCTCGGCCACCTTGATCCGCTCGTGCAGGCTTGCCTCGTCGTCGTCATCGTCCACCGGCACCGCCGCCTGGGCGAGCACCGGGCCGGCGTCCACGCCCTCGTCGACCAGGAACACGGTGCAGCCGGTCACCTTGACGCCGTAGCCGAGTGCGTCCCTGACGCCGTGCATGCCGGGGAACGACGGTAGCAAGGCGGGATGCGTGTTCAGGCAGCGGCCGCCGAACCGGGCCAGGAACGCCCGGCCGACCAGCTTCATGAACCCGGCGCAGACGATCAGGTCGGGGCGGTGGCGCTCGCACGCGACGGCGAGCGCCTCATCCCAGTCGGCGCGGGCAGGGTAATCTCCCACCTTCACCGTGAATACCGGGATATCGGCCGCTTTGGCCCGGTCGAGCGCGGCGATGGAGTCGCGGTCGGCGCCGACCCCGACGACGGTCGCGCCGTAGGCCGGGTCGGCGCACGCGTCGAGTAGGGCCTGCAGGTTCGTCCCCGCCCCGGAGACGAGCACGACCAGCCTGGCGTTCATGGCAGACACCCTAACCGGTGCGGCAGAATAGATCGCGACATGGCCAGACTCACCGATCCGCCGCCGCCGAGGTCGCCGTTCCTCCTCCCGCCGCCGCGGCCGCAGCTTCCGCCGGCCTCGCCGGCGTTGCGGCAGCGCGCCTGGGCGGCGCTCGCGCTGTCCGTGCTCAGCCTGCTGGCGATGACCCGGATCAGCAACATCCACCGCGGCGTCTACGTCTTCGGGGTCGCGCTCGTCGTCGCCGTCGTCTCGCTCGCGCTGGCGTTCCCGGCCATGTCGGCGGCCAAGCGGGCCGGCACGCGACGGCCGCGGGGCGTGATCGCGGCCGCCACGCTCGGCCTGATCGCGGTCGTGTTCTGCAGCGTGGGGCTGGCCGGGTTCCTGCTCTTCCGCACCGAGCTGACCCAGTACGCCAACTGCCTGAGCAGCGCCAGCACGCCCGCCGCCCAGACGGCGTGCCAGAACCAGCTCGACAACTCGGTCCGCAGCCAGCTCGGGCTCCCGCGCAGCAACTGATCCTTCCCGGGCCCGCCCACCGGGCTCCGGCCGCGGGGCGATTGCGATGCCTAGTCGGCGATGTCGCTGGCCCAGGGGTCCACGTAGATGCGGTGCCCGCCGTCGTCGTCGGTCTGGTCTACCACCAGTCGCCCGGCCCCGCCGACCGGCACCGGGCCGCTGACCGGCTCGGCGGGCGGCCCGGCGGCGGCCAGGCGGCGGACGTGGTGCCGGAGGATGAGCCAGTTGGCGGCGCCGGCCACCAGCGCGGCGGTCACGCCGATCTCGAGCACGGCGACCAAGCCGACCTCGCCGCCGGCCGGGCCGACCGAGGCGAGCCGCCCGGCCCCGAGCGGGCCGCCGGAGAGCTTGGCCGCGAACCCGATGACGGCGGCGGTCAGCGAGCCAGTCAGCAGTCCCCACAGCGGCGCGGCCTCAAGGGTCGGGGTCGGGGCGATCCAGACCGTCATCAGCCCGGCCAGCGCGCCCGCCAGGTAGGGCAGCACGAGGATGAAGAAGCCGAGCCAGGGCGGGAACGCGGCCCGGTCGCCGACCGGCATCGCCGCCAGCATCGGGAAGGCGGGAACCGCCCCGAGGGCCGACCCCGACGGCGAGACCGCGGTGCCGACGCCGAACGCGAAGCCGGGTCCGAGCATGTACGCGATCGCCCAGATGACCGAGTTGGGCAGGTAGCTGAGGCTGGCCAGCAGCAGCAGCGCGGACCCGCCGATGCCGGGGTTGAGCGCCGACACCGCCTGCTTGTACGAGCCGAGATGGATGGCGAGCGACGCCGCCGCGAGCACCCCGCCGAACGCCGCCAGCATCGCCAGCGCCGCGACCATGCCGAGCAGCACCGACCGCGTCCGCGGCGGCACCCGCCCGGCTAGCTTGCGCCAGGGCGCGAGGCCGCGGGCGGCGCCGAAGCCGCCTGCCAGCAGCGCGATGCCGAACCCGGAGGTGACCGCCTGCCAGAGCGACGGCGCGGCCAGCGCGGTCCTGCTCGCCACCGCGACCGCGCCCGTGAACAGCGCGTAGGGGAACGCGATCGACAGGGCCGCCAGGCCCACGTCCCGCAGGCGCTTGACGTGGCCCTCGTGGGTCATCCAGCGGCCGGCCCGCTCGATCAGCGCGGCCGGCAGCAGCACCAGCCCGAGCGGCAGCAGCCCGATCCGGCCGACGCCCCTGACGGTGACCTCGACGTGGTGCGCGACCAGCCAGAGCAGCCCGGCCGAGCGCAGCACCCCGGCCAGCCCGCCGCCCAGGCCCACGTGCGGCGCGGTGATCCAGCCGATGAGGGTGAGCGTGACCAGCACCGCGAGCCCGCCGCCGGCCGCCGCGAGCGCGGCGATCCCTCCGGCCATGAGCACCGGGCGGCTCGGCATGGTAGGCAGATCGCTCACATCGCCCATCCTGGCAACGGATCGGGCAAACGGCACGCCGCCACGCCGCCACGCCGCAGGGGGATGGGGGTCCGGCGGCGCTTGTCGGCACCTGCGGTACTGAGTACCATATCGATAACACTTAGTCCCGTAGAGGCAGGCCGGGTGCCATGCTGAGAGCGTGCTCACATCGACGTTCCGAGCAGCACCGGCCGCGTCGCAACGACTACGCTTCAGGTGAAAGCCGCTCGTCGAGGCGGCGAAAGACGTAAAACGCAGACAACCGACCGAGATCGGACCCCCAGTGGACCTGTTCGAGTATCAGGCTAAGGAACTGTTCGCCGAGTACGGCGTTCCTGTGCTGAAAGACAAGGTCGCCGGCACCGCCGAGGAAGCGCGGGAGATCACCGCCGCCTTCGCGGCCGACGGCATCCCCCAAGTTGTGGTGAAGGCGCAGGTGAAGACCGGCGGCCGCGGCAAGGCCGGCGGTGTGAAACTGGCCCAGAGCCCGGACGAGGCCTTCGAAAAGGCCGACGCGATCCTCGGCATGGACATCAAGGGCCACATCGCGCACAAGGTCCTTATCGCCGAGGCCTCGGACATCAAGTCCGAGTACTACCTCTCCTTTCTCCTTGACCGCGCGAACCGGACGTTCATGTCCATCTGCACCGTTGACGGCGGCATGGAGATCGAGGAGATCGCGCACACCAACCCGGACGCGATCGCGCGCGTCCCGGTCTCGCCGCTGACCGGGGTCGACCACGCCAAGGCGCTCGAGATCGTCAAGGCCGGCCGGATCCCCGAGGAGGCGGCCGAGCAGGCGGCCGTGCTCGCGGAGCGGCTCTGGGCCATGTTCGCCGACGAGGACGCGACCCTGGTCGAGGTGAACCCGATGGTGCTCACCCCGGCCGGCCGGGTGCTCGCGCTCGACGGCAAGGTCACGATCGACGACAACGCCGGCTTCCGCCAGGACCACGCCAAGTTCGACGACCCGACCTCGGCCGACCCGATCGAGACGCGGGCCAAGGAGAAGCACCTCAACTACGTCAAGCTCGACGGCCAGGTCGGGATCATCGGCAACGGCGCGGGCCTGGTCATGTCCACCCTCGACGTGGTGGCCTACGCGGGCGAGCCGTTCGGCGTCAAGCCGGCCAACTTCCTCGACATCGGCGGCGGCGCGTCGGCCGAGGTGATGGCCAACGGACTGGAGATCGTGCTGTCCGACCCGGCCGTGCGGTCGGTGTTCGTGAACGTCTTCGGCGGCATCACCGCCTGCGACGCGGTCGCGAACGGAATCGTCTCGGCGGTGGCGCTGCTCGAGGAGCGGGGCGAGAAGGTGGACCGCCCGATCGTCGTCCGGCTTGACGGCAACAAGGCGGCCGAGGGCAGGCAGATCCTGCGAGACGCGGGCCTGCCGATCGTCGAGCAGGTAGACACGATGGATGGCGCTGCGCGCCGCGCGGCCGAGCTGGCCGCCGCGAAGGGAGCATGACGTGGCGATCTTCCTGACCGCCGACAGCCGGATCCTGATCCAGGGGATCACCGGCGGCGAAGGCCGTAAGCACGGCGCCCGGATGCTGGCCGCAGGCACCAAGGTCGTGGGCGGCACCAACCCGAAGAAGGCCGGCCAGACGGTCGAGCTCAACGGCGAGCAGGTCCCGGTGTTCGCAGGAGTGGCGGAGACGATGGCGGCCACCGGCGCCGACGTGTCGGTGGTGTTCGTGCCGCCGGCCGGCGCCAAGGCGGCCGTGATCGAGGCGATCGAGGCCGAGATCCCGCTCTGCATCGTGATCACCGAGGGCATCCCGGTGCACGACACGGCCGAGTTCTGGGCCCGCGCGGTCGAGGCGGGGAGCAAGACCCGCATCGTCGGGCCGAACTGCCCCGGCATCGCCTCGCCGGGCAAGTCCAACGCGGGCATCATCCCGGCCGACATCACCATCCCGGGCAAGATCGGGCTAGTCTCCAAGTCCGGCACGCTGACCTACCAGATGATGTACGAGCTGCGCGACATCGGCTTCTCCTCCGCCGTCGGCATCGGCGGCGACCCGATCATCGGCACCACGCACATCGACTGCCTGGCCGCGTTCGAAGCCGACCCGGAGACGGCCGCGATCGTGATGATCGGCGAGATCGGCGGCGACGCCGAGGAGCGGGCGGCCGCGTTCATCGAGGCCAACGTGACCAAGCCGGTCGTCGGCTACGTGGCCGGCTTCACCGCCCCTGAGGGCAAGACGATGGGCCACGCGGGCGCCATCATCTCCGGCTCGGCCGGCACCGCCCAGGCCAAGAAGGACGCGCTCGAGAAGGCCGGCGTCCGCGTCGGCAAGACCCCCTCGGAGACCGCCGCCCTGGTCCGCGACGTCATCCGCGCCCTGTAAGCCGCAGTAAGCCGCATTCGAAGTACGGCATTCCCTGTTCAGTGCACGCAGGGGATGCCGTACTTTGCGTTGGCGGTGACGATGAGGGCGCCCCCGCCGTCCACCGAGCCGGCCGGCGCCGACGGCGCGGTCGACGCGGTCGGGCTGCTCGCGGGCGACGTGCCGGCCGGGGCGAGGCCCGCGGGCACCGCGGTCACGGTGGAGCCGATCAGGATCTCCACGTGCCCGGCGGGCAGCGTCGCGAGCGCGCTGGCGGTGGCGCCGACGTCGGTCGCGATCTTCGCCGCGTTGGCCGACGCGCCCGCGCCGTAGAACACTCGGCTGCCGGTCTTGACGGTCTGCGGCTGGGCTGACGCGTCCCCGACCGCCCCGGCCTTGTAGCCGCGGGAGACGAGCGCCCGGGACACTTCGCCGGCCAGCCCGGCCGCGTTGAGGTCGCCGTTGTAGACGTCCACCGTCACCGTCGAGGCGGCCGGGATCGGCGCGGCCTTCTCCTTGGGGGTCGTCGTCTTCGTCTTCGGCGCCGCCGGGGCCGGGTAGAAGGCGGCGTGCACGAGCCGCTGGATGTAGGGCACGCTGATGATGTTCACGCTCTGCGGGCTGGAGCCGTAGCCCGGCAGCAGCTCTCTGCTGCCGGGAACCGACGGCAGCGTCGTGAACGACAGGTGCTGACCGCTGAGCGCCTGCATGTCGGTCGCGAAGTCGAGCAGGTTCAGGGACCGGTCGGTGATCAGGAACTGATTGGCGGCGCTGAGCAGGCTGCTGATGGTGCCGCCGGCCGCGAACGCGTTCTCGTGCTTGAGCTGCCAGATCACGTAGTCGATGACGGCCTGCTGGCGGCGGGTGCGGTCGATGTCGCCCTCGGCCAGGTTGTCGCGCTCGCGCACGAACGCCAGCGCCTGCGGCGCCGACAGGTGCAGGTACTGGGCGCCGCCCTTCTGCAGGCTGTAGCCGTCGTACTTCACCGCGTTGAAGCCGGAGTTGAAGTCATACAGGTTCGAGGACGTGTAGTTGGCGGTGCTGATGCCCGATTCCTCCGGCTTGAGGCAGACCTCTACCCCGCCGAACGCCTGGGCCAGGTAGTAGAACCCGGCCAGGTTGGTCTCGACGAAATGGTCGACGTGCACGCCGGTGACCGACTCGACGGTGTTGATCTCGGCCTGCTGGCCGGCCTGGTTGGCCAGCAGGTAGTCGTTCTTATTGGACGAGCCGGTCTTGGCCAGGGACTCGGTGTAGGCCCAGTCGTAGGCGTTGTCGATCTTCCCGTTGGGGATGTTGATGCCGTCGACGTTGAACGGCTGCGGGAAGTTGACCAGGTCGTCGCGCGGTATCGAGAAGCCGACCGCCTTCTGACCGCCCGCGAAGATGTGGATCAGGATGAGCGTGTTCGGGTCCTGGCCGCCGACCGGGCCGGTGTGCATGGCGGTGATCAGCGCGGGCGGCAGCGACTGGCCGTAGAAGTTGGTCCGGCTTTCCAGCCCCATCACCAGGATGTTCATCGCCTGGGTGGACGTCGAGGGGGCGTTGCCGGTCGAGACCCCGTTGTTGAACCCGCTGGCGTAGCCGACCACCCGGTGCGCGTAGCCGGACACCACGAGGACCACGGCCGCGAGCAGGCAGGCAACCACGTAGCCGACCTTGCCCGCTATCACCCGTCCGAGACGCGCTGTGAGCATCGCCGTTCCTCCCTGCGTCCACAACACAAAGTAGCGGTCAGTACACGCAGGGTATTCCGAACTTGGCGTTGGCGGCGACCGTCACCACGCCGCCGGCCGCCCCGTTGTTGGCCGCCGCCGCCGAGGCGGACGCGGCCGAGGCGGACGCGGCCGGTGACGTCGACGACGCTGACGTCGGGGTGAGGCCGGCCGGCACGACGGTGGTCCCGGTGCCGAGCAGCACCTCCACGTGCCCGGCGGTCAGCGTCGGGAGCGACTTGGCGGTGGTGCCGAAGTCGGTCGCGATCTTGGCCGCGTTGGCCGACGCGCCGGTGCCGTAGAGCACCTCGGTGCCGGCGGCCGGGGCCTGCGCC
>Ga0208220_1000610_pt1 | contig 15108 bp, 14 predicted proteins | sample NGESurdeep092012_9_FD_184484 | JGI IMG/M metagenome (GOLD analysis project Ga0208220, IMG submission 184484) | Arctic peat soil microbial communities from Barrow, Alaska - NGEE Surface sample F53-1 deep-092012 (SPAdes) | ecosystem: Environmental > Terrestrial > Soil > Wetlands > Peat ... | reverse complement strand
TGAGGGGTTCGGTCCTGACGCTGGTGCTCGCCACGGTTGCCGGGCTCGGCGCGGCGATCGCGTTCGCCCCGTCGTGGGACAGCTACACCCTCCGGACGGCGGCCGGCGTGACGCAGTCCGTGACTGCGGGCAACGCCTTCGCCAACCCGGCGCCGATGATCGCCGGGGACGTCGCGGTGATGATCGCGCTGGTCGCGGTGGCCATCGTGGCCGCGCTGTGGCGCCCGGCTCGCCTGGGTGCAGCGCTACTGGCCGGGGCCATCATCCCGATGGCGGCGCAGGCGATCTCGGCGCTAGTCCTGCTCGGCCAGGCCGCCTCTCCGACGCAGTTCGGGATCTCGCCCGCCCAGGCCGCGCAGCTGGGGCTCAAGATCAGCTCCGGCGTCACGCCGGCGTTCTGGATCTACTGCGCATTCGTCGTCGCGCTGGCCGTGACATGTGCGCGGATGTTCATCCCGGGCCACCCGGTCGCGGTGAACGCCGCGCCGCCCCGCTCGCCGCAAGCGGACTCGGCCCAGGCCACCTGGCCCGCTGCCGGCGGATCGGTCTCGGCCCAGCCCTAGGCCCGGCGCCACCGTCCGGCTCCGGCGCCACCGTCCGGCTCCGGCGCCACCGTCCGGCTCCGGGCGACCCTCTAGCACGCCCGTTGACGCTGTCGACTTGCACCTGCTAACTTTCCTTTGCAGATGCTAGGAAAGGCGCTTGTGGAATTCACGGCCATAACCGGAGATGCCCTGGTGCGGGTGCTGGCGACGCTGGCCAACCCGCACCGGCTGCGCGTGGTGGCTGCCCTGGCGGAGGAGCGTACGTACGTGAGCCAGTTGGCCCGCGAGCTGGGCATCAGTCGGGCCCTGCTCCAGGTCCACCTGCGGAAGCTGGAAGCGGCCGGACTGGTGTCGGCCGTCATCGAGGTCTCAGAGGACGGAAAGGCCATGAAGTTCTACGAAGTGATGCCCTTCGCATTGCACCTGACGCCAAAAACGATCATGATCGCGGCGCGGTCGCTGGGTGCGGAAAGTGATCTTGAGGCGGAGGCGCGGAGATGAGGGGGCTGGTCGTGGTGCTCGGCCTCGTCATCGTGGGCGGGGCCCTCCTGATCGCCCTCAGGATGGTGGTCGGAACCTGGCAGTTCGCCGTGACCAGAAAGTCGGAGGCGGCACTGACCGGAGACCGGGACTACCGCGGGCTGGCCGACGAATACCGCCGGCTGGCCGAGCTGGCCATCACCGCCCAGGAACACACCGACCTCAGGCTCGGCCAGGTCAACACGCAGATTGATTATGTGCGCGACCAGCTTGAGTCGGTGCAGCGGATCCTCAAGGACGTCGAGTAGGCGGCGGGTGTTCCCGGCTATGTTGGCCAACCGCAGCCTGGCCCGACTCGAGGTCATACAGGCCCGCGAGCTGCAGCTCGCCGACGATCTCCCCGTTCGCCTCGGTGACCTGATCGATGACCGGATCGCCGAGATGCTCGACGAGGTGCTCGGCGAGCATGAGGCAGGGCCGCGCCGTCGGCGCCTGTCTCCGGTGCTCGCCGCGCTGGGCTTCGTTTTCGCCCTGGTCGCTAGTGTCCTGCTGCGGCACAGCGCGCTGGCGGTCTGCACCGTCTGGCCGTCGACGGCCGCCGTCTGCCTGGCCGCCCGGACTACCACGTCGAGGCGGTCATGACCCGCCACCAGGGCTGGCCAGCAGCAGCACCCCAGGCAGCAGCTGCACCCGGACCGTACAGGCTAAGGTCCAGTGGCCCGCGAGACCTGCGGCGCGGCGGCCCAGCGCACGGTAAACCGGTCCAGTTTATAACCGAGCGCGTTGACCGTCGGCTGAATAAAGCTGCCTCTAATGGTCTGGGTCGCCTCGGCCTCGGCGGTCCGGATAAGCGGGCGTGTAATCTGCGGCTCGTGAGTGGACCTGTAGAAAGCGATGTGCTGAGCCTGGGAATAGAGCACTGACTCCGGGAACTGCGGCCGCAGCACCACGCCGCAGCCGAATCCGGGATACGTCCAGCTGTGCTGCGTTGCTATCGGCCTGGACGGGATGGTGTCGATCGTAATGTCGTGAGCCGACTGCGGAAGCTGCGGCTGCGGCAGGACCATCGTCACCGCCACGTGACCGGCCTGACCTGCCTGCGGTCGGCTCAGGACCTGCAGCCGGTAGTGGCCCGACCCCGGCGTCCACCAGGCGGGCCCCGGATTGAGGTCAACCGTGGCGGACGCGTGCCCGACGGCGTAGAACGTGCTGGCATACCAGCACGGCCAGATGCCGATGTTCTTGGAAACCTTGTGGGTAAACAGGAAGCTGAAGTTCGCCTCGCCGAGGGCCGGCTTAGAGATTCCCTCAATCTTCTGCAGCACCCACGGGCCCAGGTCGATGTTGGTGGTGGTGCCCGCGCTGATCGTCTGCCACGGCCAGGCGAACCTGATGCTCGGCAGATGGACGTTGATGCCCGCCAGGTGCAAGGCCGCCGACAGCGCCGCCAGCACCACGGCCGCGATCGCCCGGCGGAAGATCAGGGCCAGCACGGCCGCGGCCACCGCCCACCTGACCCGCAGTGGGAGGCGGCGACGGCGCGGGCCAGGACCGCCCGGCGTGGTCGGCCCGGGCAGGAGCGCTGGGCCTCGCCCGTCGTCGGCACCGTCGGCCGGGTACCCCGTAGTTTCCGGCTGTCCCGGCCTGCTGACGGTGACGGTCCCGAGCAGGAAGAGCAAGAGACGAAGCACGCGGTCCACCTTCTTCTATTCTTGGCGCGCCGTGACTAGACGGTGGCCGGGTAACTCAGGCCCAGAACGATCGGCACGGCGCCGAACCGCATGCGGAATCGGCTGCCTGGCTTATCTGGCGTATTCGGCTCGGCTATGTTTGGCCAGCGCATGCCGACGTGCTGGTCGGTCAGGCCCGCCACCGAGTACGGGAACTCCATGGCGGAGGTGTGATGCAGCTTGAGCAGACCGCCCCAGCGGAACGCCGCGAAGGCGCTGGCCAGATCGCGAATGGAGAGGTTCCCGCCCGCGGTGAGGTCGATCCGGTAGACCTCCCAGGTCAGCTCGGCCAGATCTTCGGCGCACTGCTCTAGCGCTTCTGACTTCGTCCGGTAAACGGTGCCGTCGCGATTGACGGTGCAGAGTTTCTCGCCGTGGACCGGCGAGTAGCGCGACCGGGCTTCGCACTGCATCCAGTCGCAAGCGGCCAGGAGCTCCCAGCGGATGCCGCTGACGCTCGCCACGTCCCGGTAGAGCGGCTCCTCGCCCAGCAGGCGCGCCTTGGCCGTGGTGTTGAAGGCGCTCCAGACCGCCGGCGGAACATGCGGCTGATACAGGCCCGCCGCCGTGCGTGCTGCCCGCGTGGTCCGCGTGGTCCGCGCGGCGCGAGCGGGGCGACCTGCGGGCCTCGGCGCCTGGCGGCTGCTGCGCGTTGGCGCGCTGCGCGCGAACATGGTCTCGGCCGCCGTCATGCCTGCTGGGGAAGCCTGATATGCATCTGTCTGCCTGCTCGGTGCTGGTGGTCGGGTGGGTGTGGGTGCGGCCGTTCGGGTGGGTGCGGGTGTCCGGGTGGGTGTGGCCGCTCGGGTGGGTGCGGGTGTGGGTCCGGGCGCCCGGGTGGGCTTGGGTGCCCGGGTCGGCGCGGGTGTGGGTGTGGGCGGCGGCGGGCCCGCTGCCGCTACCGGACTGGCAGGTGGGACCCCGGGGATGGCTGCTCCGCCTGGGCCGGCTGCAGCCGGCCCGGCCCGGCCCGGCCGTGCGGCCCGCGAAGTGGCACCCGACTTTCGGGCCCGGGGCGCGGCAACTGGCGCACCGGCCCTTGGCGCGCGGGCGGTGGCAGTCAGAGCCGCGTTGTCGTAGCGGTACAGGTCGTACTGCTGCATCAGTCCGATGAGCTTCGTGCCATAGCCGGGATCCGTCGCGTAGACGCCCGTCAGCGCGTCGGCGAACGCGTTCGGATCCTGACGGTCGGCCATGGCCCGCCGGTAGTACCCGCTGGTGGCCAGGAGCTTGCCATGGTCGTCGATGCTCTCGGCGGCATCGTGGTAGACGCGAAATAGCGCGGTGCGCGTCACCGACTGGCCATTCTCGTACTCATGCGTCGGCTGCGGATCGCTGCCGGCCGGGCCCGAGCCCTTGATCCCGAACAGGTTGTGATCTCTGGTGGCCAGGCCGCTCTGGCCCCAGGCGGACTCGTCGATGGCCTGGGCGATAGTCACCGACGCGGGGACTCCGTACCGGTGTTGCGCGGCAATCGCTCCCGCCGCGATCTCACTGATGAAGGCCTGCTCGGTGCCCAGCTCCGGCGCGGCCGCTACCGGCGACGGCGGCTGGCTGCCGGGGTGCGGCGCCGTCGATGGTGCCTTCGTCGAAGGTGCCGCCGCGGCCGTAGCAGGGGCAGTCGACGGGCTGGGCGCCGTCGTCGGCAGTCCCGGGATAGCCGATTCGCCGAGCGGTGCCGCCGGTGGCGTCGGCTGACGCCGCGCCGATGGCTTATCCGGGCTGGCGCTGCTGGCCGCCGGGCTGGAGCTAGAGCTAGAGCTGGCCCTGGCCGCCGGCCCCGGCATCCCGGGGATGGCCGCCTCAGCGGAGGATCGCGCCCGCGCCGGCCGAGCTGATACCGCGGTCGGCGCGCCCGGGATAGCTGGCTGACCCTGATCCGCCTGGACGGTAGTGGCCTGGCTACGAGCAGCCTGGCTACCAGCAGCCTGGCTACCAGCAGCCTGGCTGCCACCTGCCTGATGACCGGCTGAGGCGTGCCCGGGATGGGGCGGCGGCTTGCTCGCCGGGCCGGGCAGCGCACCGTTGTTGACGAATCCCACGACCCCCTGGGCACCCAGCGGATCGCTGAATTCGTGCGCGTTGACGGTGAAATTCGGCAGTGAATCGCCGCCGACGGTGTGCAGGACTCCGCCAGAGAACTGCGTGACCACCTCGACGTGGCCATGGAACAGCACCCAGTCACCCGGCAGTGGTTCGTAGCCATCGCCCAGCGGGTGCCAGCGATGGTGCGCCTGCGCATCCTGGAGGACCGAGGTAATTCCGAGGGACGCCGGATTCGGGTCGACGCGGACGTCGGCCCACTCCTCGAGCGGCCACGGGTAGGAGCTACCTCCCGTCACCCAGCTTTGCTGGCCAACCGCCTGCGCGGCCAGTTCCAGGGTCAGGCTGGCGAAGGCGGCGCACGACTCGCCGTGACCGGCGCCATCTACGCTGTCGTGCTGCCAGATGATGGCCTCCATCTCGGCCGGCGTCTTGCCCGCGGCCATCCGGAGGTAGTAGTTGGCCACATTGACGATGGTCGAGCGGAGCGTTGCGTCGTCCGGTGCTGCTGCCGGCTGTGCTGGCTTCTCCTGGGCTAGCAGGCGAATCAGCATGTTCGACGGCGACTTGACCTCAGCCGTGGTTCCGGGAACGAAGGAGAGCCCGGTGACCGCTCCACCCGCGCCAAGGCTCACGATCGCAGTCGCCTGCTGCCACCACGGCTTTCTGACAGACTGCATAAGCTCACCTCTTTTCTGGCTGCGGAGGAGACTGCGCGGTACCGGGGGCAGATGGAAAGGTCAGTGTTCAGGTCACGCCAGGCGTTCTCGAATTCGGCAGGTGCTTGAGGATGACCTGGACCCGCTGATCGCCCGGATTGTCGGCGTTCTCGAACAGCACGGCGGCGTTACGAGCGGCCTCGGGCGCGGCACCGACCACCCACTTGCTGTAGACGTCGGCCACGAGTGCCGCCTGCCCGGCCGGACTGGTTACCGGCCTCACGCATACGCCCGGGAAGTTCTTGCGCGAGGTGACGGCCGCCGATCCGGTGTACTTCAGGCAGTTTGCGGCATAGCTTTCGAGCCCGGGCTGGACGACCGGGCTGCCATTAGTACCGGTGACGGTGGCCCCGCCGATGATGTTATTGATGGCCCGAGCCGCCACCTCGAGGCTGTCGATCGCGTTAGACGGGCTGTAAGGCTGATGGAGGTTCAGCGACCAGGCGACCTCGCCGCCCTGCGCTGGCGTGATCGGCTCCAGGCCCAGCCGGCCGGTCTTCGCGTCGGCGAAGTCCGGGTCGTCGCCGCTCGTCATGAGCGCGAACACCCACAGGATCTGACGCGTGGCCTTGGCGCAGGCAAAGTTGACCTGGCCGGGCTCCGATCTGACATCGGGATTCTGGCACGCCCGGACGGCTTCGCCCTGGACCGTGGCCACACTGGACGGCCACGAGGCCCCGCCGCCGAACGCGATAACCGCGACGATGGTGACGAGCACGGCAGCGGCCGCCGTGCCTATGATCACCGCCTTGCGCCGACGCGAGAGGCCGCGGTAATAGGCACTGCGCCGGCCATGATTGACGAGTATCTCGGTGCGCGCCTCGGGTGAGTGCGCCTGACCGCGATAATCCGCATTGCCATGGTCGTGCGGGGGATTCAGCGCCGCATAGATGCCTGCCATTCCGTCATCGTCATCCCACTGGCTTCTGTCGTCAGCCGCCGCCTCTGGGCTGGGTGAAAACTGCGCCAGCTCACGTTCGAGCGACATGCGGGAATCGGAGAGCTTACGCTCAAGCTCCGCGGTCTTGTTCTTCAAGTCGGCGAGCCGACGGCTCTTCAGGCGGTCCTGATATTCGAAGTGCGTTCTCACTTTCTCACCTCTAGCGTGCGGCCTGTGCTAGGCATATCCAGCTTTTATTGACCGGCATGAAACCAGCCTGCGGGGCAACTGGCTACCGGTAGCCTTGACGGGTCCGTACGGCTTCCGGCGAGCTAGCAGGGCCGCCCAGCCCGGTCATGATCTTCATCAAGACCCAGCGGACCGTACGGGCGACCTCAGGCATGCCCGTAATTAGAACACATGTACGAGCCTGGCGTGAAGACAGAGGCGATCGAATATATGTTCGCCTGCTGACAGTTCGGCGTTCCTGCAGGCCAGGGCCGGAGGGGCGGCAAGATGATCTTCAGGTGCCGAGACCCGCCCCATACCGATCTCGTGAGGGCCGCGGATCACCTCCCGCGAGCGGGTCGAGCTGGTGGTCACCAGGACCCTGGAGGAGTGCCGCCGGCGCTCCCGGTCATGCAGCGTCTGGGGCGACGGGGGCGTAGGCGAGATGCACGACACCGTTGCCGTAGGCCTCGGATCTGGCGAGGGTGAACTTCGTGGCCGGCCCGCTGTCGGCCAACAGCCGCTGGCCTGCGCCACGCGCCACCGGATACACGAACATGTGCAGTTCGTCGACCAGGCCGTCGGCGAGCATCGCCCGGACCAGCGTTCCGCTGCCGCTGACGTAGATGTCGCCGTCGACCTGGTCCTTGAGGTCACGGATGGTGTCCGCACTGTACCGGCCAAGGATGGCGGAGTTATTCCACTCCGCGGTCTTCAGCGAGCCGGAGACGACGTACTTGGGCGACTCGTTAAAGAACGGCGCGCCCGGGTCCTCCTCGGCGGTCCGGGTGGACCAGGCTGGGGCAAACACCTCGAATGTCCGGCGTCCCAGCAAGATCGCCTGGCACGTTCCCGTGATCGCGCCGATGGCCTCACCCATCTTGGGATCGAACCCGAACTCGAACGTCCAGGACGGGTCCTCGAAAACACCATCCAGGGCGATGAACTCGTGCACCTTGATTGCGCCCACGGTCATCAACTCCGCTTGCTGGCCGGGCGGTAGGTCAGCAGCAGCACGTCGGGTCCGACCTTCCGGGAGTCGACCAGTTCCAGGTCCGTCCCGGCCGCCCCCTCCTTGAAGAGTCGCTTGCCGCTGCCCAGCACAACCGGGTGGACCATCAGGCGGTACTCGTCGACCAGGTCATGCTCACGGAGCGTGTCGACCAGTGTTGCGCTGGCCGAGACGAGCACGTCGCCTTCGTACCGGCCCTTCAGCTTCGTCACCTCGGCCGCGACGTTGCCGGAGATGATCGTGGTGTTGTTCCAGGCGGCGTCGGTGAGGGTGGTGGAGACGACTACTTTCGGCATGCTGTTCATCCGCTTACCGAAATCACCGGTGGCTTCCTCCATCGCCGGCCACGCGGCCGCGAAGCCCTCGTAGGTCACCCGGCCCATGAGCTGGACGTCGCTGGCCTGGAGTTCCTCGAACTTGAAATGCTGACCCTCGGGGGCGGGGGAGCGGAAGCTCCAGCCGCCGTTTGGAGTTCCCTCCGAGCCGCCGGGATCCTCGATGATCCCGTCCAGCGATATGAACTCGGTGACAACTAGCTGTCCCATCGCGATCTCCTCTGATAGCTGCCGGCGTCCTTGCGCAGTGTGGTTGATAAGACGGGTTCGGGTAGCCGGTTTCATCGGCACCTGGAGTGGCAGATCCCCTGGGCGCGGCGACGCTGGACGGGCCCACGTATCGTTTGTCCACAGAACATCCTGCTTACTGGCGGTGCGGTCATGGGCGACATCCTCAGCCAGGGCGGTGACCGCGAGCCCAGCCCGCGGGGGCGCCGTCTGCTGGTGCTCGCCGTGCTGGTCGCCGTCGTGGCGGTCGTGGTCGTCACGCATTTCCCGCATCACCGGCACGCCCCGGCCCGCGCGGGGGCAGTGCCGAGCGCGAGTCCGACCCCGCCGTCGGCGTCGGGCTCCGTAGCGTCGGGCTCCGTTACGCAGGGGCTGGGCGCCCCGGACGGCCCGGACGGGATCATCGGCCCGACCCTGCCGTGGGCGGCGGGACTCCGGCTGCCGGTCGCCGGATCCCGGCCGACCTGGTTCTGGCCGGCCACGGGCCGCGTTCAGGCGATCGGCGGGCTGCCGCTCGACCGGACCGGCTACCTGTTCACCCGCATCGGCGGCGGCTGGGCGGTCCAGCCCAGCCCAGCCGCGTGGCCCGGCTGCGCCAATTGCGCGGGGCGGCCGCTGCCCGTCTACTACCTGGCCGATCAAGCGCGGTCCGTGATCCGGATCGGGGTGGCTGACGATGTCGCGCCGGGCGCCTCGGCCGGCGCGCTGTGGCTGACCAGCTATCCGCCGGGCGCTGAGCTGGGCTCCGCGACCGGGACGGCGCAGGAGGTCAGCGTCACGGGCGCCCGGCCCCGGTCCCTGGTCAGGCTTCCGGCCGGATACCTGATCGACCAGGCGACCGATCGAGGGCTGCTCCTGGCGCCTGCCATCGGGCATCCGGGGATCACGACCTACAAGCTGTGGGACCCCGCCCGGCCCCGGGCCGGCCGCACCTTCGCCGGTGTGGTCGCGGCGAGCGCCGCGGAGATCGCCTGGGCGCCGCAGTGCACGCCGCTGTGCCGGATGCAGGTCCTGGACCTGCGGACCGGCCGGGACACGGTGGTCAGGCTGCCGAGCGGCAGTTCGGCGGCCGACGGCGCGTTCAGCCCGGACGGGGGCTACCTGGCGCTCCAGGTCAGCTTCAGCTCCGGCGGAGATGGCGGCGCTCCGGCGATGCGACTGGAGGTGGCGTCGGCCGCCAGCGGCCACCTCAGCGTCGTGCCGGGCACCTTCGCCAGCAGCGATGCCATGGTCGGCTTCGGGTGGCCGGCCGGCGGCGACAGCCTGGTCGCCGAGCTGAACTTCATGACCAAGGTGCAGGTGGCGGCCTGGCGCCCCGGCGCGGCCCGGCTCGCCGTCGCGGTCGTCCGGCCGCAGGGCCACCCGACCGCCCTGATCGTCGGGTAGCGCGGCGCCGTCTGGCTCCCTACCGCCTGGTCCTGGCCGTCGCCCCGGGCTGGGTCAACGTTCTCGGCGGGCCCGGGGCGCTGAGAGGCCGGCTACCGGCGCCCGCCGCTTACTTGAAGCTGATCTGGATGTGCCGGAACTCGGTAAAGCGATGCGGATAGCCGTCGCCCGGCCCGTTCTGACTGTCGTCGCCGGCAGACGCGATCTTCTTCAGCACGTCCATTCCGGCGACCACCGTGCCGAACGGCGTGTAATCGGGGGCCAGCGTCGTGTCCTTCCACACGATGAAGAACTGGCTGCCGTTCGTGTTGGGGCCGGCATTGGCCATCGCGACCGTGCCCGCCGGGTAGGTGGCGCCGCTCAGGTTCTCGTCGTTGAACCGGTAGCCAGGGCCGCCGGAGCCCGTGCCGGTCGGATCCCCGCACTGCAGCACGAAGATGCCCTGAGTCGTGAGCCGGTGGCAGTGCGTCTGGTTGAAGTATCCCCGCTGGGCCAGGAACCGGAACGAGAACGTAGTGCAGGGCGCCTGCGCCGTCAGCGCGCGGAAGGTGATCACGCCCTGGGTGGTGGCCAGCCGGGCGAGATAGGGCCGCGCCGCCCGCGCGGGCGTGAAATCGGGCAGGCCCCGGTAGCGGTCGAACGGCACGGCCTTGGTGAAGCCGCACCCGGCGGCGGCCGGGTCGGCGGCGGTCCGGGCCTGGAGAAGCGGCCCGCTGCTTGGCCGGACGGCCGCCTGCACGGCGTGCGGGCGCGTGGCGGGCTGTGCCGAGGCGCTGGCGGAGGCGGCTCCCGCTAGTCCCAGGGCTAACGTGGCGGTGGTAATGGCCGCTATCTGGCGCTTGCTGATCATGCCGACCTCTTTCAGTCGCTCTGCGTCGATGCGTCAGCCTAGAGGAGGCATTCGGCGAGCGGAAAGGGTCGCGGGCCGCGGAGCTAGCCGCCGGCAGGCTTGTCGGATCGGCTGACGCCGTCCATGACGTCGAGGTCTACGCCGCGGACCGCGGCATAGACCATCGACTCGGCCAGCGCGGCAATCTCGTCGAGGTCCACGGCGGGATGGCGGATGGCCTCCCGGGCGCACCACCGGAGCATGCCGACGATCGCCGCGGCCACCACCCGCGGCCCAGTCCCGGCGGGGCGGCCGGACACGGTGGTGATGAGCTGGGCGATCCGGTCGATGCGCTCGCCGGTGGCCTCCTCGATAGCGGTGGCCGCGGCCGCGTGCCGCTCGCCCTCGAAGGTCAGCCTGAAGCCGTCGGGCCGCAGCCGGACGAAATCGAAATACGTGGTGATCCAGCGGTGCAGCCGGTCATGGAACGGCTCGTCGCTGCCCGTCTCGTACTCCGCCGTCACCCACTGGTTAAGCAGTTCGTGCTCCCGCCGCAGCACGGTCGCGAACAGCCGCTCCTTCGGTCCGAACCGGGCGTACAGCGTCGGCTTGGTCGTCCCGGCCCTGGCCGCGATCGTCTCCATATTGGCGTGGGCGAACCCCTCGGCCGCGAATACCGCGCACGCCGCATCCAGCATCTCGTCCGCCGCGAGACGGTATCGAGGCGGTCCGGACCTAGCCCCGGACGCGGCCGAGCGTTCCAAGATCCACCCTCATAGCTGGCCTTTCCCAGGCGGTATGCAAGTCCCGCGGGTGACGGGGGCATGATCGAGTGTACGAACGTGCGTTGTCGCCGGCGCCCGAGCCCCCGGGGCGGCGGCTCATGGTCTAGTGATGAGCAACCGGGCCCGGTCTGTCAACTACTCCGCCCCGGGCGATCGGCGGTTGCCGCCGCATAGGCTGGTGACGGTCTGGCCGGCCCGGCCAGCAGACTGACGGAGAGTCTGAGGAATCTGAGGGGGGTATTCACGCTGGCTGGCACGGATGGACAGGTCAATGTCCTGCTCCTGGAGAATGTTCATCCCGATGCGATCGCGCGGCTGACCAAGGACGGTTATCACGTCGAGACCGCCCCGCGCGCGCTGACCGCGGACGAGCTGGTCGCCGCGATCGGCCAGGTCCACGTGCTGGGGATCAGGTCGGGGACACAGGTCACCGAGCGCGTTCTCGACGCCGCGCCGGACCTGCTGGCGGTGGGCGCCTTCTGCATCGGCGTGAACCAGATCGACCTGGCCGCGGCCTCGGCACGGGGCGTCGCGGTGTTCAACGCCCCGTTCTCGAATACCCGCAGCGTGGTGGAGCTGGCCCTGGCCGAGATCATCGCGCTCACCCGGCGGCTCACCGACAAGAACACGCAGATGCACGGTGGCGTGTGGGACAAGTCGGCGGCGGGCAGCCACGAGGTCCGCGGGCGGCGCCTCGGGATCGTCGGCTACGGCAACATCGGCGGCCAGCTCTCGGTCCTGGCCGAGAGCCTCGGCATGACCGTGGTCTTCTACGACACCGCCGACAAGCTGGCGCTCGGTAACGCCCGCCGCTGCGGCACGCTGCAGGAATTGCTGGAGATCTCGGACGTGGTCACCCTGCACGTGGATGGCCGGCCGGGTAACAGCGGCCTGTTCGGCGCGGCCGAGTTCGCGGCCATGCAGCCGGGCAGCCTGTTCCTCAACCTCTCCCGCGGTTTCGTCGTCGATCACGCCGCGCTGCGGGCCAACATCGAGTCCGGCCGGCTGGCCGGGGCCGCCGTGGACGTGTTCCCGCAGGAGCCGCGCGGCCGGGGCGAGGAATTCACCTCGCAGCTGCGCGGGCTGCCCAACGTCATCCTCACGCCGCACGTCGGCGGCTCGACCGAGGAGGCGCAGCAGGACATCGGGGAGTTCGTCGCCGGCAAGCTGCGCGATTTCCTCGCCTCCGGCGCAACCTCGCTGAGCGTCAACCTGCCGGGGGTCGCGCTGGCCCGTTCGCCGGGCACCCATCGCCTGGTCCACCTGCACCGCAACGTGCCCGGCGTGCTCGCGACCATCAACCAGCTGCTCGCCGAGCACAACGCCAACATCGAGGGTCAGCTGCTCGGCACCCGTGACGATCTCGGCTACGTCCTCACCGACATCGGCACCGAGTACACCGACGGCATGCTCGCCCGGCTCAGCGAGCTGGACGTCACCATCCGGCTGCGGACGACGCGCCCGGCCTGAGGTCTGCCGCGCCGCCCAGGGGGCGGCGGCTCTGTCCGCTCCGGGCTAGCGGGAGGCCTGGTCGCTGGCTGGCTCGGGACCCGGCGCCTCGGCGGCGGTGGCCGGTGCCCACCGGCGATCCAACTTCCCGAGTCTCCAGTAAGCAATGGCGACGGCCCAGACCACGACGAACAGTCCGGCGATGGCGAACCCGGCCCGGTTGATGTCGAATCCGGCCACCAAGTCCCACAGGCCGCCGTGAATGTGCAGCTCGGCCGACAGCAGGCCGACGATCTCGATGGTCCCGATGAGGAACGCGACCGCGATGGACAGGCCGGTGATGACCAGGTTGTAGTAGACCTTGCGCACCGGCCGCGCGAAGGCCCAGCCGTAGGCAAAGTTCATGAAGCAGCCGTCCAGGGTGTCGAACAGGGTCATCCCGCCCGAGAACAGGAGCGGCAGGGCCAGGACGGCGTACCAGGGCAGCCCTTCGGTGGCGGCCGCCGCCGTGGCGGCCAGCAGGAGGACCTCGGTCGCGGTGTCGAAGCCGATCCCGAAGATCAGCCCCACGAAGAACATGTGCCACGTCTTCGTAATCGACCGCATGAACCGGCCGAAGAACCGCCACATCATCCCGCGGGCCTGCAGTTGCCGCTCGAGTTCCGCCTCGTCGAACAGGCCGGCCCGCAGCCCGCGGAACACCTTGCAGATCCCGGCGAGGACGATCACGTTGAGGGCCGCGATCAGGTAGAGGAAGCCGGCCGCCATGGAGGTCCCCACCAACCCGCCAATGGTCTCGTAGCCCGAGGTGGGGGTGACCACCGCGCCGAAGACGGCCTTGGCGGCGATGCCGAGGCCCACGCCGACCACGACGATGATCGTCGAGTGGCCCAGGGCGAAGAAGAACCCGGTGCCCAGCGGTCGTTTTCCGTCGGACATGAGCTTGCGGGTGGTGTTGTCGATGGCCGAGATGTGATCAGCGTCGAACGCGTGGCGGGCGCCGAGAGTCCACGCCGTGAACGCCACCCCGAGCCCGACGCCCAGGCCCTGGTAGCGGAAGTGATGCGGCTGGATGGCGAAGACGAAGATGCCCCAGCCCGCCAGGTTCAGGGCCAGGATCACTAGCGCCATCGTGCCGAAACGTGCCCACTCGCCGGGGGACAGGGCACCCCGCGCCGCCCGCAGGCGGCCTCGGCTGCGTTCCACTTGCTCATCCTCCTGATGGCGGAGGACGAAGAGAGCTCTTGCGGGGCTGGTGACCGCCCCCGCACGAACCGCCCTTCCTCCGAGGACTGGTCTCGTCGGCGCGGCAGCTCAGGCGACCGGACTCATCCCTCCGCCAGGAGGGCTTCACCGTTGCGGGACAGTGCCGGGATCTCACCGGGCTTCGCTGTGCTGCGTGCCGCCCCGGCACGCGGCCAGGGCAGGCAGCAAGCTATCGAGCCGGCTCCGCCGGCGTCAAGGATGATTAGATGATCAGATATTGAGTTAGAACTCAGGGGGCCGCTCTCTCTGGCTGGCTCTGTCTGGCTGGCTCTGTCTGGCTGGCGCAGTCTGGCAAACTGATGCGGTGCATCTCCTGCCTGCCGATCGCGCCGACTGCCGGGTCATCGATGAAGAGCGAGTCTGCCAGGCCATCGCCGCCCTCGGAGATCCCGGAGCGGTCCGGGCCCAGGCGGACCTGTTCGCGGTGCTCGCCGATCCCACCCGGCTGACGCTGCTGACCTGCATCAGCGCGGCCGGGCCGATCAGCGTCTCCGATCTGGCCGCGGCGACCGGTCTGCACGACACCACGGTCTCCCAGGCCCTGCGGCATCTGCGGGCCGCCCAGATCGTCACCCCCCAGCGGGCCGGCCGGATCATCCGCTACAAGCTCACCGACCACCGGGTCAGCGCCCTCATCGCCAGCCGGTGACCCAACGGACATTGCTGCGCGGCGGCCTGGTGGCCGACGCGATCGGCGCCACCACGCGGCGCGCCGACCTGCTGATGGACGGGCCGGTGATCGCCTCGGTGGGCGCGATGGCCGAGCCGCCCGCTGACTGCGAGGTCATCGACCTGGCCCCGGGCAGCGTGATCTGCCCGGGTTTCATCGACGCCCACGTCCACGCCGAGGGGCCGCTGCTGGAAGCGGGCCGGGTCGACGGCGCCCTCGCTCAGGGCGTGACCACGCTCGTCGTCGGGCAGGACGGGCAGTCGTGGATCGGCGCCACCGCCGACACCGCGGCCTACCTCAACCGGTACTTTTCGCCGGTCAACGGCGTCCTGGCGCCGGCCCGCGCCCTGAGCGTGGCCGGTTACCGGGACGCGGTATCCGGGAGGCTGCTGCAGAACGTCGCCGTGCTGGCCTCGCAGGGCACCATCCGGTACAACGTCGCGGGGGCGGCAGCCGGCCCGCTCGGGCCGGCGGAGCGGGCCGCCGCGCGCCGCGCGGTCGAGGACGCGCTCGGCGACGGGGC
>Ga0208220_1000608_pt1 | contig 15112 bp, 14 predicted proteins | sample NGESurdeep092012_9_FD_184484 | JGI IMG/M metagenome (GOLD analysis project Ga0208220, IMG submission 184484) | Arctic peat soil microbial communities from Barrow, Alaska - NGEE Surface sample F53-1 deep-092012 (SPAdes) | ecosystem: Environmental > Terrestrial > Soil > Wetlands > Peat ... | reverse complement strand
AACGATGTGATCTTCATCAACAGCAAACCCGTCGCCTCCCGGTTGCGGTCCGATCACCAAGGCCGGGTCTTGCCGGGGTGGTCCGGGTGTCGCGCGCTTGGCCGGGACGAGGTTTTTCTATTGATGCTGCAGGTCCGCGATTCCTTTGACGGGCGGTATTTTGGACCAATCCGCGCCGCCCAGATCGTAGGCCGTCTGGTGCCGTTATGGACATACTGACCGCCGCCAGTGTTTGCGCGCTGTTCGTTGCGGGGCCGCATTCCTGTGTGGCGTCCGCGCGGGTTTCCTCGCCTGCCGTCGCGCAATGGCAGCCCTTGATTGCCGATGCCGCGCACCGTTTTGGCATTCCCGAAGACTGGATTCGCGGCGTGATGCGACTGGAAAGCGGCGGCCACACAATGCTTGACGGTGTGCCAGTCACATCATCCGCAGGCGCGATGGGGCTCATGCAGCTCATGCCCGGCACATATGCGGATATGCGCGCGCGATACGATCTGGGAGCCGACGCTTACGATCCGCATGACAACATATTCGCGGGCACAGCTTACATGCACGAGATGTTTGTGCGTTACGGCTATCCCAATCTGTTTGCTGCCTATCAGGCGGGTCCGGCGCGACTGGAGCAGTTTCTTTCGACCGCGAAACCGCTCCCGAAATCCACCGTGGATTATATGAATTTGCTCGTTTCCGGGACCGGAAACGAGCTCACGGCACACGAAAAACCGGCTTCGCGGCCCCCGAAATCGGCTCGCGATCCGCTGTTTTTCGTGCGCGGCGAGGACGAAATTTCGTCATCCGCACCCGCAATATCCGCGCAGCAGCCGAACGGTTTGTTCGTGCCGCTGCACAAGGACACGCCCTAACGCAGCTTGGGGAATTGTCAGGAGATCGCTGGAATGGAAATCGCGGAGGGGCCTTGATTTTGGAAGAGCAAGATAAAGAAGGGATGGCGCCAAATTTGGCGCATCTCCTTGTCTGCACATCCAAAAACTTGGCGCCATGCGCGTTTTTCGTGGCGCCAAGAATTTTCAAGCGATTGATTTTGTTGAATCGGTTGGCGCCAGTTGGAGATTTGCGTATCCGGACTTCAAATGCGCGCTCGCGCTCCCGAGGCTTGCGATGACAGAGGACGACGACTTCGCGCCAAAACTCGGCCGCAGCCGCACAAAAGCCGGTACACGCGAGCAGAGCTATCTCAACCGTGTGCTCAAGGGCCTCGCGCGTGAAGGTGGCCGTCACGTCCGCAGCAGCCGCTTCAAGGGCAATCGGATCGGGCGCGGTTCCGGCGTGGGCCGTGTGCTGCGGTCGCGCGACGAGTTCGCGGCCTTCCGTTCGCGGCGCGTGATCGTACAGGCCCGTGTGGTCAAACTTGGCGGTCGCGGCTTGAAGGGTGCGCAACGCCATCTGCGCTACATTCGGCGCGATGGCGTCACGCGCGATGGTGCGCCGGGCGCACTCTACGACAAGGACCATGACAAGGCCGACGGACGCGCCTTCATCGCGCGCGCGGAAGGCGACCGGCATCAGTTCCGGTTCATCGTCTCGCCGGAAGACGGTGCGGAATACGAAGATCTGAAGCCGGTGATCCGCCGCCTCATGGACCGCATGGAGGACGATCTAGGGACCAAGCTCGATTGGGTCGCGGCGGATCACTACAACACCGGCCAACCCCATACCCATATCATCGTGCGGGGGAAGGATGATCGCGGGCATGATCTCATCATCGCACGAGAATATATCGCCCATGGCATGCGCGAACGGGCGGCAGAGATCGTCAGCCTCGATCTTGGACCACGCTCGGATTTCGAAGTGCAGGGCGCACTCCGCAACGAAATGGAGCAGGAACGCTTCACGAGCATCGATCGCGATCTTCTGCGTCAGGCCGATGCGGACGGATTGGTGGCGGCGAGGAGCCGCGATGCGTTTCGCCAGACCTTGCGGGCAGGGCGCCTGCAGAAACTTCAGCGCCTTGGCCTCGCAGAGGAAGTCGTGCCCGGACACTTCCGGTTGTCACCGGATTTGAGGGATACGCTTCAGCACCTGGGCGAGCGCGGCGACATCATCAAGACCATGCATCGCGAACTCACGGCTGAGAATCGAGAACGGGCCGCCGCCGACTATGCGATCTATGATCCGGCTGCGCACAGCGAAAAACTGGTGGGCCGGGTCGTGGCGCAAGGATCTTCCGACGAACTGCATGAGCGACGCTATGTGATCGTGGATGGTACGGACGGTCGCGCGCACTACGTCGATGTGGGCCTTGTGGAAACGCACGAGATTCCACCCGCCGGAGGGATCATCGCCATTGCGCCCGCGAGTGCCGGGGTCAGGCCCTCCGATCGGACCGTCGCCGAAATCGCGGCCGCCCATGATGGCCACTACAGTGCCGCACTCCACGCCGAACACGATCCGTCGGCATCCCCGGAATTTGTGAGGTCTTATATACGGCGGCTCGAAGGCCTGCGACGTGAGGGCTTGCCGGTGGTGCGGGATAGCGACGGCAGCTGGGTCGTGTCGCCGGACCATCTGCAACGGGTCGAACATTTTGAGCAAAGGCGGTCGCGCGCGCATCCCGTCCACATCGAAATGCTTTCGCCCCTGACCATCGAACGGCAGGTGGCGGCGGAAGGCGCCACTTGGCTGGATCGCGAGTTGACGGCTGGCGTGCCGTCCGAATTTCGCGAGGCGGGATTTGGCAAGGAGGCCCGCGAAGCGCTGGACCGCCGTCGCCTCTGGCTGATCGAACAAGGGTTGGCGCGGCAGGAGGGCGATCGCACCGCGTATTCATCAGGGATGGTGTCGGAATTGCGCAAACGGGAACTGACAGCAGTCGGAGCGCAACTCTCAACCGAAACGGGGCTTCCTTATGCGGAGACAGGAAAGGGCGCTCACATCTTGGGCACCTACAGGCGCCGGATCGATCTCGCAAGCGGGCAGTTCGCGATGATCGAGAACACACGCGAATTCACGTTGGTCCCATGGCGACCGGTACTCGAACAATCCTTGGGCAAGGAGGTATCCGGCATCGTGCGTGGCGAGACGATTTCGTGGACTCTCGGACGACAGCGTAGTGGACCTTCAATCTCTTAGCCTGACGGTGCGAGAATTGCGCTTTGCCGTACTGCGCGCTTTTACGCCGCCTTTAGCGGACGGGCGCGTTCGATCCGCTGCCGATCCTTGGGATTGTGTGTTGCCGCCCAAAGATCGCTGCGCCGTTGCACGTTCAACCAGAAGTCCGGGCTGTTTCCGAACACGCGGGCCAAAATAAGGGCGGTCGCCGCTGTCACGTTCCGGCGGTCGTTACACAACTCGTTGACATGCTTGCGCTGTACGCCCATCGCATCGGCCAGCGCGCCTTGGGTCAGGCCCAGCGGCTGCATGAATTCTTCGATAAGTATCTCGCCGACCGTCGCCGGTTTACGTTTTGTCGTCAGCATAATTCGCCTCGTTTCACCTGTAGCTGTGGTCGTCGAGATAGACGCCTTCAGCTTCGCCACGGCCGCTGTCCCATTGAAACACCAGCCGCCATTGTTTGTTGACGCGGATCGAATGGAACCCGGCGAGATTGCCGCGCAGCTTCTCGAAATGATTGCTGGGCGGCACGCGCAAGTCCTGATCGGTCGTCGCATCGTCGATCATCTGAAGCTTGCGAAAGAGGCGGCTTTCGAGGTCAGACGGGATTTTGCGGGAATGGATATCCTCCACGAAAAAGGCCCGCAGCCAGTCGTCCCGAAAGCTCACAATCATTCGGCGGCTCCAAGTATGAGTATATGTACCACCCTACGGTACAAATTGCAAGAGTCCTGTTTCGTGGAAGCAAGGCACGGACCAATGTCGGGCTTGTGAACTTGCCTGGCATGGGAACCGTGCGGCGTTCTGCGGCTCCAGCGTAAGCTGACGCCGTTGTCGAAAATTCACTTTCGAACGACTCCTTGTTGCCAGCAGGAGCTTCGTTCGTGACACCGACAAAATTCCTCATCGGACAAATCCTCATCGTGCTGGCAGTCGCGGTCGGTGGCGTGTGGTTCGCCACGGAATGGCTCGCCTGGCATCTCGCGTTTCAACCGCGATTGGGCGCTGCATGGTTCACGCTGTTCTCGTTTCCCTTCTATCTGCCGTGGCGCCTGTTCGAGTGGTGGTATGCCTATGACGCTTACGCGCACGACCTTTTCAACACCGCCGGTGCGATAGCTGCCACAAGCGGTTTTCTCGGCTGCGCGGCTGCGATTGTCGGCTCATTGTGGCGTGCGCGCCAGGCAAAGAACGTCACGACCTATGGCTCATCACGTTGGGCAAACCGGAAGGAAATCACGAAAGCAGGTTTATTCCGGCCCGCCGGTGTGTTCCTCGGGCGCCTCGACGGTGACTATCTCCGCCATGACGGCCCCGAACACGTCATGGCCTTCGCGCCGACCCGTTCCGGCAAAGGCGTTGGACTCGTCGTTCCAACCTTGCTGTCCTGGACACATAGCGTCGTCATTCACGATATCAAGGGCGAAAACTGGCAACTGACCGCAGGCTGGAGAAGCCGATTCTCGCATTGCCTGCTGTTCAATCCGACGGATGCGCGCAGCGCGCGTTACAATCCACTTCTGGAAGTCCGAAAAGGATCGGATGAAGTCCGCGATGTGCAAAACATTGCCGACATCCTCGTCGATCCCGAAGGCGCCCTGGAACGCCGTAGTCATTGGGAAAAGACGAGTCACTCCCTTCTCGTCGGCGCGATTTTGCATGTTCTCTATTCCGAGAAGGAGAAGACCCTCGCGCGCGTCGCAAGCTTCCTGTCCGATCCCTTAAGGTCGTTCGAGCACACGCTGCGCGCCATGATGGCGACCAATCATCTCGGCACCATCGACAACCCAGTCGTCCATCCCGTCGTTGCGTCCGCCGCGCGAGAAGTGCTGAACAAATCGGACAATGAACGCTCTGGCGTGTTGTCCACCGCCATGTCGTTTCTTGGTCTCTACCGTGATCCTACTGTCGCCACGACTACGGCCGCCTGCGATTGGCGCATCGCGGACCTCGTTGATGCCACGCGACCGGTTTCGCTCTATCTCGTGATTCCGCCATCGGATATTTCGCGGACCAAACCGCTGGTGCGCCTGGTCCTCAATCAGATCGGCCGCCGCCTCACGGAAAAACTCGAAGGCGATCCGGCAAAGCTGCGCAAGCATCAGCTGTTGATGATGCTGGACGAATTTCCCGCGCTCGGAAGATTGGACTTCTTTGAGACCGCGCTTGCATTCATGGCTGGTTACGGCATTCGCGCTTATTTGATCGCCCAAAGTCTGAATCAAATTTCGAAAGCGTATGGCGAAAACAATGCCATCCTCGACAATTGCCATGTCCGCATCGCGTTTTCGTCGAATGACGAACGCACGGCCAAACGCATTTCCGATGCGTTGGGCACAGCGACCGAACTGCGCGCTCAACGCAACTACGCCGGCCACCGGCTTTCACCCTGGCTTGGTCATGTCATGGTCTCCAAACAGGAGACCGCGCGCGCCCTTCTCACTCCGGGCGAAGTCATGCAATTGCCGGCAACCGACGAGTTGGTCCTTGTGTCGGGACTTGCGCCAATCCGCGCCAAGAAGCTGCGCTACTACGCCGACCGCAATTTCACGTCGCGCATAGAATCGGCGCCGATTTTGGCCGATGGCGCATATCGCGATTGCCCTGCATCCCGCGCCGATGACTGGAGTGGTCGGACACAGGGTCTGCACAATCGACTTCTCGAAGCCGCCGGGCGCGAAACGACATCTGGCGCGAGCGATGAGGGCGGTTTGCAGCAACAACGCGTACCTGAGCTTGGTGACGATGCGCTCGCAGCCATTCTTGGCGAGCCACCGCTTGGTCCTGTCCGCGACGAGGACGAGGCCTTTTCGGAAACCGCCACACCTGACCGCGCGGGGCTTGATGGGCTCGGACGCGCTCGGGCGATGAACGACGGCGACCGCCATTTTGGCAACGACATTCTACCGGCCTTTTGAGACGCGCCATGAAACCCGACAAAATCCGCCATTGCCTTTATTTCGAATCGAAGGTCAGCGAGCAGCTCGAAGCGCTGACGGCCGAGCCGGGCACGACGAAATCGGAAATCGTCAACAGTGCGCTTGCAAATTATCTCAAGGAACGCGGCGCAGGCGCACTCGAAAGCAAATTCAAATCCCGTCTTGACCGTATGGACGATCGTCTGGGCCGCATCGAGCGCAATGTGCTCATAGGTCTCGAAAGCCTGGCCCTGTTCATTCGTTACGAATTGTCGGTCACGCCACCATTGCCCGCCTCGCAATTGGCCGCTTCGCAAGCCGCCGGCAATGACCGGTTTCAAACCTTTGCCGACCAAGTGAGTCGACGTTTGGCGAAAGGCAAAGCCTTTGCCGACGACATCGGCGCGCGAATGCCATCACGAACCGACACCACAACCTCCCGAAAGACTCATTGATGTCCGATCCGAAATCAGAAAGCCGACAGCGCAAGCGGACCATGCTCCAAACGGCGATGGGTGCGGAAATCGCGGCTGCCCTAGGCGACCCGTCCGTCATCGAGGTGATGGTCAACCCGGATGGCGCATTGCGGCTGGACCGTCACGGCGAAGGACGGGTGGACACGGGCATTCGGATGAGCCCCGCCGATGTCGAACGGATCATCCGATTGGTCGCATCGCACCTGCGTCTTGAGGTCCATGCGGCAAGCCCAATCGTCAGTGCAGAATTGCCAGCATTGAGCGACGGTGTGGCAGGCGAACGCTTCGAAGGATTGCTCCCGCCTGTGGCGTCCGCGCCGTGCTTTGCGATCCGCAAGCCCGCCGCGCGCATCCACACATTGGGCGATTATATCGAACACCGGATCGTTTCTTTGCAGGACGCCGAATTGCTTCGGCGCGCGGTGGTGTCGCGCAAAAACATCCTCATCGCGGGCGGCACCAGCTCAGGCAAGACAACCCTTGCCAACGCTCTGCTTGCAGAAATGGCGCAATGCGACGAGCGAGTCATCCTGATTGAAGACACACGCGAACTGCAATGTGCGGCGCCCGATTGTGTGGCGCTTCGCACCAAGCCGGGCGTCGTTTCCCTTGCCGATCTTGTTCGTTCAACGCTTCGGCTGCGTCCCGATCGCATCATCATTGGTGAAGTTCGCGGACCCGAAGCCCTCGACATGCTGAAAGCCTGGAATACCGGCCATCCGGGCGGCATCGCCACAGTTCACGCCAACTCTACCGTCGCAGCACTCTATCGACTTGAACAGCTCATTCAGGAAGCGGTCGTCACTGTTCCACGCCGTCTCATCGCGGAGGCGATCGATGTAGTCGTTTTTATCGGTGGCCGCGGTTCGATGCGCCGTGTTGAAGCCATTGCCGAGATCACCGGTCTAACAGCCGACGGCGAATACGCGCTCACCCAAACAATCGGACCCAAAGTTCATGCGCTCTAACTCACAGGAGAAACCAATGCACTTTCGAAGGAAATTCATTCGTGCGATCGCGGCAGGCGCCGCTTTGCCGTTTTCGATTGTCGGCGCCGCGCATGCAACTGGCACCGGCATGCCGTGGGAAGCGCCGCTACAAAGCATTCTCGATTCCATACAAGGACCGGTTGCCAAAGCACTCGCGGTCATCATCATCATCGTCACCGGCCTGACTTTGGCATTTGGAGAAACATCCGGTGGCTTCCGGCGGCTGATCCAAATCGTGTTGGGCCTATCCATCGCGTTCGCGGCGTCCAGCTTCTTTCTGTCGTTCTTTTCGTTCGGCGGCGGAGCGCTCATTTCGTGAGTATTGAAGGCTTCGAGGTCCCACTCCACCGCTCGTTGACCGAACCTATCCTGCTTGCAGGTGCGCCTCGCGCGGTCGCGATCGTCAACGGAACGGTTGCTGCCGCCGTGGGCCTCGGCCTTCAACTCTGGATCGCAGGATTGCTGCTGTGGGCTGCAGGCCATTCGATCGCCGTCTTCGCCGCCAAACGCGATCCCCAGTTCGCCGATGTTCTTCGGCGCCACCTCAAGCAACGGTCGCATCTGTTATGCTGAATATCGGAGAATACCGACGCAAATCCGACAGGCTCGCCGATCATCTGCCATGGGCGGCGATCGTTGCCCCGGGGATTGTGCTCAACAAGGATGGAAGCTTTCAGCGGACGTTCCGATTCCGCGGGCCGGATCTGGAGAGCGCGACGGACGCGGAGCTGGTAGCAGCCTGCGCCCGCATCAACAATGTGTTGCGGCGCTTCGGCTCCGGCTGGGCTCTCTTCTTTGAAGCCGATCGCTTCGAAGCTGCCGGTTATCCTGCCTCGGTATTTCCGGATGCAGCCACAACGCTTGTCGACGAAGAACGCCGCGCCTCCTTCGAAGCGGGCGCAGGACGCCACTTCGAAAGCGCTTACTATCTGACATTGGCCTTCATGCCGGCGCCGGACGGCACGGCGCGTGCGGAGCGCGCGCTCATCGAGAACACCAATCAGAACAACCGCCGCGACTGGCAGGCAGAGCTGGGCGCTTTCGCCGCCGAGACCAACAGGGCATTCGATCTTTTTGCTCAGATCATGCCGGAGATCGTTCCACTCGACGATTCTCAGACATTGACCTATCTGCACCGCGCGGTGTCCGCAAAGCCGCATCAGGTTTGCGCGCCGGAAATCCCCGTCTACCTGGACGCAGTTTTGGCCGACACGCCCTTGAGCGGCGGTCTCGAACCGGTCCTGGGTGATCGCCATCTGCGAACGGTGACGATATTGGGCTTTCCCAATACGACGCGGCCGGGATTGCTCGATGCGCTCAACGCGCTCGATTTTGCATATCGGTGGTCCACCCGCTTCATCGCGCTCGACAAAGCCGAAGCCAGCAAGTCGCTCGTCAAGATTCGCCGGCAATGGTTCAACAAGCGAAAATCCATCGCCGTCATCTTGCGCGAAGTCGTCCACAACGAACCGGTTCCGCTTCTCGACACCGACGCCGACAACAAGGTGGCAGATGCAGACCAGGCCTTGCAGGCACTCGGCGGCGATCACGTCGCGTTCGGCTATGTCACAATTTCCGTGACGGTTTCGGACGATGATCTGCTCGCGGCCGAAGAGAAAGTCCGGGCGGTGGAGCGCGTCATCAACGGATTGGGTTTCACGACTATCCGCGAAAGTCTGAACGCGGTCGAGGCGTGGCTTGGAAGCCTTCCCGGACATTTGTACGCGAATGTCCGCCAACCGCTCATCCACACCCTCAACCTGGCGCATTTGATGCCGTTGTCGTCCGTATGGGCCGGGCCACGGCGCAACGATCACCTCGACGGACCGCCGTTGTTCTTCGCCGACACCAACGGCTCAACGCCGTTTCGCTTCTCGACCCATGTAGGCGACGTGGGCCACATGCTCATCGTCGGTCCCACGGGCGCGGGCAAATCCGTATTGCTGTCGCTGATGGCGATGCAATTCCGCCGCTATGCGGACTCTCAGATCTACATATTCGACAAGGGTAAGTCTGCGCGGGTGGCGACGCTTGCGATGGGTGGCGCCTATCACGAGCTAGGTTCGGACGGGACGCTGGCGTTCCAGCCTTTGGCAGGGATTGATGCTCCCTCGGAACGAAGCTGGGCGGCAGATTGGGTCGCCGCTCTTCTCGACTATGAAAAGGTCGTCGTCACTCCGGACGTGAAGGAACAAGTGTGGTCGGCGCTCAATAGCCTCGCGACCGCGCCCACGTCGGAACGAACTCTGACGGGTCTTTTGCTGCTGCTGCAATCGAATGCGCTTCGCTCCGCGCTGTTGCCCTACACGCTGGAAGGACCGTTCGGGCGGTTATTGGACGCCGCAAGAGACAGTCTCGCATTGAACGAGGTCCAGTGTTTCGAGACCGAAAGCCTTATGCACGAGGCCTCGGTTGTCCCGCCCGTTCTCGCCTATCTGTTTCACCGGCTGGAGGCGCGGTTCACAGGACGACCGACTTTGCTGATCCTCGACGAAGCCTGGGTGTACCTCGACAATCCACTTTTTGCGGCGCGGATTCGTGAGTGGCTCAAGGTTCTCCGAAAGAAGAATGTTTCGGTTGTCTTTGCAACGCAGTCGCTGGCTGACATTGCCGGTTCGGCCATTGCGCCTGCCATCATCGAAAGCTGTCCCCAGCGCATCTTCCTGCCCAACGACCGCGCCATCGAACCGCACGCCAGAACCGCTTACCAGCAATTTGGCTTGAACGACCGGCAAATCGAATTGATTTCGCGTGCGGTGCCGAAACGCCAATACTATTTGCAATCGCGGCGCGGCAACCGGTTGTTCGAACTCGGACTGGGTGCGATCGCACTTGCGTTCTGCGGATCGTCGTCCCCAACAGACCATGCGCTCATCGACCGCCTGCTCGCCGAACACGGCGAGGGGGATTTTGTCGACAGATTTCTCGCCACTCGCGGCCTCGATTGGGGCGCCGAGCTTCTCCATCAATTCTCAAACATGAAGGAGGTTTTCCCATGACACATGCCATGAAACTGCTTTCGACTGTATCTGTCGCCGTCCTGGCGAGCGTACCGGCATCAGCGCAATGGGCGGTGTACGACCACGCGAATTTCATTCAAAACACAATCCAAGTGGCTCGCGAAGCGCAGCAGATCAACAACCAGATTCAATCGCTGCACAACGAAGTGACGATGCTGGCCAACATGGACAGGGATTTGCAAGCCCTAGGCATGAATGAACTCGGCCCGATCCTGTCCGATCTCAATCAAGTGCGCGGTTTGATCAATCAGCCCTTCGGTATGGGCTTCGATCTTGGTTCGACACAGGCCGCGTTTGCGCAGTATTGGCCGCAAACCTATGCGCCTGCGACCCCCAACGCCACTTTGCAATCCGACGGACTCACGCGCTGGCAGGATGCAATGGGCGCCTTGTTGCAAAGCCTGAGCGTCGGCGCACAGATCGTCCGCAATGTCGAAAACGACAACACGGATTTGTCCGCCGTGGTCAGCGCATCGCAAGCCGCCGCGGGCAATCTGGAAGCGACCCAGGCTACCAACCAATTGCTTGCGCTTTCGACGAAGCAACAGCTCCAGACCCAAAGTCTGCTTGCTGCGCAATACCGCGCCGATGCCTTGAACCTCGCCAATGAGCAAGAGGCGGAAGTGCAGGGCAGGGCGGAATTCACCAACTTTGCGGGTTCGGCCAACGCCTACACACCGCAATAGAAACACCATCGTTCGGGAAGCAGCACATGGGCAACCTCAACATTGTCGATCAGTTCATGCAGACGTTCATCCACTATATCGATAGCGGATTTGGGCTTCTGTCCGGCGATGTCGGGTGGTTATCGACAAGTCTGATCGTCTTGGACATCACACTCGCTGGCTTGTTTTGGGCGATGGATGGCGAGGCGCATGTGCTGTTTCGTCTGCTCAAGAAAATTCTCTATGTCGGCGTTTTCGCGCTCATCATCAACAACTTTCAATCCCTGTCGCAAGTCGTCTTCGATTCATTTTCGACTTTGGGAATCGACGCCACCAACTCGGGCTTTACGGCCGCCGACATGATGCGGCCGGGAAAAATCGCCGGCATCGGTTATCAGGCAGCTTGGCCGCTTTTGAACAAGGCGGGATCGCTGATTGGCTTTACGACCTTCTTCAGCCACGTCGTCACCATCATCGTACTTTTGTTTGCCTGGGTGGTGGTGATCCTGTCGTTCTTCATTCTTGCCGTTCAGCTCTTCATCACGATTATTGAGTTCAAGCTGACGACCCTGGCGGGGTTTACCCTTGTTCCATTCGCGCTTTGGAACCAAACATCGTTCCTGGCCGAGCGCGTGCTTGGCAACGTCATCGCTACGGGCATCAAGGTGATGGTGCTCGCCATCATCATCGGCATCGGCGCGACGTTCTTCGGGCAATTCATCTCGGCCCTGCAAGGGCAAGATCCTAGCCTCGCCGATGCGATGTCTCTCATGTTGGCGGCCATTTCGCTGTTCGGCCTCGGCATATTTGGACCCGGCATTGCATCCGGGTTGGTTGCGGGCGCTCCGCAATTGGGTGCCGGAGCAGCAATCGGCACGACCGCAGGCCTTGCGGCAGGGACCATGCTGGCGGCGGGCGGCGCTTACGCCGTGGTTCGTGCCGGAGCGGGCGGCGTGGCCGCGATCCGCGCTGCATCCGCTGTTGCGCCGGATAGTTCGTCCAACCGCGGCAGCCAAATGCCGAACCAAACATCTGCCAACAGCCAGTCACCGAATGCCGCGCCGGATTGGGCAAAGCGGATGCAAAACAATCAGAAGATGCGCGGTCAGGCCCATTTGGCGGCGCAAGTGATCAAAGAAGGCGACCGCCCCGGCCACGGCGCCAACCCCAATCTCGACGGAGGAGAGAGCTAGATGTTCAGACGCACATCACAACGCTATGGCCGAACGCCGGAACCGGTAACGCCGTATCAGCGCGCCGAGCAGGTGTGGGATGAACGGCTGGGATCGGCACGCGTTCAAGCGAAGAATTGGCGGCTCATGGCGTTCGGGACTCTGGGGCTCGCAACCGCATTGGCGGCGGCACTGATCTGGCAATCCGCGCAAAGCCGCATTACCCCCTATGTCGTGGAGGTCGACAAGTTGGGTGAAGCCCAATCCGTCGCACCGGCAATCCAGAACTACAAGCCGTCCGATGGCGAGGTCGCCTGGTATCTGGCGCAGTTCGTTACCGATGTGCGTTCGCTCTCCGTCGATCCGATCGTTGAGCGCAGAAACTGGCTGCGGGCCTACGATTACGCCACCAATCACGGTGCGGCCTTTCTCAACCAATTCGCGCAGGCGCACGATCCGTTCAAAGCGATGGGCGAGAAAGCCGTCTCCGTTCAGGTCACAAGCGTCGTGCGGATGACCGACAGCTCATTTCAGGTGAAATGGACTGAGCAGACTTACGATCATAGTGCGCTCTCCAGCACGGAACATTGGACGGGCGTTCTTTCCATCATACCGAGACCGGCAAGCAGCGCCGAAACGCTGCGAAAAAATCCTCTGGGCATCTACGTCAACGCGGTCGATTGGTCGCGCGAACTCGATACGCAATAAAGGAGACATCCGTGAAAAAATTAAATTCAATTCTTCTTATGGGCGCTGCCGCGCTAGTGCTGTCAGCGTGCGCTACGACCCCAACGGCCACCCACGCATCTACTTTCAAGGCAGCAACAATTGCGGCCGAACCGCCCCAACCGGTCAAGGTCGTAACCGTCGCGCAACCCCTTCCACTACCTGGGCAACTCCAGCCTTACCCCGAAGCGGTCAAGCAGGATGTTTCGCCTCCTCGCGCCCGTGTTGAAACCGCCAATCAGAATGCGATGATCGAACCGACGCGCGACGGCTATCTCAATGCGATGCAGATATATCCGTTCACCACGGGCGCGCTTTACCGGCTTTATGGTGCGCCACAACAGGTCAGCGATATTGCACTTCAACCCGGCGAAACGCTGGTGGCGATTTCCGCCGGTGACACCGTGCGATGGGTGGTCGGCGATACGGCAAGTGGAACGGCCGCGGCCAAACAGGTTCATGTGCTGGTGAAACCCTTCGCGGCGGGCCTCAGGACGAATCTCGTCATCACCACCGACCGCCGCAGCTATCATCTTCAATTGGAAAGCACCGAACACACTTATATAGCGGCCTTGTCCTGGACCTATCCCGACGACGAACTGGTGAGGCTGAAAAAGCAGAGCGAAGAGGCGAATGCCTCCATGCCGGTCGATCACGGCGTCTCGCTCGATAATTTGAATTTCGCTTACATCGTCACGGGCGATAGCCCATCGTGGAGACCCTTGCGCGCCTTTGATGACGGCCGGCATGTCTATATCGAGTTTCCTGCAACGCTCGACCGTGGCGAGGCGCCGCCGTTGTTCGTACTGGGCGCGGAAGGCACCACCGACCTGGTGAACTACCGAGTGCGCGGCAACTATTACATTGTCGATCAAATCTTTTCCGCAGCCGAATTGCGGCTTGGCAAAGATCATCAGCAGATTGTTCGGATCAGCCGCGTCGCGACAGGCCTCGCCATCGCGACGACGAGGATGAAATGAGCGAAACAGGTTCCGGCGCCGCGCCCAAATCCGATCCCGAAACACTTGTCCTGCGCGGCAAACCTCCCCGCGTGACCCGATTCAAGCGCGGCGTGGTGATCACGATCGCGGCCGGGGTGGGCGTTGCCATCATGGGGGCAACATGGCTGGCGCTGCGGTCTCCCTCACTGAAGGTCAAAACAACCGGCGACGAACTGTTCAACACGGATCGCAAGCCAACATCGGACAAGCTGGCATCGCTTCCCGCGACCTACGACAAGGTTAAGTCACCGGTTCTTGGACCGCCGCTGCCCGGCGATCTGGGATCGTCGATTCTGCGTCAGGAAAAGAACCTTGGCATATCGCCCGCGACCGGCACTTATTCGCCCAACAACGAAGAAGACGCCTCGCGCGCAGATCAATTGCGTTTGGCACAGCAGGCGCGTCAGGCGCGCGAGGGAACAGTTTTCTTCCAATCCACAAGTCATATGTCCGAACCGCCGGCGACGACTACACCGCAGACCGCGCCCACAGAACAGGCGCTTCAATCTCCATCAGCAGCTCCAAACTCCGCTCAAGATCAAAACGGGCAGCAACACAAGATAGATTTTGCCAATCAACGTGGCGATGACTCGACCATCAATCCTCACGCGTTGCAGCCGCTTTCATCGCCCTATGAAATATTGGCGGGCTCCCTCATTCCCGCGAGCCTCGTGACAGGCCTTGATTCCGACTTGCCGGGTCTTGTTATCGGACAAGTCACACAAGACGTTTTCGATTCCGCGACCGGCGCAATACTTTTAGTCCCGCTCGGCTCGAAAATTATCGGCTCCTACGACAGTGTTGTCGCGTTCGGACAGAGCCGCGTTCTTGTTGTGTGGAAGCGGATCATCATGCCGAACGGATCGTCGATCCAGATCGACAATCTTCCCGCAACGGACACCGAAGGCTATGCGGGACTTGAGGATGGCGTCGACTATCACACTTGGCGATTGATTAAAGGCGTTGCGCTTTCGACGCTTCTTGGCGTGGGAATACAGCTGTCAGTGAACAACCAAAACAACGATCTTCTGTCTGCTTTGCGCGATTCCGGACAAAACAGTGCCGACCAGGCG
>Ga0208220_1000607_pt1 | contig 15113 bp, 13 predicted proteins | sample NGESurdeep092012_9_FD_184484 | JGI IMG/M metagenome (GOLD analysis project Ga0208220, IMG submission 184484) | Arctic peat soil microbial communities from Barrow, Alaska - NGEE Surface sample F53-1 deep-092012 (SPAdes) | ecosystem: Environmental > Terrestrial > Soil > Wetlands > Peat ... | reverse complement strand
CGGGCGGTCCCCGGGTGGAACCGTGCCTGGGTTACGTCGTCGATCACCCCGAGGGAATGCTGTTGTTCGACACGGGCATGGGCTCCCGCCCCGACGTCGATGCCCATTACCGGCCCCGCAGGACCGGCCTGCCGCAGGCCCTGGCGGCTGTCGGCGTCCAGGTCTCTGACCTCAGGCTGGCCGCCAACTGCCACCTGCACTTCGACCATTGCGGCGGCAACCCGGGGCTGGGCCAGATCCCCGTCTTCGTCCAGCGGGCCGAGCTCGACACTGCCCGCCGGACCCAGGATTACACCCTGCCCGAGCTCATCGAGGCCAGCCGGTTCGAGCAGGTGACGGGGTCGGCCGAGGTGCTGCCGGGGGTCTTTCTCCTGCCGACGCCCGGCCACACGGCCGGGCACCAGTCGCTCGTCGTGCGGCGGAGCGACGGGGCGGTGATCGTGGCCGGGCAAAGTCACGACACGGCGACGCAGTACGCGGCCGACCAGCTCGCGTGGCGGGCTCATCGCGACGGTCACGGTCAGCCGCTGCCGGAGGTTCCGAGCTGGATGGAGGCCATCGCGCAACTCGATCCGCGGCTGGTCTACTTCGCGCACGACCGCTGCGTCTGGACCCCCTGACGGCCCGGCGCCGCCTGGCCGTCTCGGCATCGCGGCGACCGGCCCCATGACCGTTATCAATCTCATAATCACTAACGTTCGCAATACTGAGAGTGGAACGCTTCGGTAGGTGGCATGGCCACCGCGGACCTCCTGCTGCACCCGGTCCGGCTACGGATCGTCCGGGCCTTCCTGGGTGACCGGGCGCTCACCACCAGCGCCCTGATCGCTGAGCTGGCGGACATCCCCGCCGCCAGCCTGTACCGCCACGTGGCCCGCCTGGTCGACGCCAGGGTCCTAGCGGTGGTCGCCGAGCGGCGGGTGCGCGGCGCGCTGGAACGCACTTACGTGCTCCGCCTGACCGCAGCGAGCATCGGGCCGGACCAGCTCGCCGCGATGAGCGCCGACGACCACCGGCAGGCCTTCCTGGCGTTCGTGGCCGGGCTTCTGGGCGACTTCGACCGCGACCTGGCCGGCGGCGACATCGACCTGCTGCGCGATGGGGTGACCTACCGCATCGCCGGGCTGTGGCTCGACGACACGGAGTTCCTCGAGGTGCAGCGCGAATTCGCCCGGGTGCTCCTGCCCCGGCTGGCGAACCTGCCGGGGCCGGGCCGCAGGCGGCACATCCTCGGGACCGTCCTGATACCAGGCGACGAGGCCACCTCGTGACGGCCAGTACCTGCCGTTGTCTCGCGAACTCGAAGCGGAGGAACGACCGCCGAGCTGCCGTTCGGCGTGGCGGCCCCGTACTGGCTGGACCTGCGCGGTTATGACCCGGTGGCGGTCGCCGCGGGGCTGGGCAAGCCGATATTCATCCTCCAGGGCGGCCGCGACTACCAGGCGACCGTGGCCGACGACCTCGCGCGATGGGCGCGGGGCGGGCCCGTCAGCGGGCGCCGTCAGCGGGGCGGGATGAAGCCGACTCCCTCGCGGACCGCGGCCATCGTCTCCCGGGCGAGCTCGCGGGCCCGGGCCGCGCCGACAGCGAGCAGCGAGTCGAGCTCGGCCTCGTTGGCCAGCAGCTTCTCCGTCCGCTCGCGGAGCGGGGCCAGCGCGTCGACCACGACGTCGGCCAGGTCCTTCTTGAACGTCCCGTAGCCGCCGCCGGCGTACCGCTGCTCCAGGCTCTCGATGCTGTCGCCGCCCAGCGCCGAGTAGATCCGCAGCAGGTTGGTCACCCCCGGCTTGGCCTCGTCGTCGGCCCGGACCTCGCCGCCCGCGTCCGTTACCGCACGCATGATCTTCTTGCGGACGGCCGCCGGCTCCTCCAGCACGTCGATGATGCCCTGGGGCGAGGAGGCCGACTTACTCATCTTGATCGTCGGATCCTGCAGGTCGGCGATCCTGGCGACGGCCGGCCGGATGTAGGCCTCCGGGACGACGAAGGTCGGCCCGAACCGGTGGTTGAACCGCTGAGCGATGTCCCTGGTGAGCTCCAGGTGCTGACGCTGGTCCTCCCCGACCGGAACCTGGTCGGTGCCGTACAGCAGGATGTCGGCGGCCTGCAGGACCGGGTAGGTGAACAGCCCGACGCTGGCCGCGTCCGCGCCGCCCTTGGCCGCCTTGTCCTTGAACTGGACCATCCGGCTGGCCTCGCCGAATCCGGTGATGCACGACAGCACCCAGGCCAGTTCCGCGTGCTCGGCGACGTGGCTCTGCACGAAGACGATGGACCGCTGCGGGTCCAGGCCGGCGGCGAACAGCTGGGCGGCCGCGACCCGGGTCCGGCGCCGCAGGTCGGCGGGCTGCTGCGGCAGCGTGATGGCGTGCAGGTCGACCACGCAGTAGACGGTGTCGTGAGTCTCCTGCAGCGCCACCCACTGGCGCAGCGCGCCCAGGTAATTACCGATATGAAACGAATCGGCAGTGGGCTGGATGCCGGAGAACACGCGTGGTCGGGACATGCGCGGAAGTCTAGCCGCGGCGGAGGCCAGCGGGCCGCCGCCTACCGGGGGGCCGCGCTGGGCGTGACCACGACCTCGACCCGCTGGAACTCCTTCAGGTCGGAGTAGCCGGACGTCGCCATGGTCCGCCGCAGCGCCCCCATGAGGTTCATCGAGCCGTCGGCCATGGTGGACGGCCCGTGCAGGATCTGCTCGATGGTGCCGATGGTGCCGACCTTGACGCGGGCGCCCCGCGGCAGGTCCGGGTGGTGCGCCTCGCTGCCCCAGTGATACCCGTGGCCGGGCGCCTCGATGGCGCGCGCGAACGGCGACCCGACCATGACCGCGTCCGAGCCGAGCGCCAGCGCCTTGGCGATGTCGCCGCTGTGGGTCATGCCGCCGTCGGCGATGACGTGCACGTAACGGCCGCCCGACTCGTCGAGGTACTCGCGCCGCGCGGCGGCGACGTCGGCCACGGCCGTGCCCATCGGTACCGCGACACCGAGCACCGCGGCCGTCGTGTGCCCGGACCCGCCGCCGAAGCCGACCAGGACGCCGGCCGCGCCGGTACGCATCAGGTGCAGGGCGGCGGTGTAGGTGGCGCAGCCGCCCACGATCACCGGCACGTCGAGCTCGTAGATGAACTGCTTGAGGTTGAGCGGTTCCGCCTGCCCGGACACGTGCTCGGCCGACACCGTGGTGCCCCGGATCACGAAGATGTCGGCCCCGGCGTCGATCACTGCCTTGTAAAAACGAACGGTGCGCTGGGGCGACAGCCGGGCCGCGGTGGTGATCCCCGCCGATGCCACCTGCTCGATCCGCCGGCCGATCAGGTCTTCCTTGATCGGCTCGGCGTACATCTCCTGCAGGCGCCTGGTCGCGGCCGCGTCGTCTAGCGCGGCTGCCTCGGCCAGCAGCGACTCGGGGTCTTCATAGCGGGTCCACAGCCCCTCCAGGTCGAGCACGGCCAGCCCGCCCAGCCCGCCGATCTGCATCGCGGTGGCCGGCGAGACGACGCTGTCCATCGGCGCGACGACCAGCGGCAGGTCGAACCGGTAGGCGTCGATCTGCCAGGCGATCGACACCTCCTCCGGGTGCCGGGTGCGGCGGGACGGAACGATGCCGATCTCGTCGAGCGCGTAGGCCCGGCGGCCGCTCTTGCCGCGGCCGATTTCCACCTGAGTCACGTTGCAAAGTCTCCTGGTCTGTACTCAGGGCCGACGTGGGCCCTGGCGCCGGCGTCCGGTCAGGTCTGGCGGCCGCCGTAGTTGGGCGCCTCGGCCACCATCTGGATGTCATGCGGGTGGCTCTCGGCCAGCCCCGCCCCGGTGATCTGGGTAAACCGGGCCTGCTGCAGCTCGGCGATGGTGCGGGCGCCGCAGTACCCCATGGCCGCGCGCAGCCCGCCGGTGAGCTGGTCGGCCACGGCCGACAGGGGACCGCGGTAGGGCACCTGGCCCTCGACGCCCTGGGGCACCAGCTTGTCCTCGCGCAGCACGTCGTCCTGGAAGTACCGGTCCTTGGAGTAGGACCGGCCGCGCTCGACGTTGCGCATGGCGCCGAGGGAGCCCATGCCCCGGTACAGCTTGAACTGCTTGCCGGAGACGAAGACCATCTCGCCCGGGCCTTCCTCGCACCCGGCCAGCAGGCCGCCGAGCATCACGGTGTCGGCTCCGGCGGCGATTGCCTTGGCGATATCGCCCGAATACTGGGCCCCGCCGTCGCCGATGACCGGGATACCGGCCGGGCGGGCGGCCAGCGACGCCTCGTAGATGGCGGTGACCTGCGGCACGCCGACGCCCGCTACCACCCGAGTGGTACAGATCGAGCCCGGCCCGACCCCCACCTTCACGGCGTCCGCCCCGGCGTCGATCAGCGCCTGAGCGCCCGCCCTGGTGGCGACGTTGCCGCCGATCACCTCCACCCGCGCGTTGGCCTTGAGCTGAGCGACCATGTCCAGGACGGCCTGCGAGTGACCGTGCGAGGTGTCGACGACGAGGAAGTCGACGCCGGCCTCCGACAGCGCCTGCGCCCGCAGTTTCGCGTCCTCGCCCACGCCGACCGCCGCGCCGACGATCAGCCGCCCCTCGTCGTCCTTGGTGGCGTTCGGGAACTTCTCGCTCTTGGCGAAGTCCTTGACCGTAATCAGCCCGCGCAGCCGCCCGTCGGCGTCGACCAGCGGCAGCTTCTCCACCTTGTTGCGGCCCAGCAGCGCCAGCGCCTCGTGGCGCTGCACTCCGACCGGCGCGGTTACCAGCGGCATCAGCGTCATCACGTCCGTGACGCGGCGCCGGTGATCGGTCTCGAAGCGGATGTCCCGGTTCGTCACGATACCGAGGAGAGTTCCGTCGTCGCTGGTCACCGGCACCCCGGAAATCCGGTACCGGCCGCACAGCTCCTCGACGTCGGCGACGGTCGCCTCCGGCCCGCACGTCACCGGATTGGTGATCATGCCCGCCTCGGAGCGCTTGACCATGTCGACCTGCTGCGCCTGCTCCTCCACCGACATGTTGCGGTGCAGGACGCCGACGCCGCCCTGGCGGGCCATGGCGATAGCCATCCGGGCCTCGGTCACCGTGTCCATGGCCGAGGAGACGAGCGGGATGCGCAGGCTGATCCGCCCGGTCAGCTGCGCGGTCATATCGGCCTCGCTGGGCAGGATCGCCGAATGCGCCGGGAGCAGCAGCACGTCGTCGAACGTCAGGGCGGGAGGGCCGAACTTCGCGTCGTCGCTCATGTCACTTTCCGTGGGGCCGAGTTCAGGGATGGACTCATCTTAGTAAGCGCGCCGTCTGGGCTCGCCCATCTCCGCGCCGCGTGCCCGCTGGGCCCGTCGCGTTCGCCTTGCTCGCCGGGCTCGCCGGGTTCGTGGGGTTCGTGGGGGCAGGCCTGACCGCTGGAGGCGCCGGGATCTTGATGTGGCGGGCACCGTCCTAAGGGCTTGCCCGGGTCCGCGACGGGGGCGCGAACCCGGGCAAGCCCGGCGGGCCGGGCTCCCTGCCACGGGGGAACAGGGAGCCCGGCGGGTACCGGCGGGCCGGGCTCCCTGCCACGGGGGAACAGGGAGCCCGGCGGCTCGCCGGGTCGGGATCCCTGCCCGGGGGAGCACGGATCCCGGCGGCCAGCGCCGCGCGAGGGCGGCGGCTAGGCGAAGCTAGGCGGAGTCAGGCAAAAGATTCCTCGCGGGCGATGACTCTGAGCCGGTTGAGCGCGCGATGCTGAGCCACCCGCACCGCGCCGGCCGACATGCCGAGCTCGTCGCCGGTCTCCTGGGCCGACATTCCGGCCAGCACCCGGAGCACGAGGAGCTCGCGCTGCTGGACGGGCAGGCGGCCCAGCAGGGCGCGCACCCGCTCGGCCTCGAGGTAGGCCACGGCGGTCTCCTCCGGGCCCGGCCGGTCGTCGGCCTCGTCCGGCAGATCCTCGGTCGGGATGGCCAGGCTGGCCGCGCTGCGCACGGCGTCGGCGACCTTGTGCGAGGCAATGCCGAACACGAATGAGGCGAATGGCCGCCCCATATCCCGGTAACGTGGCAGGGCGGAGATAAGCGCTATGCATACCTCCTGCGCCACATCATCCGCGGCTTGATAATGTCCGGAAATACGACCGAGGCGGGCCCGGCAGTAACGCAGAACCATTGGCCGGATCTGCCGTAAAAGTGACTCGATCGCAGCGGGCTGACCGCCTACCGCCTGCGCGGTCAGGTCTCGGATGTTGACCTTGGTTCCCCCATCTAGCTGCGGATTCACTAGCTCCCCCTAGACCAGCTGCGGCGTCTCGCATCGGTAAGTCCCCGCAGGCGTGATGCCCGGCCAGGGGGGCAGTGACAACCTGGAATGCGGCTACAGAATGGTCACGTTAATGTGTCGCCAAGATACGCCTCGGCATTTAATTACAATGCGTAGTCGACTGACTACTCTAAGTATTCAAATGCTTCATTGCCCGGCTCGGTAACGGCGGGAAAACGGTAGCCAAGGTAGCTAATACGTTCCGGTCGCGGACAAGCTGGCCCGGGACGCGCAGGAGGCCCGGCGCTTCGCGCCGGGCCTCCTGATGGTGAGACGGACCAGGGTCAGTGTGCGTGACCGTGCCCGTGCCCGTTCGACTCCGCAGCCTCCGGCTCCGGCTTCTCGGTCACCAGCACCTCGGTCGTGAGCAGCATGCCCGCGATGGAGGCGGCATTCTGCACAGCCGAACGCGTCACCTTGACCGGGTCGATGACGCCCTGCGCCATCAGGTCACCGAACTCACCGGTCGCGGCGTTGTAGCCGTGGCCAGCGGGCAGGTCACCGATCGCGGCGACGACCACGCCGCCCTCGGCGCCCGCGTTCTCCGCGATCCACCGGGCCGGAGCCGACAGCGAGCGCCGGACAACGGCGACGCCAGTCGCCTCGTCGCCGGTCATCCCGAGGTCGCCCAGGGCGGCCGCGGCCTGCACGAGCGCGCTGCCGCCGCCGGCGATGATGCCCTCTTCGATCGCCGCGCGGGTGGCCGAGATCGCGTCCTCGAGTCGGTGCTTCTTCTCCTTGAGCTCGACCTCGGTCGCAGCGCCGGCACGCAGCACCGCCACGCCCCCGGCGAGCTTGGCGACTCGCTCCTGGAGCTTCTCGCGGTCCCAGTCCGAGTCCGTGGACTCGATCTCGGCCCGCAGCTGGCGGATCCGCTCGGCCACCTCGGTCGGGTCGCCCTGACCGTCGACGATGGTCGTGGTGTCCTTGGTCACCACCACCCGGCGAGCCTGGCCGAGCACTTCGAGGCCGACCGAGTCCAGCTTCAGGCCGACTTCCTCGCTCACGACCTGGCCGCCGGTGAGCACGGCTATGTCGGCCAGCATCGCCTTGCGGCGGTCACCGAAGCCGGGAGCCTTGACGCCCACGACGTTCAGCAGACCGCGGATCTTGTTGACCACCAGGGTCGAGAGCGCCTCGCCGTCGACGTCCTCGGCGACGACCACGAGCGGCTTCTTGGTCTGAGCGATCTGCTCCAGCAGGGGCAGGAAGTCGGCCATCGCCGAGATCTTGCCGCCGTCCAGGAGGATGTAGGCGTCGTCGAAGACCGCTTCCATCCGCTCGGGGTCGGTCACGAAGTACGCCGAGATGTAGCCCTTGTCGAACTGCATGCCCTCGGTGAACTCGAGTTCCAGGCCCATCGTCGGCGATTCCTCGACGGTGATGACGCCGTCCTTGCCGACCTTGTCGAATGCCTCGGCGATCAGGGCGCCGATCTTGGGGTCCTGGGCTGAGACCGTCGCGACGTTCGCGATTTCGCTCTGCTCCTCGACCTCGCGGGCCGACTTGAGCAGGCTCTCGGATATCGCGGCGGACGCGGCGTCGATACCGCGCTTGAGTGCCAGCGGGTTGGCGCCGGCCGTGACGCTGCGCAGGCCCTCGTGCACCATCGCCTGAGCCAGTACCGTGGCCGTGGTCGTGCCGTCACCGGCCACGTCGTTGGTCTTGGTCGCTACTTCCCGGGCCAGCTGGGCGCCCAGGTTCTCCTGCGGGTCCTCGAGCTCCACCTCACGGGCGACGGTCACGCCGTCGTTGGTGATGGTAGGAGCGCCCCACTTCTTGTCGATGACGACATTGCGGCCCTTAGGTCCCAATGTCACCTTGACGGCGTCGGCGAGCCGGTTCACGCCGCGCTCTAGCGCACGCCGTGCGTCTTCGTTGAAATCCAAGCTCTTGGCCATTGAGCACCTCAGCCTTATCGCGGGAATGTGGTGTCACGCGGGGGGCGGGCGGCTACCTTGCCGTCCTGCCCTTTGCGCACGCGTGCCCGGCACGGGACATCACCCGGGCCGGGCACGAGCACGTTCCGCTTAATTACTTCTCGATGACGGCGAGCACGTCGCGCGCGGAGAGCACCAGGTACTCCTCGCCGTGGTACTTCACCTCGGTGCCGCCGTACTTGCTGTACAGAACCACGTCACCGACCTTGACGTCCATCGGAACACGCTTGGCGCCAGCGTCGTCGAAACGGCCCGGGCCGACAGCCAGGACTTCGCCCTCCTGGGGCTTCTCCTTGGCGGTGTCCGGGATAACCAGGCCGGACGCGGTGGTCTGCTCAGCCTCGAGCGGGCGCACTACGATCCGGTCTTCGAGCGGCTTGAGAACAATCTTGGTGGCGGTCGTCACGATCTGACCTCCCCCTCCGGAAAGGGCTAGCTGAATGTTTAGAGAGGGCGACCATGCCGGCCTGTCGTCGCGGGTGCCAGACCAACCTTGTCGCGTTAGCACTCTACCCTAGTGAGTGCCAGTCCCGAACACTAACGTCGCGTCGCGCGCTCGTCAAACCTCGGCATGCGCAGGCCCCGCCCGCCGGTCCGTGCCCACCGTACTACGCTGCGGAAACCACGACGGCCGACTGGCCCGCGGATCCTGGAGGCCCGGTGACGATCCATGCGCTCCTCGCCCGAATGACCGCGCTCGGCGGGCGGCCGAGCCAGCCCGGAGAGCCTGGCGCGGCGGCGACGGCCGGGCGCGGCGCACCCCAGGCCGGCGATCCGGGGCCGCTGCGGTCGTTCGACCCAGTCGAGGTCGGACGCCTGGAATCCGCGGTGTGGGCGGCCTACTACCGGCGGCAATGGCTGCGCCTGCTCGTGCTGTCCGCAGCGCTGGTGCATCGCGCGTTCCGGATGGACTGGCCGCGAACCGTGCATGGTTCCTGGCTGGTGCTGCGCGCCAATCAGCTTTGGGCGCCGTACCCGCGCAATGACCCCGATGGCGCCCGCCGCTGCATGCGCCGGTTCTACGCGCTGCTGCGACTGGCCCACGGCGGCCCCGCCGACCCGGCCCGCGCGGCTGTGCTGGAGGTGGCCTGGTGGGCGGCGCACCGGGCGCAGCAGCATCAGCCGGGCTCCGGTGGCGCGCCCGCGGTGGTTACCGCGCTGGCCCGGCTGTATGCCTACCTCTACGGCGTCGACGAAGGGATCGTCCGGCCCGCGGCGGAGCACCGCGCCGCGGCCATGACCCTGTCCGACGAGTGGGTGGCCCAGGGCTGCCCGCCGGGCAGTGCCCTGCTCGCCGCGGAGCGCGCGGCCCTGGTCCGCAGCTACGCCGCGCTGCTAGCCGCCGTCCACCACTGACCAGGGCGCTGGGCCGCTACGGAGCCGCCGTTACGGAGTCAGCACGCTGGTGACCGGCAGGCCCGAGTCCGCGGCGAAGTCCAGCGACGACGGGGCGGCGTCGCGGGCGAGCAGTTCGGCCCCCAGGGCGGCCACCATGGCGCCGTTGTCCGTGCACAGCCCGGGCCGCGGCACCCGCAGCGCGATGCCGGCCGTCTCGCACCGCTGCGCGGCCAGGGCCCGCAGCCGCGAGTTCGCTGCCACGCCGCCGCCGATCACCAGGTGGTCGACCCCGTGCGCGCGGCACGCGTCGATGGCCTTGCGGGTGAGCACGTCGGCGACCGCCTCCTGGAACGAGGCCGCGACGTCGGCCACGGGCACCGGCTCGCCGGCTGCCTCCCGCGCCTCGACCCACCTGGCCACGGCGGTCTTCAGGCCGGAGAACGAGAAGTCAGCGGTCCCGTCCCGGTACTTGCTCCTCGGAAACGAGACAGCCAGCCGGTCGCCGGCCGCCGCCGCCCGGTCGATGTGCGGTCCGCCGGGGAACGGGAGGCCCAGAACCCTGGCCACCTTGTCGAACGCCTCACCGGCCGCGTCGTCGATCGTCGCACCCAGCGGCACGACCTCGCTGATCAGGTCGGGCACCAGCAGCAGTGCGGAATGGCCGCCCGAGACCAGCAGCGCGATCGCCGGGGACGGCAGCGGGCCGTGCTCCAGCTGGTCCACGGCGACGTGCGCGGCCAGATGGTTGACTCCGTACAGCGGCTTGCCGAGCGCCAGGGCATATGCCTTCGCGGCGCATACCCCCACCAGGAGTGCCCCGGCCAGGCCCGGGCCGGCCGTCACCGCGATGGCATCGACGTCCGTCAGCCGGACGCCGGCGGTGGCCAGCGCCCGGTCGACCGCGGGGACCATCGCTTCCAGGTGCGCCCGGCTGGCGACCTCGGGCACCACGCCGCCGAACCTGGCGTGCTCGGCCACGCTCGAGGCGACCGCGTCGGCCAGCAACTCGTGGCCCCGGACGAGTCCGGCACCAGTCTCGTCGCAGGAGGTCTCGATGCCGAGCACCAGCGGGGCCGTCATCGCGCGCTCCCTGACGCCGGGTCAGCCGCCGGACCGTCCGCCGAGCGGTCTCCGGTGCCGCCGGCCGGCCCCGGCGACCTGGCCGCGTCTGTTCCCCCGGCGACGCCTGCCCGCCCGCTAGCACCGGGCGGCCAGGCAGCGCCTGGTCCCCCGGCAGAACCGGGCCGCCCGGCATAGCCGGCGTCGGAGCCCACGGCGGGAGCCAAGTCGAGGCGCATGACCAGCGCGTCGGTGCCGGACGGCTGGTAGTAGCCGTGCCGCACGCCGATCTGCGCGAAGCCGCGCGTGCGGTACAGCTGCTGCGCCCGCAGATTGTCCACGCGTACCTCCAGGAATACCTCGGTGCAGCCGCGCCGCCTGGCCTCGGCCAGGAGAGCCTCGAGCAGCGCCGCGCCGGTCCCCTGGCCCTGCCGGCGGCCGGTCACCGCGATAGTGACCACATCAGCCTGGAGGCCGGCGGCGAGCAGGCCGGCGTAGCCGACCACCGTCCCGGCCTCCACGGCCACGAGATACTGCCGACTGGCCGGCTGCTGCGCGAGCTCACCTTCCAGCATCGTCCGCGACCATGCCTCCTCGCCGAACAGCTCCAGCTCGAGCCGGAGGACGGCGTCCAGGTCGGCCGGCGTCATTGCACGCAGCGGAGCCGGGGTCATGGCGTGACTCGCTTGGGACGGCCGGGCTCGCGGGCGTCTGGCCGGCGCAGGTAGAGCGGCTGAGGAGGGGCGGCCGGACTCCCGGAGGTTATCCGCTGCGCCGCGATGGCGGCCAGCCGGGCGGCCGCCGGGTAGCGGGGCTCAATCGGCTCCGCGTCCAGCTCCGGATAGAGCACCGCGCCCTCGCCCGCTACCGGCAGCCCGGCCGGAAGGTCGCTCATAGAGCTCACGTCCGGCCCGGTGACCCGCTCGCCGAAGGCGCTATAGCGAGCCCAGTAGAGCTCCTTGCGGCGGGCGTCAGTGGCGACCAGGAATTCGCGGCCGCCCGCCTGCGCCGTGGCGGCTGCGGCGATCACGTCCAGCGTGCAGATGCCGTCTACCCGGATGTCCAGGGCGCTGCCGAGCACCCGCGCGGTGACGAGGCCGGCGCGCAGGCTGGTGTAGGGGCCAGGACCGGTCCCGACGGCAATCGCGGTCAGGTCACCAGGGGTGGCCCCCGCACCGCGCAAGGCCCGGTCGATGAACCCGGCCAGCAGCTCGCCGTGCCGGCGGGCGTCGATCGCCGACTCCTCCGCCACGATCTGCCCGCCGTCGTGCAGGGCGACGGTCACGGCCGGGGTGGCGGTGTCGAAAGCAAGGAGCAGCACGGTGGTCCAGCCTACGGCCAGCCGGGTAGCACCCCGTCCCACCCGACACAGCCGAGGCCGCGGCCTCGCCCGAACCTCCTAACGCGCCCCCGTCGTCCCGTCTAGGGTGCTGCGCCCGCACCTCACTGTCATGGCTGGGTTCCGCCCGGCCGCGGTAGGTGATCACCACCGTTTGTTCGCGCGCAGCGCTGCAGAACGGTAGTGATCACGGCGGGCCGGGTTCCGGCGCGACCTCAGTCCGCGCCCGCGGCGACCGTAAGTCCCGTACGGCGCCGGGACAGCTGCCCGGCCGGGCAGGAAGCCGCCAGACCCGCCGCAGCAGCACCCCGGCCACTAAGTAACGCGCCAGCCTCGATCGGACCCTGGGCAGACCCCGGTGATCATGAATGGGGGTGGCCGGTGGTGCCGGCCAAGAGCGGGGCGGGCGGTGTCGGGGGCGGCGGATTAGCCGCTGACGGCGGGCTCAGCGGCGGCCTTGGCCACGACCATGCGGCTGACCGCCAGGGCGCCCTCGCGGAGCGCCGAGACCGAAACCGGCCCGAAGCCGCCGCCGGACGCCTGGGCCTGCAGCGACACGCTGACGACCACGTTGTGGTCCCTGGCCAGGATGGTCACCAGGTCGGTCACCGTCTTGCCCGCGTGGATGATCTGAAGAGCACTGAAGGCCTGCTTGCCCAGGCTCGCGATCGGCGTGATCTGCGCGGGCGGCAGCGGGGCCCTCTTGCCGGGGTGGGCCAGCTGCTGCTCCGCCACCAGGAACGAGTCCTGGGCGTTGGCGGTGGCGCTACCGTCTCCCGCGGCCACGGCGCTGGGCTGGTAGGCCTGCGCGGTAACCTCCAGGACCCGGAACACGGGCCTGCTGTCCACCGTGAAGGTGCACTGGCTGGCGCCCGTGCCCGTCCCGGCCGGGGTGACCTTGCGGGCGCTGCCGGGCAGGTACTGACTGAGCAGGGCCGGGCTGACGGAACCGCAGGCGCTGGGCACCGTGCGGAACTCGCCTGCCTGCAGAGTGGTGACGAAGGAGCTGGTCGGTGAAGGCTTGCTCAGTCCGTGAATCGCCGCGACCGCCGCGACGATGACCGCCACCGCGATGGCCGTGCCGCACCAGATGTAGACCCGGCGGCGGGACCTGCGCAGCCGCGCCGCGGCGGCGCGGCCGCGGCGGCGGGGCCGACCACCAGCCCGGCGGCCGTCCTCGCCCGGCTCGTCCACTTGCGGGGCCGGCGGCCGGAGCCGAGTGCCGCCGGGCCTGTTGGCGTAAATGCTCGGCCCGGCCCACGGCGGCGCGTCGGCCTCGTCATCTGCCGTGAACGGATCGTGCTGCCGCCACGCCTCGCGGTCGGGCCGGGCCGGGCGCGATTCCCGGTCGGCCCGGCCGCCGCGCTGAGCCACGTCGGCGCGCTCGGGCCGGGACGGCCGGTCGCCTCGCGGCTCGCGGCCAGGGCCGGTCTCGGGGTCGCGGGAACCATGTCGCCCGGAGCGGCCGGATTCGGGCAGCCGGGACGAGCGACGGGGCGGGGAGCCCTGCTGAGCCACGGCGATCCTCCGGGACGGGACACGGCCGTGCGGGACGGCGGAGAGCGGCTGCGGATCACCGCAGTTTAGTGGTGCGAACGGGGCTGGGGGCGGACAAGTCGGAACTATGGATAGTCCGGTGCGCCGGACAATGCCAGGCGCGTGGCCTGAGCGGCCTGCCGCCAGCGGTCGCCCCAGCCGACAACCCGTACCGTCCTGGTCTCGTCGGTGTCCTCGGGCGGCGGCCCGGTCGCCGCCGGGCCGCCGCCCGCCCAGTCGGCGCCCTTGTCCGGCACGCCCCCATCCGGCCCGGCGCCGTTTTCCTGGCCCGCGCCACCTGCGCCCGCGCCATCCGCGCCCGCACTGGCCGCGACCGGAGCGATAGCGATCTCCAGGAAGCTCGCTGCGAGGTCTTCCACCAGTCCTTCGCCCCACTCCACGACGGTGACCGAGGTGTCGACGTCGGTGTCCAGGTCGAGGTCGTCGACTTCGGCCCGGCTGCCGAGCCGGTAGGCGTCGGCGTGCACCAGATCCGGGCCGCCGCGCAGCGATGGGTGCACCCGGGCGATGACGAAGGTCGGCGACGTCACCGGCCCGCGGACGCCGAGCCCCGCGCCGATCCCCTGCGTCAGCGTCGTCTTGCCGGCCCCCAGCTGCCCCGACAGGACGACCAGGTCGCCCGGCCGCAGCAGCCCGGCTAGCCGCTTCCCCAGGTCACGCATCTGCGCCGCGGTCGGGACGCGGACGGACTCATCGAGGCCCGGAACGCCGCGGCCCTCTACCGGTTGGCGCACTGCCGGCGGGCGCGCAGGTTGGGGGTCCGCGGTCTGCGGGTGCGGAGCCTGCAGGTGCGGAGCCTGGAGGTCTGCGGTCTGCGGGTCCGCAGGCTGGGGGTGCGCAGGCTGGTCCTGTCCGGCCGACACGGCTAGGCCGGCCTTTGCTTGCGGCCGGCCTGGGAAAGGGCCCGCGTCACCAGCGCCGCGATCGCGTTGTTGACCACCTCGGGCTGCTCCAGGATCAGCAGGTGGCCCGCGCCGGGCACCAGGATCAGGTCGGCGCCGGGGATGCCGGCGGCGACTTCCCCCGTCAGCCGGGCGGAGATCAGGCGGTCGCGGTCTCCGGTCAGCACGACCGCCGGTACCCGCCCGAGGACGCTCAGCGCCGCCCGCTGGTCGTGGGCCAGCAGGGCCAGGTAGAACTCGGTCACCACCGCAACGGGCGTGGCCCGGATGATCCGCTCCAGGAAGTCCACGACCGTGGGGCTCACGTCGGGATCGCCGAAGGCGATGTACCTGGTGGACAGGAAGGCGATGTCCCCGGCGGCCTGGCGGCCCCGCTCGATCAGCGCTGCCGGCCCGCGCTGCGACACGCCGCGCAGCACCGCCGACGTGGAGTGCCGGACGACCGGGCGCAGCGGCGCGGGCAGCCAGCCGGCCGGATCAACCCCGGACGCTGCCGTGGCGATCAGCACGGTGCCGATGACCTTGGTGCCGAACAGCTCAGGCTGCCGGGCCGCCAAGGCCATGATCGTCATGCCGCCCATCGAGTGACCGACGAGCACGACCGGACCGTCGCCCGGCGCGGTCGCGGCCAGTACCAGGCTCAGGTCGGCGCCGAGCCGCTCGATGCTGGCCGGCTCGGTGACGCCGTGACCGGAACTCCGGCCG
>Ga0208220_1000606_pt1 | contig 15123 bp, 17 predicted proteins | sample NGESurdeep092012_9_FD_184484 | JGI IMG/M metagenome (GOLD analysis project Ga0208220, IMG submission 184484) | Arctic peat soil microbial communities from Barrow, Alaska - NGEE Surface sample F53-1 deep-092012 (SPAdes) | ecosystem: Environmental > Terrestrial > Soil > Wetlands > Peat ... | reverse complement strand
GCGGTAGTTTTATAGGCCAGAAGCATTTCGAAGACATCGGATCCCGTTAACGGGCTGTTCTCCAGCGCATCCAGTGGCGGAATGCTAGACCCTGGCGTCATTTCTGCTCTCCCGCCTTGGGAACAACTGCTACGGCGCGCGTCCATGCAGCAGTAGCTCCTTCAATGAGCATCGGCATGGCGATGACAAGGAATCCCGTGGATGGCAGCGACGCCAGGTTGCGCAGTCGTTCGATGTGGTAGTAGGGCCGACGCCGGCCAAGCATGTGGGCTGGCCACAGGACTCCGCTGTCAGCGGTCCGGAGGAACCGCCGGATCATCGGCTCGAAGGGGCCGTCGAAACCGTCGGCGTCCGTGCCGATGACCCTGACGCCCTTATCGAGGAGGCCTGCCACCACGTCGGCGGAGATCGCCTTCTCGCGCTCGGTATGGATGAGGACGATCGCGTCGTCGTAGTCACTGATACCGCCAGCTTCGACCGCCGCCTCTATGTGCTGCGGCTCGATTTCCCAGCCCGGAACCCCGCTGACATCGAGCAGGATGCCTGCGCCGACGAACGCATCCAGCGGAGCGTCGCCGATGTGACCTCGGCTGCCATCGGCAAGCGGCCCGTAGTGGCCAGGAGCATCGATATGCGAGCCGGAATGCACGGACGCGCTCACCATCTCGTGGCGTAGGAATGCGCTGTCCGGGAAGTCCTCGGGCCGGATCTTGCCGACCGCCTCGGGGACCAGGCCAGGGGCGACCTTCTCGCAGAAGACCCGCGCGCCGAGCACAGCCTCGATTACGTCGACCCTGGTCTCGAAGGGGCCGGCCGGGGAATCGCCGAGGTCACTCGCCAGGTCGACGATGCGGCACGCGCGAAGCTCATGTACGAGCGAGTTGAAGATGCTCAAATCTGCCTCCACAGGCCGCCAGACGCTCACCCACCGGGATCGCAGCGCAAACTCGCGCTAGCCGCAGGATGGAGGCCAGGTGCCTGCCCCTTGCGCTCCGCCACTCGGTACGGCTCACCGTAATCGCGAGAACGCCGGAGCGGACTAGGGTTTCCCCCGGATCCGAGGGCCAGGGAGCTCCTGACACGTGAGCATACTGGCGGGGCACGCTGCCAAAGGGTAGCATCGCTACTCATGAGCGCGGAGGCCCTAAAAGGACACCTCGATGCATTGCTCCTCGCCACCTTGGCCGAAGGTCCAAGGCATGGATATGCCATCAAGGAGATGCTGCGCCTCAATAGTGATGGACAGTTCGACCTTCCCACCGGAACTGTCTACCCGGCCCTGCACCGGTTGGAGCGAGGTGGCCTGATCGGCAGCAGTTGGTCAGAGGTAGGCGGTCGGCGACGGCGCAGCTACAAACTCACGGCAGCAGGCCGGCGCGCCCTTGAGGAGAAGCGCACCGACTGGCGGCAATTCTCGGCTGCGGTCACCGGACTCCTGGAGGGACGGCCATGCCCCGCACCGGCGACCTAACCGGGTCCGGTCTCCTGCCTCCTGGCAGCGCCGATTTCGTGATCGGCGACTATCTCGATGAACTGGCGGGGGCCTTGATCGGCCCGGCAGCCGCGCGAGCAGCGATCCTGGCAGAGATCGGCGACGGCATCCTTGAGGCAACTGGCATCTATCGGGCACGGGGAATGCAGCCTGGCGAAGCAGCGCGCGCGGCGATAACGGAGTTTGGCGAGCCGCACGCCGTCGCTGCGGCGTTCGGTCCCGGCCTCGCCGCGCATCTTGCCCGCCGCACCGCGCTCGCGCTCCTCGCCTCAGGACCACTGGTGGGAGCGGCCTGGATCGGCGGCGCGGTGTTGGCCGCCCTCCCTCCGGCCCGGTACGAGCTTTCCGGTGCGTGGTGGGCACTCCCCGTCGTGGCACTGATGCTCGTCGTCGCCGCACCCAACATGCTGCTGGCCGTGATCACCACGGGCCGACTTGGATTGCGGTTCACCCTTCCGGCTAGTCTTCCGCCCAGGGTCGCGGGGATCGCGAGCCTGGCCGCTATCGCGGCCGATGGCACCTTGCTGGGCATGCTGGGCCTCTACGCCGTGACGACCCCGGCGTCATTGCCCCTGCTTCCCGTCATCCCGGCGATCACGCTGAGCCTTGCCCGGCTGGCTCTGGCTGCCCGTGCCTCGCGGGGTTGCCTCGTCGCCAGCGCCGCGCTGACTTGAACGACCTGCCGCGGCTGAGCAAAGCCATATAGACGGACCGGCGCGACGGAATTCAGGGCCCGGCTACCACCAACCAGAACCCGCTGATCAGCCCGGCCCGCTCCGGGCGGCGCAGCTGGGGATAGATCGTCCCGTCGGCAGGTCCAGCTGTCCGCCGGTGGCCTGGCGCAGTGGCTCGATGACTGCGTAGCCATGACCTTCCCGCCAGGCAGTCCGCGGCGTATGGTGATTCTTATAGATAGCGTTACTACCTATAATGACCTGCCGCCTGAGTGGCGGGAGAGCAGGTGACATGCTGACCGCCAGCCGCATCCTCGGCGACCAGGTGGGCTCGACCGCGCCCGTCTTCCTGGCGTTCCTGGCCGTTCATGTCGTCGCCGGGCTCACGGCAGTCATCACCGGAGCGGTGGCCGCGCTGGCGCGCAAGGGCAGCCCGCGGCACGTCCGGGCCGGGCGCTGGTTCTACCGGGCGATCACCGTGGTATTTGCCACCGCGACGGTCCTGGCCGCGATGCGCTGGCGGCAGGATTACTGCCTGCTCATCATCGGCGCAGTCGCGTTCGCCGCAGCGACCGTCGGCTACCAGCACCGCCGCCGTCACCGTCCTGGTGACACCGGCCACATTGCCGGAATGGGCGTCGCCTATGTCGCCATGCTCACCGCGTTCTACGTCGACAACGGGCCTCACCTGCCCTTGTGGGACCACCTGCCGAGACTCTCGTTCTGGCTGCTCCCCTCCGCCATAGGAGCGCCCGTCATCGCCCGTGCTATCCAGCGTGCCCGGCACGCGAGGCTCCTCCCCCGCACTCGCCAGAACAGCTGATCCAGCTCCGCACCTTCCAGACGCGATGTGGTCAGGCCGACTGCGGGTAAGGTCCCCGCCCCCAACTAGCTCACGTGGCCAGTTTCTGGCGTTGTAGCCAGGTGACGAGTCTCTCGTTGCCCGTCAAGTTCCGCAGCGACCGCTAGCCGTCGTGGCAGGCTTGCCAGAAGGCCTCGGTGATGTCGTCTGCTGACGGGGCCGGGGCAGCGGCGAGGAGTTCACGTCCGTGAACAGGTCCGATATCGCGGAGACGGTCGGCTCCCCGAGCTTTCCTGGCCAGGGCATCACTAATCTCGATATCATCGACACATGACGATGCCGCTGACACCTGATGCACGGATGGTGCTGGCCCCAGCGGCGGCGCTGTTCCGATCGCTGGGCGATCCGACCAGGCTGGCGATCGTGCAGCGGCTGGCCTGCGCTGAGGCGCGGGTGGTCGACCTGGTGACCGAGCTGGGCCTGGCGCAGTCGACGGTGTCGGCCCACCTGGCCTGCCTGCGTGACTGCGGGCTGGTGACCTCTCGGCCGGTGGGGCGCGCGTCGGTGTTCCGGCTGGCCTGCCCGGAACTGCTGGCGCTGCTGACCTCCGCCGAGGAGGTGCTGGCGGTAACCGGCAGCGCCGTCGCGCTGTGCCCCGCCTACGGCCTGCCGGGCGGGGTCAGCGCAGAACCCGGACCCGGGCTTGCGTCCGGCGGCCCGCGGAACGGAGCGCCCGGTGACTAAGCCCGAGGTCGCAGCGACCACGTTCCTGCCGCAGGCTGAGGCGGCCGACCAGTGCCGGGATGCTCGCCGCTACGGTCACCTGCCGGCGGCTGCGGCAGGGGCACCGGTGCGGGATGCCGGGTGGCTGCGGGCAGCCCGGTGGGCGAGGGCGCTGGCCTGGGTCAGCCTGGCGTGGATGTGCGCCGAGGGCGGGGTCGGGTTGTGGCAGGGCATCGCCAGCGGGTCCGTCTCGCTGACCGGGTGGGCGCTGGGCAGCGCGGTGGAGGGCCTGGCCAGCGTGATCGTGGTCTGGCGGTTCACCGGATCGCGCACCCTGTCGGAGACGGCCGAGCGCCGGGCGCAGCGCAGCGTCGCCATCTCGTTCTGGCTGCTGGCTCCCTACATTGCCGCCCAGTCGGTGGCCGATCTGCTCACTGGCCACCACCCGGAAGGGACCCTGATCGGCATCGTGCTGACGGCGGTCGCGCTGCTGGAGATGCCCCTGCTCGGTCGCGCGAAGCACAAGCTCGGGAAGCGGCTCGGGTCAGCTGCCACTACCGGGGAGGGTACCCAGAACTACCTGTGCGGTGCGCAGGCCGCCGCGGTGCTGCTCGTGCTGGCTGTCACCACGGTCTGGCCCGGCGGCTGGTGGCTCGACCCGGCCATCGGCCTCGCTATCGCCGGCGTAGCGGTCAGAGAGGGCATCGGCGCCTGGCGCGGCGGAGACTGCGGCTGCTGACCTGAGTCTGCTACCGCTGGGCGTGCGACCGGGCGGCCAGATCCCCCACCGCATCCGGGCGTCGCAAGCAGCCCAGTGGCGTGTTCGTCTGCTCGTCTACCGGCCCCCAGCCTGGTGGGCAGGCCGGGGACTCAAAGCCCGTAGTTAGGGCTCCGTGTGAATCAAGGTCTGCAGGTTCGGGTGTGTCGAACTCCTTCCGCGGCACGCCCTGAGTCTCAGCTCTCGGCGGGAATGGGCGGGCCGATCACGCTGAGTCCGTACCTCGGGCCGGTCTCGTTCCAGCGCATGATCTCTTCCTCCATGGGCAGGCCGTCCGGGCCGGGCAGTCTGCGTTCGCGCGCTGGGATGCCCACCTCGTCGTACAGACTTATCAGGCCACCGGGAGCAACGAGCCCGAGGAACCGCACCGGAGTCGTGCCGGTGACGCGGAACGCGTGCGGCACGCCAGGCGGGAGGTAGATGAACGACCCGGCGGCCAGGTGGTGCAGTTCCTCGCCCGCCTGGTAGGTGAGCGTCCCGTCCAGCAGGTAGAAAGCCTCAGCCTCCCGGGAGTGAACATGCAGCGGCGTGGCGACGCCAGGCGGCTGGGTGATCAGCGACATGCCGAACACGCCACCGGTCTCCTCGCCCGATGCCAGCCGCTCGAACAGCGACCCCATCGCCCAGGTGGCCGGGCCTTCACCTGGTCCGCGAACCAGCACGCTAGTCGCGAGCTGACTGTCCATCGGTTCCCCCTCGCGCCCGAAATGACCGGGCAGATTTGATCCGAAGACTTTTCGGATGAATGCTGGTAACATAGAACTCATGTCAAGGGAAGTCAAGGGGCGCGGCTACCGGTCGCCGCTGCGGGCGGAACAGGCCACCCGGACCCGGCGGGAAATCCTGGACGCAGCCCGCGGGTTGTTCGGCGCGCAAGGCTATGCGGCGACCACGGTGGCTCAGATCGCCGCGACGGCCGGCGTCGCTGTGGACACCGTGTATGCGGCGGTGGGTACGAAGCCCGTGCTCTTCCGGCTTCTGCTCGAGACGGCGATCTCTGGCACGGACGAGCCGGTGCCCGCCGAGGAACGCGAGTATGTCCGCCGCATCAGGGCTGCAGCCGGCGCCCGGCAGAAAATTGAGACGTACGCTGCCGCGATGCGCGCCATCTCCGGGCGGATGGCTCCGTTGTACCTGGTACTCCGTGACGCCGCCGCGCAAGCCCCGGAGCTGGCCCGCATTCGCGACGAGATCGCCCTGCGCCGGGCGGCGAACATGCGGCTGTTCGCGCAGGACCTCATCGCCACAGGCGAACTGCGACCCGAACTCGATGTCGGCGAGGTCGCCGACATCGTCTGGAGCATGAACTCCGCGGAGTTCTACTCCCTGCTGGTTCAAGAACGCGCCTGGCTCCCGCAGCGGTTCGAGCAATGGCTCGCCGACGCCTGGTGCCGGCTCTTCCTCATCGAATCCGCGTGATCACCATCACCCGGCGGCCGGAAGCGCGCTAAGGACAACGGTTACCTGGCCGGAGGTGAGGGCGTAGTTCCAGGCCTGGACGTCGCTGATGTCACCTTGACGCGCGGGCAGCAGTGTCGGCGAGCTTGGGGCGCAGGGTGTAGTTCCACTGACCATGAAGGTCGTGGCGGGTAAGCGGGAGAGCCTGCATGACCTTGCCGCTGATCTTGATGCCGGTGGGGTAGCTTCCGGTGTCCAGGACGGCGTTCACGGTCAGGCCGGTGGCGGTCCTGGTCGCGCCGATCAGGGAGGCGACGGCTTCGTGGCTGGTCAGGGGTGTCCCGCGCCAGTTCATGGTGATCGCGGAGAACAGCCGGTGCTCGATCCCATTCCACTTGCTGGTACCCGGCGGCAGGTGCAGCACGGTGATCGCCAGGCCGGTCTCGGCGGCGAGTGTGGCCAGCTCGGTCTTCCAGGCGCGTAGCCGGCTGCCGTTGGACCCGCCGCTGTCGGCGGTGATCGTCAGCGTGGTGGCCGCCGGGCAGGCGGCCCGCCCCCTCCTCCGGCCCCAGCGGGCCGATCCCGGCCAGGTAGAGGCGGATCCAGACGAACGCCTCCGGGCTGGCCGGCAGCCACTGAGCCGCGCCGCTGCCCTTGCGGCAGACCCGCACCAGCTGATCACCCCAGTCCAGGTCGACTCCCCGGATGCCCAGGATCTCCGAGGCGCGGGCCCCGTTGCTGATGGCCAGGGCGACAATCGCCCGGTCCCGGTCAGAACCCAGCGCGGCGAACAGCGCTTTCCACCGCTCGTCAGGGATCTCGCGGGGCCGGCGTCGGCCGGGAACCTTCGGGTTGTAGCGGATACGGCCGCTGGCCCCGAACGGCTCCAGCGGGTTGTGATGCGCGTGCGCCCGCCCGCCCCGCCGGTCCAGGACCACCGGATTGACCAGCGGACCGGAACCCGCCTCGATCCAGAACTCATAGAAACTGCGCACGACGGCGTTGCCGTGCTGCACGGTCCGCGGCTGGTAGGAATCGTCCAGGCACTGCTTGCGCGTGACCGGGTTGACCGTGCCCGCGGTCGCCGCCGAAACAGTCCGGGCCGCCAGGCGAGGCTTAACGGCCTGCCCGAGCCATAACACGAAGTCCCGCACCTCAGCCGAGGTGACTTCGTCCCACTCGACCTCGATCACCTTCAGCCACCGCCACCACCGCAGCAACGCGTAACAGTAGCTGCGGACCGAGCCACGCCGGTTGTCCCGGGCGACGAAATCGCGCAGGAACCGCACGATCGGCTCCACCGGCTCACCAGCCGGGTCCACCACCAGCCAGGGCACCACGCCCCCGGCCGGCACGACCCGTCCCCAGCACGGCAACCGGATCGCCGTGACATCACGTTCTGCCTCAGCTCCTGGCGTCATGCACCAGGTGTATCCGCCAGTGAGCTGCCAGCGCGTCAAGACACCGGCGAGTCGCCAGGTAGTCCGGTCAATAGACCGACGTTCACCCAGCCGGTGTTGGCGCCCACGTCATAGACCCCGTAGGGGATGGCCTTGCCGGCCGCTCCGGGGAAGTCGTGGACGTTGACCTTGACCGGGTCCCCGGCCGGGCACCATTCCTTCCCCGTGTTCTTGCAGTCCCCGACCAGCTCTTTCTTCTTGCAGTCCACGCTGACCACCGGTTCCCCGCCAGCGAGCGCGGCTTTAACCTGGTCGTTGATGTAGCCGAACTGGGCGTCGCGGCCCAGGTGCTGGCGGCCTTCGATGGTCTTGGCGTTGCCCTGCAGCGAGTAGCCGGCCTCGTGGAGCATCCTAGCCACGACGTTCTCCGTGCACTGATGGCCGCGAGTCTCCAGCTCGGTGACCAGATTCGACAGGGACTTCGTGGTCCAGCGCAGCGGGTTCACCGGATCGCCGCGGGTCCCGGGCTCGACCAGCGCATTCAAGTCCGCCGCCAGTTCCGGGTCGAGGACCTCAGCCCGCTTGCGGCCACCGCCGGGGTGGCGGGAACGCCCGGCCGCCAGCGGCTGCGGATCGTCGAGCTCGTCACGGCCTTGCCGGATCGTGTCCGCTGCCACCCCGGTCGCGTCAAAGACCAGTCTCACCCCGCTCTTGCCCAGGTCGCGGGCCTCGTTGCCGAGCCACAGGCGCCGCTGGCGCTCGGTCAGGTGCGGCCGGATCGCGTCGTACCGGCGGGCGACCGACTCCATGTCGGCGGGCATAGCAGAAAACGTAGCCGCTTCGCGCCGAAAAAAAGAACTTGTTTCGCGACGATCCCTAACTCTGCTGGCGAGTGGCCTTCTGCACGGGAGTCATCGTGGAAGAGGCAGGAAGTTGACGGTAAAGGGAACTGCAGGTGAACACATGCCCGTCGATGTATCGGCCTTGATTCCTGCCGCTGGTGTTCCTGCGGAGTGACGTACGGTGGGACGGTGACCAGTACTGCAGCTATGCCTTCCGGGCTCGCGGCCGCTGGTGACGAGCCTGCCGACGGGGCGTGCGTGCGGTTGTCGATCTCGGCGCCGCTGGGGCGGCCGGCGGCGGAGCAGCTGGCGAGGATGCTGAAGGCGGTTGCCGATCCGACCCGGCTGCAGCTGATCAGCCTGATCAGGGCTTCTCCGGCGGGCGAGGCGTGCGTGTGTGACATGACGGCGCCGCTGGGGCTGCGGCAGCCGACTGTCAGTCATCATTTGCGGGTCCTGGTGGAGGCTGGCCTCCTGACCCGGGAGCGCCGCGCCACGTGGATGTGGTACGCGCTGGTGCCCGGCGCGCTGGACAGCCTGGGCGAACTGCTGCGCTGACCGCGTTATCCCGGGCCGGTGAGCTGGCCGGCGTCGACGTCGAAGATGTAGCCGCTCCCCCGGACGGTGCGGATCAGCGGCGCTGCGGGCTGGGAGCCGAGCTTGCGGCGGAGCCTGCGGATGTGGGTCTCGAGGGTCTTGTTGGCGTCGAGGTAGCCGGGGCACCAGACGGTGTCGAGCAGCTCGCGGCGGCTCAGTATCCGGCCGGCGTTCTCGAGCAGCACGCGGAGCAGCTCGAATTCCTTGGGGGCCAGCCTGATCTCAGTATTGCCGGTGAAGACCCGGCGGCCATCCAGGTCGATGCCGACTCCCCTGACCCGCAGCAGCCGCAGGTGGCCGATGGTGGCGGGCTGGATGGTCTCGTACGGGCGCCGGCCGGCTCTGGTCATGGTCATGCGACCGCCCTTCGTGTGGTGACGAGCAGCGGACTGTGCTGACCGCGGGCCTGGCCGCCGGCATTGCACCCTGACTGGCTGCACCGGGGCTTCCCCGCTGCAGCCACGTGCCGCTGAGGGCTCATGGCTTCATGCCTTCCGGCTCACGGGCGGTGATGTAGCTGCCTGCGGCGGGCGGGCCGGAGGCCGGTGACTCGACGACTATCCGGAACATGTCCGGGCGGAATACGGCAGCGGTGACCGCGACCGGCAGGCCGGAGCCCGGGCCGGTGAAGCTGACGGTCACGGCGATCGCGGGCTCGCCCGGTCCCAGCCGGAGGGTCCTGGTTACCGACGGGGCGGGCAGCTTTATCTCCACGCACAGCGCCACCGGGCGCCAGCCGGCTCCCAGACCGGCTGACGGGCTGGCGGCAGGCCCGCTATTCAGGACAGCATCAAGGGAAAGCTGACCTGGCTGGCCGGCGCCTTCCGCGGCGCCGGGCCGGTCGGGCAGGTAGATGGTGGACAGGGCGGCGTGGTCGCGGTCGGCGGTCCACAGGCACCGGATGGTGATGGCCTTGTCGCCGGGCGCCAGGCCGAGCACCTGGCCGATCTCCTCGGGGATCCTCCGCCGGGTGGTGTACCGGGCGGCGCAGGCGATGGAGGCGCCCATCGGGTCGATGTGCGAGCCGAGGCCGGGCAGCCCGTCCAGCGTGATCAGGTACTCGGCCGGGCTGGCCCGGTAGACCTGGCCGTCGGGGAGGCGGCGCAGGAGGTGCCGCGCCGTCAGCTGGCCGATGGCGGCGGCCAGCTCGGCCGTGCTGACGTTATAACGGCGGGCCAGTGCCGTGTTGCGGGGCAGCCGCCAGCCTGGCTCGTGGTGCACGAGCATGGCCGCGAGCCGGTCGGCGAGCACCCCGGTACCCGGCCGGGCACGTTCCGGGTCATCTCGCCCGTCGTGCCCGGTCATGATCTTGCGGGCAGTGCTCAGCGGGGTTACCCGACCTTTCCGGTGATGTAGTCGACGGTGGCTTTCTCAGCGGGCTGGCTGAACAGCTCCCGGGTGGAGGCGACCTCGACGAGCTGCCCCGGCTCGCCGGGGCCGTTGACGGTCATGAACGCGGTAACGTCGGAGACCCGCTCGGCCTGCTGCATGTTGTGGGTGACGATGACAACGGTGTAGGTCTTCTTGAGCTCGGTGATCAGGCCCTCGATGACCAGGGTGGACACGGGGTCGAGCGCAGAGCACGGCTCGTCCATGAGCAGGACCTGCGGCTGGACGGCGAGGCTGCGGGCGATGCACAGGCGCTGCTGCTGGCCGCCGGACAGGCTGCCGCCGGGCTTGTCGAGCCGGTCCTTGACCTCTTCCCACAGTCCCGCCTGGTTCAGCGACCGCTCGATGACCTCGTCGAGCCGGGCGGCGCGGCGCTGCTGGCGGGGCCCGAGCCGCAGCCCGGCGGCGACGTTCTGGGCAATCGACATGGTGGGGAACGGGTTCGGGCGCTGGAAGACCATGCCCACGTGCCGCCGGACCTGGACCAGGTCCACGCCGGGGCTGTAGATGTCCGTGCCGTCCAGCAGGACGGTGCCGGTGACCGAGGCTCCCGGGACGGTCATGTGCAGGCCGTTGATGCAGCGCAGCAGCGTGGACTTCCCGCACCCGGACGGGCCGATGAGCGCGGTCACCTTCCCTGGCTCCATGGTGATGGCGACCCCGGTGAAGGCGGGACGGCGGCGGTAGCTGGCGGTGAGGCCGGAGACCTCGATCCGGCCGGCAGTGGTGCCCTGCGGAGCCGGCTGCGGGCTGGCGGACGGCACCTGGCTGGCGGGGTCTGTCAGGCTCATGGCGGTGTCAGCTCCTTGTGAGGGTGAGGCGCCGGCCGGTGAGCCGGGCGGCGATGTAGAGGATCAGCACGATGAGGATCAGGGTGAGGGCACCGGCCCAGGCCCGAGCCTGCGCCGACTGGAAGCCGGTGATCGCGTCGCCGAAGATCTGCAGGGACAGCGTGGACATGCGCTGGGTCGGGTTGGCCTGGATGAACAGGCTGTTGCCGAGGGTGGTGAGCAGGAGCGGCGCGGTCTCTCCCATGGCCCGGGCGACCGCGAGCATGACGCCGGTGGTGATGCCGGCCCGGGCGGCGGGCAGCACGACCGACACGATGGTGCGGGCCCGGGTGACCCCGAGCGCGGATGATGCCTCGCGCAGCGCGACCGGGACCAGCCGCAGCATCTCGGCGGTGCCGCGGATGACCAGCGGCAGCATGATGATGGCCAGGGCGATAGATCCGGCCAGTCCGGAATAGCCGAACCGGGTCACCCACAGGGCGTAGACGAAGGCGCCGGTGACGATGCTGGGGACGCCGACCAGGACGTCGGTGACGAAGCTGGTGGCGGCGCCGAGCCGGCCGGGGTACTCGATGATGGCGATAGCGGCGGCGATGCCGACCGGCACTGATATGACCGTGGCGATGCCGACGATGATCAGGCTCCCGATGATGCCGTTGGCGTACCCGCCGCCGACCTGCGCCGGGTTGCCCGGCGGGGTCTGGGTGAAGAACGCCGGACCGAGGTATTTCAGGCCCTGGGCCGCGACGTAGACGAGCACCCAGGCCAGCACGGCCAGGGTGATCGCCATCACGGTGGCCAGCAGGACCGTCATGGCCCGGTCCCGGGCGTGCCGCCGGGTCAGGCCGGCGTCGCCGCCGTCGAGGCGGGGGGCCTGCGGGGCACGGGGGGTCAGCGGCGCGGTCATCAGGCGATATCCGCTCGGGTCCGGCGGACGACCAGCTTGCCCGCGACATTGACGACCAGGGCGATGATCAGCAGCCACAGGCCGACCACGAACAGCGACTGCAGGTGGAACGGCTCCGTGGCCTCAGTGAACTCGTTGGCGATGACCGACGCCATCGTGGCGCCCTGGCCGAAGATGGACGTGGTGATCGCCAGCACGCTGTTGCCGATCACCATGGTGACCGCGATGGTCTCGCCCAGGGCCCGGCCCAGGCCGAGGATCGCGGCGCCGGTGATCCCGGAACGGGACCGGGGCAGCACCGCCATGCGCAGCATCTCCCACCGCGTCGACCCCAGGGCCAGCGCCGCTTCCTTCTCGTCGGCGGGGGTGGTGGCGAAGACCTCGCGGCAGATCGCCGTCATGATCGGCAGGACCATGATCGCCAGGACCACGCCGGCGGTGAAGTAGGACACCCCGAAGAACGGCCCGGCGAAGGCCAGGCCGATGCCGGGGACCTTGCCCAGCGTCGAGGTCAGGAAGTTAACGACCGGGTGCAGCGCCGGGATCAGGGCGAAGATGCCCCAGAACCCGTAGACCACTGACGGGATCGCGGCGAGCAGGTCCACCGTGGACGACAGCGGGCGGCGCAGCCAGGCCGGGGCGACCTCGGTGATGAACAGGGCAACCGCGACGGCCACGGGCAGGGCGATCACCATGCCGATCAGGGAGGTGAGCCCGGTGCCGTACATGAACTGCACGATCCCGTAGGGGTTGGGATGGGTGCTGCCGGCCGTGGCGTCCGAGGGTGCCCACCGGTCGGAGCCCAGGAAGGTGAGGAACCCGTAGTGGCGCAGCGCCGGCCACGCCGAGGTAACGAGGAATACCGCAGTGCCCACGAGGACGAGGAGCACGATGCCCGCGGCGGCGAGCATCGCGGCGCGGAAGGCACGGTCGGTGTAGCGGCGGCCGCCGCGCAGGTCCGCCGCGGCGGCGGGCGCGGCGGAGACCGGGGCGGGCGCGGTCACCGCCTGCCCCCGTGGCGTGAGCCCGGTGCCCGCGGGACGGGCGCGTCCGCGCCCGTCCCGCGAGCGGGCTGCTGCTGGCTAGGCAACAGGCTTCCCGCCGACCGTGATCTTCTTCAGCTGCGCGTACGCGAGCTTCTGCAGCCCGGCCCCCAGCGGCGCGTAGTACACGCTGGCGTTCAGGTCCTGGCCCGCCGTCAGCACCCAGGCGAAGAAGTTGACCAGCCCGGCCGCGATCGCCTTGCTGGCCTGATGCTGGTACACCAGCGCGTAGCTCGTCCCGGCGATCGGGTAGACACCCGGGTCGGAGCCGTCGGTCAGGCTGATGTTCAGGTTCGACGGGAACGTGACGCCGTTCACCGCCGGGACGATGGTCGCGATGCACGGCTCGATGAACTTCCCGGCCTTGTTCTCCACCTGCCCGTAGGTCAGGTGCTGGGCGATCGCGTAATCGGACTCCAGGTAGCCGATGGCACCCTTGGTCTCGCTCACGACCGCCGAGACACCCTCGTTGCCCTTGCCGCCGATGCCCACCGGCCAGGCGATCGTCTTGCCGCTGCTCTTACTGGGGCCGCCGAGCTTCGACACCCAGGCAGGCGACTCTTTCGTCAGGTAGTCAGTCCAGATCCCCGTGGTCCCGGACCCGTCGGAGCGGTGCGCCACCGCGATCGGCAGGCTCGGCAGGCTGACTCCAGGGTTGAGCTTCTTCAGCGCCGGGTCATCCCAGCTGGTGATCTTCCCTGCGTAGATCTCGCCCAGCACGTTGCCGGTAAACTTCAGCCCAGCCGGGATGCCGGGCAGGTTGTAGGCGGCCACCACCGCGCCCAGCAGGACCGGGATCTGCAGGACCGGGCCGCCCTTAGCGGCGGCGATCTCGGCGGGGGCCATCCCGACGTCGCTGTCGCCGAAGTTCACCGTGCTGGCCTGGACCGCCGCGACCCCGCCGCCCGAGCCGATCGACCCGTAGGCGACCGTCACGGTCGTGGCCTTGCTGTAGGCCGACGCCCAGGTCGAATACAGCGGCGACGCGAACGTGGACCCGGCACCGCTCAGCGTCTTCGCCCCGCCCGCGATCGTCCCGATCGGGTTCGCGTACTTCGGGGCCGTGTTCACGCTCGCCGAGCAGAGCTGCTTATTCGCCGACCCGAAGCTGACGTTCTTAGCGCCTGAGCTCGTGCCGGAACCGGAACCGCTATTGCTGCTGACATTGCCTGTACTGCCACACCCCGCTGCCGCCAGCGCCACGCCAAGCACGCCGGCCGCCACCGCGGAGAACCTTGCTCTCATTGCCCCTCCCGGGCCGGGACCACGCCTGCCGTGGCCTCCTTCGGTTGCGACCGTAGGGACGGGAGGTGAAGCACCGGGGACTCCCACATGAACGCAAAGTTAACATCAGCTTCCATCTATATCCATGAGTATCTATGATGCCGCCGGCCAGCAGCCGCCCCCCCGGCTAAGATTTGGGGCGCGGGCCTGACGGGACCGGGCCGCCGGCGCTGTCCGGCAGCGGCGCATTGAGCCAGCACCGCGACCTGGATAGATGAACATCTATTTAACTACCCGTTTCGGGGTTGCGGACCGGGCCAGGGGGATGCCAGATTCGACGCATGTCGAACCAGGAGGATCTGGTGACGGATCTGGCCGGGCGAGCGTGCTGCGTGCCGCTGGCGTCTGAGCCGCTTTCCGCCTGGGAGGCCGGGGAGATGTCGGTCCTGCTCAAGGCGCTCGCGGATCCTGTGCGGCTGCGGCTGGTGTCGCTGATCGCCTGCCATGAGGGCGGCGAGGCCTGCGTCTGCGACCTCGCGGGGGCTTTCGGCCTGACCGCCCCGACCATCAGCCACCACCTGAAGGTGCTGCGGCAGGCCGGGCTGATCGGCTCGCAGCGCCGCGGCACCTGGGTCTTTTACTGGATCAACCCCGGCGTGCTGAACCGGCTCGCGGGCCTGCCCGGCCCGCGGGCCGTGGCGATGGCCGAGAGCCGTTGACCGCGCTAGTGCCCGGCGGGCCGCCGGGTCCGGAGGCCGCACGTGAATGACGCGGTGCTGTGGCGCCGGCTGCTCGCTGAGCTGCTGGGCAGCGCGTTCCTGGCCGCGGTGGTGGTCGGGTCGGGCATTGCCGCCGTGCAGCTGTCCCCGGGCGATACAGGCCTGGAATTGCTGGAGAACGCGGCGGCCACCGCGGCGGGACTGTTCGCGATCATCTTGATGGTCGGGCCGGTGTCGGGCGGCCACTTCAATCCGGTCGTCTCCTTCGTCGATGCGGCGCTGGGCGGCATGCGCTGGCGGGACGCGGCGGCGTACCTGCCCGCCCAGGTCGCGGGCTGCGTGGG
>Ga0208220_1000605_pt1 | contig 15126 bp, 13 predicted proteins | sample NGESurdeep092012_9_FD_184484 | JGI IMG/M metagenome (GOLD analysis project Ga0208220, IMG submission 184484) | Arctic peat soil microbial communities from Barrow, Alaska - NGEE Surface sample F53-1 deep-092012 (SPAdes) | ecosystem: Environmental > Terrestrial > Soil > Wetlands > Peat ... | reverse complement strand
TCGCTGGACAACAAGGACTGGGCGACGGTGGTCAACCGGACCAGAAATTCAGTTTCGGCGCGGGTGAACTCCGATCATTTTTCAGCCAGCGGAAGATATGTGCGGATCATCGTGACCGGATTGCAACCCGGCTCATGGGCCAGTTTTTTTGAATTTCAAGTGTTCGGTTCCGGCACTTGAAATAATCGCACCCCGGACATTGAATTCAAAAATTAAAAAACAGCGGAGGGCGATTGAAATTGCCGTCGTCCATTCGCTGACAAAGCGGAAAAAAAAGCTGGCGCTGGCGGAATCCTGCACGGGCGGTTTCATCGCGAACGGAATCACAAATGTTCCGGGCGCTTCAGAGATTTTCCCCGGCGGAATTGTCGCCTACAGCAACGAGGCGAAGGAAAAATTTCTTGGCGTCCGGGTCGCAACTTTGAAAAAGCACGGCGCGGTGAGCGAAGCCGTTGCGCGGGAAATGGCCGAAGGCGCGCGGGAAAAATTCGGCGCGGATTTTGCGATTGCGGTCACGGGAATCGCCGGGCCGGGCGGCGGCACAAAAAGCAAACCTGTGGGGACAGTTTTTATTGCACTGGCGCATGATTTCGGGACAATTGTGGAGCGCAAATTGAATTGTTGCGGACGGGAGAAGTTCAAACAGGTTACGGCGAACCAGGCATTAAAATTGCTTCTTTCACAATTCACGCAAACGTGACATTCTTTATTCTTGAGCGTGGATTTATTGCTGTTAGCATGAGTGTTGAACATGAGCGCAATTGCTGATCCTTTGGAAGCCGCGAGCGAGGCCGTGGCGGAAATCATCGAGGCGACGCCGGCCAAACGTCGCGGCACGCTGCTGATCGTGGACGACGAGGACGGGCCGCGCCAGTCGTTGCGGGTGATTTTCAAGGACGATTACGATTTGCTCATGGCCGAGGACGGCCCGACGGCGATCAAGCTCGCGCAGGAAAATGAAGTGGATGTCGCGGTTTTGGACATTCGCATGGCGGGAATGTCGGGCATTGAAGTTTTGGAACGCCTCAAATATGTGAAGCCGGACATCGAGGCGATCATGATGACGGCGTTCGAGACGACCGACACGATCCGCCAGGCGCTGCGGCTGCGCGCGTGCGATTACATCAACAAGCCGTTTGACATCGCGCAGATGCGCGCCGCCGTGAACCAGGCGATGCAGCGGCGGATGCTCGAAAGCGAAATCCACAGCAGCGCGGAAAAAGTCCAGGAGCTGATCGCCGAACTTCAAAGCCAGCGCATCGAGGAACAGATTGCGAAAACGCGCGGCGACATTTACGCGAGCATCATCCACGACATCAACGGCCCGCTCACGGTCATTTCCGGCTTCGTCCAGGTGTTGAGCAAGCATCTCAACCACATCAACCGCCTCGAAGTCGAGGATTTGGAATTCATCAAGGACCGGCTGCGGATCATCGCGCGGCAGGTGACAAACTGCATCGAGATTTCGCGCCGCTATCTTGGTTTTCTCCGCCGCCAGTCCGATGAAACCGCGCCGAGCGTGAGCGTCAACCAGTTGCTCCACGATTTGAACCAGCTCGTGCGGGTTCATCCGAGCCTTTTGGAAAATGAATTTTCCGCAAAGCCGCTGGCCGAGGACATCGCGGCGAAAATGAACGGCACGGAATTGATCCAGATTTTGCTGAACCTGACGGTCAACGCATTTCAATGCGCGCAGTTCAGCCACCGCGTCGAGGTCGGCGGCGAGACGTTGCGCGCGCCGCTCAACCTGACGAAATTCAAGGACGGCCCGAACGACCGGCTGCTCAACGTCGAGAGCATGGACAACACCGTGCCGCTGGTGAAATTATGGGTGCGCGACAACGGCCCGGGAATTTCATCGGAGGTGTTGCCGAAAATTTTCCAGCCTTACTTCACCACGAAAGGCCCGCGACAGGGAACAGGCCTTGGACTGAACATCGTCCAGCGGTTCATAAAGGGAAGCAACGGCGCACTGCACGTCCACACGCAATCCGGCGAAGGCACGACCTTTACGATTTACCTGCCCGGCGTGGAAATCCTGCCGAAATGACGGCGGGAAAGTGAATTGACGCCGCACGCTTTCGCCTTCAGAATCGCGGACAAATATGAAAGTGTCCGCATTGCCGGCCAGAAATCAGCCTGTGATTTTTCCTCGCACTGCTCATTTCCCGCTACGCACTTCCGTTGACGCCGTGATGGTCGAGGAACGCGCCGCGTCGTTCGCCAAACGCAGCATCAAAACTTCGGCGAAACTCGCGGGATTAAAAATGGCCGTGTCCATGTGCGACCTCACCACGCTCGAAGGCAAGGACACGCCCGGCAAAGTCGCTTATCTCTGCCGTAAAGCGCTCCAGCCCATCGAGGCGAAATACGACGTGCCGTCCTGCGCGGCCGTATGCGTTTATCCGAACATGGTGAAATACGCGCGCAAATTTCTCGGGGAGCGCGACCGTCCCGGTCGCACAACGAATCGTCTCGATTCGTTTCCCATTCCACGTATCGCCGCCGTCGCCACCGGGTTTCCCAGCGGCCAATATCCCTTGCGCACCAAGCTCGAAGAAGTCCGCCGCACCGTGGCCGATGGCGCGGATGAAATTGACATGGTCATTGACCGCTGCGCCTTCCTCGCCGGCGACCACGCGAAAGTGTTCGACGAAATCGCCGCTACGAAAGAAGCCTGCGGCCCAGCGCATTTGAAGGTGATTCTCGAAACCGGCGAACTCGTCACCTACGACAACGTCCGCCTCGCCAGCGAAATTGCCATGCAAGCCGGCGGCGATTTCATCAAGACCAGCACCGGCAAAGTTTCGCCCGCCGCCACCATGCCCGTCACACTCGTGATGCTGGAGGCCATCCGCGATTATTTTTTCGCCACCGGCATCCGCATCGGCATGAAGCCCGCCGGCGGCATCCGCACGTCCAAGCAGGCGCTCGCCTACCTCGTGATGGTCAAGGAAACCCTCGGCGACGACTGGCTTAACCCGCAGATGTTCCGCTTCGGCGCGAGCACGCTCGTCAATGACGTGCTCATGCAGATCGTCAAACAGGTGGATGGCAATTATCAGGGTTCGGATTATTTCTCACTGCCGTGAGCAAGGAAAAGGACAACCCTTCCGCGCTGATCCTCTACCAAACCGAGGATGGCCGGACGCATTTGCAGGTGCGGCTGGAAAATCAGACGGTGTGGCTGACACAGAAGCTTATGGCGGAATTGTTTCAGAAGGATGTCCGCACCATCAATGAGCACATCCAAAACGCTTTCGATGAGGGCGAATTGCAGCCGGATTCAGTTATCCGGAAATTCCGGATAACTGCCGCCGACGGCAAATCCTACGACACCCAGCATTACAATCTCGACGCGATTATTTCCGTCGGCTACCGCGTCAAATCGCATCGCGGCACGCAGTTCCGCATCTGGGCCACGCAGCGGTTGCGCGAATACATCGTCAAAGGTTTTGCGATGGACGACGAGCGGTTGAAGCAGGCGGGCGGCGGCGGTTACTTCGACGAATTGCTCGCGCGCATCCGCGACATCCGGTCGTCCGAGCGCGTGTTCTGGCGCAAGGTGCTGGATATTTACGCGACGAGCATTGACTACGATCCGTCTGTGGAGGCGTCGCAGAAATTTTTCCAGACGGTGCAAAACAAAATGCACTGGGCCACGCACGGTCAGACGGCGGCGGAAGTCATTCACCAGCGCGCGGACGCGACGAAGCCGAACGCGGGCCTGACCGCCTGGACCGGCGCAAAGGTGCGCAAGGCCGATGTGACCGTCGCCAAGAATTATCTTTCGGAAAAGGAACTCGACGCGCTCAATCGCATCGTGACTGTTTATTTGGAATTTGCGGAGTTGCAGGCGCTGGATCGCAAGCCGATGTATATGCGCGATTGGATCGCGAAGCTGGATGATTTCCTGCGCTTGAGCGGACGCAATATCCTGAAGCACGCCGGGAAAATTTCGTCCGAAGAAGCCGTGCAAAAAGCGGAACTGGAGTTCGATAAATATGAAGCGAAGCGGCGCGTGTTAGAGGACGCCAAGGCCAACGCGGAGTTCGCAATGCAAATGGACGATCTGGCGAAGCAGGCCAAACACCTCGCACCGCCGAAGCGGAGGCCGGGGAAAAAATAAAATTTTACCTTTCCCACAGACATGAATTCGAGCGCTCTCCGCGACAAAGCTCTCCAGCTTCTCCGCCAATCCACCGGCGATCCGCAAGCTGCGTTTCGCTCCGGCCAACTTGAAGCCATCGAACACCTGATCGAAAGTCGCGGCCCGCTGCTCGTCGTGCAACGCACGGGCTGGGGCAAGAGCAACGTCTATTTCATCGGCGCAAAACTTCTGCGCGAACAAAACTCCGGGCCGACGCTCATCATTTCTCCGCTGCTGGCCTTGATGCGAAATCAAATCGCCGCCGCCGAACGCGCGGGTGTCCGGGCGGTTCGAGTTACATCAGAAGAAAGGAATCGCGAGGATTGGGCGCGCATCCGTGATGAACTGCTTGCCGATCGCGTGGATGTTCTGCTCGTTTCGCCGGAGCGGTTGGGCAACGAGGAGTTTGTGCAGACGATGTTGCAGCCCGTGGCCACGCGCATCGGCCTGCTCGTGGTGGACGAGGCGCATTGCATTTCGGATTGGGGGCACGATTTTCGCCCTGACTACCGCCGCATCACGCGCATCCTGCAATCTTTGCCGCCAAACATTCGCGTGCTCGCCACCACTGCCACGGCGAACGACCGCGTCGTCGCTGATTTGAAATTGCAGCTTGGCGCGGCACTCACCGTTCAGCGTGGCAAGCTGGCGCGAGCGAGCCTCCAACTGCAAAATATTTCCTTGCCCAGCGACATCGCCCGGCTGGCGTGGCTCGCACACACGCTGCCCAAGCTCCCCGGCAGCGGCGTCATTTATACACTCACGATTCGTGATGCGCGCATGGTGGCGGCGTGGCTGCGCGAAAATGGAATTGAGGCCGAGCCGTATTGGGGCGGACTGGATGAAGAACTCGGCCAGCCCGGTTTGCGCGAACAACTCGAAGCGCGGCTGCTCCGCAATGAACTGAAGGCGCTCGTCGCTACCACCGCGCTCGGCATGGGCTTCGACAAACCTGATCTCGCATTTGTCATCCATTATCAACTTCCGGGTTCAGTCGTGCATTACTATCAACAGGTCGGCCGCGCCGGCCGCGCGTTGCCGGATGCGTTTGCGGTGTTGCTAGGTGGCGGTGGCGACAGCGACATCACGGATCACTTCATTGAGACCGCCTTTCCGCCGCGCGCATTGGTTGAAAAGATTCTCGCACAACTAGACGCCGCGCCTGATGGACTGACGCTCGGTGAGTTACAAATCAAACTGAACGCTCCGCGTGGCCGGCTGGATCACGCGCTGAAACTGCTTTCACTCGAATCGCCCGCGCCGCTGCTCAAGCTGGACAACCATTGGAAACGCACCGTCGCACCGCTCGCCCCCGCGTTTTGGGAGCGCGTCGAACGCCTCACGGAACTCCGCAAGCGCGAGCAAACCCGGATGCTCGAATACCTCGGCGCGCGTTCCTGCCTCATGCAATTCCTTGCCCGCGAATTGGACGAGCACGACGCGCCGCCGTGCGGACGTTGCGCCGTCTGTCGCGGCGTGCCTTTGCTTGCCGAAACATTTTCTTCAACGCTTGCCGAACGCGCAGCGCAATTTCTTCAACGCACCCATCATCCCATCAAGCCGCGCAAGTTGTGGCCCAAGGATGCGTTCAAGACTTACCAGTTTACGGGAAAAGTTTCGGACGCGTTCCGTGCGGAAACCGGCCGCGTGCTGGCGATCTGGGGTGACGCCGGTTGGGGCGAACTGGTGCGCGCGAGGAAGTATTCCGCCATCGCCCGCTTCGACGACCGGCTTGTGGACGCCGTAGTGGAGATGATCCGCGAATGGAATCCGCAACCACAGCCAGCCTGGGTCACTTATGTGCCATCGTTGAATCATACAAAGCTCGTTCCTGAATTTGCCGAACGGCTGGCGCGGGCGTTGAACCTGCCGTTTCATCCCGTGCTGAAAAAAGCACACGCGACTTTGCCGCAGAAAGAAATGCAAAACAGTTTTCAGCAGGCGCATAATCTTGACGGCGCGTTCACCGTCGAACTTGGCGGTGGTTTGGCCCAGCCGGTGCTGCTCGTGGACGACATGGTGGACAGCGGCTGGACGTTTGCCGTTTGCGCGGCCTTGTTGCGTCAGGCGGGCAGCGGCCCGGTGTTCCCCGTCGCGCTTGCGCAAACGAGCAAATCTGACGAAACTTGAATCGCATGAGCTGCAATCCATTTTCACCCGCAACCCAGGCCACACTTCTGTTGTGCTCGCCGTTGCGCGCGGGCAAAAACAAAGGCGTCGCGCCGTTAAGCATCGGCGAGTTCAACGAACTGGAAAAACAGTTGCAACGCGCCGGCGCGAATCTGGAACAATTGCTGGAATCTGATGCGACGGAATTGCTGACAAGGCTTGGACTGACTGTTGACGTGGAAAAAATCACGGCGCTGCTGGGACGCGGCTTCATGCTGAGCATGGCGGTGGAAACGTGGCAAAGCGCCGGCGTGTGGGTGATCAGCCGGAACCAAGCAGATTATCCTGAACGCTTGGTCCGCCTGAAACAGAACTCCCCGCCTTTGCTATACGGCTGCGGCGAAAAAAGACTTTTGTCGAATGGCGGACTGGCCATTGTCGGATCGCGCGAAGTGGAGGCGGCGGGAGAAACTTTCACGCGCAATGTCGCGGCCAGAGGGGCGCGCGAAGGAATGCAAATTGTCTCCGGCGGTGCGCGCGGAGTGGATCAATTTGCCATGCTGGCCGCTCTCGAAGCCGGCGGCACAGTTGTTGGCGTGCTCGCCGATAGTTTGCTGCGCTCCGCCACGTCAGGCGGTGCGCGTGAGGCGATTCAAGATGGACGGCTTGCACTCGTTTCCGCGTTTGACCCCGAAGCCGGCTTCAACGTCGGCAACGCGATGCAACGCAACAAACAGATTTACGCGCTGGCAGATTTCGGCCTCGTGGTCAGTTCCGGTTACAACGAGGGCGGAACGTGGTCGGGCGCGATTGAGCAGTTGGAAAAACTTCATCTTACGCCAATCTTCGTGCGTGATGGCGACGTGCCGGAAGGAAACCGGCAATTGCTTCGACGCGGCGCGCTGTCTTTTCCACCTGAACCTGGGATGGATTCGCTGCGCGAATGGTTTGAAACTGCGTCGCAGACAATCGCACCGCCGATGGAAACCGCCGACCTGTTCGCTTTGCACGAAGCCCCGGCGAATTATCACGGCAGCCGGCGTGAAACGGCTTCGCCCCCTCCGCGAAAAAGAAAACATTGAAATGAAAACCAAACTCAAACCCGTGAAACTTTCTGCCAAGCGCGCTGTAGCCGTTTCAACCCACGCCGTCGTGCCGCTCAAGGAACGCCGCCTGAACTTCGGTAACAAGTGGGACTTTGCGCCTGCGCCGGAGGATTCCAAGAACTACGTCATCGCGCCGCAGCACGAGTTGTTCATCAACGGCAAGTTCGTTGCGCCGACGTCGGGAAAATATTTTGAATCCATCAATCCCGCCACCGAGCAAACGCTCACGACGATTGCGGCGGCGAATGAGGCGGATGTGGATTCCGCAGTGAAAGCCGCGCGCAAAGCTTACGAAAAAGTCTGGAGCAAAATGCCGGGGCGCGAACGGGGCAAGTATCTTTATCGCATCGCCCGCATCATCCAGGAAAAGGCGCGCGAACTGGCGGTGCTCGAAACGATGGACGGCGGCAAGACGATCAAGGAAAGCCGCGACGTGGATTTGCCGCTCGTGGCCGCGCACTTTTTTTATTACGCGGGCTGGGCGGACAAATTAAAATACGCGTTCCCTGGAAAGACTCCGCAGCCGCTCGGCGTCGCGGGACAGATCATTCCGTGGAATTTTCCGCTGCTCATGGCCGCGTGGAAAATCGCGCCCGCGCTCGCGTGCGGCAACACGGTGGTTTTGAAACCGGCGGAAACAACTTCGCTCACGGCGATGCGGCTGGCGCAGATTTTTCAGGAAGCAGAATTGCCCGAAGGGGTGGTGAACATCGTTACCGGCGCGGGCGAAACTGGCGCGGCGCTCGTCAATCATCCGGACGTGAATAAAATTGCGTTCACCGGTTCGACGGAAGTTGGAAAAAAAATCGCGCTCGCGGTTGCCGGAACAAAAAAGAAACTAACTCTGGAACTCGGCGGCAAGGCGGCAAACATTTTGTTCGAGGACGCGCCGATTGATCAGGCCATCGAAGGCGTCATCAATGGAATTTATTTCAACCAGGGCCACGTTTGTTGCGCCGGCTCGCGGCTGTTCGTGCAGGAAGGGATTTATTCCAAGGTCATCAAGAAACTGCGCGACCGAGTCCAGACCTTGCGCGTTGGCAATCCGCTCGACAAGAACACCGACATCGGCGCGATCAATTCGCGGCCGCAGCTCGAAAAAATCCGTGAGCTGGTGCAAAGCGGCGTGGACGAAGGCGCAGAGTTGACGCAGACGCAATGCACGCTGCCGTCGAAAGGATATTGGTTTGCTCCGTCGTTTCTCACGGGCGTCACGCACGCGCATCGCGTGGCGTCGGAGGAAATTTTCGGGCCGGTGTTGAGCGTGATGACGTTCCGCACGCCGGAGGAGGCGTTCGAGCGCGCGAACAATATCCCCTACGGCTTGAGCGCGGGCGTGTGGACGGACAAGGGCAGCAAGATTTTCAAGATGGTCAACAAGCTGCGCGCTGGCGTCGTCTGGGCGAACACCTACAACAAGTTCGACCCGACGAGTCCGTTCGGCGGCTACAAGGAAAGCGGCTTCGGTCGTGAGGGCGGATTGCAGGGGCTGGCGGCGTATTGCCGGCTGGATTAACACAACATGAGCGTGAAACTGAAAGTAGAACATCGCCGAATTTCTTTGCGTTCCGCCCGTATCAAGTTTAACCGTTAAGACAGTTCAACCATTAACCAGCATCAATTATGGACATACAAGCAATTCAACATCTCGTCGGCGGCGCGGCGGTAATCATTATTCCGGTCATCGTCGTCGGGCTTTTCATTTTATCCTCGGCGGTCAAAATTTTGCGTGAATACGAGCGCGGCGTGATTTTCCGGCTCGGCAAATTGCAGGGCGCGAAGGGGCCGGGCATGATTTTCCTCATCCCCGTCCTGGACAAAATGGTGCGGATGGATATGCGCGTCGTGACCATTGACGTGCCCAAGCAGGAGATCATGACCAAGGACAACGTGCCCGCCACGGTGGACGCGGTGATTTATTTCCGCGTCGTGGACCCGAACGCGGCGGTAGTGAAGGTGGAAAATTTCTGGAAGGCGACCTCGCTCATCGCGCAGACAACCTTGCGCAGCGTGCTCGGCCAGTCGCCGCTGGACGATCTGCTGGCGCAACGCGACGTGATCAACCAGAAACTACAGGAAATCATTGACAAGCAGACCGAGCCGTGGGGCGTCAAGGTGACTTCCGTGGAAGTGAAGGACGTGGCGCTGCCGGACAGCATGAAGCGCGCGATGGCCAAGCAGGCCGAAGCCGAACGCGAACGCCGCGCGAAGGTCGTGAATGCGGAGGGCGAATTTCAGGCTGCCGAAAAAATGGTGCAGGCCGCCGCGCTCATCGCCAAGGAGCCGATTGCGCTGCAACTGCGCTATCTCCAGACCATGCGCGAGATGGCGAGCGAGCACAACACGACGACGTTCCTGCCGCTGCCGATAGACTTGTTCAGCGCGTTTTTGAAGAAGTAATAAGTCAGTGCGTGAATAAGGAAAGCAGGAATTCAGGAAGCGGGAAATTCCTGCTTTCCTGTATTCCTTATTAAAACCGGTTCGCCGTGATTCTCGTGAACATCATCCTGCTGTCGGTCGCCGCCGCGATTGCGTGGTGGTTGAGCGGATTTGATTCGCGGGTGACGGGCGAGAGCGTCAAGGCGGATTTGCTCCGTCGCGGAATCCGCTGCGGCTTGACGCTTTTTCTGCTGGCAATTTTTTTTAGCCTGCCGTATTCGATTGCCTCCGCGCCGCCAATGTTTCTCATCGTCGGGCTGCTTGCGATCATCTGGGCGGGTTGCATTACGGAATTGGGCGCGCGTTTCTTCCACCGTCTCGTTGACCCCGAAGACAAGCGCGAATTTGACCCGCACCAAAGCGCACGCAACCTGGACATGGTCGCGAGCCTGCTCAAAAGCGGACGGCACGAGGAGGCCGCGCAATTGTGCGCCGCGCTCAAAAATTCGGGCGACGCCAACATCCTCGTTCTGGAAACTTTGCTGGCGCGCAGCGGCATCCAATTTGAAAATGACCGGAAACCGAAGCCGTTGACGGAGGCTTATCGTCTGCGTTCGGAGGGAAAATTCGACGAGGCGGCGGCGCTTTTGAATTCGCTGCTGGCGGAAAATCCATCGAACGTGGACGCGGCGCTGATGTTGATGCGGCTTTATGTGCAGGATTTGAAGCGCAGCGACAAGGCGGCGGAAGTTTTGCGCGCGCTGGAAAAGCAGCCGCACATCCCGCCCGGCCACATTGATTATGCGCGGCGCTCGATCCAGGATTGGGCGCGTAAAAAATCCGCGCCGGAAGTCGTCGCGCTACCGGAATCGGTTGACGAACTGGTCGCGTGCGGCTATCTCGGAACGGCGATTGAGATTCTGGAGCGCAAGGTCAAGGAGCAGCCGCAGGATTTTGATTCGTGGCTGAAACTGGCCGAGGCTCACGGTTTGCATTCCGGCAACATCCATCGCGCGGAAAAAATCGTGCAAAAAATCGAGGGCAGTCCCGGATTCAGCGCGGATCAAATCCGAACTGCGAAAATGAAATTGAAAGAGTGGCGCGAAGCAAAGCCGCGTCAGAATTAAATCTGGTTTGGTTATGCCGATTTACGAATACGAATTATGCGAGGGCGACTGCAAGGTCTGCGGCGGGAAGTTCACATTGAACCGTCCGCTCTCGGCCAGGCCGCTGACGCATTGCCCGGCCTGCAAGAAGCCGGTCCGCAAAATCATTTCCAGTTTCAGTTCGCCGCAAAAGCTCAAGCCGGTGTCCTTCTCGGATGCGAAAAAGGCGGGTTTCACCGTGCTCAAGAAAATCGGCAAGGGCGAATATGAAAGACAGTGAAACGGGTTGAAAGTTGAAGGCCGGAAAACAGGGATCGCATCCATCGAATTCGCTTGTCGCGGGGTGATTTTTGTATTAGCATATTAATCTTGAAATGGATTTTAGTTTTTCAAATTTGAAAAGGTGGTTGATTGCTGCCGGGCTGGCGGTGATGGTGGTTTCATTCACGCAGGCGCAGACGTTGACGGGGACTGGGCAGTCCATCATTTTTTCCGTGCCGGACGACGGCAATGCGATGTCCAATGCGCCGTCGCTCGCGGCGCTCCCGCCGTCGGCGGCGGGTTTTGACAACTTGATTCAAGCACCTAACCTCGGTTTTCAAACCCCTCGCACGACCAGTGCGCAGATGCCCGCACCGCCGCAAGCGACGGTTTCGGCAGCCGAGGCGGATCGGCGCGACTGGTGGATGGAGACACCAGCGCAAATTCTTGGAGTCAAAACGCCATCGCAGGAAATGAAAATCAAAAAACGCGACGCCGCCGGGCAGCCGGAAAACCTGACGGCGATGGAGCGTTTTTACGAGCGGCAGAACCAGCCGCAAACCAGCGATGCTGCCGGATCTATATCAGCCGCGCCGTCGTCGGGCGGAGATTTCCGGGAGAACGATTCCGCCTGGTTGAACGCAAACAGCATGGATATGCCACACGGAGGATTTGGAAATCAACTGCCGCAGTCGCAGGCGGTGGGATCGTTTCATCAGCCCGCGCCTGGCAACGGCGCGGGTGCAGGCCAGAACTTGGACTCGGACTGGTTAAAAAATTTCAGCGCGGCGGCGACGAAGCCGGCGCAAAGTCCGGTGCAGGCGGAGAACATGGCGGCATTCCAAAAACTGCTGGAACCAAGCAGGCCGTCCAAGTCTTCCGACGATTCATCCGGCGACGGGCTTTATTCGGCGATGCAAAAGTCCGCATTTGATCAGTCGGCGAATCCGTCCCGCCCGCCGGGACGGTTCAACGACGGATTTGGCGTTTTGCCGGGAGTCGCCGGACAAAAACCCGCGCCGAAGGTGACGGCCACTCCCGACTGGAAACCGCAATTGCCGCCGTGGATGTTGAAAGGGCCGCAGCCGGGCGTGGTTCCGCAGCGGGTGGTGTTTTGAGCGCGCGTCAGTGCGCGGAGGTCAGCACCAGAACTTGTTCCAGCGTCGAGGTGCCGTCGCGCGCGCGGTCGAGGCCGACCATGCGGAGCGTGCGCATTCCTTCCTTGATGGCGACTTTGCCCATTTCGCGCGTGCTGGCGCGGGCGATGATGAGTTTTCGGATCGAATCGGAAATGGTCATGGCCTCGATTATGGCCAGCCGCCCGGCATATCCTGAATTTTTGCAGCGCTCGCAGCCGCGTCCCCTGTAAAGCTGCACGCCGTTGAAATCGGCGGGATCAATGCCGAGGTCTTCAAACATTTTCGCGGGATACGTCACGGGTTCCTTGCAATGCGGACAGATGCGGCGCATAAGGCGTTGCGCGCAGGATAAAATCACTGAGGACGAAATCAAAAACGGCGCGATGCCCATGTCGTCCAGGCGCGCGATGGCGCCGGGCGCGTCGTTGCAGTGCATCGTAGACAACACTTGATGGCCGGTGAGCGCGGCTTCAATGGCAATTTCGGCGGTCTCGGTGTCCCGGATTTCCCCGATCATCACGATGTCAGGGTCTTGACGCAAAATGGAGCGCAGCGCGCTGGCGAACGTCAGGCCGATGTCTTTTTTCGTCGGCACCTGGTTGATGCCGGGAATCTGGAATTCCACCGGGTCTTCGACGGTGACGATGTTGTAGATCGGGCTGTTGAGTTCGTTGAGCGCGGAATAAAGCGTCGTCGTTTTTCCCGAGCCGGTCGGGCCGGTGACGAGGATCAATCCATGCGGCGCGTCCACAGCGGCTTTGAATTGCTTGAAGGTGTCGGGATCCAGTCCGAGTTTGTCGAGGCTGGCGGACAAATTGGTTTTATCGAGGACGCGCAGCACAATTTTTTCGCCGTGAACCGTCGGGAGAATTGAGACGCGCAAATCGTAGTCCTTGCCGCTGACCTTGACGCGCATACGTCCGTCCTGCGGCATTCGGCGTTCGGCGATGTCAAGGCTGCTCATGATCTTGAAGCGCGAGGCCAGCGCGAGCTGCATCTGCTTGGGCGGCGGCGTGGCGTCCATTAGCACGCCGTCCACGCGGTAGCGCAGCCGCATGGATTTTTCAAACGGCTCCAGGTGGATGTCGCTGGCGCGGTCTTTGATGGCCTGCACGATGATCAGATTGGCCAGCTTGATGACGGGCGCCTCCTCGCTGGACGCGGCGAGCTTGTCGAGGTTGACCTCTTCGGTGGATTCCTTTACGGCTTCAACGCTGTCAGCGTCTTCGTCGCTCTGTCTTTGGGCGGCGTCAATGATGTCCTCCATCGAACCGCCGCCCTTGGCGGAATCAATGGCGGTGAGCTTGTCGGTGATGGCCTTTTCGGACGCGATGAGCGGTGAGATTTCCAGCCTGGTGATGCGCCTGACATCGTCGAGGGCGAGGACGTTCAACGGGTCGGCCATCGCAAGGAACAGTTTGTTTTCCAGCCGCACGACGGGAAGAACCTTGTGGTTATACTCGGTCTCGCGCGGGAGCAATTCCGACATTTCCTCCGGGATGCTGATGCGGGCGAGATTGATCGGCGGCACGTTGAGCACGCGGCCCATGCAGACCGCGAGGTCGGCCTCGCTGACGTAGGCTTTTTCGACGATGAGCTTGACGAGGCGCGCGCCCTGTTTTTTTTGCTGTTCGAGCAGTTCCTCCACCTGTCCCGCGCTCAATAGCCCGTCCTCGACGAGCGCGTCGGCGATGCGTTCTCCAAATGATTTGACTTTGGACATGGTTTTAGCGGAATGCTTTGCGGACAACTTTCATCAATTCGGACGGCGACGCCAGATACCACACCAGCCGGTGCGAAGTCGCCTCGCCCAGTTCCTTCGCCGCCTGCTGGTTGAAGGGGTTCGCCGTCGCCACCAAAATGGATTTGCTCATCCGGTCGAACGGGATCACGCACCAGCGCCGGCACACTTCCGCCGGAAAACCGCGCATCAGATCCAGGTCCACGTCGTATCGGTCCAGCGGCAAATATGCCGCGCGCGACCTGTCGGACAGCAGCTTGAGCGACGCATCCACCGCGAACAGCCTCTTCTCGTTCAGTGTGTGGATGAATGGCGCGGAAACGTCTGCCGGCGAGGCCGTCAAATCCTCCTTGTGCCAGCATAAATCAAAATCGCCCGCGCTGATGAGTTTGCTCTCGACATAGATTTTGCGCATCATTTCGCGTCCGTCGTCCATTTCCCCGTCTTCCTCCATGCGCGTTTTTTTGCGCGCTTTTGACAGATCCGCTCGCTGCACCAGCGCCGCTGGCGCGGCCTCGGAATCCGCCGTCGCGTTGCTGGCCTTGTCCTCGATTTTCCGCAACGCCGTCTGCACATCCATGTCATTCGGACGGCGTTGCAACACCGTTTCATATTCCAGAATCGCCGACGACAACTGTCCCATCTGCGTGTAAGCCTCGGCGATGCGCATGGATGTCTTGATCACGTCCTCCTCGCGGCCGAGCTTCGTGTATGCCTCCTTCAGGATTTCCAGCGACTGCGTGTCCGTCGGCTGCGACTGGACAATGACCTCGAACATCTCAATCGTCTGTTGCAATTGAGCCTCTTCGCCCGGATTTGATGACACTTCCGCCATGTGCTGAATTGGTCGAACCGGTTAAAAAAACAAACCGTCAGCACTTTATACGCCTTTGCCCGCTCCAACGCAACCGAAGAACATCCTCGCCTCCCTGCAAACTTCGCGTGCGTCGCGCGCCGACCTTGAATAAGATTCCCGCGTGGAACGGCCCGCTCCAAACATGACACCCGCGCCCGGCGAACGCATTTTGCGCTTCGTCGGCGACAAGATCATTTTTCAACTGCGCGACGGGAAAAATCCTGCACAAAAAAATCTTCGCGCGTTTTTGCGAACCAACCTCGGCCGCGCCGCCGCCCG
>Ga0208220_1000604_pt1 | contig 15127 bp, 11 predicted proteins | sample NGESurdeep092012_9_FD_184484 | JGI IMG/M metagenome (GOLD analysis project Ga0208220, IMG submission 184484) | Arctic peat soil microbial communities from Barrow, Alaska - NGEE Surface sample F53-1 deep-092012 (SPAdes) | ecosystem: Environmental > Terrestrial > Soil > Wetlands > Peat ... | reverse complement strand
GGGACAAGAGGCCAAGGACAGTGGGGCGGCGGCTTCGGCGGGTCGCCGGGCGGCTGGTGGCCCGGGCCGCCTGGCGCACCGGGCCCCTCGCGAGGCCCGAAGGCGGGCCGGGGCGACGTGCGCGCCGCGATCCTGGCCGTGCTGCGAGACGGCCCGCGCAACGGCTACCAGATCATGTCCGAGATTGAGGAACGCAGCGGCGGCGCCTGGCGGCCCAGCCCCGGCGCCGTCTATCCGGCCCTGTCCCAGCTGGCCGACGAGGGCCTGATCACGGGTGCGGAGTCGGGCGGCCGGCGCACCTTCACGCTCTCCGACGAAGGCCGCGCCTATATCGAGGGCAATCCCGAGATGGCCCGCGGCGCCTGGGAGTCGACGAGCCAGCAGGAGGCCTGGGAGCTGCCCGGCCTGTTCGCGGTGGCCGCCCGGCTCGGCGCCGGCATCGTCCAGGTGGCCCACGCCGGCACGCCCGGGCAGATTCGCGCCGCGGAACGGCTGCTGGAGCAGACCCGGCGCAGGCTGTACCAGATCCTGGCCGATGACCTCGGCGGCGAGCAGGACGAACAGTAGAAGGCGAGCAGTTGCCATGGATGATCACTTCCGGATCGCGGATGCCGACCGGGACCGCGTCGCGGCCCTGCTGCGTGACCATTTCGCCGAGGGCCGTCTGACGCGCGATGAACTGGACGAGCGGCTCACCGCGACGCTAAGCGCCACGACTTTCGGCGACCTGCGCCGCGTGCTGGCCGACCTGCCCGGGCCCGCGCCGGTACCGCGGCAGGCGAGCCAGTTCCCGCCGCAGGCTGCGCCGCTGTGGATAACGGCCCGCCGCCGCCCGCGGATCCTGCCGCTGGCGGTGCTGGCGCTGGTGGCCGCGCTGGTGATTCCCGGGGCGGGGTGGTTCTTCCTGGCGTTCTTCCAGGTGGTCCTGCTGCTGTGGCTGGTGGCGTGCCTGGCCGGGATTTTCGTGGCGGCCCGGTTCTACCGGCGCGTCCGCCGCGACTGGTGGTCCGGCTATCACCACGACCGCCATCAGGGATGGCCGGGCGGCTACCCTCGCCACCAGTACGGACACTGGCGCTCCTGACGAGGGGCCACCCCTTCTGGCCCGCGGCCCGGGCCGCGGCGTCCCGGCTCAGGGTGCGGTGGCGGTCGCGAACACCCGGCGCAGCGAGTCGAAGGTGTCCAGCGAGCGCTGGCCCTCGCGCTGAAGGGATACCATCGCCGCGTCGGCGTCGGCCGGCACCGCCAGCATCTCCTGCCACATCCTGTGCTCGATCTCGCGCCACTCGGGCTTGTCGTGCACCTGCACCTCGGTGAAGCCGGCCGCCGGCAGGTCCCGTCGCAGGTTGACCGCGCGGATGCGCGGCGAGGCCCGCTCATCCGCCGGGTCGGCCGCCTCCCAGCAGCTCAGGACCAGCTGGGCGCGCGGCGTCAGCAGCCGGCGGAACTCCAGCAGCGCGGCCAGCGGGGGCTCGGCGAACTGGACGGCGTCCACGCACATCAGCCCGTCCGCGACGCCCGCTGGCAGGCCGGTCGCGGCCAGCGTCCCGACCCGGAACTCCGCCCGCCCGCCCGGCAGCCGCCGGGCGCCGCTCAGCCTGGCCTGCTCCAGCGCGACCTCCGAGAAGTCCACCCCGAGCAGGCGCGCACCGGTGCGCACGGCGACCTCGATGCCGTAGCCGCCGCGCCCGCACGCGACGTCGACCAGCAGCCCGTCCGGCGGCAGGCGCAGCGCCTCGGTCACCTCAGCGATGCCCGGCCACGTCAGCATGCTGGTCGACTGCAGCTCAGGCGGCAGTCCCAGGGTTCGGGCCACGATCGCGTCCCTGGCCGGCGAGGTCGCCATGTCCGCGTACCACTGATCGAAATACGCCGCGTCGCGCTTTGGGGCGGGGACCTGCTCACCTGATTCCATGCCGAGCATTCTCCCCGGCCGCCGATCGACCGGCGCGGCCGGTCGGCCGGCAGCTGCGCGGGCCGGCCTGCTGCTCGTCGCCGTCCTGCACTTCATCGCCGACGCCGACGATCCCCGGCGCGTCGTCGCCGCGCTGCGCGACGCGCTGGCCCCCGGCAGCTACCTCGTCCTGGGCCAGGGCACCAATGCGGATAAGCCGGTGGTGGCCAGCGCCTTCGAGAAGGTGTACAACCGCAGCGTGTCCACGCAGATCCAGATGCGCTCGCGCGCGGAGATCCTGCGTTTCTTCGACGGGTTCGAGCTCGTGGAGCCCGGGCTGGTCTACGTCTCCCTGTGGCGGCCGGACTCACCCGCCGACGTGCCCAGCGATCCCAGCCAGTTCGGGAACCTGGTCGGCGTGGCGCGCAAGGCCTGACGCCTTACCCCGTCGCCGGATCCGCGACCGGCCTGGCCCGCAGCCGCGCGGTGAGGGCCAGCAGGTCGTCGGGCGCCTGCTGAGCCTCGCGTTCCGCGGCCACGGCGGCGCGGTACCGGGAGACCTCCCGCTCCGCGCGGGCCTGGTCCCAGCCCAGTTCGCCGGCCATCAGCGCGGCTACCCGCGGCGCGGCCCCGACCCCGCCATCGCGGACCTCAAAGGCCGTCCGCGTCCGCCGGGCCAGCACGTCGTCGAGATGAACGGCGCCTTCGTGCGTGCACGCGTAGACCACCTCGGCCCCGAGGTAGCCACCCGTCCCGGGCACGGGCGCCTCGAGCTCAGGGCGGCTGGCGATGAGCTCGAGCAGGTCATCGAGGCAGGACCCGTACCGTCCGAGCAACCGCTCCACCTGCCCGGTGCCCAGGCCACTGCCCGCGGCGATCTGCTCCCGCGACTCCCACCGGCCCCGGTACCCGGCGGCGCCGACCAGCGGCACCTGATGGGTACGCGACGGCGGGACGCCCGGCCCCAGGTCACCGGCGGCGGCGTCGATGAGGTCGCGGGCCATCACCCGGTAGGTCGTGAACTTGCCGCCGGCGATGGTCGTGAGGCCCGCGGCCGAGGTATCGACCGCATGCTCGCGGCTGAGTCCCGCGGTGTCTCCGGCGCCGGCCGCCACCAGCGGCCGCAATCCCGCGAAAACGCCCTCGACGTCCGCGGTGGTGATCGGGTCGCGCAGGACCTGGTTGACCTTGGCCAGCAGGTAGTCGATGTCGGCACGGCTCGCCGTGGGGTAGGCGGGGTCGTAACGCCACTCGGTGTCGGTGTCGCCGATCATCCAGTGATCGCCCCACGGGATCACGAACAGCACGCTCTTCTCGGTCCGGGTCAGCAGGCCGGTGTCCATGCGGATGCGGTCGCGGGGAATGACGATATGGATGCCCTTGGACGGCCGGACCTGCAACTGCCCGGCGGGCCCCGTGCCGCCACCGGCGCCGGGGCCGTTCCACGCCCCGGTCGCCATCGCCACGTGCCGGCCGCGGATGACCAGATCGGACCCGCTCAGCAGGTCACGAGCCCGGACGCCGCGCACCCGGCCGCCGGATGAGATCAGGCTGTCCGCCCGGACGCTGGTGGCCAGCGCCGCGCCGAAGGCGGCCGCGGTCCGGGCCAGGAAGGCCACCATCCGCGCATCGTCTTCCTGCGCGTCATAAAACTGGACGCCGCCGACCAGGGCGTCCGGGCGCAGCGCGGGCGCTAGCTGCAGCGCGCCCGCGCGGGTGAGGTGCCGGGCCCGCGGCACCGCCCGCCTGCCGCCCATGGTGTCGTAGAGGACCAGCCCGGCGCCGACATACGGCCGCTCCCACCACCTGTGCGTGAGAGGCCAGAGAAAAGACACCGGTTTAACGAGATGGGGCGCGAGCTCGGTCAGCAGCAGGCGGCGCTCGCCCAGCGCCTCGCGGACCAGCCCGAAGTCGAGCATCTCCAGGTAGCGCAGGCCGCCGTGAATGAGCTTGCTCGACTTGCTGGACGCGCCCGCCGCGTAGTCGCTGGCCTCGATGAGGGCGACGCTCAGGCCGCGGGTCGCGGCGTCGAGCGCCGCTCCGGCACCGGTCACGCCGCCGCCGACCACCACGACATCGAATTCCTCGCGCTCCATGCGCTCACGTGACCACGCCCGGTGCCGCGGGCCCAGCACACTCGACCCGCCGCCAGTGCGGTCAGCGCGAGCCGAGCCGTGCGGTCCTGACGTCATGATGCCCCCAGCTCAGCGTCGTTCCCGGCCGCCCGCCCGCTGGCCATTGAGGCCGACAAGGCCGCCCGCCAGCCGGCCCGGGCGGCGTCGCGGCGGTCGGCGGGCAGGACGGGCGCTATCGCGGTGCCCGATCCGAACGGCAGCTCGCCGAGGGCGGCGCGGTCCCACTGAGCCGCGCCCAGGCCGGCCAGGGCGCCGGCCCCCAGGGCCGTGGCCTCGGTCACCGCGGGCCGTTCCAGGGCGATCCCGGCCAGGTCGGCGATGGCTTGCAGGACCGAGTCGTTCCGGCCGAGCCCGCCGTCGACGCGCACGACCTCCAGCGGGGTGCGCAGGCCCGTTCGCACCGCCTCGATGGCGTCGACGATCTGGTGGACGACGCCCAGCAGGGCCGCCTCGGCGACGTCGGCCGCCGTGCTGGCCGCGGTCAGCCCGAAAATGTCGGCCCGCGCCCCGGCGCCCCAGTGCGGTGTGCCCAGCCCGAAGATGGCCGGCACGCACCACGGCCCGGCGGCCGGATCTCGCAGCGCGCTGTCGCGGATCCGCGGCCAGGTCCCCTCGGCCAGCACGCCGATCTGCCGCAGCCAGCTCGTGACGCCCCCGGCGTTGGGGACGAAACCCTCCAGCGCGTAGGCGGTGTCGCCGGGCAGCTGCCAGGCGCAGCTCGACACCGTGCCCGGCGGAACCGCGGCCGCCGGGGCGGCTCCGGCGTGACACCAGAGAAAGGCCCCGGTGCCCAGCGTCAGCTTGGCCATGCCCTCCTGCCAGCAGCGCTGGCCGAACAGGGCGCCGGGCTGGTCGCCGATGCTGGCGCTGATGACGGCGCGCCCGCCGCAGACGCCCGCGTCGGTCGTGGCCAGGCGGCCCACGGTCGGGCCGAGCGCGGGCAGCATCTGCGCCGGGACGCCGAACAGGTCGAGCATGGCCGCGGACCAGTCGGCGGCGGCGAGCCCGAAGAGCATCGTCCGCGCGGCCATGGACGGCTCGGTCACGTGGGCCGCTCCCCCGCTCAGGTTCCAGGTCAGCCAGCTGTTGACGTCACCCAGCAGAAGCTCCCCCGCCGCGGCGCGGCGCCGGGCGCCGGGTATCTCAGCCAGGAGCCAGGCCACCTTCGAGGCGCTGAAGGCGGGCTCGAGAGGCAGTCCGGTCGACGTCTGCACGTCCGGCTGGCAGCCAGCGTCCCGCAGTTGCCGGCAGAGCCCGGCCGCGCGGCTGTCCCGCCAGCTGATGGCCGGATACACGGCCTGCCCGGTCGCCCGGTCCCACACCACGAACGTCTCGGTCTGCGCGGCCAGCCCGATACCCGCGACGCTGGCCCAGCCGACCCCGGCCTGGCTGATGGCGTCCTGCACGGCGCCGAGCACGCTGGACACGATCTCCGCCGCGTCGTGCTCGACCCGCCCGGCCGCCGGGAACGTAGTCGCCAGCGGGCGGCTGCCGGTCGCCAGGGCGCGCAGCTCTCCGTCGAACACGACGCACCGGCTGGACGAGCTGCCCTGGTCGATGGCGAGCAGGACGGCGGGGCTCGCGGGCATCACCCGGTCCCGGTCGCCCGGAGCACCTCGCGGACCTGGCCGGCGACGGACGGGCCGCCGGGGAGCCGGCCCTCGAAGATGGCGCTGCCGATGGTGAAGCCCCAGGCCCCGGCCTGGTCCAGCGCCGTGATCTGCGCCGTGCTCGCCACCGATCCGGCCGCGATCACCGGCCCGCTCGCGGCATCGACCACGGCCTGGGTCAGCCTCGCGGCGTCGGCACTGGGGTGGCGGTAGGCCAGCAAGTCGAGCCCGTACACCCCGTCCAGGGCCGTCATCGCCCGGCCGCTGTCGGCGATCTCGGCGATCTCGCCGTGCAGCACGCTCGGATGCCCCACGACCGTGCCGGGGAACGGGCAGTAGCGCGCCGCGCTGCCGTGGATGACCTTGAGCACGTCGGCGGGATGGGTCCCGCCGAGCAGCCAGTCCACGCCGATGTCCGCCGCGGCCGCCGCCGACGTCAGCTCGTCCTCGCGGGTCGTCGAGACGACCTCGAGCATGACCTCCAGGCCGTCGGCCTGCGCGGCCGCGCACACCTCCCGCAGCGTGGCGGGCGGTACCCCGATGTCCTTGAATCCGACGTAGCGCAGCCCGCAGCCGCGGACCTCCTCGTACACCGCGAGGGCATTGTCGATGGTGGCGTCGTGATGGGTCAGCATGAAGACGAACTCGATCACCGCGAACTCCCGTCAGTCGGCCCGTCCGGCTGGCCGGGCAGCAGTTGGCCGATTCCCGCAATGACGTAGTCGGGGTGCAGCGGGGAGCTGGCCAGCTCGCCGGCGCTGGTCGCGCCGGACAAGACCAGCACGCTGGTCATGCCGAGCGCGTGGCTCAGCGCGACGTCGGTCAGGATGCGGTCGCCCACGACGGCCACCTCGCCGGCGGGCACGGCCAGGCGCCGCAGCAGCTCGGCGGCCATGTGCTCACCCGGCTTGCCCAGCACCGCCTCCGCGCGCGCGCCGGTGCAGGCTTCCACGGCGGCGAGCATGGCGGCGCAGTCGGGCAGGCCGCCGTCCGGCGTCGGGCAGAACGGGTCCGGGTTCGTGGCGACGATCGCCGCCCCGAAGTGGCGGACCGCCCGGTAGGCCCGCAGCAGCTTGGCGTAGCTGAACCCGCGGTCGAAGGAGACGACCACTACGCGGGCTCGGGCCGGATCGGTGGTCACCTCGATCCCCGTCGCGGTCAGCGTCTCGTCCAGCAGCGTCTCGGCCACCGTGAGCACGGGGGCCCCGGCGTGGCGAGCGGCCAGGTAACTGGTCAGCACGCCCAGCGGCGTCACCACCTCGGCTTCCTCAGCGGCGATCCCGAGCGCGGTCAGGCGCCGGGCGTAGGTGGCCGGCGAGCGCAGCGGGTTGTTGGTCAGGAAGACCACGCCGGCGCCTGCCGCGCGGATCCCGGCCACCGCTCGGGCGGCCCCGGGCAGCAGTTCGTCCCCGAGGTACACGGTCCCGTCGAGGTCGAGCGCGTAACCGCCGAACAGCCGTGTCGGCCGGCGCAGGTAGGTTCCGGACGCCACGGTCATGGCGGTCCCGCGGCGGCCGCGGCGGCGGCGAGCACCTCGTCAATGTCGGCGGCCTCCCAGCAGCCGAGGAGGACCGCCAGGTCGGCCACGCTCAGCCGCTGGCGCATCAGCGGGCAGCTCGTCACCGCCCACCGGGCCGCGGCGTCGCTCACCGGCTCGGGCAGCTCGCCAAACCGGGCCGGCAGCCCGGCGGAGCGCAGGGCCGTGGCGACCTCGCCCGGCCCGGTGAGCAGCGAGTCCAGCACGGTCTCGTGCTCCGCCCAGGAGCGGCGCAGGCCGGCCAGCGGATCGCCGGCCGAAGCCAGCGCGCTCAGCTTCCTGGCGTAGTCGGCGAAGCACTCGGCCGCCATGGCGCCGCTGGGATCGATCACCGCGAAGGACCGCGTGATCCGGTCCCGGGCCGCGTCGGGATCGGGCAGCCTCGCGGCGCGCTCCAGGGCCCCGCCCGCGATGGCGCGGCGCACGTGGGCCCAGGTGGCCGCGGCCACGACGGTCCCCACGCCGACCTGCGTGCCGTGGAAGCTGGCCGCCTCCCCGCGCGCGTCGGCCGCCATCTCCAGCAGGTGGCTCACCGCGTGCTCCAGGCCCGACGCCGGGGCGGTCGACCCGGCCACGCCCATCCCGATGCCGCTCAGCGTCAGGATCCGGGCGAGCCCGGCCAGCGCGCCGGGATCGGTGTCCAGCCGCGCGGCCAGCGTCAGCAGCCGGCCGCCGTGCGCGCGGGTCAGGCCCGTGATGGCGCCGTGATAGGCGGGATCGCCGCCCGCGGGCTGGTCGGGGCCGGCCCCGGCCCGGATCGCGGCGGCCAGGTACCAGTCGGCGGAGGCGGTGAACATCGCCATGAGATCACCGATGCCGGCCCGGTTCAGCTCCGGCGGTGCGGCGGCGAGCACCGCGGGGTCGATCACCAGCAGGTCCGGCCAGCGGGTCGGCGTGGTCCGCTTCACCCCGTCGCGGAGCAGGACCGAGAACGGGTCGGCGTAGCCGTTGACGCTCGTGGCCGTCTGCACGGCGACCAGCGGCGTGCTCGCGGGGGTCGCCGCCTTGCCGATATCGGTGATCGTCCCGGATCCGATGGTGACGACGACGCCAGCCCCCGCGACCGCGGCGGTGGCGGCCGCGACGGTCGGGGCATCGGCGTGCAGCGGCTCACCGGCGGCCGCGGGCCCGACCGTGACCCAGTCGACGGGAAAGCGCTGGCGCAGCGCGTCGACCGCCACCGACCGCAGATCCCGGCCCGCCGCCGACATCGGCGTCGCGGCGGCCAGCACGACCACCGGGCCAGCGCCCCGCGGCAGCCCGGCCACCGCGCCGGCGAGACCGTTCAGCGCGCCCTCGCCGTCGATAACCTGGCGCAGGCCGACCGGCCGCAGCCGCCCGGCCGCCGGAGCCGCGGCCAGCTCGCGGCGCAGCCCGGCTAGGTCGAACGGCACGCTCAGCTCGGACGGCACAGCCAGATCGGACGGCACAGCCTGGCCGGGCGGCACAGCCTGCCCAGGCGGCACGGGGCGGCCCGTGCTCACGCCAGGGCTCCTTCCGCGCCGTCGTACAGCGCGCGGTACTGGGCGTACCGCTCCTGGTAGACCGCGCCTGTCTGCGGATCGGGGTCGTAGGCCCGCGGCGCGAGGGTCACCGTCCTGGCCACGGCGTCGGCGGCGTCGGTGAAGACCCCGGCCGCCAGGCCGGCCAGGACCGCGGCGCCGAGAGCCGTCGGCTCCTGCGCCGTGACCTGCCGGATGGTCCGCCCGGTCACGTCGGCCTTGATCTGCAGCCATAGCTCGCTGCGGCCACCACCGCCGACAACCCGGATCTCGGGGCCGGCCAGGCCGAGCGCGTCCAGGCGGCCGATGACGTCGCGCAGCGCGAAGGTACAGCCCTCGATGACCGCGCGGGCCAGGTGCGTGCGGTCGTGGTTCATGCCCAGCCCGGCGAACACGCCGCGCATCCGGTCGTTCCAGCGCGGCACGGTCGCCCCGGAAAGCGCCGGCACGAACAGCACGCCCCCCGCTCCGGCGGGCGCGCGGGCCGCCAGCTCGAACAGCCCGGCCTGGTCGGTCCCGAGGATCGCCTCGGCGCACCAGAGCGTGCAGCCGCCGGACACGAAGCCGGGATTCTCCACGAGCAGCAGGCCGGTGATCGCATGCGCGTGCGTCTCCACCACGCGCTCGGGGTCGAACACCGCCCGCGGCGCGGTCACCGCCACCGGCTCCGCGGTGCCGGACACGTCGGCGACCAGCCCCGCGACGGTTGCTCCGGCGCCGACGCAGGCGGCGTGCTCGTCACCCGTCCCGACCACCGCCACGCAGTCGCGGCTCAGCCCGAGCACCTCGGCGGCCCGCGCCGTGAGCCCCCCGGCGACCGCCGCGGACGGCCGGATCTCGGCCAGCCGCGCGGGATCCAGGCCGGCGGCCTGCAGCATGCGCTCGTCCCAGGCGCCCGCCCGGACGTCATACAGCAGCGTGGACGAGGCATTGGCATGATCTTGCGCGAGGATGCCGGTGAGCCAGCCCAGAAGATAACCGCCGACCGGCGGGAATGCCGCGGCGCGGGCGTAGGTGTCGGGCTCATGCTCGCGCAGCCACATCAGCTTGGGCGCGATGTGCGACGCGTCGGCGTTCAGCCCGGTGATGTCGAAGATCGTGTCGGCACCCAGCCGGCCGGCCAGGGCCGCCGCCTGGTCGGACGCCCGGCGGTCCAGCCAGATGATGCCCGGCCGCAGCGGCCGCAGCCGCTCGTCGACCGCCACCAGGCCGTCGACCTGGGACGCCAGGCCGAGGTGGGTCACCTCCGACGGCCTGAGGTCGTGGCGGCCCAGCAGCTGGCGGACGGCGGCGGCCAGGCCGGTCGTCCAGTCGGCCGGGTCCTGCTCGGCCCAGCCGCTGGCCGGATGCGCCATCGTGCAGCCCCGCCCGGCCGTGCCGACGATCTGGCCGTCGGGGTCCAGCAGGACGGCCTTCACGCTCTGCGAGCCGATATCCGCGCCGATCAGGTAGCCCATGCCTCCGGCTCTCGTGCCTGGTTTCGTGACCGCCGGCCCGCGCCGCGGTGACCCGGACGACGGACCCGGTCCCCCAGTCGGACCAGGCCCGCCGCCGGCTTGCGCGGCCTGCTGATATCAGAGGCCGTCGTTGATGAGCCGCCCCGCGGACTCGTATTTCTCGCGGTTGCGGGATTTCAGGTAGAACGCGGCCCCGACGCCGATCAGCACCACCAGCAGGTCAATAGGCCCGAGCCAGACCGCGTAGTGATAGCCGCTGCCGAGGAACAGGATGTTCTTGAACAGCAGGTAGATGACGAAGACCTGGGAGAGGAACGAGATGCCCGGCGCCAGCCTGGTCTTCCACCAGTGCACCTCGTCCGGGTGCTGGCGCTCGAAGTACACCAGGATGCTGAGCGACACCAGCGCCTGCACCGACAAGATCACGATGACGCCCATGACGGCCATCAGCCCGTACAGCTGGAGGTAGGCCTGGGTGTTGGGGTCGTTCGACCCGACGAACACCGCGAACCCGATGACGATCAGGGCGGCGATGACCGACTGGGTGATCGAGGCGACGTGCGGGCTCTTCCAGCGGTTGTGCGTCCGGCCCAGCGGCCTCGGCAGCAGGCCCTCACGGCCCAGCGAGTAGAAGTACCTCGACGTGGTGTTGTGGAACGCCATGCCGCAGGCGAAGGAGCCGGTGATGATGAGGTAGCTCAGCAGTGACCCCACCCAGTGACCGGCGATCGCGTTAGCCGGGGCGATGAAGTACTGGGCGGAGTTGGTCTGGGCCTCGGCGATGGCGGCATGGACGGTGGAGTACCCGGAGAACGGCGCCCAGCTGGTGATGGTGTAGAGCACGCCGAGGCCGATCACCGAGATGTACAGGGCCCGCGGCACGATCCGCTTGGGGTCCTTGGACTCCTCGCCGTAGTTGGGGGCGCTCTCGAAGCCGACCCAGGACCAGAAGGCGAAGAACAGGCCGATGCCCACGGCCCCGGCCGCCAGCCCGTGCGCGGCGGGGAAGCCCTTGAAGGCGTTGACCGGGTTGATCGCCGCGAAGTTGACGTGACCATGCGCGAACATGGCCCCGTCAAAGATGATCAGGATCACGACCTCGGCGATCAGCCCGACGCCGAGCACCACGCTGGACAGGTGGATGTCGAAGTAGCTGAGGATCGAGATGAGCACCACCATGGCCAGGGCCAGCCAGGGCCAGGCGATGTGCACGTTGAACTCGGCGAGCTTGATGTTCGCGAAGTAGGCGAACCCGCCGCACAGCGACGCCTCGAAGACCGAGTAGGCCAGCAGCGACCCGAACCCGGTGCCCATGCCGATCTCCCGGCCGAGGCCGTAGCTGATGTAGGAGTAGAAGCCGCCTGCCGTCGTCTTCTTCCGGGCCATGGTGGTGTAGCCAACCGAGAAGATCACCAGGATGACCGCCGCGAACATGAATCCGGCGGGGGTACCGATGCCGTTGCCGAAGCCGACGGAAATGGGCGTATTGAAGAGCATCGCTGAGATCGGCGCGGCGCCGGTCACGGTCAGGAAGAGCACTCCGAACAGGCCGATGGCGTTCTTGCGGAGCTTCTGGACGTCGCCCCGCTGGGAGATGTCCAGGCTCTCGGTTACGTGGGCGGTATGCGGTGGGCCGTCGGCCGGAACGTCGCCGCCAGCTCCTGCTTGCTCTCGGGTATCCGACATGCAGCCAGCCTCCTCAGGTGGGCCGGACCGGTGCCGCGCTCAGCCGAGCACGGCACAAGGGGGGGTGGTGGTGCCGGATCGCCGAAGACTCGTCCGGGATGCGGCGGGACGCGCGGCAGCGGGCGTGGGAACAGGCAGCTATCCGGGGAGCGGGCGCACCGGATCCGGTCGCGCCACGGTGCACTTCTGGTCGGACCATGACGACCGTCATGTGCGCTCCTCGGAATGCCATCGCCTGGCATGTTTCCGTGGGACGGCACACGCCGAGTGAGCCGGAGACCAGTTACGGCACCCTCGACATGCTCCCGTCGCTCGGCGGATCCTGACCGTAACATACCGATTAACCGCCATCAAGGGTTTTGGTCAGCAGAAACTAGGTATTAACACCCCTTGACTATTAGGTCGGACCGATAGACGATTTGGTCTGATACAGGTTGCGGCGAGCGATCCGGAACGGCGGCCGGCGGGGCGCGGCGACGGCGGCGAAGGCAGGGCGATGCACGACTACGAGGTCTTCACAGCGGGGTCCAAGGCGGATGTCCTCGAGCAGTCCCGCGAATTCTGGAATCCCGGCAAGACGGACTTCTGGGTCGAGTCCGGCGTCGACCTCGTCATCGACCGGCGGGAAAGCTACTTCATCTGGGACATGTCCGGCGTCCGGCTCATCGACGTCCACCTCAACGGCGGGACCTACAACCTCGGGCACCGCAATCCGGAACTGGTCGAGGCCCTGACCACGGGCATGCGGTCCTTTGACATCGGCAACCACCACTTCCCCTCCAGCGCCCGGGCGGCGCTGGCCCAGGCACTCATCGAGTCCGCGCCGCCCAACCTGGCCAAGGTCGTCTACGGCAGCGGCGGCGGCGAGGCGATCGACATCGCCCTGAAGACCGCCCGGCACGCCACCAAGCGCCGCAAGATCGTCTCCATCGTCCGCGCCTACCACGGCCACACCGGGCTGGCGGTCGCCGCCGGCGACGACCGCTTCGCCAAGCTGTTCCTGGCCGACCGGCCCGACGAGTTCACGGCCGTCCCCTTCAACGACTCAGAGGCCATGGAGGCGGCCCTGCGCGGCGGGGACGTGGCCGCGGTCATCATGGAGACGATCCCGGCGACGTACGGCTTCCCGCTGCCCGAGCCCGGTTACCTCGAGGCCGTCAAGGCGCTGTGCGAGCGTTACGGGTCCCTGTACATCGCCGACGAGGTGCAGACCGGCCTCATGCGCACGGGCGAGATGTGGGCCATCACCAAGCACGGCATCGAGCCCGACATCCTGGTCACCGGCAAGGGGCTGTCCGGCGGCATGTACCCGATCGCGGCCGTCCTGGTCAGCGAGAAATGCGGCGGATGGCTGACCGAGGACGGCTTCGCGCACATGTCCACCTTCGGCGGCGCCGAGCTGGGCTGCGTCGCGGCGCTGAAGACCCTGGAGATCTGCAGCCGGCCGCAGACCCGTTCGATGGTCCATTACATCGCTGACCTGATGGGCACCGGGCTGCGCGCCATCCAGTCCCGCTACCCGGACTGGTTCACCGGGATCCGGCAGAACGGCGTGGTCATGGGCCTGGAGTTCGACCATCCCGAAGGGGCCAAGTTCGTGATGCGCCACCTGTACCAGACCGGTGTCTGGGCTATCTTCTCGACGCTTGACCCGCGCGTGCTGCAGTACAAGCCGGGCCTGCTGATGACCCCCGAGCTGTGCGAGGAACTGCTGGAGCGCACCGAGGCGGGGATCGCCGGCGCCCGCGCCGAGGCGCGGCGCCTGCCGGGCGGGGGCCGGCGATGAGCGCCGCCCCCGCCGGCCAGCCCGGCCGCCCGGCGAGCGGCACCGGAGCTGGCACTACCGCGGCGACGTGGCGGGCGCGGCAGATGCTGGCCCGCGCGCACTGGGCGGCCGGCGCGTTCGCGGAGTATGACCGGGCGTCGGTCCTGCGCATCGCCGAGGCCGCGGCCACGGCGGCCCACGGCCAGGCCCGCCGGTACGCGGACTGGGCGGTCCAGGAGACTGGCTTCGGGGTGGCCGAGCACAAGGTCATCAAGAACGAGGCCTGCTCGCTCGGGATCTGGGAGCGCTACCGGGACGAGGACTACGTGAGCCCGCGGATCGACGCGGCCGGCAAGATCGTGTCCCTGCCGCGGCCGGCGGGGGTCGTCCTGGCCCTGACGCCGTCGACGAACCCGGTGTGCAGCGTCTTCTTCAAGATCATCATTGCGCTGCTGACGAGGAATGCGATCGTGGTGAGCCCGCATCCGATGGCGAAGGGCTGCTGCACCGACGCGGCCCTGCTGCTGGCCGCGGCGGCCACGCAGGCCGGCGCGCCCGACGGCACGATCCAGGTCGTGACGGATGCGACCGTGCCGCTGATCGAGGCGCTCATGTCGGACCCGATCACCGACGTCATCGTCGCGACCGGGGGGACGGCCGTGGTCCGGGCGGCGCACCGGTCGGGGAACCCCGCTCTGGGCGTCGGCCCGGGCAACGTGCCCGTGCTGGTCGACGCCAGCGCCGACCACGCGACGGCGGCCCGGCGGATCATCGACAGCAAGGCCTTCGACAACTCCGTGCTCTGCACCAACGAGTCGGTCCTGGTGGTCGAGGAAAGCGCGGCCGGCCCGCTGCTGCGCGAGATGCAGCGGCAGAACGCCGCAGTGCTGGACGCCACGGCGCGAGACAAGCTGCGCGCCTACCTGTTCCCCGACGGCCGCCTCAACGGCGAGGCGATCGGCAAGGGCGCGGCCTGGATCGCCGACCGGGCCGGCCTCCGGGTGCCGCCGCGGACCCGCGTGCTGGTCGCGCCGTTCGACCTGGTCGTGCCGGAAGAACCGCTCGCCCGCGAGAAGCTCTCGCCGGTGCTCGGCCTGGTGCGGGCGCCGACCGCGGCGCGCGGCATCGAGGCCGCCCGGGCGGTGGTCCGCCTCGGCGGGGCGGGCCACTCGGCGGCCATCCACAGCCGCGATCCGCAGACGATCCTGGCCTACGGCGGCCGGGTGCCGGTGCTGCGAATCGCGGTCAACGTGGGGAACAGCACCGGGAGCTCCGGGCTGGATACGAACCTGGCCCCGTCCATGACCCTGGGCACCGGCTTCGTCGGGCGCAGCTCGATCGGGGAGAACCTCGAGCCCCGTCACCTGGTGAACTGGGCCCGGGTCGCCTACAACGCCGATGCCAGCGTGCCGTTCGACGACTTCACCGGCAGCACTGTCGGCCGGGCGCCCGGCGGCCCGGTTCCCGCCTATCCGCGCGCGTCCAACCTGCCGGCGCCGGGGCCAGAGCCGCCCGGCGCGGCGGGCGGCCCGCGGCCTGCT